>Ga0272446_1004688_pt1 | contig 15899 bp, 9 predicted proteins | sample YNPCB0061_FD_194587 | JGI IMG/M metagenome (GOLD analysis project Ga0272446, IMG submission 194587) | Hot spring microbial mat communities from Yellowstone National Park, WY, United States - YNP-CB-006-1 | ecosystem: Environmental > Aquatic > Thermal springs > Hot (42-90C) > Sediment | place... | reverse complement strand
CAGTTGGCCACCAAGGCGGATATTGCCGAGCTGCGCCGGGAACTGGGGGCTGAGATCGAATCTGTCCGCCGGGAAATCAAGGAATCGGAGTATCGCCTGACCATCCGCCTGGGCGGCATGCTGGCCGCGGCCATCGCGGTGGTGGCGGCCCTGGTGAAACTTCTTTAGCAGCTGTTTGGCCGGTGACTGGATCAAACGAGCCGCAGGATCATTCTCCTCTCCCCATCCCTTTATCCCCAGACAATCCCTGACCTATCATATGGTTTGGCCGTCAGCCGTTGCAGATTCTCTTGGGCCGGAGCATACGCCGGGTCGATCTTTAAAGCCACCTGGTAATTGGTTAAAGCCTCCTTGCGCTGGTCCCGATTTTCATAGAGGCCGCCCAGGATATTAAAGGCCTCGGGACGGTGCGGATCAACCAGCACTGCTTTATGGGCGTAGACAAAAGCGCTGCTGAATTTCTTCTGGGCGATATTTTTTTGAGCCAGCCCGAGATATTCATCATACGACAGGGCCACCGGGCCACCTTCGGGCCGGGCCAAGGCCCGGCCGACGATCTCCCGCACTTCAATGGGCTCAAAGGGTTTTTGCAGGAAATCCACCGCCCCCAACTGCATAGCCTCCAGCACCGCCTCCACGGTGCCATAGGCCGTGATAATAATAACCCGGGTCTGGGGGAAGCGGGCCACCACCTGCCGCAGGACGGCCAAGCCATCCATACCGGGCAGCCGCAGGTCCAGGAGCATGACGTCGTAGCGGCCGGCGCTCAGTTTCTGCAGGGCCTCCTCACCCTGAAAAACTGCGTCCACTTCCAGGCCAATGGCCTCTAAGGCGCCTTTCAGGGTGAGGCGGATATTGCGTTCATCATCCACGATCAATATGCGCGGCGTGGCCATCGGTTTCTTTCTCCTTGCTCTGGTCAGCCAGAGGCAGGCTGAAGGTAAAGGTGCTGCCCTGGCCAGGCTCTGATGTCAGCCAAAGAACGCCGCGGTGGGCCCGGACTATTTCTTTGCTGATGGCCAGACCCAGGCCGCTGCCAGAAGCCTCACTTTGATCAAGCCGGACAAATTTTTCAAAAATGCGAGACTGCATCTCCCGGGGAATGCCAGGACCGTCGTCCTGGACGGCCAGATGGACTTTGGGGCCGACCTGTTCGCCGCGCACCCAAATATGGCCGCCGCTGGAGGTGTAGCGCACCGCATTGGCCAGCAGATTGACCAACACCCAGACGATCTTGTGGGGATCAGCCAGGACTTCGGGCAAGGTTTCCGGTACATCCAAAGATACGGCAATGCCTTTGGCTTCGGCCTGATTTTTCATCACCAGCCAGGCCTGCTGGCCAAGGAAGGCGGGAGCGACGGGCTCGAGGGCCAGCTCCAGTCTGCCGGCCTCAATTTTTGACAACTCCAGCAGATCATCCACCAGGGCCTTGAGGCGTTGCACCTCTTCATGGCAAACGTCCAAAAGCTGGCGTTCCTGCTCAGTGAGCTTGGCTGCGGCCGACTCCCGGAGCAGACCCACCGACATGCCGATGCTGGTCAATGGCGTGCGCAGCTCGTGGGACGCAGTCATGACAAATTCGCTCTTCAGACGGTCCAACTCTTTCAGCCGGGTAACGTCCCGCAGGACCAACACGGCGCCAGGGATGACGCCGGTCCGGGAATGGATCGGCAGGATGGCGGTCTGATAATGTTGGGTCACCTCCCCCCGTGACAGCGTCAGAATATGGTCGTCGGCCTCCTGAGGCGGCGCCTGACAACCAGCCATGGCGGCCTTCAGAGACTGATAAATCTTCTCGTCCCGCAGCACTTCCAGGATATGTTGGCCCAGAGACGCCGTTACCTCGACCCCAAAGATAGCGGCGGCTTTGGGATTGATATTCGTAATGACCAGTTTTTCGTCCACCACCACCAAGCCGTCATCAACGCTCCGGATGATGGCGTCACTCTTGCGTTTTTCCGACAGGATCTGATCAATGTCCATCTCATGAAAATGTTTCAATTTTTCGGCCATGCTATTGAAGGCTGCGGCCAGGAGGGCCAATTCATCCCGGCCCTGCACCGGCACCTGGACGCCATAATCACCTTGGGCCAGGGCCGCCACAGCCTGATTCAGGGCCATGACCGGCCGGGCAAGGCGATGAGCCAGCACGAAACTGCAGGAGAGCCCCCCGACGATGGTCAGCGTCCCCACCACGGAGATGAACCAGACCGCCTGTGCGGCAATACGGCGGGCCTTCCTGCTGGCGGCAAACATCACTTCGTGATTCAGGTTGCGCAACTTTAGACAGGCATCCCGCACCGTTCGAAAGCGGGGTAGAACCTGATTATGATACAGCCCGGTCAAGCGCTGCAGGTCATTGCTACTGCCGAGGCGCATCTGCTGGATTTCCTGGAGATAGAGCGTATAGTTCTTTTCGATGGCCGTGATGATTTCCTGCTCCCCGGGAATGGTGATGTTGTCTTTCGCCCGCCCCAGCCACAGGAGAAAGCTGACCTCGCTTTCCCGCATCTCTTTAAAACCCAACTCAGGGAAATTCAGCAGCACCAGGAGCAGTCCCGAATCCTGTCGTTCAATATCATCGATCATATTCTCGGCCGCCAGGGTGCTCAGGTAATTCTCCTGCAGGATGGCATCGGAGGCCCGGCCCAGTCGCAGGAGCAGGATAATGCCCAGGATGAGGATCAGGGCCACGATGAACAGACTGGCTCCGAAGCCCAGAAGGATTTTGGCTCGCAAGGTCTTCATGGCTGGTTGCTGTTCCTCCCCCTGATGCTTTCTGTTTCTGGTCGGCGACCAAGACCGTCTCCGGAGGAGGTGCTATTGTGCTAGCTGCTGCAGTTTGGCCAGATGTTCTTCCCGGCCGATCATGACCAGAACGTCACTGGGTTTAATCACAAAAGATGGGTCCGGCAAAAAGACAAAGCGCTCCGGCACCAGTTCTTTGACGGCCAGGACAAAAACCCCGTATTTCTTCCGCAGTCCCAGCTCCATGAGGGTCTTGCCGTAAAAACTGTTGGGCGGCGCCACATCCATGACCCGGTAGCCGGCCTCCAGGGGGATATAATCCAGGAGGTTGGGATTGACAATCTGGGCCGCCAACCGCCAAGCCGTCTCCCGTTCGGGGAAGATGACCTCCTGCACCCCCAAGGAGTGCAGGATGGCTGCGTGGTCTTCACTCATCACCTTGGCCCGGATCATCTTGATGCCGATTTTCTTGAGATGCAGGGTGCAGAGGATGCTGGCCTCCAGACTTTCCCCCAGGCTGACCACCACTTCGTCAAAATCGGTGGTTACCACCTGTCTTAGACTGGCATAATCCCGGGCATCAATGACCACCGCCCGTTGCACGTCGTCCGCAATGCTGTAAACCAGGTTTTCGTCCCGGTCCAGGGCCAGTACTTCGCAATTTCTGGCCAGTTCCCGGGCCAGTTCCATACCGAATTGGCCCAGGCCGATGACGCAGATATACTTTTTCTTTTTCATCCGATCATAATCCTGGCTTTAGGATACCGGACAACGACATGCCGTTCCGGAATAATCCACATGGCCACCGTCAAAGGTCCCACCCGACCGAGAAACATGGTCAGAATAATCCATAGACGGCCGACGGCCGAAAGTTTTTCGGTAAGGCCGGTGGAAAGGCCTACCGTGCCGAAGGCGGAGATCTGCTCAAAGATGACATCATGCAGGCCGATGTCAGGATGGGTTTCGGTGAATAACAACAGGAGGATGCCCAAAATGTTCCAGGCGGCGGCTAAGCGGATGAGGATGGTATTGCGCCAGAGAATCTCGGGGGGCACCTGCCGGCCGGCGATGTTCACCTCCCGGAAGCCACGCAATTTGGAACGCATCTCCGCCAGCCAGATGGCAAAGGAGGTGGTCTTAATGCCCCCCGCGCAAGACCCTGGCGAGCCGCCGATGAACATAAGAAAAACGATGACCAGAATGGCACCCAGGGGCAGGGCGCCGCAGTCAACGGTGTTAAATCCCGCGGTCCTGGCCGTGACCGATTGGAACAGGGCCGCCAAGAGCTTTTCTCCCCAACTCCTCTCCCCGGGAGTCAGGCCGAAAAGCAATATTCCCCCGGCCCCGCCGCCGATGAGGAACATGGTCATAATCCAGACGACCTTGGCGTGCGTGGAAAAGGCCCGCGGTGGCCTCGCCATTCCTTCTTTCTCCGTTTTGCTCCACAGCCAGCGCCAGGTCTCCAATAAAACCGCGTGGCCCAGGCCGCCGGTGATGATCAGGAGCATGATGGTCAGGAGGATGACCGGATTATCCCGGATGTCTATGAGATTTTGCCGATAGATGGAGAAGCCGGCGTTGCAGAAGGCGGAAATAGCATGGAAGACGGCGCTATACATTGAAAAACCTATTTCGCCGCTCCGCCAGACCAGGGCCAGGGCTATGACTGCCATCCCCACCGCCTCGATAATGGCCGTCGTCATTAATATGCGATAAAACTGGCGGCGGAAGTCCGAACCGATATCCTGCTGGAAAAAAGAGTCGTGCAGCACCATCTGGGATTGCAGTGACAGGCGCCGCCCCAACATCTGAAAGGTCAGGGCGGCAAAGGTCATAACGCCCAAGCCCCCGGTCTGGATCAGGAGCAGGATAACAATCTGGCCGAAAGGCGTATAGACCGTGCCGGTATCCACCACCACCAGGCCGGTGACACAGACGGCCGAGGTGGCGGTAAACAGGGCGGTCAAATAACTGACCTGACCCGGCTGATGCGCCCAAGGCAGCCACAACAGGATCGACCCCGCAAGAATTACGCCGGCAAAGCCGCCGATCAGGAGGAATTGGGGCGATTTCAGAAAGGGCAGGACCTTTTTCGGCAAGGCTTTCTTAGCTTCGGAGGATGGATAGGTCACGTTCATGCAGACCTTGCTTCCGGCTGGGCGGTCACGCATTCACCAGCAGCATTGTTTGCCCCTTAAATTTCCACCTGGCTGCCCAACTCTACTACCTGCCCCGGCGGGATGCCGAAAAAGGTGGAGACGTTCCAGGCGTTGCGGCTCAGGAAGGCAAAAAGGGCCTTGCGCCAGGCGGCCATCTTGGTGGGGCCGGTGGTGAGCAGCGACTCCCGGCCCAGATAAAAGGAGGTGCCATAAATATCGATATCCAGACCCTGTTCATTCAACATCTCGATGACTTCCGGCACCCGCGGCGTTTCCATAAAACCATACGAGGCTACCACCCGATAGAAGCCATAGCCTTTGTCAGTCACCTCCAGCTTCTGTTCCCGGGGCATATAAGGCCGGTCAGTGGAGACCATGGAGAGGATAAAGACCCTCTCCGGCAAGGCATCGGTGTGTTTCAGCAGGTGCAGCAGAACGATGGGCGTCCCGGTGGGAGAAACGGACAGGAAAAAGCCCGTCCCGGGCGTGCGCACCAGTTTGTAGGTGGCGATGTCATACAACAGGACGTCCAGGGGCACCTGGGCCTCCTCAAAGCGCTTGCGCAAGGCCGCCCGGCCGTCCCGCCAGGTGACCATGACGGTAAAGAGGGCCACCGCCACACTGACGGCAAACCAACCGCCGTCAATAAACTTCAGCAGGTTGGCACTGAAAAAGGAGAAATCAAAAAAGAAGAAGAGGGCTGCCAGGGGCAGGGCCTGCCAGAGGGGCCAATCCCAGTTATGGCGGCAGATATTGTAATAGATAATGGTGCTGATACACATGGTGCCGGTTACCGCGATGCCGTAGGCTGCGGCCAGACGGCTGGATTCTTTAAAGGCCAGGGCCAGCCCCAGGCAGCCGACCAGCATGACGCTGTTGATCCAGGGCAGGTAGATCTGCCCCTTGGTTTCGCCAGAGGTATGAATGATGCGCAGCCGCGGGGCATAGCCGATCTGGATGGCCTGCTGCATCAGGGAAAAGACTCCGGAGATCATGGCCTGCGAAGCAATGACCGTGGCCGTGGTGGCCAAAGCCACCATGGGATAGAGGAGGAAGCGGGGCACCAGGCCATAGAAGGGGTGCACCGCGGCCGCCGGCTGCTCCAAAAGCAGGGCCGTCTGGCCTAAATAATTGAGCAGCAGGGCCGGGAAGACCAACACCAGCCAGGAAAAGCGGATGGGCCCCCGGCCGAAATGGCCCATGTCGGCATACAAGGCCTCGCAGCCGGTGATGCACAAGACCACGGCGCCCAGGACCAAGACGCCGTGCAAACGATTCTCCACAAAAAAATTGACGGCGTGGCGGGGGTCGAAGGATTGCAGGATAATCGGCGTGCGGATGATCTGGGCCAAGCCCAGGAGGGCCAGCGACACGAACCATAGGATCATGATGGGGCCGAAGACCTTGCCGATCCGCTCCGTGCCTTTGCTCTGCACCAGAAACAACCCCAGGATCACCCCACAGGACAGGGGCAGGACAATGGGCTCGGCCGCATGGGTGGCCACATTCAACCCTTCGATGGCCGAGAGTACCGAGATGACCGGCGTGATCAGACCTTCGCCGCAGAGCAGGGCCGCCCCGAAGATGGCCAGGAGCATGAGGCGGTTGACGACTCTCGGAGCAACCCGTTCCCGCCCCTTGCTCAAAAAGAGGGCCGCCAGGGCATAAATGCCTCCCTCCCCATGGTTGTCGGCCCGCAGAATGAACATGACATATTTCACCGTCACCACCATGGTCAAAGACCAGAAGATCAGGGACATGACCCCCAGGATGTTGCTGGTGTTGATGGTCATGGCATGGGGGCCGTGAAAACACTCCTTGACGGTATACAGCGGGCTGGTGCCGATATCGCCATAGACCACCCCCAGAGCTCCCAGGGCCAGCAGGAGCTTGCGATTGCGGGGTGCTGACTCGTGCGTATTATGGTGAAAGGTGGGGTTCGGGTCCGGCGGCGATTCGGCTGGGGTATGATTTTCAGCACCCGCATCTGTAGGCGAACTCATGGATACACTCCGAACTTGTGCCCCGGCAGGTCCGGCCTCCGGGCACTCGCTCCAGCAGGATTTGCAGGGCGACTTCTCTCATGCGATTTAATAAAGGTTTACCCTATTTCCCGGGGTTCGGCAAGATGAACCAATGTATTCCCTCGCCCATGATAACAGCCCGCAAAGCCCTCTGAACCGCGCGCCGACCCTTCAATTGACCATGGAGGGATTTGGACGATAGACAATCTCAAATTGAAAGCGGGGGAACAATTTCGGCAATCGCATCAGCTTGAATACCATAATACCGATGGCCAGGCGATCCAGCCAATGGGACATGGGCCAGCCGAACTGCACCATCACTGCTCTATCAGGCAGCTCGTATTCCACCACCTTCAAAATGGCCACAACCTGGTTATAGATGCCGGTCTGGCGTTGGGGCAAGCGGAAGTGGTTGGCCGCCATTTTCTTGGGAATGCCCTCTCGGGGTGAGAAAAAGGTTATGAAAACTTCATTCTCTCTGACCTGAGCCATGGCCTCCTCCCAAGGCCGGCGGAAAATCAACCGAATGGCGGGGGCGTCCGTTTGCGCCAGATAGAGGATCATGGCCATCTCACTATCAGATTGGGCGATTTCTCTGATCTCCGGAGCCCGCTTCTGGGCCACCAAAAAGCCAACCACCAGCACTAAACTACTTATGCCGGCCCACAAGAGGGTGCCATGCCACTTCATGGCGGCCAGGAAGATGAAGCAACTCACAAAAATAATCCACATGATCAGGGTCACAAAGCGGCTGGTAAAAAATTGGATTTCCACCGTGCCTTTAAGGTAACGATAGATCAGCAGCGCCCCCATGTTGATGCAAAAACTGGCGATCAGGCCGATGGCATACATGTCCGCTAGAATGGCCTGACTGCCGGCGGTCAGAAAGATAATCAAGGTGAAAAATACGGCATTCAACAGGTGGATACGGTACAGAGACTGGCGCCGGTTGGTGACAGCCAGCCAATGAAAATCATAGCGGTGCAAGACCCGTTCAATGAGTTCACTGGACGCCACAAACGCCGTATTCACCGCCATGATCAGGGTAAAACTGGCCAGGGCCGCCACCGCCACGCCGAAGCCATAACCATTGATCAACGTCCCATAAAATGTGATGAGATCCCCCTCATGCTCGGCAAAGTTTATGGGGGCACTGAGGGCTAAGGCTGCCACCACAGGAGTGACGATACCCACGGTGAGGGCCAGAAACCAATAGGCCTTTTTAATCTCCTGCCAACTCCGGACCAGGCCCGCAGTTTGCAGGACCGACTCCACCCCGGAATAGGCCAGGATGCAGCTGGCCACCGAAGCAATGAAGAGATGATACCCCCCAAACCAAGTGCCGCCGGCGTGCAGACGTTCATTGGCCAGCACCGCCGCCTCTTGCAGACGGGCCAGGGCCGGGGCGTCCAAGGCCAGCATCCCGGAGGCTATCAGGTTAAGGAAAATAAAGGTCGCGGCGATGAAGATGCCGAAAACAAAACGGGCATTCTCCCGAATGCCCAAAATATTCAATCCGGCCACGATCCAGATGATGGCCACAATCAGCCCCATCTTGCCGCCATGAGAAAGAGTAACGAAGGAGCCGGCATTTTCAATGGCGCTCACCGCCGAAATACAGGCGGTGAGAATATAGTCCACCATAATGGAAGAGACCGCGATAAAAGAAACGGTGGGCCCCAGGACCAGGTAAGAAAAAGAATAAACCCCGCCCCCGATGAGGCCGTGATGTTCCAGGATTTCGGCAATCTCCACCAGCCGGGTGGTCATGTAATGAATAAAGACGGCAGTAAAAGCAATAAAGACGATGGCGCTGGGGCCGATGAAACGGTAGGCCTCGGCCGGGGCATAGAATACTGAAGTCAATTCATCCATCAGGGTAATAATGGCCACGGAAAAAAATGTCAGCCACCAGCGGCCGTTATGAAAATAGGCCAACAGGTTGGCGCGGCGCCAGAGATACCCGAAAAGTCCGATAAGTCCCAGATTCAAAAAGAGAAGAACGATGGTCTTGGTAGTCAAAGATACATCCTTACCTTTGCCAGGGATGATCTTGCCGCCCGGTCTGCAGCGCATAACAGAGGCGAGCAAGACGCCGACCATGTGGCATGTCCGCCTCCTGTCGGTCCTGGCTGGCAGAGAGCATGAATTATTTGCTTGGCGGGCAGGGGAGGAAGGAGAAAAAAAAAGCCGCTGGCAAGGCGGCGGAGTATTCCTGGCTCCTGCCCTTCCAAATGCCTACGAGGTTAGCTGTCGGGCTCGGGCTTGGAAGTGCCCTATCCGCTATGGGAATTCGCCCCAAATACTCGGGTCCCCCGCACCCATCTCAAAAGAGATGGGTTTCGGCTGCATATCTAGGTATTACTGTAACTCTTGTCAGCTGGTTGTCAACCGAAATTCAATGGAAAAAGAACAGATACACCGAACACAGCCCCCCGGTCAGCAGCATGGGGAGAAAACAGGCTTGCAGATAATCAAAAAAAGCTAGAGGATAGCCGGCCCGCTCTGCCAACCCCACGGTCACCCCAGTGGCCGAGGCCCCGGTCATGGTACCGTTGCCGCCTAGCCCTGCCCCCAAGGCCAGGGCCCACCATAAAACCCCGTTTTCGGCCCCGGGCAGAGTGGCGGTTAACCCGGAGACGATGGGCAGCAGGGTGATCGTTAAGGGAATGGTGTCGATGATGGCCGACAGGAGAGCTGACCCCCATAATACCAACAGCAGCGTCAGCGTCAGATTCCCCTGGACCAGCTGCCGCAGCTCCTGGACGAACAGGTCAGGCAGACCGGTCTCAGCCGCTCCGGCCACGACGATATACAGGGCCAGAATAAAGAGCAGCGACGCCCACTGGATCTCAACCACCAACAGCTCGGCAATGTCTACCCGGGAAACGGCCACCAGGAGCACGGCGGCCAGAAGCGCAGCCACCGCCGGCTTCATGCCCAGCAGACCCTGCAGGCTGAGGCCCAGGATCAGCAGGGCCAACATAATGAGGCAGAGCCAAACCTGGCGCCGGTCGGCCAGCCGGTAGCGTTGCCGCAACGGCGCGAGCCCGCCGGCCTCTTCCAGCACCACCGTCCGGGCATATTCCCGCCGATAATACCACAGGAAAAAACCGCAGGCTGCCGCCATGCACAGGATAATAACCGGCGTCAGGTGCACGACAAAGTCGCCAAACGTCAGGTTGGCAGACGAGCCAATAATCATATTGGGTGGATCGCCAATCAACGTCGCCGTGCCCCCCACATTGGCGGCAAAGACCTGGGGGATGAGAAGACTGACGGGATTGAGCTTCAGGGTTTGGGCCAATTCCACCGCGACGGGGATTAGGACCAGCATGGTGGTCACATTATCCAAAAAGGCCGAGACCACCGCCGTCAGCCACATGAGGATGAGCACCAGGATCACCACCCGCCCCCGGGCCCAGGTAAAGGCTTTGTAGGCCAGCCACTGGAACAAACCCGTTTTCTTGGTGACGCCGACCAGCAGCATCATGCCCAACAGCAGCAGGATGACGTTCATATCAATGGCGGCAATGGCCTCATCAAAGGAAATAATAAAGAAATCGCTGGAATATTGTCCAAGCGTATAGGAGAGGAATAACATGCCGGCCGCACCCAAAAGGGCCGCCAGGGCGCGGTGCCGCCAGCCCAGGGCGATGCTGAGATACACGGCCAACAAGATGCCGGCGGCCAACCAAAAGGCCGGGGTAATTTGGCGGCTGAGGGTGATCACGCCCATGGCCTGATGGACCTGCCCTGCTGGGCCGGGCTGCGGCGCCGGCTGCAGCGTCAGACGTGCTGTCTGTGGCTGCCAGGAAGGTTTGCTGGCCTGTATGATCACCTGACCTGGGGGCACCACTCCTGCCGGCAGGATAAAGGTGCCCTGAAAGCGCCCCTGTTTATCGGTGACCAGCGGCTCCCCGATCTCCGTAGTCAACGGCTGCCCCGACAGCTCGAGCCGGACGCGCACCCCGGCGATGCCCCGCCCCGTGACATCCTGCACTGCACCGACCACCTCCAACCGGGGGCCGTTCGCAGGCGCAGCTTCGCCCACGTGGCAGGAGCCTAAAAAGACCCACACAATGATTGCCGCGACCGGCCAGAGCCGCCAGCCGGCCCAACAAGCTGAGGTGCACCTCTCCAGGATGGACATCAAGATCACCCGGCAGCTAAGCAAGAAAATGCAGTTCGGAGTCTGTAGTTCATGGTGTCTAGTTAGTGCCCCTCTGGAAAGTCCTTAATTACCTCTCCCCTGCACGCCGGCCGATTTTTTTTGGGGGGCTTGGCCCGCAAGCCTGCGACGTTTTGGTGGCCGGGGGGGGCCTATGGCCCTCGCTGCGAAGCCCGAGGTCACATCGACCTTACAGGGTCAGGCGCCGCCATAATTGGGTAAAGCGTTTCTTGGTGCGGTCATTTTTGATGCCAATGGCCAGGGCCTTTTTGCTGCCCACGACCACGACCAGTTTTTTGCCCCGGGTTACGGCGGTATAGATCAGGTTGCGCTGCAACAGGAGGAAATGTTGGGTTACCAGGGGGAGGACCACCGCCGGGTATTCCGAGCCCTGGGATTTATGGACCGAAATGGCATAGGCCAGCACGATTTCGTCCAATTCGCTGAAGTCATAGAGAACTTCCCGGTTGTCAAAGGAGACGATCAACTCCTGGAGTTCTTCGTCAATCTTGACAATCCGGCCGATATCGCCGTTAAAGACCTCCTTGTCATAGTTATTCTTGATCTGCATCACCTTATCATTGACTTTATAGAGGCGGCCGCCCCGATTGATCCCGCCGGGAGTGGGATTGAGCTCCTGTTGCAGCGTCTGGTTGAGGCTGGCTGCGCCCACCACGCCCCGGTGCATGGGGGTCAGGACCTGGATCTGGTTGACGGGATCAAAGCCGAAGCGTTTGGGGATGCGCTCCTTCACCAGTTCCAGGATGATCCGCAAGACTTCCTGGGGGTCATCCTGTTCCATGAAAAAGAAATCGGCGAGATTTTCCGGGCCGGGTCGCCAGAGAGGCATTTCCCCCCGGTTAATGCGGTGGGCGTTGACAACGATGAGGCTCTCCTGGGCCTGGCGAAAGATTTCGGTGAGTTCCACCACCGGAATCGCCTTGGAAATTATCAGGTCGCGGAAGACATTGCCCGGCCCCACTGACGGCAGTTGGTTGGCATCCCCCACGAAGATCAGCGTGGTGCCCCGGGCCACGCCTTTGAGCAGGTGGTGGAGGAGCAGGGTGTCGATCATGGAGGCTTCATCGATGATGAGCAGATCGCAGGGCAGGGTGCGGTTTTCACTGACCTGGAAGCCGCCTTTCTGCTGACTGTACTCCAACAGGCGGTGGATGGTCCTGGCTTCCTGGCCGGTGACTTCGCTCATCCGTTTGGCGGCCCGGCCGGTGGGCGCGGCCATGAGGATATTGACCCCCAGGCGTTCCCAGATCTTGATGATGGCATTGATGATGGTGGTCTTGCCGGTGCCCGGGCCGCCGGTAATGATGAGCACTTTCTGGCGCAGGGACATGAGTACGGCTTCAGCCTGCTGCGGCGCCAGGGTCAGGCCCAAACGCTCCTGCACCCAGGCCAGGGCCTTGGTCGGGTCCACGAAGGGGAGATGCTGTTGGGCGTGCAGGAGGGCTTGCAGGCGTTTGGCTGCCTGGGTTTCGGCCAGATAAAAGCCGGTGAGATAAACGGCCCGGGCCTCGGGGCCGGCGTCCGCCTCCCAGGGCTCTTCGACGATGACTTCCTGGCGGAATGATAGTCGCCCCAGGGCAGCTGTTAGCTTCTCCTGGTCAACCTGCAGCAAATCCTGGGATTTTTCCAACAGCGGCCCATACGGATAATAGACATGTCCTTCGTTGCTCAACTGCTGCAGGGTATAGAGCAGGCCGGCCTCCAGCCTGGCCGGGTGGTCCTGATCGAACCCCAGTTTGGCGGCGATCCGGTCGGCGCTGACAAAGCCGATGCCAGAAATGTCGCTGGCCAACTGATAGGGATTTTCCCGCATCACCTGGATGGCCTGGTTGCCGTAGGTCTTGAAGATCTTGGGGGCAAAGGCGGTGCTGATGCCGTGGGACTGTAAAAAGAGCATCACCTCGCGGATCTGCTTCTGCTCCTCCCAGGCCCGGCCGATCATCTCCAGGCGTTTGGGGCCGATGCCCTCCACTTCCGTCAGCCGTTCGATCTGTTTATCAATGATCTCAAAGGTTTCGCCGGCGAATTGCTGGACGATGCGTTGCGCCATGACCGGACCGATGCCTTTGATGAAGCCTGAGGCCAGATATTTCTCAATCCCCGAGATGGTGGCGGGGAAGAGAGTCTCGTAATCGGTGAATTTAAACTGCTCGCCGTATCTGGGATGCAGGCTCCACTCCCCCCGCAACCGCAGCCGTTCGCCGGGCTTGGGCGAGACCAGATGGCCGACGATGGTCACGAGCTGGCGCTGACCTCGCACCCTGAGTTGGGCCACCGTAAAGCCGTTCTCTTCGTTTAAAAAGGTAATGCGTTCGATCTGCCCCTGGAGTTCCACCGGTCGGCTGAGGGATTGATTTGGCGTGGCAGCGTGGTCGTGGTTCATCATGGGCGATCAGCAAGAACGGTTTCTGGTCTCAGGTCCCTGAGATTTCCAGGGGCGGAATCGTGTGTCCGCCACATAGTGCCAAGGGAGCGGGCCGGCAAGAACTCCGGGCCAGGTGTCTGGCTGACCCGGGGGAATGGCCATCATGCCGGCTTTGCCAACCGTTTCAGGGTTAAATTGTAGTCAAAGAGGACCTCGCCCGTCTTGAGAGCCAGGATCTGGACTGCAACGCTGGGCGGCGTCAGGCGCAGGAGTCCGTAGGACGGCGGCCAACCCCGGTTATCAAAGGCTTTCAGGTGGCCGGGATTGATCCACCAGACGCCGTTCTCCCGGTGGATTTTGGGGATATGGGTGTGGCCATAAAGCACCAGATCTACTGCGCAGGCCAGTTCCTGGGGGTCGCCGTCGTCGGGTTGGTCATAGGGACTGCGCTTCGGGCTGTGGGTGAGGAGCAGGCTGACCCCGGCGATTTCTTCCCGGCGCCGGTTGGGGATGGCCGGGTCCCGGTAGGCCGGGCAGTAGAGACCGGGGACCGCCAGCACTGCCATGGGCTCGTCCTGGAGAAAGAGGATATCTTCATAATCATCCCCCAGATGGAGGATTTTGTCCACCTGCGCCCGGCGGAAGATGGCCGCAACCGCCTGGATGGCCGCGCCGTCACCGTGGCTGTCACTGATCAGACCGAGGAGCATGGGAGGGGTATCCTTCTTGGCTGCGGGTCTTTCTGCAATCATGGTAATTGCCATTACCTATAAAAGTCACCCGCGAACCATGAAAATCGAGGCTGTTCCTTGGGGCTGACTTGGGCGGGCACGGCCCGCCCTATAAACCCAATTTTCCAGAAACCGGAAACTGGAAACCGGAAACCATATTTTCTTGATAAGCAACTATCCCAGCCGGGCCCGGAGGCGCAGGCAGGGGCCACCGTCCGAGACCTTGACCCATTCTTTATGCCCCTTGCCGCACATGCCCAGACCACTGATCTCCACCTGGGTCCCAACCATCGTAATGGATTTGAGCAGATCGGGGACATAACCGGTAACGATGACCGGCGAGTAGACGTTGCCTGTCAGTTGGCCTGCCCGGATCTCTTCGGCATAAAGGCCCTCCAACTGAATGCCCCAGCCCTTGGGGTCTTCCATGCCGTTGGAGGGGTGGTCCAGGAAATAGCCGTGCTCAATGTCGGCCAACATGTCCGCCAGGCTGTCCTGTCCCGGACCGAAATAGGTATTGCTCATGCGGGCGTAAATCTTGCGGGTATAGGACTCCCGCCGACCGTTGGCGGTGCGCGGCAGGCCGAAGCGCAGGGCGGCATGCAGATTGGTCAGGGGGCGAATCAAGATGCCCCGGTCGATGATCTTGGTCTCGCCAGCCAATTGGCCTTCATGGTCAAAAAAATAACTGGCGGCCTGGCCTGGCCGGGCCGGCGCATCATAAAGATCGACCAGTGGGGAAGCAACGGGTTTGCCGAGATACTGTTGGCCCCGGGAGCGGCGCTGGAGAAAAAGGTCGGCCTCGGTGCCGTGGCCAAAGGCCTCGTGGGCAAAAATGCCGGCGAAATCCGAGGAGAAGATGCAGTCGTAGGTGCCCGGCGTGAGGCGGGGGGCGCCCAAGATGCGGCCGGCGTCCCGGAGGAGGCGTTGCCGCGCCGCCGCCGGGAAGACGGCGTGCTCAAAACCGCCCTGATAACAGTGGCCGCCGTGCAGCCGGGCCGTCTTCTCGCCGTCGCGCAAGACTACCTGGGCCACCATCTGAGTACGGGGGAGTTCCTGATACAGGCAGCGCTTGCGGTTGATAAACAACTCACAGACCTGCACATGGCCGTAGGCGGCCAAGGCGTTCACCAACCGGGGTTCCCGGCGTTGCAGGTCATCCCGAACCTCCTGCAGCCGGGCCATTTTGTCGGCCAACGGCACCTGCCAGGGAGAGATCTGCACCGCCACTGCAAAAGACTGGGTCAGGGGCGTCCCCGGATCGATGGTCAGGTCCGCAGCGACGATACCTTCGGCCAGGGCAGCCTCGATCAAGGCTTTGGCGCCGGCGGTCAGGCGTGGACAAAAGTCCGGGGCGTCGATGCCATTGATGGCGTATTCCAGGAAATTGCGCCCGGTAAAGACGGTCAGCACCGCTCCTCTCTGCCGCTCCAGGGCTTCGGCCCGGGCCTCCCGGCTGTCCAACCACAGGCGTTCTCCAAAGGTATCCTGGGCCCAGGCCGCGGCATAGGGGACGGTTTTTTCCATTTCCTGGACGAGCTGTTGCAGCAGGGGGATTAGAGTTTCTAAAGATTCCATAGCAATATCCGTGGCAAAGATGAGCGCCCGTCTCGGGCTAAAAAACCCGTCGGGGGAGCGGCGGACCCACCTCGAGCGGCAAGCCCCAAGTTTCTCTGATAT
>Ga0272446_1004687_pt1 | contig 15902 bp, 20 predicted proteins | sample YNPCB0061_FD_194587 | JGI IMG/M metagenome (GOLD analysis project Ga0272446, IMG submission 194587) | Hot spring microbial mat communities from Yellowstone National Park, WY, United States - YNP-CB-006-1 | ecosystem: Environmental > Aquatic > Thermal springs > Hot (42-90C) > Sediment | place... | reverse complement strand
GCCTGGGTGCGCGTCCTGTGGCGCACTTGGTCTTCGCGCTCGGCCTACGACCCGAGCCTTCACGGTGGTGCGAAGCGGTTCCTCGCTGCCGCGTGACGCAGGGGTTGACACAGGAAGTCTCATGCGCTGCCGCAGATCGGCGAAGAGGCGCATCGACTTCCACTCCGCCTCGTCGAAGGGGCAGTCCTTGCTGCGCACGAACGTCCCGTCCTTCGTCGTCGCCAGCGCGATGAAGTCGGGGCGGATGGTGTGCGCCAGCATCTGCTCCATCTGCGTGACGAGCGCGCGCAGCTGGTTCTGATCGCCGCGCGTGAAGGCGTCCCCCCGTCGCGCCGAATCGGCCCACACGTCGACGGCGGCCGCCAGCCCGTTGGCCACCTGTCGCTGCAGCCCCTGGTAGCGGTGGTAGCTCGCCTTGAGGTCGGCGGTGCTGTGCGCCGTCGACTTCCGCACCATCCGGTTCGTGTAGAGGACGTTGAAGCCGACGATGGCGATCGAGAGCCAGAAGCAGGCCCCGAAGACCTTCCACTTCAGGCTCATCTTGAAGACTCGTCTCATGCGCGTGCTTTCCCCGGGCGCAGCGGCCGCAGCCGCTCGCTGTCGATGACTCGTGCCGGATCGAGGAGGAGGAGGGGGCGCGTGGCGTCCTCTCCGTCGCGGTCGCCGTCGCGGATGGCGGCGACGCCGGCGAGGTGGGCGGCGGCGTCGGCGCCGAGCGTCTTCGGCACCGGGGCGATGGCCTGCGGCGTGAGCTCGCGGGTCCCGAGCAGCGCGTCGACGAGCAGCCCGCAGGCGGCGCGCGTCGAGCGGCCCGGCTCGCGCGAGCGCAGGATCACGAACGGCCCGATCTCGCCGTCGGCGGTGCGCGGCCGCGCGCGCCCGGCGCCGCCGATCCCGAGCAGCGCCGCGAGATCGAGCACCGCCACGACGTCGCCGCGCAGGTTCACGAGGCCGGCGACGATCTCTGGGACCAGAAACGCGCGCGTCAGCGGGCGCGGCCCGACGGTCTCGCGCACGGCCGCGATCGGCGCGCCCACCACCTGCCCCGACACCGCGAAGCAAACGACCTTCTCCACTCGGGTTCGACGTTACACCAAGCGGCGGTAGGCGGCACTGACCTCGGCGAAGCGGCGCTCGAGCGCGCGCAGCTCGGCGTCGGCGGCGCTCGGGTGGCGATCGGGGTGGAGCTCGAAGGCGAGGCGCCGGTAGGCGCGGCGGACCTCGTCGAGCGGCGCGTGATCGGGCAGCTCGAGCGCGGCGTAGGGCGAGTCGCCGGGGGCGAACTCGACGGTGAGCGCGCCGACGGCGTCGAGGAAGGCGAGGAGGCGCGCGGTGCGCTCGGCGGGCGCGAGGCCGGCGCCGTCGAGCTCGGCGACGGTGCGCGGGCGCGAGAGGAACGCCACCACCGGCCGCTCGTCGGAGCCGAGCGAGGTGGGGTGGGGCGGCCGCGCGACCGAGAGGCGCCCCCTGCCGACCCGCGCGCGCCAGGCGTCGGGCGACGGGGCGGCGGCGTCGACGTGGTTGCGCAGCACCTGGCCGGGGTGGAACGGCGAGCAGGCGCCCCACTTGGTCGGCGTGGCGCCCTCTAGCCAATCGTGCTGGCCGTACTCCTTGTCGCCGAGGCGGAGCAGCAGGCGCAGCCGCTCCTCGCCGCGCGCGGGCGCGGGACCGACGAGGGCGTAGGCGGGCGAGAGGTGGACGGCGTAGACCCAGCCGCGCGAGAGCTCGACGTGGAGTGGGGCGGTGCTGCCGTCGCTGCGGGTGAGGCGGAGGGTGCCCGAGGCCGCGCCGTGGGCCAGAGCGTACAGGCGCGTCGCGGTCATCTCGAGCGCGGGGGACGGGACGTGAGCGGCGGCTGGATCAGCGGCCGCGCTTGCCGTCGCCGTCGCGACCTTCGCGATCGGGCCGCTCGGCGAGGCCGCGCGCGCGCACCTCGGCGAGGTACTCGCGCACGATGTCGTTGACGTCCTCGTTGAACTTCACCTTGGCGTCGGCGATCTCGCGCAGCGCGGTCACCGCCGGCTTGTTGTCGCAGACGACGAGGGGCTTGGCGCCCTTCGAGATCTGGCGCGCGCGCTCGGCGCCGAGGATGGTGAGGGCGAAGCGGTTGTTGACCTGCTCGAGGCAGTCTTCGACGGTGACGCGGGCCATGAGACCGAGCAGCCTAGCCGGTCGCGGCCCGCTGTCAAGCGTCCCGACACTTACCCCCCAACACGCCCCAACACTCATCAATGTCCGGCGTCGGGCCCGTTTCGGGTTGAAAACGAAAGTCGGCGCCCGTACTCTACATTTGAGCGATTCTTTTCGCCCGTCGGGCTTAGGCAGGGGAGATTTCGACGATGCGCGCGGTCCCGATCAACTGGATGGATCTCGAGACGGCCTTCGAGCGGAACTCGCCCGACACCGAGAGCTTCCTCGATCTGCGGACGGGGGACGTCGTCACCGTGACGCAGGGCGCGATCGACTACGTCGAGCAGCGCAACAAAGTGCAGACGGGCGGCGACCAGTTTCTGCGCATCGAGCCGGCCGCCAGCCGCGAGCAGTACAAGTGGATGGAGCGCTTCGTGGCGCAGGTCACCGACGAGGCGCTCCGCGAGCGGCTGATCATCGCCATCGACGGCAAGGGAGCGTTCCGCCGCTTCAAGGACGTGCTCCTCAACTACCCGGTCGAGCGCGAGCGCTGGTTCGCCTATCGCGGCGACCTCCTCCACTGGCACATGCAGAAGTGGCTCGAGAAGGAGCAGCTCACGCCGTCGAACGCGCCGCCGTGGGGGCCCGCGCCCGAGCCCGTCGAGGACAACGTCGTCCTCGAGCGGCCGCAGCTCCCGACGGGCGAGGGGCCGGGCGAGATCCTCCGCCGCCAGGCGAAGGACCTCATCGACCAGATCCCGGCGGTCGCGCTCTCGGCTGCCATCGCCTTCCTCGACTTCCTCCGCGAGCGCGGCGTCGGCGAGCTCGGTCGCATCAAGTCCGTCCCCAAGCGGACCGCCGCTTAGTATTCGCCGAGTATTCCGAAAACGCCTCCTCCCGTGGTGAGGTGTGGTCGTCGTCTGCCGGGGGGCGATGCGTCGTACATCCAGGATCCTCGTCTTCGTCGTCATCTCGCTCTTGTGGGGCGCGGCGGCGCGCGCTGCCGACGCGGAGCTCGACTGGCCCGATCTCTCGCAGCAGCCGCCGCCGGTGCGCGCCGCGACGGCGGACGCGGCGCTGATCGTCGCCATCGAGCGCTATGCGGAGCTGCCGGCGGTGCCCGGCGCGCGCAAGAACGCCGAGGACTGGCAGGCCTGGCTGACGAAGACGCGCGGCCTCGCGCCCGATCGCGTCTTCCTCCTCCGCGATCAGGAGGCCACCGTCGAGAAGATCCGCAAACACGCGCGCCGCGCCGCCGACGCCGCGCAGGCGGGCGGGACGGTGTGGATCGTCTTCATCGGCCACGGCTCGCCGGCGCCCGACGGCGCCGACGGGCTGCTCGTCGGGTACGACGCGCAGCAGGACGTCGAGAGCCTGGGCGCGCGGAGCCTGCCGCAGCGCGAGCTCCTCGCGATCGCGCGCGCGGGCGCGCAGAAGCCGCAGGTCGTGTCGGTGATCGACGCCTGCTTCTCGGGGCGCGGCCGCGACGGGCAGCCGCTCGTGAAGGGGCTGCAGCCGCTCGTCGTCGTCCGCGCTGGCCTCCCCAAGGAGGCGCTCGCGCGTGCGGTGGTGCTGACCGCGGCGAAGTCCAACCAGTTCGCCGGGCCGCTCCCGGGCGCCGAGCGTCCGGCGTTCAGCTACCTCGTGCTCGGCGGGCTGCGCGGCTGGGCCGACCTCGACAGCGACGGCAAGGTCAGCGCGCGCGAGCCGCGCGACTACGCCGCGCGGGCGCTCGCGTCGACGGTGCGCGATCGTTCGCAGGAGCCCGAGCTGCACGCCGCCAGCCCCGACCTCACGCTGGCGAGCGCCGTCGAGAAGGGGCCCGAGCTCGCGGCGCTGCAGCGCGGGCGCGCGCCGAAGAGCGCCCCGGCGGCGACGGCGTCGTCGGGCGGGCGCGAGGGGCCGCTCACCGTCGCGGTGGCGGCGTTCCGCGTCTCGGGGCTGCCGCCCGATCTCGACTGGATGGGCAAGAGCTTCGCCGATGCGCTCCTCGGCCGCCTCGCCAAGGGACGCGGCGTGCGCGTCGTCGAGCGCGAGTTCCTCGAGCAGATCGCCGCCGAGCTGAAGCTGCAGAGCTCGTCGATGGTCGACGAGCGCTCGGCGGTGAAGATGGGGCGCGTCCTCGGGGCGCGCGTCTTCGTCTTCGGCTCGGTGGCGGCGTTCGAGGACCAGCTGGTGGTCCGCGCGCGCGCGGTCAGCGTCGAGCGCGCCGAGGTCCTCGAGACGGCGGAGTCGATCGGCGACAAGAAGGCGCTGTTCGCGCTGCAGCGCGATCTCGCGCAGAAGCTGACGGCGGCGCTCACCGTCGACGCCGCGGTGGCCCAGGGCGGGACGCCGGCGGCGGAGATCGCGCTCTCGACCCACGCCGACCTCGAGCGGCTGCGCGAGCTGGCGCGCGGACTGCCCCTCTACGGCCTCGATCCGGCGCGGCGCCGGAAGAGCGCGGACTACCAGCTCGCGCTCTCGATCGTCGATCGCGTGCTCGCCGCCGCGCCGCAGCTCGCCGCCGCGCACGCCTACCGCGCGCTCTTCTCGTTGCACGCCGAGCGCTTCGCCGACGCGCGCGCGGCGCTGGCGACGGCGGTGCGGCTCGGCGGCCGTGACGTCGACGTGGCGCTCCTCTCGGCCAACCTCGCCGTCGCCGAGAACCGCTTCCCCGAGGCGCTCGCCGCGCTGGCCGAGGGGAGCCGCACGGCCCCCGAGGACGCGCGCGTCTGGTACCTCCTCGGGCGCGTGCACGCCGCCGAGAACCGGCTCGTCGAGGCGGGCACCAGCTACCTCGCGGCGGCCGAGCGGCAGCCGGCGATCCGCGAGCTCGACACCAATCTCCAGTCGCTGTTCGGGGGGCCGGGCGGGCCGGCGCTCGCCGCCGAGATCGCCGCGCGGCAGCCGCAGTTCGGCGCCGCCGCGACGCTGTACGCGGCGCTCTACCAGCGCGACTTCGCGACGGCGGAGCGCGCCGCGGCGGCGCTCGGCCCGAGCCCGGCGCTCTACACCGCGCACTACGCGCGCGGGATGGCGGCGAAGGGGCGCGGCGATCGGCTGCGCGCGATCAGCGACTTCTCGATGGCGCTCGCGCTGCGGCCCGGCGCGCCCGAGGTGCACCGCGAGCTGGCGCTGGCGACGGCGCAGACGGGCCAGTGCGAGGTCGGGCGCGCGCACGCGGTCCTGTATCTGAAGAGCGCGCAGTACATCCCCGACTACGAGCAGATCGAGTCGGCGCTGCGCGATTGTCGATAGACAGGAAAGGGGGAACGAGATGCTGGGGATTCGGATCGCGGCGCTCGCAGTCGCGGTCGCCGCGACGAGCGGCTGCATCACGGTCAATGGCGCCGGGCGGACCTACCTCGAGCCGTCGATCCCGCGTGGATCGGTTCGCGTGCAGAGCGTGGCCATCTTGCCGAACCGCCTGCCGATCAACCTGCAGGATCCCGAGCGCTGGCGCCGCTACAACTGGAGCGTCATCCGGCGCGAGCTGATCGCGCGCGGCATCCGCGTCGTCGACTACCGTACGTCCCTCGACGTGTTCGCGCGGTCGGGCCTGCCCGTCGAGGACACCAAGTCGTCGCGCGACAAGTACGCCGAGGTCGCGCAGCAGCTCGGCGTCGACGCGATCATCGTCCCCTACTACGGGACGTTCGGCTCGTCGCAGGGCGCGATCCTCATCGACCATCACTTCACGAGCGTGGCGACGCTGCAGGTCTACCTCGCGGCGCAGACGACTTCATGGCGCGCATCGACGCGACGGGGACCTACACCTATCGCACCGGGCACGGGACCCTCATGTCGATCGTGTCGCTGCCGATCGGGCTCCTGTTCCCGCTGATCGGCGCGGCGGCGGGGAAGCCCGAGGTCGGGTACGTCGGCCTGGTCGGCGCGGTGCTGCCGATCGGCGGCGCGCTCGTCGACGTCGGCAGCGGCCGGGGCACCGCCGACGATCACTGGGAGAAGGCGTTCCGCGTCGGGCTGCGCGCGGCGCTCAAGCCGTTCTTCGTCGCCATCGGCAAGCCGACCATCGCACCCGGCGCGAGCGACGAGGACAACGACAACGTCGTCGACGAGACCGGTGAGCCGGCCGCCGTCGCCGACAGCGGCGTCGTGGCGCCCGCGCCGCCGCCGTGGATGCCGCCGCCTCCGTCGGGGCCGCGACCGCCTCCCCCCGCCGACGCCGCGCCGCCGCCGCCGCCGCCCGGGTCGTACGGCGCTCCGCCGCCGCCGCCCCCGTCGGAGATCGCGTCGCGCCAGGTGGCGATGCCGCCCGCCTGCGTCGAGGGGCGCTGGAACGAGTGCGTCCCCGCCGCCGAGCGCCTCGCCAGCGGCTCGCCCGAGGAGCAGGCGGTCGCGGCGCGCGCGCTCGAGCTGGGGTGCGCGGCGCAGGTCGCGCTCGCCTGCGCGCACCTCGCGCCGCTCGTCATGAATGGCACCGGCACCGCGCGCAGCCCCGAGCGCGCCTTCAGCCTGGCGACGCGCGGCTGCGGCGCCGGCGACGCCGAGGCGTGCGGCCTCCTCGCGATCCAGCTCGAGACGGGGATCGGGACGCGCCGCGATCTCGCCGGCGCGGCGCGCGCGCACCAGGTCGCCTGCGACAAGGGGCGCGGCACGAGCTGCCGCGCGCTCGGCAAGATCTACGACGCCGGCGGCGAGGGCGTCCCCGTCGACAAGGCGCGCGCGGCTGCGCTCTTCCGGCGCGCCTGCGAGCTCAAGGTGAAGGCGCCCGGCTGCGACGGAGCGGCGCCGTGAGCCGCGCGCGCGTCGTCGTCGCGCTGGCGCTCGTCGTCGCTGCGACCTCGCTCGCGCGCGCCGACGCCGGCGACGGCACCGGCGTGGTGGCGATCGACGCCGCGCCGCCGGGTGCGATCATCGTCGTCGACGGCAAGGAGGCCGGCCCGGCGCCGGCGCGCGTCACCGTCGACGAAGGGGCGCACGCGGTGCGGGCGCGCTGGCCCGACGGGCGCGAGGCGAGCGCGAACGTCGTCGTGCTCGCCGGCGGGACGGCGTCGCTGCGCCTCGAGGCCGCCGCCGCGGCGACGCCCCCACCCGTGGACGCGCCGCCCCCGCGGCCGGCGCCCCGCGCGCTCCCCGGCGCCGACGCCAACTACGACGCCTTCACCCTCGACTCCGAGCCGACGACGACGACCCGCCGCTCCGCCGGGCTCCGCCCGTGGAAGCAGATGACCATCGCCGGCAGCGTCCTCTTCGGCGTGACCTGGATCGGGGCGATCGGCCTCTCCGCCGGCTTCGCCGACTACAACCCGAACGCCTCACGCGTCGGCTACGCGCCGCTCGGCGGACCCTTTTCTGCCTACGATAAAATGAACGACAAGGATCGCGGGGCGCTCGGCATCGGCGCCGTCGCCATCGGCGTCGTCCAGGTGGCCGGCTTCGCGCTGGCGCTCGGCGGCGGCGCCTGGGGCATCGTCGAGACGGTGAAGAACAAGAAGAAGCGCGCGGAGGTGCGTCGATGATCGGGCGCCTCATCCTCGTCGTCGCGGCGCTCGCCGGCGGCGTCTCGTGCAGTGACACGATTACTTGTGGCCGCGGGCGCTGTCCGTCGGACTCGAGGTGCGTGAACGTCTTCACCAACACCTCGCGCAAGAACGAGGGCTATTCGACCAAGCTCCTGCCCAACGTCGACGGCGAATGGTGGTGCGAGGCGCCCTGCGCGGGGAAGCAGACCTGCAGCGGCCTCTGCCTCACCGATCCCGCCGACGACAACGTGACGGTCTGCGAGTCGACCAGCGCCGAGGTGATCTACTTCGCGCCGAGCGCGCGCCTCAACGTGCCCGTCTCGGGTGTCCCGGGTGTCTGCGTCTCGGCCGACATCGTCGAGCTCTCGATGGCCTCGAGCTGCGATCAGACGTGGGGAGGCGCGGCAATCACCTGCCCCACCGACGCGGACTGCAAGATCGGCCGGTTCAACGCCGGGCAGACCCTCCCCGACGTCGGGCTGGTCTCGTCGACGGGGAGGACGACGGCGGAGTGCCTCGGCATCAAGTCGGGCGAGTCGCTCCACCTCTCGAGCACGCTGCCGGCGACGAAGCCGATCCGCGTGTACGTGATGCCCGAGCGGTTCGCGAACTGTCCGACGACGCCCACCTCCGGCCTCTAGCTCATCGTGTGGAGGGCGACGGTGTTGCCCTCGGTGTCCACGATCATCGCGATGAAGCCGTTCGGACCGATCGAGGTCCGCGGCAGGACCACGCGCCCGCCCGCCTCGACGGTGCGAGCCAGCGCCTCGTCGAGCTTCGGCGCGTTCAGGTAGACGCGCGACCCCGCGCCGCCCGGCGCCAGGGTCTTGTCGTCGACGAGCGCCCCGCGCACCGCCTCCTTGTCGCCGGGGAAGATGGCGTGCGGGATGCCGCCGAAGAGCTCGCGCTTCAGCTTCACGTCGAGGATGCGCTCGTAGAAGCGGGCGGCGCGGTCGAGGTCGGTGGTGGCGATTTCGAACCAGTTCACAGCGTGCGCGGTCGTCGTCATGGTCGTTCCTCCGTCGTGTGTTGCGAGGTGATGGGAGGACTCTAGCGACCGCGATTGACAGCCTTCTGTCAGGTTTCTGCGGCGGCCGTGGCGGACTCGATGCGGTCGAGGCGGAGCTGGCGCGGCTCGCCCTTGCCGAGGTCGTCGCAGACGACCAACGTCATCGAGCGCTCCATGACGAGCCCGGTGACGCGCACCGTGCGCTCGGTGAGGACGCCGTCGGAGCGCCGGTAGCGCAGCGCGAGCGGGGTCCCCTCGAACCAGGCGCGCTCGACGGCGCGGCGCACGGTCGCCTCGACGCGCGGCGCCGGGACGCCGACGAGCTGCAGCTTCTCGACGAGATCGGCGAGCTCGCGCTGCGCCGACGTCGACAGCGCCCCGCGCACCTTGTCGAGCGCCGCCGAGAGCGTGTCGGCGAACGGCAGGATGCGCAGCTCGGTCATGTAGCGGCCGGCCGCCAGCAGCACCGCCGCCTCGCGCGCGGTGAAGTTCACCGGCGGCAGCGTGTAGCTCTTGTCGAGCGCGTAGCCGCCGCCGCGCCCGCGGTCGGCGCGCACCGGCAGCGCCGCGTCGCGGAGCGCGTCGAGGTCGCGGTAGATGGTCCGCACCGTCACGCCGAAGCGCTCGGCCAGCTCCTCGGCGGTGACCCCGGTGCGCCGCCCGCGGAGGTACTCGGCCAATGCGAACAGCCGCGACTTTTTCTTCACCCTACAACTGACACTAAGCTGACTTTGGGATCCAGATCCAGCCGTCGTCGGCGACGACGGGGTCGGCGGGCGCGAGGCACAGCCCGCGCGTGTAGAGCCACGCGGTGTAGGCGCACATGATGGCGTCGAACTTGTGGTCGTTGGCGAGGCCGTCCTCGCGCCAGGCGCCGGGGGCGAAGCGCAGCGACGGCAGGCCGTTCAGGATCTCGAGCCGCATCGCCGGCGACTCCGCCGAGCGCTTGTACTTGGCCGCGACGCGCGCCGAGAAGAGCTGCGTGATCGTCGCCTTCGGGTAGACCTCGATCAGCGTCTCGTTCAGCGCGAACACCCCGGCGAGCGCGCGCACCAGATAGACGCCCCGCGAGGCGAGCGGCCCCATCCCCTGGCCCAGCGTCTCGCGCGGGAGGATGGCGTGCTCCTCGTGCAGCAGCACCTCGGTCGCGCGCTGCGTGTAGGTCGTGTAGCGCGGCTTGTGCTGGCGCGCGGCGACGGCCTTGCCGTTCGTCGGGGCGAGCCGCACGACCTCGTTGCGGCCGAGCGGCGCCGGCGGGCGGGCGGCGCGCGCGCGGAACCAGGCGACCGCCGGCACGTCGCAGCGCTCGACGGTGGGGCAGGTGGGCAGCGTGCATCGCACGCAGGCCGGCATCGTCAGCGGCGCGTCGATGGCGACGATCGCGTCGGGGTGCTCGCGCAGGTAGGCGACGAGCTGCGTGTCGTAAAAGGGCGCGTCGCGCCCGGTGCCGTAGTCGGTGACGACGACGCTCGCGCCATCGGCCTCCTCGACGAGGCGCGCGACGGCGGTGTTCTTGCCCTTGCCGCCGCCGAGATCGACGCCGAGGAAGGTGGTGGCGCGACGACGCACGCGGCCCTATGGCGTCCGCGGCCGCAGCGCGGGCCCCGGCACCTCGACGGCGTTGGGGTCCTTGATGCGGTTCCGCTCGTCGACGAGCACGACGCGCGGCCGGTGCGCGCGCGCCTCGGCCTCGTCGAACTCGGCGAACGTCGCGATGATCACGATGTCGCCGGCGTGGCAGAGGTGCGCCGCCGCGCCGTTGATGCAGATGACGCCCGAGCCCGCCTCGCCGCGGATGGCGTACGTCGCGAGGCGCGTGCCGCGCGTGACGTTCCAGACGTGGACCTCCTCGTTCGGGAGGATGTCCGCGCTCTCCATGAGGTTGGCATCGATCGTCACCGATCCCTCGTAGTGCAGATCGGCCTGCGTCACGGTCGCGCGATGGATCTTCGACTTGAACAGCCGTCTCCGCATACCGATCTCGTGGCGGAAAACGCGCCGGTTGGCAAGGCGGTTGCTGGGATCGGGTCGCATGGCACGCGCGCTCTGGACGGGATCGATCAGCTTCGGCCTCGTGAACATCCCGGTGAAGCTCTACAAGGCGACGCAGCCGGCGTCGGGGCAGACCATCCACTTTCACCTGCTGCACGACGCCTGCGGCACGCGGCTCCAGATGAAGCGCTGGTGCCCGAAGGACGAGGTGGAGGTCCCCTGGGAGCACGTCGTCAAAGGCTACGAGGTGTCGAAGGGGCGCTACGTGCGCGTCGACAAGGAGGAGCTCGACGAGGTGCTGCCGAAGGAGGACTGGGCGGCGGTCACCATCGACAGCTTCGCCAGGCTCGAGGAGGTCGACCCGATTTATTACGACCGCGCCTACTACGTCGCGCCCGAGGGGTCGCCGAAGGCCTACGCGCTCCTCCACCAGACGCTCCTCGACGCGGGGCGGGTCGCGGTCGCGCGCGTGACGCTGCGGACGCGGTCGCACCTCGCGGTCGTGCGGGCGCTGCCCGATCGGCTGCTCTTGTCGACGATGTTCTACTCCGACGAGATCGTCGCGCCGGCCGACGTGCCGGGGCTGCCGTCGGGGCGGGCGGCGGCGCCGGACGCGCGGCAGGTGGAGATGGCGGCGCGCCTGGTGGAGTCGATGGCCGAGCCGTTCGCGCCGGAGAAGTACCACGACGTCTACGCCGAGCGCGTGCACGCGCTGGTGCAGCAGAAGGTGGAGACCGGCGCCGTCGAGGAGGCGGCGCCGCTGCCGGCCGAGGCGGGGGCGCCGGTGGTCAACCTGCTCGATGCGCTGAAGCGCAGCCTCGCCGATCGCGGTGCGCCGGCGGCGGAGCCGGGGGCTCGACGGGCGCGGCACGCGGCGGCGGCGCGTCCGCGGTCGCGCAGCGAGGGGGCGAAGGGGCGGGCGGCGGCGCGCGGGCGGGCGACGCAGGCCAAGCGGCGCTCGCGTTCTCGCTAGACGGAAATCACGCCGGCGATCGTGCTAGACAGGAAGGATGACCGCCGACGAGCTGCGCGCGATGATCGCCGAGGCACGCCGGCCGGGGGCGCTCTTCCCCGACGTCGACGACGTGATCGGCTGCGTCGACGTCTCGACGGCGGAGGGGCTGGCGCCGCCGCCCGCGATCGTGCGCGCGATGGCCATCCTGCCGACCTTCCGCGGCCAGTACAGGCGCAACGGCCTCGACGGCTTCGTGTGGAACTACCGCGCCGAGATCCCGTCGCTGATCGACGCCTTCGAGGCGATCGGCGCGCGCGCGACCGCGGGGCTGATGGCCGAGATCCTGGCGACGATCGTCGAGCAGCACGAGGGCGGCGCCGATCCGGTGCGCGCCTTCCTCGACGTGCGCGCGGCGCGCGGGGCGCCGGCCTTCGGGCCGTGGCTCGAGGTCGACCCCATCGACGAGGTGCACGAGGCCATCCTCGCCTTCCTCGAGCGGCACGCCGAGGCGATCGTGGCGGGGCGCTGGGAGCGCGCGGCTACGGATTGAGCGTGCGCGTCCAGCTCACCACGCCGTCGGAGACGAGCAGGTGGCCGAGGTCGCGCCCGCGGCTGACGTAGAGGTGCCCCTCGGTCGTGAGGGCGGCGCTCAACGGGGCGAAGGGGAGCGTCGTCGACCACAGCGCCTGACCGGTGGCGTCCTCGCGCGCGATCACGGCGTCGGTGAAGCGGAGCGCCCCGCCACCGTCGAGCGGGATGGGCGAGTAGGTCTGATGGCCGCCGCCGACGCACGTCGTCTCCGGGCCGATCGTGCCGTCGCTGGCGACGCGATAGCCGACCATGCGCTCGGTCTGCCCGGGCTCGTAGAGGTTGCCCGAGTCGACGAGGAAGAGCGCGCAGGCGACGGCGCTCGTGGGCCCGTCGGGGCCGAGGAACTGGATCCCCTGGTAGACCCCGCGAGACGAGCAGGCCGCGAGGAGCGACGCCGCGAGGAGCGCAAACAATGAGCGGTTCACGATTGCGATGTTACCGCGGAGCTGCGACGCAGCGCCACGAGCGACGGCACGCCGGCCGCGACGTTGATGACCAGGCCGAGGAGGTGCGTGGCGACGGCGAAGGCGGTCGCCGCCGGGGCCGCCGCCCCGAGCGTCGTGAGGAGCATGGTCACCGCCGCGTGATAGACGCCGATTCCCGACGGCGCCGACGGCAGCGCGATGGCCAGGAAGGTCGTCGCGCACAGGAGGAACGACGTCCCGCGCGGCAGCGCCTCGAGATCGAAGGCCACCAGCGCCGCGGCGAACGACGCCGTCGCCGCCAGCGGCACCGAGAGCGCCCCCAGCGACGCCGCGCCCACCCGCCGCCACGACGCCAGCACGCCGATGCTCTCGGTGACACCCTCGGTGACGCGGGCCGCGCGCGGGCCGATGCGGTGCGCGAGGCGGCGCAGGTGGTGGCGCCCGCGGTGCAGGAGCGCGAGCGCGCCGAGGGTCGCCGCCGTCGCGGTGAGGCCCGCGCCGACGAGCGGGCGGAGGTGCGTGCCGCCGACGCGCTCGAACCCGAAGACGATCGCCGGCACCGCCGTCGCCAGCACCAGCGCCGGCAGATCGAGCACGCGCCCGAGGAGGATCGCCGTCGTCGCCTCGGGAAGCCGCACGTCCCCCGCGCGCGCGAGCGCCACGACGCGCGCCGGCTCGCCGAGGCGCGCCGGGAGCACCGCCTGCGCCGCCGACCCGATCGCGCTCGCGTGCCAGCAGGCGCGCAGCGACGCGGGGGCGCCGTCACGACGGCGGGTGAGGCCGCGCAGCTCGAGCGCGCGCCCGAGGAGCGGGAGCGTCTGCAGCCCGGCGGCGAGCGCGAGCCAGCCCCACTCCGCCGACAGGAGCGCGTGGCCGAGCTCGCCGAGCGTGAGCCGCGCCGCGAGCGTGAGCCGCCCGTCGTGCCAGCCGACGCGCGCGAAGGTGAGCAGGAGACCGATGGCGCTGGTCGTCGCGCCGATGGCGACGAGGATCACCGTCCGCGCGCGCCGCGACGGAGCGCTCACGACGCGCTATGCTCCGCGTCATGCCGACGACCACAACCCCCGACGGGGTCCGCCTGCACTACGACGTCCACGGCGAGGCGGGTGAGCCCGTGCTCCTCATCATGGGCCTCGGCACCGATCGCCACCTCTGGGAGCGCCAGCTGCCGGCGTTCGCGGCGCGCCACCGCGTGATCACCTTCGACAACCGCGGCGTGGGCGACTCCGATCGTCCGCCGGGCCCCTACTCGACGGCGACGCTGGCCGCCGACGCGCTGTGCGTCCTCGATGCGGTGGGCGTCGCGCGGGCGCATGTGGTCGGCCTCTCGATGGGCGGGATGATCGCGCAGCGGCTGGCGCTCTCGGCGCCCGAGCGCGTCGGTGCGCTGGTCTTCGCGGCGACCTACGCGCGTCCCGACGCGAACATCACCGCCCTGTCGGGCGACGCCGCCTCGACGCTGGGTGCGCAGGCGGTCGCCGGCGGCCCGGTCAGCCCGCTGGCGATGATGATGTCGGGCGCGTTCGATCTCGCGTCCCTCGACATGCGATCGCTGTTCCGCTTCCTGGTGTCGCTGGTCTTCTCCGACGAGTTCATCGCGCGCGAGAAGGATTGGCTGCGGCAGATCTGGCAGCGGGCGGCGGCGCGCGAGCTGCCGGTGCACGGCTTCCTCGGTCAGGTGGCGGCGGTGCTCACGCACGACACCACCGGCGAGCTGCGCCACCTCACGCGCCCGACACTGGTCCTCACCGGCGACAAGGATCGCCTGGTGCCGCCGCACCACTCCGACGAGCTGGCCCGCCTCATCCCCGGGGCGCGCTTGACAAAAATTCCCGGCGGCCACCACGCCTTCAACGTCGAGCTCGCCGACGAGTTCAACCGCACCGTCCTCGGCTTCCTCGCCGAGCACCCGCTCTAACAGGGTGCTGAAAAAGTCGCTCCGCGTCGCCGCGCTTGGTCTTTTCGCGCGAGGCGGCGTTGCTCCTCAGTCAGTTCTCCGACGGGGAGCCTCCCTCGTCGCGCCTTGCCTCGCGCGAAAATCCACGGCGCGCGGCTCGGTCCGGAGTTCCTCAACACCCTGCTAACGGGCGAGGTCGGCGACGGCGCGGCGCAGCTCGTCGAGCCGACGGGCCGCGCCCTCCGCGAGCAGATCGGAGATCGTCCGCTCGTAGGGGTTGGGATCCTTGTCGACGCGGAGGGCGTCGATCGCCTCCTGGAGGAGTCGCCCGAGGCGTCCGAAAGCGGCGCGGCGCGCGTCGTCCGGGAGCGCGCGCGCCTCGTGCGCCTCGTCGAGCGCAGCATCAATGCGCCCATTCAGCCCGCCGAGGAAGGCGACGCGCGCGTCTTCGTCGGCCTGCGTCCCGCGTGGGCGCGGCGGCGGCAGGTCGGCTTCGCCCGACGGCGCCCGTGCGAGGCCCAGGCGTGGGCGGCGATCTGCTGCCGGAGACCGCAGGCGAAGCAGCGATACCCGGTGCCGTAGTCGACGACGTCGGCGACCTGGCGCGGCAGGCGCCGCCCACAGTCCGCGCAGACCTCGTATGGCGGCGGCGCGCTCCGGAAGGGGTTCATCGCGACAGGATAGCGTCCCGCTCGCGGCGCAGCTCGACGACGCGCGCCGCCGCGTCGCGGGCCGCCGCGTCGGAGGCGGTCTCGGCCCACGGATCGGGATCCTCGTCGCGCGCCAGCGCCTCGGCGGCGCGCTCGAGCAGCCGATCGACGCGCGCCAGCGTCGCGCGCACGATGACCGGCGACTGGAGCTGCGCCAGCCGGAGATCCCGCAGCGCCTCGCCGAGCCGCGCGGCGACGAGGCGCAGCGTCGCGACACGCTCCTCCTCGGCGATCCGCTTCACCGCCATCGCGCCCTCGTCGCGCGCCGCGCCGCGGAGGTGCTCGTCGATGCGCCGTTGCACGCCGCAGGCGAAGCAGCGATGGCCCGTCCCGTACCCGACGACGTCGGCGAGCGCGCGTGCCAGCTCGACGCCGCAGTCGGCGCAGGCGACGCGCGCCTCAGCCACTGGTGCAGCCGCGCACGCGCACGCCGCGCCTCGTCATGCAGCAGCAGCAGCGAAAGAGGACACCGTCGCGGACGAGCTGCGGATCCTTGCGATCGAGCCACAGGCCGCACCCGGCGCACTGAACGTCGGGGCGCGGCGCGGTCCGGTAGGGCGTCGAGGATCGATTCGGCGTCATGCCCGATCAACAGCGCCGCGGCGTCGCTCACTGGTGTACCTCCCATGCCTGAGGGGCTGCGATGCTCCGCACCGCGGTGCCCTCTCTTCCGTGTGCCTCCCACGACAGCCAGCGTCGCTCGCCGCTCGACGGCCCGCATGAGA
>Ga0272446_1004686_pt1 | contig 15902 bp, 17 predicted proteins | sample YNPCB0061_FD_194587 | JGI IMG/M metagenome (GOLD analysis project Ga0272446, IMG submission 194587) | Hot spring microbial mat communities from Yellowstone National Park, WY, United States - YNP-CB-006-1 | ecosystem: Environmental > Aquatic > Thermal springs > Hot (42-90C) > Sediment | place... | reverse complement strand
GCAGCGCGGTGGTCGGGCGATGGCTCCGTCGAACGACACGTTTGACCTCCTCAGTACGCCGGGACCGGCGAGAACGAGCGGGTGGCCGTGTCGCGGTCCGCTCGATGGACCGCGGTGGCGAGCGTGGCGCCGTCCACCTGGAGGTTGACCGTGATGGGCGGCGACGCGGGCGGCGTGGCAGGCGTCATCGGGAACGACGCGGGCACTGCTGGCGTCATCGCCGCGACGGCAGGCATCGTGGAGGTGGCCGCGTCGAGGGCGGTTAGCGTCGAACCAGCGGGCGCCACGGTCACGCCAGCCGTGACCTCGTCGACGCCCTCGAGCAGACCGCGCTCGATGTCCTGGCGCAGGCTGCGGATCGCGTCGGCCCCGCCCAGGTCGGCGCCGAAGACGCCCGCGATGGTGTCGATGACGCCCGCGATGGTCTCGACGAAGCCGAGCAGGAGCTGCGCGAGGAAGTTGATGGTATTAAGCACCACCTTCTTGAAGCCCACCCACACCTGCGCCCAGTTGCCGGTGACGAGGCCACCGAGGATATCGACCACGCCGCCGATGAAGCCCACCACCGAGCGGAACGCCGCGATGATGACGGCGAGGCGGTTCACGACGAACGACACCATCACGCCGATCGCTCCAGCGATGCCCGCCGCGACGTAGCCGATGACCTGCCCGAGGAACTCGGCCACCGAGCGCAGCGCATCGAGCGAGCCGCCCGCCTGGCCGCTGGCGCTCGACGTGAAACCGAACATCGCCCCGAGCTTGCCGAGCTCCTGGAAGACGAGCGTGACCGCGTTCTTGACCGCGTCGAACACAGGCTGAAGCGGCGCCATCGCCGAGCGAAAGGTGTTGATGGCGCTCGACACGACGTCGATGACAAAGGTGAGCGCGCCGACGAAGACCTCGACGAGCACGCCTGCGATCTGCCCGAGGATGCGGCCGAACGCGGCGAAGTCGTCGGAAGGGATGCCCGCCGCTGCATTGGCCGACTCGCCCGCGACGAGGCCCAGCGCCTGGCCAAGTCTGGTGAGCGCACCGACGAAGGCCTCGAAGACCGGTGCCGCCGCCTCGATGGCAGCGCTGAAGCCCTCGCCGATGCCCTGGAAGAAGCGCTGGATGCGGAAGGCGATCTGGTAGACGCGGATGAGGAAGGTCTTGAGCCCCGCGTTCTCGGCGCGGTTCAGCTCCTCGCGCACCGCGCCGGAGAAGCCTCCCTGCTCGAAGAGCTGCACGAGCCCTCGGAAGGCGAGCTTGATGCGGTCCCACACGCGGGCGAAGAAGTCGGCGATGCCGCCGAGGTTGCTGCGGAACGCGACGACGAAGCCCGCCACCACCGCCGCGAGCACGCCGAAGATGAGGATGGCCGGGAGGATGGTGGCCATCAGTCCGCCGAGCGTGATCCCCGCCGCCTTGAGCCCGATGAGGAGGAGGGCGAAGCCCGCCTTGGCAGCGATGACCGCGCCGACCAGCGCGACGACGGCGCCCGCCCCGACCACGAAGGCCGCGAAGGCCCGCTTCACAGGTGCCGGGAGCTGCCGGAACACGTTGAGCACCGCGTTCACGACCTCGACGACGATCGTCACGAGCGGCTTGAAGACCTGCGCGAACGGCTCCCCCGCGACGATGGCGAGGGTCTCGAGCGAGCCCGCGAGGAGCTGCTTCTGCCCCTCGAAGGTGTTGAGCATCTGTTCGCGGAAGCGGGCTGCCGTGCCCCCGGCGTTCTCGAACTGGTCGCGCAGGTACGCGATCGCGGCTGCGCCGCGCAGCGTCTCCCCGGAGTTGGTGCGCACACCGTTCGTGACCTGCGTGAGGATGGCGTTCACGCCGCCGAGCGCCTCGCGCCCGAACGTCGAGAGCAGGAACGCCGACCGCTGCGCCTCGCTCATGCGATCGAGCTGGGGAGCGAGGTCGCCGAGGATGTCGAGGAAGCTGCGGAAGCGGTTCTGCGAATCCGTCACCGACACTCCGACGCCGCGCAGCGCCTGCTGGACGCGCGGATCGGCCATGCGCTCCATCGCGACGGCGACGGCGGTGGAGGCGCGCTCGACGCCCGGCACGACGTTCTTCACCAGGCCCAGCGAGATGAGCGTCTCGGACAGCGACTGGTGGAGAGCCTGCGCACCGCGCGACGCGGTGCCGAGGGCCAGCGGGAGCTCGCTCGCATCCAGCGCGAACACGTTGACCGCCTGCAGCATCCGGTCGACGGAGATGGAGGCCTCGTCGATGGAGAGGCCAAACGCCTTCATGGCCTGCGAGGCGAGGCCCGCTGCCTGCGAGGGCGTGAGCTGACCGAGCGAGCCCGCCGCGAGGTCGAGCACGGGGTTCAGGAGCCGGACCGACTCGGTGACGTTGAAGCCGGCCGCGGCCAGATCCTGCAGCGCCTGCGTCGCCTGCGTCGGCGAGAACTGCGTGGCGAGGCCCGCTTCGATGGCGGCGTCGTGGAGCCGAGTCAGTTCCTCGGCCGTCGCGCCCGCGATAGCGCCTGCGGAGGCGACAGCCTGCTCGAACCGGCCTGCTGCGTTGGCGAGCGAGAACGCGGCCCCCACCGTCGCGGCGCCGGCCGTGAAGACGGCGAGCCCCACGCCGAGCTGCTGGAACGAGCTCTGGATGTTCTCGGTGCCGAGCCCGACGCGGCGGTCGAGGCTCATGAAGTTGCGCTCGAGGTTGCCGATGGCCCCCGAGGCGAGGTCGCGCGCGGTGAAGACGAAGCCGAGGCCGAGGTTGTTGAGGGCCACGGGTCACTTCCTCCCTCGACCGTTGCGCGCGGCCTTCTCCAGCTCCTTCGCCTCCCGCGCGCGCTGGCTGCCGATTCGCTCGATGAGCCAGTCGCGATCCGTGGTCGGCAGGTCGAGGGCGTCGTCCAGCGTCACTGCGAGGCCCGAGCCTCCGTGCTGCTGCCAGCAGAGCTGGAAGAGACCCTCGCGCCACATCTCCATGTTCACGTCGGGAAAGAGCTGCTCCGGGCCTTCCGCCTCGCGGTCCTGTCCTTGCCCGGCAGGAAGAACCCCTTGTCGAAAGGGAGCTCCACCTCCTGCGTCTGGAAGCACTCGGGGCACTCGATCTCGATGGTGGTGTCGACGCCGCAGTCGACGCGGTCGAACTCGTCGACGAGGAAGTCCGCGTCGCGCATCGTGAGGTCCTCGAGGAACTGGCGCTTCGCCTTCGGCTCGACGCCGTCGACGTTGAGGACGCGGTACGCGAGCACCGCCGAGAGCAGCTTGTCGGGCGCCGAGCGCTGGAGCGCCGGAAGCTTCCGCTCGTCGTCACCCGTGAGCAGCCGGAAGCGGAGGCGCTTGCCGGCGTCGGGCAGCGTGGCCTCGAAGCGGTTCCCGCCCACGAAGGCGGCGCGGCTCTCGTCGGAGAGGGTCCGCACCGGCAGCTTGGTGAGGTCGACCTCCCACTCGATGCGTGCGCGGCACGCGTCGCTCCGGCAGCCGACGCCGAAGGCGTACTCGGGCCCGTAGGTCAGCGCCCGCACCATCAGGAGCGCGAAGAAGCGGTCGCCCTGGAGGATCTTGCCCCAGTCGAGCTTGCCGCCCTCGGGGAGCGTGTACGGCCCGGCGTCGAGGGTCTCCTCCCAACAGGCGCTGAGCAGCTCGTCGACCTGGCCGCCGCTCTTGGCGAGCTTGCGGTCCGCGAGGACGCGCTCCTCGCGCACCTTCATGCCGCGAACGCGGCCCTGGAGCCCCGAAGGGCACGTGATGACGTCTGCCATGCGCTGCCTCCACGGGGGCAAAGCCGGCCGGAAAGCGCGAGGGGGACAGGGGAGAACGCGCCAAGCTCTGGGTTTCGTTCGGCCGTGTCCCTCCCCGTGGTACCATCGCAACAGGGAAACGCCTGTTTTCAGAGGATCTTGTGACGAGCCAGCACCCGCGCAAAAAGGGTTCGACGGAGGCGCCCTCGGTCGATGCCGCGCCGCCGCGCGCGAAGGGTACCGCGTGGCGCTGGGGAGCCTCGAAGACACGGACGCCGCCATCCAGCGCGTGTCCGCTGCGCTCAAGCGGAGCGTGCGCGAGATCGAGCAGGGGCGCGCCCAGGCATCGGACGTGGTTGGGCAGCTTCGCCAGCAACTTCACCAGGTGGTCTCCGAGCTTCATGAGCTGCAGAAGTCGTCGCGGGCGTCGTTGGACGCTCGGAAGGACGACCTCGACGAGTTCTCGATCGCCCTCTTCGGTCGAACGATGGCGGGGAAGTCGACGCTCATGGAGATCCTCACGAACGGCAACGGGAACAGCATCGGGAAAGGAGCACAGCGCACCACGCGCGACGTCCGGGCGTACCGCTGGAAGGGTCTCAAGGTCACCGACGTCCCCGGTGTCGCCGCCTTCGAGGGGGCCGAGGATGAAGAGCTGGCGTACGAGGCCGCGACCAAGGCGGACCTCGTACTGTTCCTCATCACGGACGACGCGCCTCAGCCCGCCGAAGCGGAGTGCCTCGCGAGGGTGCGAGCGCTGGGCAAGCCGGTGCTCGGGATCTGCAACGTCAAGGTCGCGCTCGACGACGACGACGACCTGCTTCTGTTTCTCCGTAAGCCGGAGAAGCCATTTGATTCTCGACGCCTGAACGACATCGTCGGGCAGTTCCATGCCTTCGCGGATCGGTACACCCCTGGCTATCGCGTGTGGTTCGTCTACACGCATCTCCGCTCCCGCTACCTCTCGCGGCAAGACGGCTAACCGAAGCATCGAGCCGAACTCGCTCGTGTAAGCCGGTTCGACTTGGTCGAGCGGGCGATCATCAGCCAGGTGGCCGGGCGCGGGACCTTCCTCCGAGTAAAGAGCTTCATCGACGGCGCTGTCGTTCCTCTTCTGGAGCTGAGCGATCGCCTGCTGGAATTCAGCGCGCAGAACTCATCGAGCGGTCGGGTACTCGTCGACAAGCAGCGGCAGGTGCTCGGCTGGCGCGATGAATTCCGCGAGAGCGCCAAGGTCCGCATCGAAACGCTCATCTCGAAGCACGTCGGCGCGCTGCGGGAAGAGATCCCCTCGTTTGCCGAGGACAACTACGACCGTGACGACTCCGGAGAACGTTGGTCGAGTTTCGTCGAGCGCCGAGGGATCAACAGCCGCGCCCAAGCACTCCAGAAACAACTCCAAGAGGAGTGCCGCAAGGCGCTCGCCGAGATCGCTCGCGAGTTGGAAGCTGAGATCAAACTCGTGGCCGACCTCGCTGGCGATCGCCGCATCACGATGGACTCCGTGTTCGACGGGAAGCGGGCGTGGAACTGGGGCACCGCGATTCTTTCGGGCGGTCTGACGCTCGCGGCCGTCATCCTCGGCAGCGGCCCTCTGGGCTGGGCCGCCGCTGCGGTCGGTGCCGTGGGTTGGCTCGTGTCGCTCTTCATGGACGACCGAGAGGTGAAGGCGCGTCGTCAGCGCGACAAGCTGGTCCGCCACCTGAACAAGAACGTTGACGCGATCGAGCGCAACCTACGGAAGGGTCTGGGGGACTGGCTCTACCAACGGCTGCTTCGTGAACAGGTGGACGTCCTCGTCGGCGACCTCCGCGCGATCACGAATGGACTCTTCCAGCTTGCTGATGCGCAACGCTCGCTAGCGTGGACCCTGAACAAGCAGCAGAAGGACCTCCATCGCGCTCTGCTCCGCGCGGCGCTTGACCACTTGGGTTGTCCCGAACTCGACGACCTCGTGCTCGACGTTGCCCGCGTTCCAGGGCTCGCGATGACGCTGCTAATCGATCCGTCAACCCGGTTTCCCGCAGAAGTCCGCGCGGGCATCGAGGATCTCCTCGGCGAGCGCGTCGGCTTCGTCGTCAACACGAGGGACCCGGCGTCGATCCTGAGTCAGGCCATCGGGAAGGACTGCGATCGCCGTCGCGTGAGCATCGAGGACAAGATCAGGGTTGCTCACGTGCCGATCGGCGTCCTCGACGCCGTAGGCCGTTCGCGAGTTCGGCTCGCCCAGCAACTGACGGAACTTCACGTGGTGAGATGAGGCACGCATGGCAACTGTAGAGATTCACGAATGGCTGGAACGCGGGCACGGCCTGCTGAAACGCGTCACGTCCGCCATCGAGGCGGCTCCGAGCGAGAAGGTGCGTGCGCTGCTTTCGCGACTTCCGACGAGCGTTGTGCCCAAAGAAGAAGCCGTGCGGGTCGTGTTCGCGGGCCAATACAGCGCAGGGAAGTCTTCGCTGCTCAAGGTGATGACGGGCCGCGACGACATCGCCATCGGTGCCGGCATCACCACCCAAGAGGCCCACGTGTACGACTGGAACGGGGTCCAGATCATCGACACGCCCGGCGTTCACACCGAGCTACGCCCGGACCACGACGCCATTACGTACGAGGCCATCAGCGGCGCGGATCTCGTCGTGTTCGTCGTGACGAACGAGCTCTTCGACGCGCACTTGGCAGGGCACTTCCGGAAGCTCGCTATCGAGCGGGACAAGGCCCACGAGATGCTCCTCGTCGTCAACAAGATGAGGCGAGCCGCTGGTGGGAACACTCCCGCGTCGCAGGAGGTCATCCGCGAGGATCTCCGCAAGGTCCTGGCTCCGTTCACGCCCGAGCAGCTCCACATCTCCTTCATCGACGCCGAGGCTGCACTCGAATCCAAGCAGGAGGCCGACGCCGACATCGGACGCGTCCTCCTGAAGAAGAGCGGCATCCCCGCGTTCCTCGACCAGTTCAACGGCTTCGTGCGGGAGAAAGGCCTCGCCAGTCGATACACCACCGCGCTCTACCAGATCGAGCAGGTGCTCCAGGAGGCGCTCGCCGCTGAGTCGACGGGCGACACGGACGTGGACGGGCTCGAGGAGCTGCTCCTCCAGCAGCGCCGCGCCCTGATGGAGATGCAGACCCAGCTCCCGCATTCGGTCGAGCACCAGGTTCAACAGGCGACTTCGGGCATTCGCCACGATGGGCGAGCCGTCGCCGACCTCATCCACGGCGGGTCGGAGCCGAAGGCTATCGACGCGAAGCTGCGCGAGGCACAAGACAGGGTCCAGCAACGCGCCGATGAGTTGTCTGATCTCGTCCAGTCCACCGTCGAGCAGCACATGGAGAAGCTCTCGGAGCGCGTGAACCAGATCGCGCAGAGCGAGCTGGCGAAGGAACTCCTGCCTCGACTGGTTGCCCGCGTCGAGCTCGACCTCGGAAAGCTCGACGTCGATCCTCAGGTGCTGGCGAAGGCACGCAAGGCGTCCGACGTCTCGCGCCAACTCGGCGAGTTCTTGATCAAGAACTCGTTCAACCCGACCGCGAGGACGTTCGGCGGCATCTTCAAGCTGAACCAGTACTCGGGGACGGCGACTCACGGTGCCGTAAAGGCGGTGGGCGGCTTCTTCGGCAAGTCGTTCAAGCCTTGGGAGGCGGTCAAGTGGACCCGGGCAATCGCGAACGCCGGTCGAGTACTCGCCGTCGCCGGGACGGTGTTGACGTTCGTGCTCCAACTCAAGGAGGACGCTGACCAAGCGAAGCTGGAGGTCGATCTTCGGGAGAGCCGATCCGCAGTGCGCGCGGGCTTCAACGACGTCGCGAACGTCATCGAGATGCACTTCGATAAGGCCACTGGCACCTACGTCGCCAAGACGATCGGACAGCGTCTCACCGAGGTCGACCAGCAACTCGCGGAGCTGCGAGAGATGCAGCAGTCCCGAGGGGACCTGTTTCAGGATCTGGTCGGGCTGCTAGACGACGCGCGGTCCCTCATCCGCGACATGCACGCGAAGCAGCAGCCGGCGGCATAGACCTGGGCATGAGCACGCATGGGCAAGCGCACCACACCGTTCACCTGCTTCTACTGCGGCAAGGCGCAGCCCGCCGAGGAGTCGTCTGACGAACACATCGTGCCGACGTCGATCGGTGGCACGCGGAACGCCACGCTGACCGATGAGGTGTGCCGGACCTGCAACGCGTTCATGAGCGAGCACGTCGACCTTCCATTCTCTCGCGACTGGCTCATCGAATCCGCGCGCCTGCTCGCGGGCATCACGAACAAGGGTAAGGAGCCCGTGCTGCGAATGGGCAGGCTCGAATGGGCTCGTCCCGAGTCGGCCTCCGTGTTTGTTACCCAGGAGGGCGTGAGCATCTTTGTTGTCGACGGTACGCCGGATGGGCGGAAGCGCCTGCTGATTGGGCTCGACGACTCGAAGCCAGACCTCGTCGAGCACACCCGCAAGGTGATCAAGGCGCGGTTCGCCGGTATCCCTGTGGCGAACGATGCCAGCTCAGTCGGAAAGCCCTACGAGGAAGGGATCATCGAGGCGATCAGGTCGCTCGGAACGAGGCTGCCGCTCAAGATAGAACTCAGCATCGTCGCGTGGCATCGAGAGTTCGTGAAGATTGCTCTCGGCCTCGCATGCAAGGTCCTCGGCGCTCCGTTCATCACGTCTGACGATGCACAGCGACTGCGCGAGTTCCTGTTCGAGGACGACTATGAGAAGCGTGCGGCGATGCAGCTCCGCGGCGTCGTCGGGGTCGGCACGGCAGACGTCACACCTCGCCTCACGTCCACTTGGCATCCTGGCGGCGAGGAGCATCTCTTTGCGCTTCTCGCGGTGCCGAACGAACTGGGACTGGCGTTCGTCGGGAACCTCTTCGGCAAGTACGAGAACACCATTCAGGTTTCGACTGGCCTTCGGTTCAACGACCTCCTGCCGAACGGGCCGCTTCGCGGTGCTGCGTGGATCGTAGACGGAGGGGCGAAGACTACGACGGGACCGCTGCCGCTAAGCCAGCTTCTGAAGCTTGGCTAGCGATCACTGCACCAGCTCGAAGAAGTCGTACGTGAGCGTGACCGACTCGATGACGTTCTCGTCGCTCTCGTTGTCCCACTCGCCGGCGACGAACTTCACCGGCCACGCGCGGGAGAGCGACCAGCGGCGCAGAGTGAGGCCGTCGCGGTCCTGCTGCACGATGTCGAGGTTGCGCTTGTAGTTCACGTCGGTGAGCCCGAGGCCGCTCGACGTGATGGCGACGTCCTGAAACCAGTCGAAGAGGTCGCGGTCCTGCGTGGCGCCGCGCTCGAGCGTGACGTCGGAGAAGGTGAGGCGCCCGGGGCTCTTGTTCGGGATCAGCGAGCCGCCCTCGAAGTACTGCACGTTGGCGACCTCGACCGAGAGCTCGCTCGCCTTCTGGAAGCCGGCGTGGCCGACGTCGTCGATCTCGACGACGAACTTGAACTTCTTGTGGAAGCTGCGCGGGTTGCCGATGACGGTCATGGGTTAGCTCCTCATCCCTCTGCGGCGGCGAGCTCGGCCTCGAGCGCGCGCGTGTCCTGGCTGATGCGGAGGATGATGAACTCCGCGGGCTTGTTGGTGGCGAGGCCCACGCGGGCGATCAGCTTGCCGGCGAAGATGACCGTGGGCGTGTTGAGCTGCTCGCTCACGTCGACGAAGAACGCAGTGCTCGGCGTCTTGCTGCGGAAGGCGCCGTTGTTCATCTGCGCGAGCAGGAAGGCCGTGATGGTGCGCCGGACCTGCGCCCGCAGCCCCTCGGTGTTGTTCTTGTGCCGCGCGAACTGGAGGCCCTGCTTCAGACTCCGCTCGATGAAGATGACGCCGCGACGCTCCGCGACGTAGGGGAAGTTGCCGCTGCCCTTGAGCGTGCGCGAGCCGTCGATGAAGCGCGGCAGGCCCGGGCCCGTGGTCAGCGGGTTGATGCGATGAGGATAGACGAGGTCGCGTTTGTTCTCCTCGAGGACCTCGTCCGTCTCGAAGCCGAGGACACCGAACATGCGGCCCGCCTCGATGCCTGCGGGCGGGTCGTAGACGCCGCCCGGCTGCGCCGAGTCCGTGCGCGTGAAGACGCCGGCCACGATGCCCGAGGGCGGGACGACGAGCTGCTCGGCCGAGCCGAACACGCTCTTGGCCGGGTTGAGCACCTTCACGCGGGGCCAGTAGATGGCGCCGAACTCGGAGAGCTGCTCGAGCGCGGCGGTCGTCGCGACGTAGGTGACGATGTCCGTCGCACTCTGGTTCGCGGGCGGGTCGAGCACGGCGAAGACCGCGCCGTCGCGGTCGACCTCGCAGTAACGCACCATCGCGTTGTGGACGGCGGGCGTGGCGCGCCCGGGCACGAGGAGCAGCGACAGCTCCTGCACCTGGTCGAGCGCGTGAAGGCCCGTCTTGGCGGGCTCGCTGCCGATGAAGTCATTGTCGTCGAGCCCCACGAGGCCGTCGCTGCCGCCCGCGAGCGCCACGGTCTGGGGCGGCGGGAGGGGCGCGCCCACGAGGAGTTGGTCGATGACGCGCACGTAGACGGAGCCGTTGCGCGCGTCGTTGACGATGCTCTCGACGTAGCGCCCGTCGCTCGGGCTCATCGAGAGGTTCGGGAAGGACTCGCGGTACGCGCCGTCCTCCACGACGAGCAGATCGAACGCGCTCGGCGAGCCGTTCGTGGCGGCGCGCACCTCGGCCTCCACGCGGTTCGCGTAGGCGCCAGGGTCCTTGCCCTCGACGCGCACGGAGTTGGCGGTGCCCGAGGCCGCGCCGGAGTGGAGGGCGTTATCGAGCCCGAACGCGGCGGCCGTGGCAGCGGCGGCCTGGACGCTGGCGCCCGGGCCGGTCGCGACGGTGCGGATGTCGAGCACGCCGCCCACACCCGCGTCGACGGTCACGGTGGGGATCGCCGCCTCGACGACGGCCTTCACCTCGGCGACCTCGACGGCCCGCAGGTTGGCGACGTTGCCGCCACCGACGGAGGCCGCGCCGGGGAACGCCAGCACTGCGTTGGCCGTGCCGCCCGTGACCTGCACGCGGCTCGCGGTGCCCTCGGTGTCGCTGGCGAGCCTGACGATGCCGCCCGGCGTGGTGGCGCGCCCACCGACGATCACCGCGTTGATGGCGGCGGCGACCTCGGTGGCCGTGGCGTTGGCGATGTCGGCGAAGTCGGCGGCCGAGAACAACACCGTCTGCTCGAGGCCGTTGTCGACGCGCAGGAGCAGCTCCATGCCGTCGGCGAGCGCGTACGGACCCGCACCGCCCGCCGCCATTGCGGCCGCCGAGCCGTTGAACACCGCGTCGGCGTCGGGCGCGCCGTCCACCGCGAGGCGAACGACGTCTCCGTCGTGCAGCACGAAGGGCCCGGGCACGGCGCCGAGCAGGATGCCCGGCGTGGGGCCGCCGCCAGCGACGAGGAAGCCCGCGGCGCGCACGGCGGTGGCGGTCGCGGCGTTGGCCACGTTCGAGTAGTGCGTGGTTCGGACCACCCAGAGCTGCGCCCCGCCGTTCTCGAAGAAGCCCATCGCGGCGAGTGCGAGGTCGGAGTCGGGCGTGAAGCCGCCGAACTTGGTCTGGAAGTCGTCGAACGACGTGCAGAGGACGGCCTCGCCGATGGGGCCGCGCTCGGTGACGCCGACCGCTCCCGCGACGGAAGTTGGAGCCGAGGGGATGCCGCGAACCTTCGGCTCCTCCTCGACGATGACGACCTTGGACGACAGGAGCTGTCCGCTCACGATGCACCTCGCTTGTTCTTCTTCGCCTTCACGTCAGGGCGGATGACCTCGGCGAGCGAGGTCGTGGTGGTAGCCTTCGTCGCGACCAGGGCGGGCAACGGCCGCTCGGGCACATGGCGCTTCACGGAGAGGTCGCCGCGCTTCACCGCGCGCACGACCTCGGGAATGGTCAGCACCGCGTCATCCAGCGCAGGGCTCGTCAAACCGCTCGCGAGCGTGAGCGACTTGGCCGTGCGTCGCGCGCGACGTCCCTGCTCGACCTCGCAGCGGCAGTCGCCGAGCGCCTGGCAGTAGGTCTCGTGCGCGAGCACGAACACGAGGCAGCGCCCGCTGGTGTTGGTCAGCGAAACGGTCACGGAGTACCTCCGGTGGCGATGGCCTGCGTCGGGAGAAGCTCGGGCTCGGTGACGCGCTTGCCGAGATCGAGAGGAAGCCCCTCGTCGACGTCAAAACCGCGCACCACGAAGCCGCAGGTGAACGCGCGCACGTCGTCCTTCCCCGCGAGCTGCGTGCGGAACTCGCCATCGGCGTCGAGCTCCCAGCGCGCCGTCCCGCGGGCGGCGTCGGAGGGGTCCCGCTGCAGCTCGAGCCAGCGGTTGCGGTTCAGGAACGTCGCGACCGCCGCCATCAGGTTGAACAGCTCGGCGGTCCGCTCCGACGCGGCGGTCAGCGTGAAGACGAGGTCGACGGTGTACGGCGGCTTGCGCCGAACCAGCTCGGGCCCCGAGACGCCGCCGACCACGTCCTCGTGGGCCACGTTCGCGGAGTAGAAGCGGTTCGGCCTCAGCCTCGGCCCCGAGAGCACCAGCGACGGCACCTTCGCCATCGCGATGACGTTCAGGCCGTCGAGGGTGGTGTCGTCGTAGTCGACGCTGACCGTGGCGCTCACGTTGCCGAGCACCTGGCGCTTCAGCTCGCGCAGGAGCTGGCGGATGACGCGCGTGAGGTCGGCCTCCCGGGCGACGGTCGGGCGCGAGAAGCGGTAGGCGCCCGCGAGCACCACGGACTCGCCGGGAACCGGGTCGCCCCCCGCGTCGAGGTTCGACAGCTCGACATCGACGACGCCGACCGCGTGGATCGGCGTGCGGAGGTCGACGACACGCAGGCCCGCCTCGTCACGAACGGACAGCACCTTGGCGCGCACGCCGCCGAACAGCACGCGGACCCGGTCGGCGAGGTCGGTCCCGACGAGCCGCACAAGATCGCCGCCGCTCGAAGGACCGGCGACGGGCTGCACGGAGCTGAGGGTCGGGAGGGCCACGCGGAGGCAAAGCCACGGGACCCGGTGTTCAGGGGACGCGCCCCGTCACATCAGGGCACGAGGCCGAGCTCCCTGGCGACACGCTCGAGGAAGCGACGGCTGGCCCCCTCGCGGAACTTGTCGAAGGCGGGCCTGAGGAAAGGCCGAGCCGGGACCTGCACGACGATGACGCCGCGCCCGCTACCACCCGTGGGCTCCTTGCCGGCCTGCCGGAGCAGCGCGAACAGAAAGCGGCGCATCTTGGGTGTCATCGGGATGATGACGGGCGGGCCGCCGAACTCGTGAAGCTTGGCGAGGTCCACCATCGAGGCGCCGTCCTTCGACCGCGCCGAGCGCGAAACGCCGATGAACGCCTCGTCGCCCTGCACGAACACGGTGATGGAGTTGCGGAGGTCGCCCCGTACGATGAGCGCCTTCGTCCCGCCGAAGCCCTCGAGCTCGCGGGCCGCGATCGTGAGTGGAGACGGAGGCTTCAGAGGCTCGCCGCCCGGCGCCTGGCGCGTGAGCCCCTGGACGATCTCGTTACGCAGGGCGTGAGCCTCCTGGCGCACGGCGGTGCCGATCGCCGCTTGCAGGCGCTGCGGCGCAGCGGTGAGGAGCCGACGCGCCCGTGCCCAGTCTCCCGTGCGCGAGACCGCCATCGCTCACCCCTGCTTGAAGCGCAAGCGCGGCACATGCTCGTCGAGCCAGCCGAGCGCTACGTGTGTCGCCTCGTTGATGACCGCGCCCTTCTTCACGCTGAGCGCCGAGAGTGCGAGCGACTTCGCCGTGACCTCGATGTCCCCATCGCGGCAGCCGTAGTCCTTGAGCACCGAGGCGGTGCGCTGGGCTGAGGGCGTGGTGCCCGTGCGCCAGAACTGCAGCTCGAGGTTCGAGCGGTAGGCCTCGGCCTCCCAGCGGGCGCGCACGGCGCGATCGGCGAGGTAGCTGACCTCGTAGGCCAGCCCCTCTCGATCGTGCTGCACGACGTGCTGGTGCTCGTGCACGCAGATGACGATCTGGTGCCAGAGATCCCAGCCGCCCTTGGGCGAGCCGACCTCGAACGGCGTGTAAATGCGCCGGCCGATGGTCGTCGTGAAGTTCTTGAGGAAGCGGTCCTTGCTCTGGATGCCGAGCGCTTCGAGACCCCGCGCGACGAGCTGCATCTCGAGCGCGCTCGACTTGTTGATGACGCTTGTGCGGAAGTGGTCCGTCATGAAGCGCCAGAACGCCCAGACCTCCTCGGGCTGCACGTCGAGGAAGAGCTTGCCGACCACCGGCAGGGACTGGAGGTAGCCCTTCATCGCCCACCTCCGGCCGCCGCATCGGCCTCGCTCACGGGCACGCAGGTGTGCCCGGTGATGTGACCGTCCTCGGTCGCCTCGTCGACGTACGCGCAGACGAAGGGCGCACCGCTTCGCTCGCTCACGTCGTCGCAGTCGGCGAGCTCGTGGTAGCTGCCGTCCGCGTCGCAGACCTCGGCCGTGTTGCTGGTGCAGCGCGTGGCGCCCCGGACGCAGCCGTCGATGGGTCGGCAGTGCGCGCCGAGGCAGAGGACGGCCAGGGCGCTGAAGATGAGGGCTCGCATCATGATCCACTCCGTGCGGCTGCGCGGTCCTGGAAGGAGACGAGCAGCAGGTTGCGGCTGGGCCGACGCCGATGGAGCCCGAAGCCGATGGGACGCGCCTCGGTCACGTAGAGACCGGGTGGCGTGCGCACGGCCTGAACGAGCTGGCCGTCGCGCGCGTAGAGCGCGCCCAGCCTGTCGCTCGGACGAATCAGGGCGTCGCCCGAGGCAGCGTCGGCGAGGCCGAGCCGCTCGAGGTCCCTGAAGTGGAAGACCAGATCGAAGCTCGACCTGGGCGTGTTCCCGGACGTCGCCATGCGCAAGGCTTCAAAAGCCTCCGGCTCCACCTGGCAGGGGACGCGCACCGGTTGGTGCTCGCGACGAATGGGCTCGGCGACGCCGTCGTCGTCGGAGTCGACGAGGATCGGCTCCTTGAAGTCCTCGTCGTAGTCGGGCGCCATCGCATGCGTGTCGAGCCGGTGCAGCTCCGCGATGAACGGGAAGATGAGGCGCCCGCGCATCACGCCGCTCCGATCGGCGTCGGCCGCACGTAGAGCGCAAGGAGCGCGTCGACCTCCGGGTCGCCGGTGAGGCTCGCCGACGCCGAAGCCTTCGAGGGGTCGAGCCGGTAGCTCTGGTCGCGCGTCCGCTCCTCGATGATGCGCCAGCGACTGCGCGCCTCGAACGAGGCGTCGTCGGCGAGCGGCGCCATCGAGCGCAGGACGAGGAGCATCGTCGCGCGGCGGATCGCGGGCGGCGTGCGCCCCGTGAGCGTGCCGTCGTCCTCGGTGAAGCCCCAGAGCCCCTCTGCCACCACGTTCCCGTGGCCGCGCGGGAACACGCGCCCGTGGCGGCGCGTGAAGCGCGGGCCGTCGAAGCCAGGCTGGACAGGCGCGCCGACGACGAGCAGCTCGCTCGGGTCGAGCGACAGCTCCACGGTGCCGAGCAGGAGCCGGTCCACGCGGATCGGTGGCACGGGAAGCTCGATGCTCGGCGCGCCGCGCCCCGAGAGATGCAGCGTCAGCGAGCGGGGCTCGAAGAACCAGCCCGTCACGCGATCGATGAGCCGCGACGCCTCGTCGAGCAGCAGCTCGAGGCGTGCGTCGCTCGCCTCGGCCGCCGTCACGCCTTCGGCGCGCAGGTCGGCAGCCGAGGCGTACATTTCACTCTCGCTCGCGCTTGCCGCGCTTGCTGGCCGCGTCGTCGTCCTTCGCGGTCGGTGGCGCGGGAGGCGTGTTCTTCGGCAGGTCGTCGCTCGTGACGGTGCCGCGCGCGGTCGTGACCTTGAGGTCGTCGGTGGCACTGCGCTTGACCTTCGCGGCCTCGCTCTCGCCCGCGTCGAGCGCCTTGGCCTCGGCCTCGGTGCAGACGTCGAAGGCGAGCGGCGCGTACTTGTCAGTGGGCACCGTGCGCACGGCCCGCAGGTGCTCGCCGATCTTGCGCTCGACGCGGTACCAGCCGCGCTCGTCCTGAAAGCGGATGCCAGCGTAGGTGAAGCGACGCAGCACGAAGCCGCGTCGTGGGTCGTAGGGCTTGAGGCGAACCAGCAGGGTGTCGGTCATGTCTCGTTCTCCTCAGCTCAGAGCTGAACGTTGATGGCCTTGGCCACGCCCGGTTCCTCGGCGAACTTCACGTCGAAGCGGAGCGTCGCGACGATCTTCAGCGTGCCCTCCGAGATGTC
>Ga0272446_1004685_pt1 | contig 15904 bp, 10 predicted proteins | sample YNPCB0061_FD_194587 | JGI IMG/M metagenome (GOLD analysis project Ga0272446, IMG submission 194587) | Hot spring microbial mat communities from Yellowstone National Park, WY, United States - YNP-CB-006-1 | ecosystem: Environmental > Aquatic > Thermal springs > Hot (42-90C) > Sediment | place... | reverse complement strand
TTCACCGCGAGCCGCCGCCGAACCTCCAGCTCCTGCTTCGTGCCTGTAGGTCTCATCCCATCGATAGATCAAACTCCGCCTCACCGCGCAAGTTCCTGATCCTTTGCCCGGTCGGAAGGTCAATAAGTTCAAGCTCAAGGTGGGGTCGGTTTTCGCCAGAGGGCCCAGGGCCCGCGCTTGATGACGAGCTCGACCTTGCCGTCGCGGGCAAGGGGGCCGAAGGTGTCTTTTTCGACGCCGTCGTTATGCGTGAGGAAGAAATCCCAGAACGGGGCCATTGCATCGTAATTGAACCCTTCGGCGTTGTTCCAGGTGGGGGCCGGGAGGGTCTTTTTGTAAATCAGCGGGAAGTTGTGATCGAACTTGTAGTGGTCGAAGCCGCCGCGCGCGATGAGGACGTAGGCCGGCCACTGGTTGAAGGCGTGCACGTTGAAGTCGACGTCGCCGCGCGGCTGCATCGACAGGACGAGCGTCTTCTTGTGGTAGGGGATCTGCGCCAGCACCTCCTCCCACCCGTCGAGGCGGCGGTTGAAGCCGACGATGCCGCGGGCGAGGTCGCCGACGTAGAACAGCGACGCGAGGACGACCGGCAGGAACAGCCAGCGCGCCCGGCCGATGACGCGCGCCGGGCCGAGCAGCGCCAGGAGCGCCAGCGCGATCGGGATCCAGCGCAGGTTGATCATGTACCAGTGCCACGGGCGCAGGAGCGACCGCGGCGCGAAGAGGATCGCCAGGCAGGTCGCGCCGGTCATCACGCCGAGCGCCACGAGGCCGCGCCGCCAGCGCGTGCGCGCGGCCGGGTCGTCGGGGGCCGCCGCGCCGCGCGCCCCGACGACGACGATGGCCAGCCAGGCGAGCGCCAGCACCACCACCACCCACTCGTCGCGCGACGACGAGAGGAAGTTGAGCGTGCGGTAGGAGAGGCGCGACATCGTGCGCGTCGCGTCCTCCCACAGCCACTCGTAGGCGCCGGTCACGCGATGGAACTGCATCTCGTCCTGGTGGCGGAAGGCCCACAGCCCGATCCAGGTGCCACCGACGACGGGCAGGCCGCGCGCGAGTAAGCGCTTGACAGAAAGGAGCTGCCCCCACGACAGCACCAGGAGCCCCGCCAGGACCAGGAACAGAGTGTAGGTGAGGAGGTGGCACAGATAGGTCAGCGTCCCCATCGCCACGACGGCGAACGCCGAGCGCCACGTCGGGCGATCGCAGTGGCCGGCGACGATGGCGAGGCCGCAGAGCAGCGCCGCCATCCCGCCGCAGTAGGAGATGAAGCCGTCGGCGAGGTTGAAGTTCCAGACCAGCGGGAAGGCGAACAGCGACAGCCAGGGGCTCCGGCCGAGGCGCAGCGCGAGGCCGAGGGCACCGAGCGGGAAGGCGACGGCGTAGGCGGTCAGGAAGATCTTGTTGGCGGTCTCGACGGAGACGACGTAGGCGAGGAGGTGCGCCGAGTAGTAGTGCGCCCAGTAGGGCAGCAGGTGGCGGTTGACGATGTAGAATTCTTGATAGTCATAAAGTGGGTTCTCGTAGTTGTGCCAGACCGCGATGTTCGCCAGGTGGTTCGGCTCATCGAGGAGCGGCAGGTAGCGCGAGACCCAGATGGGGAGGACCGTGGCGACGGCGAGCACGGCCCAGGTGACGACCAGCACGCGGTCGGCGGCCCAGGCGCGACGGAGGCGGGCCGCGATCATGGCGAGCGGTCCTCGGGGAGCAGGCGGTAGAGGCGCCACTCGCCCGCGCGATCGACGAGCTCGACGGCGGTGGTGCCGTCGACGCCGAGCGGGCCGCGGGCGACGATCCAGCGGTAGGCGCGGCGGACCGCGGCGAGGTTGTCGGCGGTGAGCGTGGCCGGCGGGCGCGGCGGCGCGTCGGCGCGGCGGTGCAGCGGGAAGCCGGCCTCGGCGGCCTCGGGGTCGTCGCCGCCGACGTCGACGAGGGCGTAGGCGTGGAGGTGGCGGAGCGGCTCGAGCCCGGGCGGCATCGCCGCGTCGGTGGGCGGCGCGCCGTGGTGCACCAGCGTCGACTCGCCGCGCGGCACGCGACGGAGGAGCGCCCGCAAGGCGGCGATGCGCGCGCTCGCCGGCCGCCAGGCGCGCGCCAGCGCGATTGGGTAGCCGATGGCCAATGTGACCACTGGCAACATGAGGATCAGCGCGCGCCGCCCGACGAGGGCGCCGTGCGGGAGGAGCGCGCCGAACAGCGCGACGAAGAGCGCGAAGCGCGAGGCGACGACGGTCCAGGCGACGGGGCGAGTGACGTCCTCGGGCAGGACCAGCAGCGCCACGAGCGCGACCAGGAAGGCGAGCTCGAGGCGCAGCGGGTGACCGGCGCGCGCCGCCTCGGTGTCGTGCGCGTCGGTGCGCGCCGAGATCAGCAGCGCCAGCCAGATCGCCGTGAGGCCGAGCAGCACCCAGGTCCAGCCGCTCGTCGCCCAGCCGGCGAGGATCCGCGACGGGAGCGCGGTCAGGCGATCGACCAGCGGCTCGTAGCGCCCGTCGAGCGCGAGCGGCGCGTCGACGACGCTGGTGCCGCCCGCGCGCGCCAGACGAAACGCGATCACGCCCACCACCACCGACGGCAGCATCGCCACCGTCGCGAGGACGGCGGCCCGCGCGCGGCGACGCCCGTCGCGCAGCGGGGCCCACGCCGCCAGCTTCACCCACGCCGTCGCGACGACGCCGAAGAGCAGCCAGGGCAATACGTGTAGACAATAAAGGCCGAGCGTCGCCGCGGCGAGGGCGCCGAGGCGACGCGCCGTCGGAGACTCCAGCGCGCGATCGAGCGCCACGAGCGCGAAGGGGAGCAGCGCCGCGCCGCCGACGAACGACACGAAGCCGCGCTGGAGCGCGTCCGAGAGCGCCAGCGGCGCCGCGAACAGCCCCAGCCACGGGCTGCGCCCGAGCTGCCGCGCGAGGAGCGCCGTCCCGACGGGGAACGCCGCCACCGCCAGCGTCAGCCAGACCTTCGCAGCCCACTCGATGCCGATCGCCGCGCCGAGCGCGCGCACTGGCCAGACCCACCCGAGGTAGGGCAGCGGCCAGCGCGGCGCCTCGAAGAACGTCGCGAGGTGGAACGACGCGTCGCCGAGGCGCGCAGCGACGGCGGCGTTGGCCAACTGGTTGGGATAGTCGACGAGCGGGAGGTGCCGGACCGCCCACAGCGGCCAGGCCGACGCGCCGGCCACCGCCACGAGGGCAGCGACGAGCAGCACGTCGCTCGGACGCGGTCGCGCCGGGGTTCCGCTGGTCATCCCGCGCACTCTACACGCTCGTGTATAGTGTCCGCATGCGTCACGTGGTGGTCGCGGCCCTCGTCGCCGCCGTTTCGGTCTCTGGGGTTGGTTCCGTTGCGCGCGCCGACGAGAGAGCCCAAGCGCGAGAGCACTATCAGAAAGGGACCAAGGCCTACGATCTCGGCCTCTACGACGAGGCCATCAAGGAATACATGGAGGCGTACCGGATCAAGGACGATCCGGCGATCCTCTACAACCTCGGGCAGGCGCACCGACTCGCCGGGCACGCCGCCGACGCGATCCGGTTCTACAAGATGTTCCTCGTGAAGGTGCCGCGCACGAGCAACCGCGACGAGGTCCAGCTCAAAATCGACGAGCTCGGCAAGCTCGTCGATCAGCAGCGCAAGACGCAGAACCTGCCGCCCGATCAGACGATCAAGCCAAACGAGACGACGACGCCATCGGCTCCTTCGACGCCGTCGACCTCCACGACGCCCCCGCCCCAGCCCGAGCCTCCAACTGCGACGACGAGTCCTCCGACGACGACGGCGGAGCCGACGCCGGCGACGAGCACCGCGGTCGAGCCGACGGCCGTCGACGCCCGGGCCGGGCGCACCAAGAAGATCGCCGGCTTCGCGCTCATCGGCGTCGGCGTCGTGGCCCTCGCCGCCGGGATCGCGCTGGGAGTGACCGCGAAGAGCTACTCGGACGAGCTCTCTCAGCCGAACGCGGTCTACGACAAGGACAAGCACGCGCAGGGCGAGACGTTCGGCACCGTCGGCCCGGCGCTGATCGGCGTCGGCGCGGCCGCAGCCGTCGCCGGCGCGGTCGTCGCCGGCCTGGGGTTCCGCGACGCGAAGCGCGCGCGCGCCGTCGCGATTCAGCCGTCGATTGGGACGACCCACGCCGCGGTCTTCGCGACGATTCGATTCTAGTTCGATTTCGCCTCCCGCCGCAGTAAAGAGGTCTCCGTGAGCGTCTCCACGAAGGATCTGTCGGTCATCGTCCCCTGCCTCAACGAAGAGGCCAACGTCCCCGAGCTCGTCGCGCGCGTCGGCGAGGTCTTCGAGCGCGGCAAGCTCGACGGCGAGCTGGTCATCGTCGATGACGGCTCGACCGATCGGACGTGGGAGGTGGTGACCGGGCTCCAGGCCGAGCGCCCGTGGCTGACCGTCCGCCGCCACCAGCAGAACCAGGGCATCGCCGCCGCGTGGAAGACCGGCTGCAGCGCCGCGCGCGGGCGCCTCGTCGCGATCCTCGACGCCGATTTGCAATATCAGCCGGAGGACCTCCTTCGGCTCAAGCGCGAGCTCGAAGCGTCCAACGTCGACATCGTGCAGGGGTGGCGCTCCCCCGTCGGGCGCGCCAAGGATCCGCGCTATTACTATTCGCGCGGATTCAATTGGATGTTGAATCGCGCGTTCGGGATGAACCTGCAGGACAACAAGTCCGGGTTCGTCATGACCTCGAAGGAGATCTTCGAGGATCTGCTGTCGTATCGAGGCCGCTACAGCTACTGGCAGTCGTTCATCATGGTGGCGGCGCACCAGAAGGGCTACACGTACAAACAGATTGAGACGCTGTTCGAGCCGCGCCGCGCCGGGCAGTCGTTCCTCGCCAACGCGCCGGTGAAGCCCATCATCCGGTCGTTCGTCGACCTGGCGCGCGCCGTCGGTGAGTATCGCCTGAAGCCGTCGTCGTCGTCGTCGCTGCGGTCGTTCCTTGAGCGTGAGCCGCCGCTGTCGCGCACGCAGCCCGACCCGGCGTGGCGCGGGCTCTACTGGAAGGGGTACTTCGCCCTCTTCGGCGCGACGCACTGGATGATGACGCGCGAGTCGGAGAAGCACCTCGAGGAGCTGCGCGAGTCGCAGTGGCTCTCGCCGGCGCGCATGCGCGAGCTGCAGGAGACCAAGCTGCGGCGGCTCGTCAACCACGCCTACCGCCACGTCCCCTACTACCGCGAGCGCATGCGCGAGGCGGGCGTCTCCCCCGACGAGATCCGCACGCTCGAGGACCTGGCGAAGCTGCCGTTCCTGACGAAGGACGACGTCCGCAAGCACCTCTACTTCGACATCCTCAGCGACAATCACGAGAAGGCCGAGGTCCTCAAGATCACGACCTCGGGCTCGACGGGCGAGCCGTTCGTCTGCTTCGTCGATCGCGAGCAGCTCGAGTTCCGCTGGGCGGCGACGATCCGCGCGATGGAGTGGACCGGGTGGCGCCTCGGCGAGCGGCAGCTGCGCCTGTGGCACCAGACGCTGGGGATGTCGAAGACGCAGGTGGCGCGCGAGTTCGCCGACGCCTTCCTCATGCGCCGCCGGTTCATCCCGGCCTACGAGATGAGCGACGACACGCTGCGCGAGTTCATCCGGCGCATCCAGGAGTGGAGCCCAGTGCTCCTCGACGGGTATGCCGAGTCGTTCAACTTCCTCGCGCGCTACGTCGAGGAGCACGGCAAGCTCGGCTTCACGCCGAAGGGGATCATCTCGTCGGCGCAGACGCTGCCCGAGGGGTCGCGCCGCGCCATCGAAGAGGCGTTCGGCTGCAAGGTGTTCGACAAGTACGGGTCGCGCGAGTTCAGCGGCATCGCCTACGAGTGCGAGGCGCACCAGGGCCACCACGTCGTCGGCGAGGGCTACATCGTCGAGATCCTGAAGGACGGGCGACCAGCCAAGCCGGGCGAGATCGGCGAGGTGGTCATCACCGACCTCAACAATTACTGTCTACCGTTTATCCGCTACCGCATCGGCGACCTGGCGGAGGCGATGGACGACTCGAAGCTGTGCGACTGCGGGCGCGGCCTGCCGCGCATCGGCAACATCGAGGGGCGCGTCCAGTCGATCATCATCGGCTCGAAGGGCCAGTACATCCCGGGGACCTTCTTCGCCCACCTCTTCAAGGACTACGACCACGCCATCCGGCAGTTCCAGATCGTGCAGACCGAGCGCGGGGCCATCACCCTGAACGTCGTGAAGGGCTCGCGCTACAGCGACGACGCGCTCGGCGAGGTCGTCCGCACACTGCACAAGTTCCTCGGCGACGACATGCGCATCGACGTCGCCTTCCAGGACAACATCCAGATGGTCCGCACCGGCAAGCGCCTCGCCACCGTCTCCAAGCTCGGCATCGACTTCCAGCGCCTCAAAGCCGTCTAGCGTATCCGCTACCGACCCGTCTGGTAGAGGCGCCACCGTCCCGACTCCGCGACGAGCGGCGGGACGGGGGCGCCCTTGCTGCGGAAGGCGACGCCCTGCGCCGGCTCGACGTAGGTCAATACAAACGCATACCGGGAAGCCTGCACCGCTGGATTGAACTCGTTGATGCTCGTGCTCCAACCCGGCCCTGGCAGCCGCGTGTCCGCCTTCGGCAGCATAGGAAAACCTGCTTCGAACTGATATGGGTAGTATCCGCCGCGCCGAACCTGGATATACCCACCCATCTCTGAAAACGACTCTGCGTGATAGAAGGTTCGCTCGTCGCCGCGCTCAAAGCAGAGAAACAGCACTGAAGCTCCCGTCGGAACGCGTGTGAGCACCCGATCGAAGCCAGCAGCTCGTCGATTGAATTCACGAAACTCGAGAGTCAACCACACCGCTCTGACGGCGAACACCATCACCGCTGCGCCGAGGAGCACGCGCCGCCACCCATCCAATCGGCCGCGAACCAGGAGCACAAGGAACATCCCCAACACGGGAACGACGCGGAAGTTGATGCCCCACCAACGGACCGGCTGCCGAATGTGAATCGGTAACGTGAAATAAAGAGCCGTGAGAACGACTGCGACGATCTCGGGCGCCCATCGTGCCAATCGGGTCGCGGGTGGCGTTGCCTGAGGGGTAGGCTGACGGCGGAATCCAGACACCAACGCGATCAACACGACGGCGGCGAAGATCGCCGCGGTGAAGAGCTCGATCGGCGCGTCCGAGACGTTGACGAAGCGCGACGGCATGAACCGCAGGCTTCGGTGGACATCCTCCCAGGCGGCAATCAGCTTCCCGGGGCGAAAGACGCTATGCGGACTGGAGGACGCCGGCTTCGCGTGAAGGAAGTTGTAGATGGCGAGAGCCAGCGACGGGAGGAGCGCGGCGCCCGCCAGCAGCGCCGCCCTCCAGCGTCGGATGGACAGGCTCAGGAACACGATCGCGACGACCCCGAGCGCGAACCACGGCAGGATGTGCATCGCGTACGTCAGCAACGCGAGCGCCGCGAGCATGAGGTTCCGTTTCCAGCTCGGTTGCTCGATGCAGATCAACAGGAGCTCGACGGAGAACAAGAACGTCGGGACACCGCCGAGGAAGGACAGCCACCCCCATTTGAAGCTGGCGGTGAAGAGGAACGGAAATACGAGCAGCGCCAGCCGAGGATCGCGCCCCGTCCGCCGCGCGAGTCGAGCGACCGCCCACACCGTCGCGACGACGTACGCCGTGATGAAGAGCTTGTTGGCGATCTCGATCCCGACGACGCGTGACAGAGCCATCACGCTCGCGAAGTACCCCCAATACGGGACGGGCTGCAGGTTCAGCGAGTAGAACGCATCGAGCCCAAACGACGGATCGCCGAGATTCCGCCAGACAGAAATCGCCGCGAGGTGGTTCGGCAGGTCGAACAGCGGCAAGTACCAGCTCGCCCAGACGGGCAGCGAGGCGAAAACGAGCGCCAGCAGGAGGAGGCACTTCGATAGGCTGACGAACCGAAGGCGAGACAGGCGCGTTCTCACGACGCGTAATTCGTCTGCTGAAGTTCGTCGGCGTAAGTGGTGTACCAGCGCCGAATCAGAGCGAGCGCGGGAAGAACATAGCCGTCGTCGCGATGCCGTTCAGGTACATCCCCGTCGTCGAACCAGAATATTGGCAGAGCAAATTCACGGATAACGAGCCTGTCCCCGAGTAAGGGAAGCTCGATGTCAGGCTGAACGGGAACTCGATCCCCTCAACACCGCCCGGATGCGTGGGCCAGGAACGTGGGACGTTCGCGCTCACCGATGCCCCCGTACACGAGTTTGTCGTCGTACTGAGGCAGCACACTGCGCGGTCCGGGGTTCCGTTTGTGTGGGTAAAAATACCAAACGCCGAGGCATTCACCGTGACGACGACTTGCCCGGCGGTCGGCGGCATCACCGTGATCGTTCCAGCGCTCGTGAGGGTGCCGGCCGTGAAGACGCTCAGGTTCGAAAGAGAACCGGCTTTGACGCCGGCCAGCTCGCCATCGGGAACCCACGTACCGCCCTGAAGCCGAAGAACCTGATTCGCAGTGGGAGCCGTTGCAGAGACCGGAGTTGTACGGATCCGATCGACGCGGGTCGTCCCTTGGTTACCCGTCACGTCGCCACCCAAAGTTCCACTGAAGGTCGTCGCAGTGGTCGCGGTCGTTGCATTCGCGGCGTTCGCGATGGTGTCGCTGCAACTAAAGGTACCCGACGCGGCGATTCCGGTAATCGCCTGATTTGCAGGACACGACGACGCGCCCGTGTTGTTGAGAACGCGCTGGTAAGACGCCGCTGCAACACCACCGAGTTGGGTCGAATTCGTCGCCAGCGCGACGGCGTTCATCACCTTCGATCCGTCTACCGCGATGATCATTGCGTTTGTGACGCAACCCGTGCACGAGAGTCCGTTTGCAAAGCTTGCGGTGTCGGCGGCGGTCGCGGACGCGACCTTGCCGGAGACCTTCGCGGCCGCGACGCCAGCGATCATGCCGTCGAGGATGCAGCCGTTGCAGGAGAGGTTCTCGGCGACGGCGGCGCGGAGCGCGAACGCCTCCGAGGTGACCTTCTGACGCGGGAAGACGTCGGTGTTGTTGACGGTGACCTCGACCCAGACGGCGGCGGCATTGCCGAACTTCGTCGGCAGAGTGGCGTCGGCGACTTGGACGTTGAAGAGGCCGTTGGTGACGACGAGAGCGTTCTTCGTGTAGGGCCCCGCGATCGAGGTCCCACCGGACTCGGCGTCGAAGAACTCGATCTTGAGGTCGACGGGCATTGTCTGGAGCTGGCCCGTGTTGTTGCGCAGCACGCCCTGGATCGAGATCTCCGACGGGACCGCGGCGCGCGCGATCGAGCCGACGAGGAGGAGCGCGATCGTGACAGACAGCAATTGGATTCGCTTCATCGTGGTCCCCTACTGAGCTGCGCTGGAGAAGTAGCCGAAGGTGATGGAGGAGCCGCTCGAGGCGGTTCCGCGCCCCTTCACGACGGTGCCGCCGAGGCTGAGGTTGAGCTGCCGCCCAGACGACGCGGTGGCGCCGCCGCCGCCGCTGCAGACGTACACCGACGCGGGCGGCGCGCTGGTGATGACGGGCGTCAGGTCCGCCGGGATGAGGAGATCCGGCGGCTCGGCGAGATCGACTGGCACGCCGACGAGGTCGGCGCCGCCGAGATCGACGGCGGTCATCATCGAGAGATCGGGGGCCTCGCCGTCGCGGTAGCAGCGGCGGTCGGCGGCGCAGGTGTACCCCGACGGGCAGCTGCCGTCAGCGCCACACTGGACCTTGCCGCTCTGGTAGTCGGGGCTGAAGCATCCTCCGACAAGCATCGCGGCGACGACCAGCGTTCGCCTGAGACTTCGTGTGATTCGCATTCGTGAAGACCCTACACGCCGGATGTCAGGCGCGTCAATCGGTGAGTCGTGCTACGTTGCCGGCGGATGGAGATCGCAGAGTCCTCGTCGGTGGTGGTGGTCTCGCGGCCGGGCGTGCGGTATGTGCTCGAGCCGCCGTTCGACCCGCCGAATCCGGTGTACGAGATGGTGGAGGCGACGTTCCGCGGGCTGGGGCTCGACGCGGGGCGCGCCGGGACGCCGGAGTGGAACCCGCTCGGCGCGCTCATCGCGCCGGGGGACCGAGTTCTTGTCAAGCCGAATTTCGTCACCTCGAAGAACTTCGAGGAGCACCTGCGCGGCGAGAAGCTGGCCTGCAGCTCGACGCACGGGTCGGTGCTGCGGCCGATCCTCGACTATGCGCTGAAGGCGGCCGGGCCGCGCGGCAAGGTCACCATCGTCGACACGCCCGTCGAAGGGTGCAACCTCGACGAGGTGGTCGAGGGCCTCGGCGTGCGCGCGCTCCTCGACTGGTACGCCTCGCGCGGGCAGCGCATCGACTTCATCGACATGCGCTACTTCCGCGTGGTGCCGCGGATGGCGCTCGACGACGTGCGGCGCTGGGGGCGCTCGTTCAACCTCGGGCTGCTCCTGCGCGAGCGGCTGCCCGGTGACCCGCTCGGCTACTCCGTCGTCGATCTGAAAGAGTGGTCGTTCTTCGACGAGGTCCGCCGCCGGCACGAGCGCTTCTGCTTCCACCGCTCGCACAAGCACACGCCGGTCCCGCACCACGCGCCGGGCAAGAACGAGTACTCGATCCCGCGCACCGTCCTCGACGCGGACGTCGTCATCAACATCCCCAAGATGAAGACGCACAAGAAGTCGGGGGTGACGCTCGCGCTCAAGTCCTGCATCGGCCTCACGAACGAGAAGTATTGGCTCCCCCACTACACCGAGGGCTCCACCGACGAGGACGGCGACGAGTTCCCGGTGCGTCCGCCGCTCGCGATTCGATTCGAAAATCAAATGCAGCGGTTCCCGCTGCCGTTCGACCACTCGCTGATCGCGCGCGCGCCCAGGCTCGCCGAGGGGCGCTCGCAGAACGGCTACCTCCACGGCTGGATTATGGAGGGGAGCTGGGAGGGGAACGACACCATTTGGCGGACGGTGCTCGACCTCAACCGCGTGCTCTTCTACGCCGACCGCGACGGGCGCGTGCGCGACCGGCCGCAGCGACGGTACCTGGCGATCGTCGACGGCATCATCGCCGGCGAGGGCGAGGGGCCGCTGGCGTCGACACCACGCCCGGCGGGCCTCCTCGTCGCCGGCACCGATCCGGCGCTGGTCGATCTGGCGACGACGCGGCTCATGCGCTTTCGGCCCGAGGCGGTGGCGATGGTCACGCGCGCGTGCGAAGCGCGCCTCTTGCCCGGCAGCGACCGCGAGCCCGACGTCCGCTTCGACGGGCCGGCGCCCTCCTCCGCCTTCGTCCCGCCGAAGACCTGGCCGTCATTGGTCGGAGCATCGCGCGTTGACGCTGCCGCCGTCGGTCGGTAGCATTCGCGACCCGAAATGCGCCACCTCCGACGATTGCGCGAGCTCGCGACCGCCCATCAGGGGCTGCCGCTGTTGTGGATCGCGCTGACCGTCGTCGCCCTCGCGCCGATCTGGTCGCAGCGCCTCCTGCCGCACGTCGACATGCCCAACCACCTCGCGCTCGTGCGCGGGTGGCACAACTACGACAACCCCGCCTATCGAATCAGCGAATTCTTCGATCTGCGGATTCGGCCGGTCCCCTATATCGGCTTTTACGCGACGCTGCACTGGATGATGTACGCGGTCACCATCGAGACCGCCTACAAGATCTTCCTGTCGGCCTACGTGGTGCTCTTCCCGCTGTCGGTGCTGTCGCTGTCGCGCGCGCTCGGGCGCAGCCCGTGGATGGCGGTGATGGCCTTCCCGCTGATCTTCAGCCAGTGCTGGGTCTACGGCTTTGCGTCGTATCTCCTCGGTTTGACCCTGCTGGTATTCGGGTTTGCGACGCTGATTCGCTATTACGACAGCGGGAGCCAGCGGCAGCTCGCGCTCTTGTTCGTGCTGTCGTTCCTCACCTACTTCTTCCATATCCTGCCGTGGGCCTGCCTCGGGCTCACCTTCATGACGCTGGCGGTGCTGCACCCGGATCGCTACCACCGCACGCTGGTGGCGGCGCTGGCGCTCACGCCGTCGTTGGCGCTGGCCATCTACTCGACGGCGGCGGAGCGCGCGGCGAACGTCTACTTCGTCGAGACGCGGCCCGAGATGATCGCCTTCTGGGCCGACTTCCCGACGTCGCTGAAGGACTTCTCGACGCGCGTCTCGGGCCTCTTCCCGGGGTACATCGACGACGCCTGCACCTTCGTGCTGCTGGGCTGCGTGGTGGCGATGCTGATCTGGCAGCGCGTGAAGTACGGCGCGCAGCCGCGCGATTTGACGGCGCGGCGGCTCCACGCGCTGGCGGTGGTGTTCTTCTTCGCCTACCTGGCGCTGCCCGTCGAGATCAAGAACCCGATCAAGTGGTTCTACATCGCGCAGCGGCTGCCGACGTTCATCATGATCCTCTTGCTGCTGCGCCCGTCGGTGCCGATGGCGCGCACGCGGCTGCTCTTCGTGGTGCCGGCGATCGTCTTCGCCATCGTGCTGCCGCTCAAGCTGGTGAAGCTCTATCGCAGCTTCTCGACGCGCAACATGGGGTTCATCCACCTCGTGCAGGAGGTCCCGATCGGCGGCACCTGCCTCGTCGTGCCGCGCGGGATGCGCCCGTCGATGACCATGGATCCCGTCGCGATGGGGCCGGTCTACGACCACCTCGGCAGCTGGCCGATGGCGCTGCGCGGCGGCTACGACCACTTCGCGTTCGATCAGGGCGTGCCGATCCGCCCGAAGAAGCGCCTTGGGACGCCGAACTTCTGGTCGGCAGATACGTTCGATTTCCGGCAAGCGCCCGAATATGAATATTATCTCGTGCGGAATCCGCCGGCCGTGATGCGCCGCGAGCCCGCCCTCCGCGTCATCGACGAGGCGGGCGAGTGGACGCTGTTCCACCGCGCCCACGACCTCACGGACGAGCCCTGACGCGCGCGCGGCGTCCGTCAGGTCAGTAACAGAGCCAGCAGAGCGTCCTCACCTCGTCGGGATCCCACGACGCGCGATAGGACGTGCAGGTTCGCGCCGGCGTGGCGTCGAGCCTCGCCCGCGTGGCGGCGTGCGGGAACGACCACCGCGGCCAGTGACGATCGTCGGGCGCCGCGGACCAGAAGACGCAGTGGCCCGGTGAGCTGTCGGGTGGCTCCTTCTTGAAATAGAAGAGATCGCCGCCGTTCCAAAACCCCAGCGACGCGTTCATCATGTTCGACAGCGGATAGAACGAAACCAGATATCCGCCGAACGATTTGTTTCGCTCGTGAAGCACGCGCCGAATATGTCGTTCGGCGCCAAAGTCGTAGACGGGGCGAAGCTCGGTGGTGATTCGCCCGCGCAGCGCGTCGATGAACGTCCTTCGCTGCGGCTCGACGGCCGTCGCGAGGAGCACCAGCGCACCGCACGCGACGACCCCGGCGACAGCGGTCGCCCCTCGTCGCTCGGCGCGTCGGGTGAGCGCAGCGACGATCACCACCGCGGCTCCGCCCGCGGCGACGAGCATCGTCGGGTAGACGCACCGATAGTAGGCGTACGTCTCCTGCGGCTTGACCACCCACACGAAGAGGACGAACCGCGCCGTCCCGGCCAACGTGAGCGCGATCGGGACGCGGAGACTCGACCGCACCGACGACGCGGCGAACGCGCCGACGAGCATGGCCACGACGGCGACGGCGGCGCCCGCGAGGTACGGGGTCCGTACGAATGGGACATGCCAACCGTAGAGGTCGTAATAATATCGCGTGACGACGAAGACCACGACGCTCGCCGCGACCAGGCACAGCCCGGCGACGTATGGGACGAGCCGCCAGCGCGTTCCGAGTCGAGCCATCTCTCGTGCGCGCACGAAGCAGACCGCGCCGCCAACCACGAGCACATCGGGCAAGACGCCGGCGTGCGAGAAGCGGACGACGACGACGCAGGCGATGACCCCAGCAAGCGCGATCTCGACCCGCTCGCTCGTCGCGTCGAAGAGCCACATCGCGAACACCGGGACCGCCGCCGCGACGACGGTATAGAAGCCGTCCCCTTGCAGGTAGTGCAGGATCGGGAGCGAGACGACGAGCACCGCGACGACGCAGGCGATCGTGGCAGCGACGACCGCGCGCCGTCGCTCGAGCATCCCGGCGGAGTGCATGACGACGAGCGGCGCGATCGCGATCGCCACGACGCTCGCGTAGTACGCGACGGCGAAGCTCCAGAATGCGCTCCGCGTCAGGAGATACGTCGGATATACGAGGCCATAGAAGGCGACGTGTCCGTTGTAGACATGCGGCTCGCGGAAGAACGTGAGCATGCGCTCGACGTGCTCACCGCCGTCGCCGCAGTTCAGCGCGATCAAGCCGCCCGTCGAGCGAACGTAGAGCGCCCAGACGGCGAATGCGCCCACGCAGACGATGGCGACGCTCACCGCGCTCTTGAGGACGAGTCGCGAACGGAGGCGCACCAGGAGCGCCACCGCCGCCGCGCACCCGACGCCGACCGCGAGCCAGGTCGGGATGCGCGCGGTGTAGCGAAGCGCCGCCCCCGTCGCGCAGCCGAGGAGGAACGCGTAGAGCGCGACGGCCAACGCGGGCAGCGAAGCGGCCTCAGGTCTCGCGTTGCGTTCGGCCGTCATGGACGGAGGCTCCGCCCCAAGCGACGGACGACGACGATCGCGCCGAGGAGCGCAAGCACCGTCAGCGCGAGCCCGGCCCGCTGCGCGGGCGTCATTTCCAAGCTGACCCGGATGTCGTACTCGCCGGCCTCGGGGAGGAGCACCGACAACAGCCCCGAGGGGTTCGCCTCGACGGGCAGGCGCCCGCGAACGACGTCCCGCGCCATCCACCCCGGAAAATAGAATGAGTTGATATCGATGCGGCCCGTCGTCGGCGTCTTTGCGCGAAAGCGAAACCCGTCGGAGAATCGATAGGTCGCGTTGATCCTCGTCGGCGGCCGCGCCGACGCGCTCGGCGCCGTCCCGAGCGCGAGCGGGATCCGCTCGACCCAGCGAGGTAGGTACTCATCGAACACCGTCGTGCTGACGCGTTCGAACCGCATCGCCGCAGCGTCGCGGGGGAGATTGGACGCCTCCCATACCTCTTTCGCCTTCCACTGAAATGCGACCGCGGCGACGAGGAGCGCCGCGAGCACACCGGCGACGACGCGCGCGCGCTTCGAAGGCTGCGACGAGGGCAGAGCGATGGCGAACGTCCAGGTCGCAGCGACGGCGCTGAATACGGCGACGAAGCCGAGCAGGCGCCACGGGAATCCCATGAAGGTCCAAAAGGGGAGCGCCGGCCAGAGGAACGCCGCCGGCTTGAGCAGAACCACGATGAGCGCGAGGACGAAGAGCCACAACGGGAGCACCCGCCTCGCCTGTTGCCTCGTCTCGCGGCGCGCCAGGAGGACGACGTGCGCGACGATGCACGCGAGCAGCCCGAAGCCGACGAAGAAGACGCTCGGTCGAATCAGGTCCAGCCCGTCGACGAGGTTCATCAAGGTCCGCTTCCCGTCGAGCGTCATCTTCTCGAGGTGGACGTACCTTTTTTCGAGCAACGCCGGGATGGTGAACACGCCCGTCACTGCGCACGCGACCGTACCGACGGCGACCGTGCGATAGACGGCGGCGCGGTCGCCCGTGCGCCAGGCCCGAACGAGCGACGCGGCGACGAAGCCGGCGCCGAGGATCGTCGCCCACTGCCCGGTGAGGGTATGGGTCAGGATCGTCCCGGCGTGGCAGGCGATCGCGACCGCCCCCATCGCGCGCGCGCGCCGCGCGGTCCGAGCGCGGGCCAGCTCCCGATAGGCGAACAGCATCGCGGGCACCAGGGAGATCGCTACGTACTCAGCCAGATCGCCGCGCGTGAAGAGCTGGATGGTCCGATAGGGCGTGCAGACGAACAGCACGGCGCCGACGAACGCAGCATCCACGCGACGTGTCTCGCCCCAACAGAGGAGGAGAGCGCCGATCCCCCCTGCC
>Ga0272446_1004684_pt1 | contig 15904 bp, 12 predicted proteins | sample YNPCB0061_FD_194587 | JGI IMG/M metagenome (GOLD analysis project Ga0272446, IMG submission 194587) | Hot spring microbial mat communities from Yellowstone National Park, WY, United States - YNP-CB-006-1 | ecosystem: Environmental > Aquatic > Thermal springs > Hot (42-90C) > Sediment | place... | reverse complement strand
GCTCCAGCGACTTTGGATGAATCAGGAGTCAGGAGTCAGAAGTCAGGAGTCAGAAGAAAAGTGGTTGACGTCTGTTTTTATGGACGGAAGCGGCGGCTCTCCGCCATGAGGATTTATCGTGAAAATCGTCTGTAGGGGCACGTTGCAACGTGCCCCTACCCATGCGGGATTTTCATCCCCGGGGGTGGCGATCACCCATCGCCATGAGCATTTATCGTGAAAAAGCAGCCGCCCCCGCGTGAGACCCCCGTTGGCGGTGAGGGCGCGACGGGCTCCCGTGTCAGCCACCCCGCAGAGGTGTTCGTCTCTGGCGGGGAAGGTGCGCCGGGTCTTTTGGCGAACGCCGGAAACGCTTGTTTGAATGTGACGGGCCTCGTTGGGCTGGACAAATGAAGTTCCTTCGGCATGCATCGGGTAATGCTGCATGCCAAAAACTGATGGCCTCCCCGGAGCGGGTGTGGCCTTTGTCCAGCCTTACGAGGCCGGGCACATGAGTTCGTTTTCGGCTTCGCCAAACAGATCCGGTGCACCTGAACCAGCCACGACGGGCCTATCTTCCGGGGTGGCGCCAACCATGCCCCATCCGCCCGATACCGCCACGGCATTTTCATGGACGGGGATGGTGACGATCTGCCCCCAAACCTCTTTCATCGGCTACAGAATCCGATCGAAGAAATCGTTCCCCTTGTCGTCCACGATGATGAAGGCCGGAAAATCCTTGACTTCGATGCGATAGATCGCCTCCATACCCAATTCGGGATACTCGAGAAGCTCGACCCGGGTGATGCAGTCTCTTCCGAGTCTTGCAGCCGGCCCCCCGATGGATCCCAGGTAAAACCCACCGTATTGCTTGCAGCTTTCGGTGACGATTTTGGAGCGATTCCCCTTGGCCAACATGATCATGGAGCCGCCCCGTTGCTGGAACAGCGGAACGTAGGAATCCATGCGGCCTGCAGTCGTCGGTCCGAAGGAGCCCGACGCCCGTCCTGCAGGGGTTTTGGCAGGACCGGCGTAGTAGATGATGTGGTTCTTGAAATAGTCGGGCAGGTCTTCACCGGCATCGAGCCGCTCCTTCAGTTTGGCATGGGCGATGTCCCGAGCCACAATGATCGGCCCGTTCAGGCTCAGGCGGGTTGCGACCGGATACTGCGACAGCATGCTGCGAATTTCGGACATGGGACGGTTCAGATCGATGGATACCGATTCCCCCGCTGCCGGTTCCGGTTGAGGCAGGAATCGGGCCGGATCGGTGTCGAGCTGTTCGAGGAAAACGCCATCTGCCGTGATCTTTCCGAGAATGTTGCGGTCCGCACTGCAACTGACCCCGATGCCGATGGGGCAGGAGGCGCCATGCCGAGGCATGCGGATGACCCGAACATCATGGCAGAAGGCGACCCCTCCGAACTGAGCTCCGAGACCGATCCTGCGGGAAATCTGCTTGAGTTCCTCTTCCAAGGCGAGGTCCCGGAAGGCCCGTCCGTATTCGTTTCCGGTGGTCGGTAGACCGTCCAGGTATTTGGCCGAAGCCAGTTTGACCACCTTGAGATTGGTTTCAGCCGATGTGCCGCCGATCACGACGGCCAGATGGTAGGGCGGGCATGCGGCCGTGCCGAGGCTCTTCATCTTCGACTCCAGGAATCCGGGCAAAACCTTGGGGGAGAGGGTGGCCTTGGTCTCCTGGTAGAAATACGTTTTGTTGGCGCTTCCTCCACCCTTGGCGATGAACAGGAAGGCATATTTGTCCGATGGCGTAGCGTAAATATCGATCTGGGCAGGCAGATTGGTTCCGGTATTCTTTTCGGTGTACATGTCGAGGGGCGCATTCTGAGAATAGCGCAGGTTGTTCCGTTGATAAGCCTGATAGACGCCTCGGCTCAAGGCCTCCTCGTCGTCAACCCCCGTCCACACCGCTTGCCCCTTCTTCCCGATGATAATGGCCGTACCCGTATCCTGGCACATGGGATATTCCATTTCTGCAGAGATGACGGCATTTTTAATAAATTCGAGAGCGACATAGCGGTCGTTCGGAGAGCTTTCCGGATCCTTCAGAATGGCTGCGAGCTGCTCGAGATGGGCTGTCCGCAGCAGATGAGACGTATCCGTGAAGGCCTGATCGGCCAAGAGCGTCAAGGCTTCGGGGGCGATCTTGAGCATCTTTCGCCCTTCAAAGGAAGTGGTGGTGATGTAGTCGGTTGTCAGCAGCCGGTAGGGGGTTGCATCGGCTCCGAATTCAAACAAAGGCTGAAAATGAAACTCGGTCATCATGTCCTCACAATCGCTTGAGATAAGGGAAGGGTCGGGCCATGGCCCGGACACAGGATCACGCCGTCGCCCAATTGCCGAAAAAAGGCGACGGTTTGCCGCTGAGCGGCCGTATCGGTGACAAACGGATTGTCCTGCAGGGCGCCGTTGAGCCAAAGGAAGGTGTCTCCGCAGACGAGGGCCCCGCTTTTCGGATGGAAGATCGATATCGAATCCGGGGTGTGGCCGGGGGTTGCAAGCACATCGATGGCTTCCATCCAAGGCCGATTTTCTGAAAGATACCGGATGGGGCCTTTCCAGAAGCCGGCATGAAACGGAGTTCCATAGAGCCTGCCGAGCACGATATCCTTCAGTTTCGGCCGATACCCGAAGGCAGCCATGCAGGGCAGAAGGACGTTTCGGACATCGGCAGGCGAGGGAACCGGCAGCCGTCTTTCTCCGGAAACATAAGGCGTTGCCGCTTCCGAAAAGAACAGATCGAGATTCGGCCAGCGCCTGCTCAAGGCTCGCCATGCGCCGATGTGATCGATATGGAAATGCGTACAGATGACGGCTTCCGGCCGTGGCATACGCGCAAGCACTTCGATCAGCTTCGGTCCATCCGAAGGCATGCCGCAGTCGATCACCAGTGTCGAATCGGTTTGCCGGTTTTCGAGAAAATAGACGTTGCTCACGACACCGGCAAACCGATGCAGCCGGATGCCTGTCTCCAGCTGCAGGGTTTCTTCAATCATCGAAATTTCCGGCCGTTCCCTTGTCCGAATTGATGCGGGAGGCCTTTTCAAGAATCCGTTCCGACGTCCAATCCGCCGGGTCTTCAATGCGTTCGGCTTTCGGCCCGGGATCATACGACTGGTTCTTGAGGATCATCTCGATGGCCGTGGACGCCGTATCCCGGGCATTGAACACATCGACGAGCATGTGGTAGACGAATCGTTCGATTCGAGCCGTCATCCGCTCCCGGATTTCCGCCGGCTGCGCCAAGATACGGCTTTCGAAGGGAAGGTTGAGCTTTTTGTAGTCCCCCTTCTTCCAACCGTTCTTTGCCGCGTAGGCCTTCATTTCCTGCCAGACGGCCTCGCTCACCCCTTCGGTCGGAATCTTGATGAACTCACCGTCATTGTCGAGGATGGCGTTTCCATAGTCGTTCACTTCGAGCCCCCAGCCGATCATCTGCAGGGCTGTCGCGACATTGGCCTTGGTCGTTCGGGTCTTGGCTGCAATTTCCCGAAGCCTGTCGGAACTGTTCCCGGAAGTGCCGTGCTGAGCTCCGGAAGTCTTGTAGGGAGTGAGCGCTTCGTGAATGCTTCGGGTCAATTCCACCTGAATGCCGGAATCGGATGCTTCGATGCCATGGGTCGTTCCATTGTTGAGAGCGATCCAGTCCGGGAAAATGTTGTGGGCATTGAGCCCCTGGATGAGGAACAGGGCTTCGTCGACCGTAGACAACCCCGTTTTCCCCTTGATTTCACCTACCTCCGTTTCGAGCCCGGCCCATGCGGGAACACATGGGTTCAGCGCAATGTTGGCCAGCAGGTTGTCGGCATCGGGCATATGGGACGCGTCGATGGCGATGGACGTGATGCCCGCCTCGAAGATGGTGGGGATTTCTACGGACGCCGCCTCGATGTCCGCTTTCGACTTGATGCCGTAATGATCGGCATGAACCGCCACCGGAACGGTGATCCCCAGCTCGTTGCAAACGGCGTCGACCTGACGGGCGATGTTCCAGAAGTTGACGGGGCAATAGGTACCTTCGGATTTGGCGATTTCGATGATGAGAACGGAATTGGCGGCCTGAGCGGCCCGGAGCGCCCCCCGAATCACGAGGTGGCTTCTGCCGTTTGCAGCCATGCAGATGGCCTTCCCCTTGGAGAGCATGGCCCGATCGATGTATTTGCCGCTTACAATGAGGGCTTTTGAATTGGGAAACAGCCGGGCGATGTTCGGCGGTCTGCCGACGGAAACAGCCTTGAGAAAATCGGGATCCGTAGGTTTCAATGGTGTACCGGACATGGGAAACCTCCATTTGTTGACGGTTAGATGCAATCGGCACAAGCCAACGATGCCGAAAGAAGAAATCGATTCAGGTTGACGGATTCTTGTAGGATGATCGCAGCAGCAAGGAACGGATGGTCGGTAAAAATACCCTTTTCGCTCTTGCTCTTTTCCCTTGCTCCTTCTTGTCCTTCCTCCGTTCCCTACCGCAATTGCAGCCATTTTTCAATGGCTTCGGACAGTCCGGAGGCATTGTTCGAAGAAACGCTCGGAAATCGTTTTCGGAGCGGTTCCGGTGCGTTTTCGACCACCATGGCGGTTGCAGCCCATTCGAGAAGGTCGAGATCATTGTAATCGTTGCCTACGGCCAGCACATCGTCTCTTGGAATGCCGAGTCTGCGGCACAGCCAGTCCGCAGATCGGCTTTTGCTGACATCGGGATGAAAAACTTCGATCCAAGTGCTTTGATGATCGAGCGGAGAGGTCGATCGAATGACGCTGAAGCCCGAAAGGTCGGCTGCAAGCCTTTCCCGGAAAGGCTCTGCCGCTTGCGGAGGCAGCACGACGAGAAATTGAGATACCTCCTTCGATACATCGAGGTTGAATTGGATAGGATCCAGCTTGGAGGCAAAAGCGAGGTATCGATCGATCCTCCTTTGAAAATCGGGGTTTTGTCTTCCGGAATCCCGATAGCGAAACCGGTGGTTATCCGGAAACGGGTCATGCACCATGTAGTCCACATCCATGGCGGAAAGAATTTCATTGACTTCGACAGCCTGTTGTGATGACAAATGACTGACCTTCAAAAAACGCCCTCCGTCCGCATAGGCGGCAATGGCAGCCCCTGTCGAAAACAACACGTAATCGAAAGGCAGCCTTTCGGGAACGCTCCTGTAAAATGAATAGGGAGAACGCCCAGTGGCCAGAACCCTGATGACGCCAAGATCCCTCAAATTCACAAGGCTCGAGATGTCTGCGTCGGATACACTTCCGTCGCTTCGGAGCAAGGTTCCATCCAAATCCGTGATGAGCATGCGTGGGGAGGACATGGCTTCCTTTGTGAACCAATTGAAGGAAAAATGCAAGGGACCGGAATGATGCAGCGAACGATTCTCCGAAAGGTTTTGTGCGCCGGCTGTTGCGCAGCCCTTCTTCTCGGATGGTTTCCCTTCTATGCCTGGAGCGAAGGGCCTGAACTCGAAAAACTGTCCTTTTTGCCGACCTGGCGCCCGCAGGCCCAGTTCGCGGGCTACTACGTCGCTCTCGAAAAAGGATTCTATCGCCGGGAAGGCATCGATCTCGAGATCATCCCCGGAGGGCCGGACCGTTCCCCCAGGAACTACCTGGTGAAGCGCAAGGCCGATATCGTTTCGATGTGGCTTTCCACAGCCGTTCAACTGGCCTCAGACGGTGTCGACATCGGTCACATCGCACAGGTCATCCAGCGCTCCGCGCTCATGATGGTTGCCGGACCTGGCACCGGGATCCATTCCCTTTCGGATATGGACGGCAAACGGGTGGCGATGTGGCCTTCCGATTTTCAGATTCAGCCGATGGCCTTGTTCGAACGTCACGGTCTCACGGTGCGACCGATCACCCTGGCCGGAACCCTCAACCTCTTTCTTCACGGGGGCGCCGATGTGGCGCTCATCATGTGGTACAACGAATACGATGCCTTGAGGATGTATGGCATGGGGCCCGATCGATTGTACGCCGTATATTTTTCGGAGACGGAGTTGAATTTTCCGGAAGACGGTCTCTATGTCTTGGGGGATACGTGGTTTGCACGGGAGGCCACCCTGTGCCGGTTCGTGAAAGCATCCTTCGAAGGATGGCGCTACGCCTTCGAGCATCCTGAAGAAGCCGTCGATATCGTGATGGTCGCCATGCGGCGGGAGTCGGTTCCTGCAAGCCGCAGCCACCAGAAATGGATGCTCTCTTGCATGCAATCGCTCATCCGACCGGCAGCCGGCGGCCGGATCGGCGTTCTATCGGAAACCGATTATCTGCGGGTGGCGCAGGTTCTGGAAGAAGGCCATCGAATCTCGGGAACTCCCAACTTCGATTATTTTTCGAAGGGATGCATGAACGATGTTTCGCAATAGAGGAATCGCATTCAAGATCGGCTTTTCGGTGTTGGCGGGCGTCGTCTGGATTTTCTTTCTTGCGGTGGCGACCAATTATTGGTTTTCAAGGCGGATGATTCTGACAAATCTGGAACGGAGCGCCGAAACCATGACCCGCTCGATCGTCGAGCACATCGATACCGTTCTGGCCCCGATCCAGAAATCGACCGAAACCTCCGCCGTCTGGCTCGAGCATGGAGAGATCTCCGAATCGGTTCTCTATTCCGTTCTCCAAGACAACGTCCGCAACAATGCAGAGATCTATGGGGGCGCCATCGCCTTCGAGCCCTATACCTTCGATCCCAACCGGCTGTATTTTTCCCCCTATGTATGCCGGGAAGAAGACCGCCTGAAGCGGATCTCGATCGGCTCATCCGAATACCATTATTTTTATGCCGACTGGTATGCCCTTCCACGGGAACTTCGGAAAACCATATGGACGGATCCCTATTTCGATGAAGGTGCGGGAAACATCCTGATGGCGACCTGCGCCACACCCTTCTACCGTTCAGACGGAGAAATCCGATCCATGAAAGGGGTGGTCACGGCAGACATCTCGCTCGACTGGTTACAGCGTATCGTTCAAGAAATCCGCGTTCTAAAATCCGGCTACGGGTTTCTCGTCACACGAAACGGGGTTTTCGTCACCCATCCGCATCAGGATTGGATCATGAACGAAACCCTCTTCAGCATCGAAGGCCCCTCAGGGCAGGTTCTGAAAGAGGTGGGGCATCACATGGTCGCAGGAGAAACCGGATGGATGCCTTTTCGGGATCCCGTAACCGGTGCAGAGGGATTTTTATATTACGCACCGGTTCAAACGACGGGGTGGTCCCTTGGGGTCTTTTTTCCCGGCAAGGAAGCCATGGCCGACATCGCCCGGCTCAGCACCATCGTCCTGTTTCTGGGGATGGCAGGTCTCGTCTTTCTGGGGGTTGTCGTCTGGATGATCGCCGGATCGATCACCCGGCCGCTCAGCCGTCTGACCGAGGCCGTACGTACGATTTCCACCGGAAATCTCGATCTCCCACTTCCTGAACCGGCCGCCATGGACGAGGTGGGCGTTCTCAGCGAGTCTGTCTCCCGCATGCAGTCCTCTCTCAAGGAATATATCCGTCATCTGACGGAGACGACGGCAGCCAAGGAACGCATAGAAAGCGAGCTGCACATCGCCCGAGACATTCAAATGGGCATCCTGCCCAAATCCTTCCCAGGGCCCCCGGAATGTCCCCGGTTCTGTCTCTATGCCGCCCTCATGCCCGCCAAGGAAGTCGGAGGCGACCTCTACGATTTCTTCTATCTGGATGGAGATCATTTCTGTTTCGTCATTGGGGATGTCTCCGGGAAAGGTGTCCCCGCATCCTTGTTTATGGCCATCACCCGGACGCTGATCAAGACCCGCTCGGCTGCGGGCATCGGCCCGGGACAAGTGCTCACCCTGGTCAACCGGGATCTGGCGGCAGACAACCCCTCGATGATGTTCGTCACCCTGTTCATCGGCATCCTGAACCTGAACGACGGAAGACTTGCCTATGCCAATGCGGGGCATAACCCGCCGTATCGCCTCCTGGAAGAGGACGGCGGCATCGAACCCTTGGTCTCTGAGACGGCCTGCCCTCTCGGTATCATGGAAGACATGGAATTCGTTTCCCATCAAGCTGTCCTTCGACCCGGCCAAACCCTTTTCCTCTATACGGACGGGGTGACGGATGCCGTCGACGAGCAGGATCGCTTTTTCGGGGAAGCTCCATTTGAAGACGTGTTGCGAAGCCATGGTAAGGCCCATCCACAGAAGCTGGTGGAAACGGTTCTTGCCCGGGTTCAGGCCCATGCAGGTGCAGCCCCTCAGTTCGACGACATCACGCTTCTGGCGTTGCGCTTCTTTGGGAAGGACGGCGGCGTTTGTGAGTGAATACAGGAGTCAGGAGAAAGGTGAAAGAGCGATGCGCAAATCGCCCTACAGGTCACCTGCCACGTATTTTCACGTTCATGGCGTGGTGCGCCTCCCCCTGGGATGAAAATGTCATCCCATGTAGGGGCACGGCATGCCGTGCCCCTACTGCCCACTGCCGACTGTTTTCACGATAAAGATTGAGTCCTTCATCAAAATGGGCTAAAAAGAAAAATTTCGATTTCAAACCGATACGAAAGGAGAATGCTCTATCATGACCGAAATTCGTCGGGTGCTCAGCGGCATGCGGCCCACCGGCCGGCTGCATCTGGGCAATTATCACGGCGCACTGGCCAATTGGGTGGATCTGCAGGACCGCTATGAATGTTTCTTCTTCGTCGCCGATTGGCATGCGCTTACGAGTGACTATGAAAATCCCAAATCCATCCCGGAATTTATCCGGGAAATGCTGATCGACTGGCTCAGTGTCGGGCTTTCCCCCGAGAGATCGACCCTGTTCGTCCAGTCGCTCGTGAAGGAACATGCAGAGCTGTTCTTGCTGCTTTCCATGATCACCCCGGTTCCCTGGCTGGAACGGAATCCCACCTACAAAGACCAGATCGTCCAGCTCGAGAACAAGGACCTATCCACCTTCGGTTTCTTGGGTTATCCGGTACTGCAGGCCGCAGACATCATCATCTATAAGGCCGATGCCGTGCCGGTCGGAATCGATCAGGTGCCCCACATCGAAATTACCCGGGAAATCGCCAGAAGGTTCAATTTTCTCTATGGAAACGTGTTTCCAGAACCACAGGCCATTCTCACGCCCAGCTCCAAGATTTTGGGGCTGGATCGCCGGAAGATGAGCAAGAGCTACAACAACGCCATTTTCCTGGCTGACAGCCCGGAAGAAATCGCAGCCAAGGTATCGACCATGGTGACGGACCCGAACCGGGCCAGACGCAAGGATCCCGGCAATCCCGATATTTGTAACGTATTCGAGTTTCACAGGCTTTATTCGCCGGCTGCCGTTGTTGCGGAAATCGATCCGGCCTGCAGGAAGGCAGAAATCGGTTGTGTGGAATGCAAGAAGCGTATGGCCGAATATCTCATCTCGGCACTCGAACCGATCCGGGAAAAGCGCAGGGCTCTCGAAGCCGATCCGAACGTGGTATCCGACATCATCGTCGAAGGAAGCCGGAAGGCCCGCATCGTCGCCGCTTCCACCATGGAAGAGGTGCGCAGTGCCTTGGGGTTGAAGCGATCGAATGCATAACCGGACGGGGAAAAGGGCATGAGCGAAGAAAAACCGAGTGATCTCATCGAAAAACGACGCAAAAAACTGCAGGATCTTCGGGATGCGGGCATTATCGCCTATCCGAACGATTTTCGGGTGTCTCACTGCATCCGAGACATTCAGGAACTGGTCGCCGCAGCCGGAGAAGCGGAACACCTCGATGCTCCTGTGGTGTCTGCAGCCGGCCGGATGATGGCTGTCAACCGGTTCGGCAAATCGGCCTTCATCCGGTTTCGGGACCGATCCGGGCAACTGCAGGCCTATATTCAGAAAGACAAGGTCGGCGAAGGCGCCTATGAACTGTTCAAGAAGCTCGAGGCGGGCGACATCGTCGGCATCACGGGAACCCTGTTCAAGACCCGGACCGGAGAATGGACGCTTCTGGCTTCCGAACTGCGGCTGCTCTGCAAGGCTGTCCGGCCGCTTCCCGAAAAATTTCACGGCCTCAAAGACCCGGAAAAACGCTACCGTCAGCGCTACCTCGACCTCATCATGAATCCTTCGGTCCGGGAAATTTTCGTTCGTAGATCCCGCATGATTCAGGCTGTCCGCAATTTCCTGCTGGAACGGGATTTTCTGGAGGTCGAAACCCCCATGATGCAGACGATGGCAGGCGGTGCGGAAGCCACCCCCTTCGTCACCCACCATCAGGCCCTCGATATCGATCTGTACCTGCGCATCGCCCCTGAGCTCTATCTCAAGCGTCTCGTCGTCGGCGGATTCGATCGGGTGTTCGAAATCAATCGCAATTTCCGAAACGAAGGCGTTTCCACCCGGCACAACCCGGAATTCACGATGCTCGAATTCTATCAGGCCTATGCCGTATATACGGACTTGATGGAACTGACCGAAACCATGTTCGCGGAAGTGACTCGATCCGTCATCGGCGCGACACGCATCCAATACCAGGGCCAGGACATCGACATGGCGGGACCCTACCGACGTATTGCCCTGGCGGATGCCCTCGCCGAGATCGGCGGCGTCCCCAAAGACATTCAGAACGACCGGGAAGCCCTTCTGGCATTCGCTCAGCAGAAAGGCGTCCCCATCCAGCACCGAAACCGGCTGGGGAAAATCCTGACCAAACTCTTCGATGTTCTGGTCGAACCCCAGCTGATCCAGCCGACCTTTGTCATCGGCTATCCCGTGGAGGTTTCCCCGCTTTCGCGCAGAAGCGACACCCGGCCGGAACTGACCGAACGTTTCGAGCTCTTCATTGCCGGATATGAAATCGCCAACGGCTTCTCGGAGTTGAACGATCCCGAAGATCAATACAACCGCTTTCTGCAGCAAGTCGAAGATCGCAAGGCCGGGGATCGGGAAGCCCACCAAATGGATACGGACTACATCGAAGCCCTCGAATACGGCCTGCCGCCGACGGCAGGCGAAGGCGTCGGCATCGACCGGCTGGCCATGCTGCTGACGGATTCGGCCTCGATCCGGGAAGTCATCCTATTCCCGCACATGAAACCGGCGACATCCTGATGGGACGACCTTGATGCGTTTCGAATGGTTCATCGCAGGCCGCTACCTGCGCGCCAAGCAGCGGCAGACCTTCATCTCGCTGATTACCCTGCTGTCCATCGCAGGGGTCACCGTCGGGGTCATGGCGCTGATCATCGTCATCGCCGTCATGGCGGGATTCGAGGCCGATCTGAAGTCCCGCATTCTCGGAGTCGAATCCCACATCGTCGTCATGAAGCAGGCCGAGCGCTTCGAGGAGTACGAGCGGGTTCAGGAGGCGATCGCTCAAATACCGGGAGTGATCGGAACGACTCCTTTTCTCAGCACCCAAGCCATGATCCGATCTGCAGGAGGGATTTCGGGAACCGTTGTGCGGGGGATCGATCCGCGCTCCGTCGGTACGGTCATCGGCATCCTCGACAAGGAAACCCTCGATGCCCTCATGACCAGTCAAGAGCAGCATTCGGATGCGGCGCTTACGCCGGGAATCGTCCTGGGCAAGGAACTGGCCCGGCACCTCGGGGTCATGAAGGGAGACATCGTTCATCTGATCTCTCCCAAGGGAACGCTGACCCCGGCCGGGTTTTCCCCCTCCATGAAACGCTTCCGGGTGATCGGTCGCTTCGAATCGGGCATGTACGAATACGACGGTTCCCTCTGCTTCGTTCATTTGGAAGCGGCGCAGAGCATGCTCGGCATGGACCGTGCCGTCAGCGGCATCGAGGTCAAACTCGCCGATGTCTATCAAGCAAAGGACATCGCTCGCACCATCACGGGTATCCTCGGCAAGGCCTTCTGGGTTCGGGACTGGATGCAGATGAACCGGAATCTCTTCTCCGCCCTGAAACTCGAAAAAACCGTCATGTTTATCATTCTCGCATTGATTATTCTGGTCGCGGCTTTTAATATTGCCAGCAGCCTCATCATGATGGTGATGGAAAAAACCCGGGACATTGCCATCCTGAAGGCCATGGGTGCAACCGACACCCATATCCGACGCATTTTCGTGATGAAGGGCATGATCATCGGTGTGGTAGGCACAACCCTTGGCGGCATTCTTGGAATCGTATTGTGCATGCTGCTCAAGCGTTACCAATTTATTGATCTTCCGGGAGATGTGTACTATCTGTCGAAACTTCCCGTACTGCTCAAGACGGCCGATATCGTCATGATCGCCGCAAGCTCCCTTGTGATCTGTTTCCTGTCGACCCTCTATCCGTCGCGGCAGGCCGCCCGGCTGAATCCGGTCGAGGCCATCCGACATGGTTAGCCGCATCGAAGGGAATGAGCGTGATCCGCTGCTGGTTTGTGAAGGGCTGAGAAAAAGATACAACGGCTCGGCCAACCCGGTGGTCGTCCTGGATGGGGCGGATTTTCGACTGGAAGTCGGCCAAACGGTAGCGGTTGTCGGACCTTCGGGTATCGGAAAATCGACGTTTTTGCACCTGCTGGGGGGGTTGGATCAGCCCGACGGCGGCGCCATTCGGTTCTTGGGTCAGGATATTTCTCGGTTCGACCCCATGGCCATGGCCCGGTTCCGAAACGCTTCGATCGGATTCGTGTTTCAATTTCACCACCTGCTTGCAGAATTCACCGCACTCGAAAATGTCATGATGCCGGCATTGATCCGGGGATTTTCCCGAAAAAAGGCCGGCCCGGCAGCCCAGGCCGTTCTGGAGCGAGTGGGTCTTTCCGGCAGGCTGCACCATCGGGTCAACCTGCTTTCGGGCGGAGAACAGCAGCGGGTGGCCTTGGCCCGCGCCTTGGTGCTGCGGCCCCCACTTCTTTTGGCGGACGAACCCACAGGCAATTTGGATCGAGCCAACGGTGAAGCCGTTCACACCCTGCTCATGGAACTCAACGCCGAATTTCGGATGTCCATGATCGTCGTGACCCACAACCCCGATCTGGCCCGGCTCATGGAACGACAGATTACGATTCAGAACGCCAGACTGGTCGAAACGACCTGAGGAGATGCTATGAGTAAACGCTTCGCTTTCGCCATCCTGCTGCTCTCGACCGTTTTCGCCCCTTGCCTTCACGCGGAAACCCCCGTCAAGATTCTGCTGATTCCGGTCGTCATCCAGGCCCAGCAGAACCTGGATTACCTCAAGCCGCAGGTTGTCGACGCCATGGCCAAACAGCTCGAAAAGGACGGAGCGACGGTGATTCGGGCGCAAGCGACAGCGGATTCCAACCGGGCGGCTTCCGAAGGTGACTTGGCCGCATTGCAGCGGATGGCCACAGAACAGGGAGCCGACTATGTGCTCTGGGGAAGTCTCACGTGGATCGGCAGACAATTCAGCCTCGATACCCGGATCGCTCCGACCCGTGGAGACACCGCCCCCCTCGTGTTCTATGCGGATGGCCAGGGAATTGAGAATCTGCCCGCAGCCGTCAAGAACGTCGTATCGTCCATCGGACTCAGGGTCTTTCAGCGCGAGAAAATCGTCGACATCCGGATCGTCGGAAACCGCCGCATCGAACCGGACGCCATTCGCCGTGTCGTCAAGACCCAGATCGGCGATCCTTATCTGCAGCAAAATGTCTCTGAAGACCTCAAGGCCGTTTATGCCATGGGGTACTTCGACGATGTGCGGATCGATGCCGAGACGGGAAGCGGCGGGAAAATCCTCGTGATCACCGTTCGGGAAAAACCGACGGTTCACATGATCACCTTCAAGGGCAACCGGGTGATTGAAGACGACAAGTTGAAGGAAAACATCGATATCAAGACCGGATCGATCTTGAATGTCTACAAGGTACAAAGCAATGTCCGGCGGATCGAAAATCTCTATAAGGAAAAGAATTACCACAACGTCAAGGTCAACTACACGATCCGGAATCTCGACAACAACCAGGGAGATCTGGAATTCGACATCGACGAAGGGGACAAGGTCAAGATCAAGGAAATCCGCTTCGAGGGCAATCAGGCGTACGATGCCAAGAAATTGAAGAAGGTGATGAAGACAAGCGAAAAGGGCTTCTGGTCCTGGATCACTTCCTCGGGGGAGCTCAATCAGGAAGACCTGAACCAGGATGTGGAACTGTTGACATCCTTCTATCACAACAACGGCTACATTCAGGCCAAGGTCGGAGAACCCAAGGTGGAGTATACGCCGGAGTGGATCTACATTACGATCAAGATCGATGAAGGCCAGCGGTTCAAGGTCGGACAAATCAAGGTATCGGGTGAGCTGATCGCTCCGGAAGATACCCTGATGAAGCTGTTGAAAATCGGCCAGGAGCCCTATTACAGCCGAGAGAAGGTCCGAAACGATGTCATGGCCCTGAACGATTTCTATGCGGACGAAGGATACGCCTATGCCGATATCGTTCCCAAACTCGATCAGAACCTCCAGGACCTGGTGGTCAACATCGACTTTGGAATCACCAAGGGACCGCTCGTCTATTTCGAAAAGATTCAGATCATGGGAAACACCAAGACCCGAGACAAGGTCATCCGGCGGGAATTGCAATCCTATGAGCAGGAACTCTTCAGCGGGAAAAAACTGAAGCGAGGCATCCGGAACCTTTACCGATTGGATTATTTCGAAGACATCAAGGTAAACACCAACAAAGGCAGCCAACCGGATAAGATGGTCCTCGACATCGAGGTGAAGGAAAAGCCGACAGGCACCTTCTCCTTCGGCGGTGGATACAGCAGCATCGAAAATCTCTTCGTGGTGGGCTCCGTTCAGCAGAGGAACCTTTTCGGAAGGGGGCAGATTCTCGAATTCCGAGGTACTATCGGCGGGGTCACCCATCGCTACGTGGCATCCTTCACCGAACCCTGGCTTTTCGACATTCCGCTTTCTGCAGGCATCGATGTCTACAACCAGACCCGGGACTATGACACGTACAACCTCGACAGCTTCGGAACGGTGCTGCGCTTCGGATACCCGATCTGGGACTATACCAGAGCCTACTTGAGCTATACCTTCGATATCAGCAATCTCTACGATCTGAGTCCAACTGCCTCCAATTATTTCAAGGTCATGGAAGGAAAGAATACGCTAAGCTCCCTTACGCCTTCCATCCGCTACGATTCGAGAGACCGGGTTTTCAATCCCACGGAAGGAGCCAACCATCAGATATCGGTGGAATATGCCGGCAATTTTCTTGGGGGCACCATCGGGTTTACGAAGTATATTGCAGAAACCGGTTGGTACATCCCGCTGTTCTGGAAAACGGTCGGATTCGTCCACGCCAAAGGCGGCATCATCGACCAGCATCCCGGAGAACTCCTGCCGCCGTATGACCGATTCTATCTGGGCGGCATCAATTCCCTGAGAGGGTTTTCCTGGCGGGATCTGAGCCCTGTCGATGAAAACGGGGACAAGATCGGTGGAGACAAGTTCGTGCAGTTCAATCTGGAATACATCTTCCCGCTCATCCGGGAAGCCGGTGTGATGGGTGTCACCTTCTATGACACAGGCAATGTGTACAATGATGACGAAGCCATCGATCTCGGCAACCTGCGAAAGAGTGCGGGCGCCGGTATTCGGTGGTATTCTCCCATGGGCCCGATTCGGCTGGAATACGGACATATTCTCGACCGAAAGGAAGGCGAAAGCAGCGGCAGGTGGGAATTCGCCATCGGGAGTACGTTCTGATCGTCTGCAGTGGGCAGTTGTAGGGGCACGGCATGCCGCGCCCTGCATTTTCATCCCCGGGGGCGGCGAGAACCCATCGCCATGAGCATTTGCTGTGAACATCCGAATTCATGAATGATGGAAGAGGGTGCAGTCGACGTTCGTAAGCGGGACAGAGTTCGATAACCTTTTCGTTGGCAGAAAGGACGTAACGGTATGAAGTTGGGCAAGGCGTTGGTAGGATGGATTGGCATGTTGTGCCTGATGGTCG
>Ga0272446_1004683_pt1 | contig 15904 bp, 18 predicted proteins | sample YNPCB0061_FD_194587 | JGI IMG/M metagenome (GOLD analysis project Ga0272446, IMG submission 194587) | Hot spring microbial mat communities from Yellowstone National Park, WY, United States - YNP-CB-006-1 | ecosystem: Environmental > Aquatic > Thermal springs > Hot (42-90C) > Sediment | place... | reverse complement strand
CTTTCACACTATCATCTTCCGCGCCAGCCGCCGAGACTATCTCATCCGCACCCTCAGCCAGATGTGGGAGACCTTCCCCACCATGCTGACTGCCAACTTTGCCGCCAGCGCCCAAAAGCCCCTGCCCGGCCGCGACTTGCAAGACCAGAGCGAACATCAAGCCATTATCGCTGCCCTGGAAGCCAGAGACGGACAACGCGCCGAACAAGCCATGCGTGACCACATCCTCTCGGCAGCCCGACACCTCCTTCAACTCTTACAATCTTCCCCATGACCACGACCCTGATGCCCATGGGCGGCGCGCTGGACGAACGCCGCCATCCTGAAGTTTTCCTGGAATTCCTGCGCCGCGCCGGAGGCGCTCAGGCGCGCATTTTGATTTTCCCGCAAGCCTCGGCGCGCCCCGAAAGCGGACGGGAATACGCCGATCTCTTCCGCCAACTTGGCGCGGGAGAAGTACAAAGCCTGGAATTTCGCCAGCGCTCTCAGGCGGATGCGCCAGAACATCTGCAACAGGTGCGCCAGGCAAGCGGCATTTTCTTTGGCGGCGGCGTGCAAATGCGGCTGGCGGCTCTGCTCGGCGGGACGCGCCTCGAGGCGGAACTGCTCCAGGCGTACCGGCGCGGCTGCATCGTCGGCGGGACGAGCGCCGGCGCCTCGATTCTCTCCAAGACGATGGTCGCCTACGGCAAAGGCGGTCCCTCTCCCCGTGAGCGTATTCTGCAAATGTCCCCCGGCCTGGGCTTCACCGACCGCTTTCTCTTCGACCAGCACTTTCGCCAGAAAGACCGCCTGGGACGGCTGATTTACGCCGTTGCCTCCCATCCCGGCATCCTCGGCGTGGGCATTGACGAGGACACCGCCGTTGTCGTCGAGGACGATTCCCGCCTGAGCATGTACGGTTCGGGCGCAGTGACCATCGTGGACGGGCGGCGCATCACCGCCAGCGACGTTGCCGAAGCCGAAAACGGACGCCCGGTTGCCGCCGCCCATCTTATCGTCCATGTTTTGACGCGTGGGTGTGTGTACGAGCGCGAGAGCGGACAGGCGCTTCTCGCCCCTCAACCGTTTTCTGCGTAGCATTCCACAACAGGGTGCTATCTTGCTGCCAGAAAACGGCAATCCAACTTCAGAAAGGAGAAGAGTATGAAACCCATCAAATTTACCCTGTCGGTGCTGTTCATTCTGTCCTTGCTTCTCACTGCCTGCGGAGGGAAAACTACCCCCACCGCGGCACCGACCGCTTCTGGCGGCGGAGAAGCGCCCACCGAGACGGCGCCGACCACCGCCCCCAGCGGACCCGTCTCCGGCGGCACGGTCATCATCGGCACGCCGCAGGAACCGCAAATCCTCAACACCCTGCTCACCGGCGCCTCCATCGAGGACGCGGTCACTTCTCTGTTCATCGAAGGACTCGTCCAGGTGAACGAAAAAGGCGAATATGTCCCCGTCCTGGCGAAAGACCTGCCGGAAGTTTCTGAAGATGGGCTGGTCGTGACCTACCACCTGCGCGAAGGCGTCAAATGGTCTGATGGGCTGGATTTCACCTGTGAGGATGTCACCTTCACTTACGAAGGCATCATGTCCGATCTCTCGCAGGTCAGCACCTCTGGTTACCGCCTGATTGACACCATCGAATGCCCCGACCCGCTGACCGTCGAGGTCACCTTCAGCGAGGTCTATGCGCCATATCTGCGCCTGTTCGCCTACATCATCCCCCGCAACGCCGGCGAAATTGACCAGATGGAAACCTGGGCATATAACCAGAAGCCGACCGGCACCGGCCCGTTCGTGCTGGGAGAATGGGCGCCAGGCGATCACCTGACCTTCGTCCGCAACCCGTATTTCCATGAGGAGGGCAAGCCCTACCTGGATAGCGTCATCATCAAAATCCTGCCCTCGCGCGAGGCGGGTATGCAACTGCTGAAGACGGGCGAAATTCATGCCCTGTGGGATGTCACCGAAGCAGATTTCCCCGCTCTGGAGCAGATGGCCGCTGATGGCGTCTCGTATGCCAGCGTGCAAAACGGCGACATCGAGCAACTGGTGTTGAACTTCGGCGCCAACGACGGCAGCGCGCCCGCCGACCCGGCCCAAAATCCGCACCCCATTCTGTACGATTTGCGCGTGCGACAAGCGATTCAATACGCCATCAACAAGCAGGAAATTGCTGATACGCTTCTCTACGGCAACGTCCAGCCCGGCACCTCGGTCCTTTCGTTCGGTCAATATGCCTGTGACCTGCCGGTCAGCGAATACGATCCCGAAAAAGCCAAAGCCCTGCTGGAAGAGGCTGGCTGGAAGGTCGGCTCCGACGGCATCCGTGAAAAAGACGGCGTGCGCCTCAGCCTGAAGATCGCCACCACCACCGGCAATCAGTTGCGGGAGCAGACCGAACAGGTGCTGGTAGAAATGTTCAAGCAGGTCGGCATCGAACTGGTCATCGAAAACGTGCCATCCGACGTGCTCTTCGCCGGCTGGGAAAGCGACGGCATGCGCGACCACGGCAAGTTCGACATCGTGATGTACACCACCGGTCCCTACATCTTCGCTCCCGACAGCCACCTCTACAGCAACTATCACAAGGATTCCATCCCCACGGCTGAGAACGAAGGCAGCGGCGCCAACTTCAGCCGCTACATCAACGACGATGTCTCTGCCTGGATTGATGAAGCCTCTGTCACCACCGATGACGCTGCGCGTCATGAACTTTTCTGCAAAATCGCCGAGCAAATCAACAAAGACATCCCCCGTATCTATCTCTACGACCGCCTCTCCATTACCGCCTACCGCATCGAATTCCACAACCTGGTCATTTCGCCCTCCTTCGTGGACTTTGCCTGGAACGCCAAAGACTGGTGGTTAGAGCCGTAGCCAGACTCTTTCTTGCCTCCCCCCTCTTTGTCTGAGGGGGGAGGCGGAGGGGAATGCCGATGGGCACTTACTTCCTGCGCCGCATCCTGCAAGCCATTCTCACCTTGCTGGCAATCAGCATGGTCATCTACGGGCTGCTTTCCACCGTGCCCGGCGGATTCATGACCGTCTATAACGTGCGCGATGACATGACCCCCGAAGACCTGGCGCGCATCCGCGCCAAATTTGGGCTGGACGAGCCGCTGCCGGTGCGCTACCTGAAATGGCTCACCGCCACCCTGCAGGGCGATTTGGGACGTTCCTTTACCAGCAAGCGCCCGGTCACGCAGGAAATTGCCGAGCGCCTGCCGAACACGCTTTTACTGATGGGCATCTCCCTGCTCACCACCCTGCTGGTGGCTGTGCCGCTTGGCATCCTTTCGGCGGTCAAAAAATACTCCCTCTTCGATCACATCGCCACCACCCTGGCATTTGCCGGACAATCGCTGCCGGTCTTCTGGTTCGGGCTGCTGCTCATCATCGTCTTTGCGGTAACGCTGCGCGGTGCCGATGGACGCCCGCTCCTGCCCGGCGCAGGCATGTACACACTGGGACAGCCCTTTTCGCTGGCCGACCGCATCCGCCATCTCATCCTGCCGGTGACCATGCTCACCTTCGTCTCGGCGGCGGGCTACATGCGCTACCTGCGCTCCTCCATGCTGGACGTCATCAACCAGGACTACATCCGCACCGCCCGCGCCAAAGGGATGCACGAACGCAAGGTGATTTACAAACACGCTCTGCGCAACGCCCTCATTCCCCTGGTCACCCTTATCGGTCTCGACCTGCCCTCGCTCTTCGGCGGCGCGCTTTTCACCGAAACCATCTTCGCCTGGCCCGGCGTCGGGCGGCTCTACTTTTCTGCCGCGCTGAAGACCGATTATCCCCTCGTCATGGCGATTCTGATGATCGAAGCCGCCCTCATCATCCTCTCCAGCCTGCTGGTGGACTTTCTCTACGCCTGGCTCGATCCGCGTATCCGCCTTTCGTGACCATGACCGCTCCTGCCGAATCCCCCTCCCTGTTCCTGTTCTTCTGGCGGCGCTTCCGCAAACACCGCATGGCGCTGCTTGGCGGTTTCATCACCCTGCTGCTGGCTGTCCTCATCGCCTTTGCCCCTCTCTTTTCCCGCCACGACCCGATGGAACAAAACCTGCGTCAGCGCTTTCAGCCGCCCTCCGCCGAACACTGGATGGGCACCGACGACCTGGGGCGCGATCTGTGGGCGCGCGTCCTCTATGGCGGGCGGATTTCCTTCAGCGTCGGCATCGTGGCGATGGCGGTTTCCATCGGGTTAGGCTCCCTCATCGGCTTGATCAGCGGCTACTACGGCGGCTGGATAGACGCCGTGCTGATGCGCATCACCGAAATCTTCCTCTCCACCCCGCGCCTGTTCATCCTCATCGCCCTGGGCATGTTCCTGCGCACGCTCGACCTGCCCTGGCTGAAAGCCGGTTCCTTTCTGCCCATTGCCGCGGTCATCGGCGCGCTGTCGTGGATGGGCACCGCCCGCCTGGTGCGCGCCTCCACCCTCGAAATGCGCGAGCGCGAGTTCGTCCTCGCCTCCCGCGCCCTGGGCGCCTCCGACCTGCACGTCCTCCTGCGCCGCATCTTCCCCAACATCGCCAGCCCCATCATCGTCTCTGCCACGCTTGGCCTGGCAGACGCCATCATCAGCGAAAGCGGCCTCTCCTACCTCGGCTTCGGCGTGCAACTGCCCACCCCCACCTGGGGCAACATGCTCTCCAACACCCAAAACCAGATGACCACCGCCCCCTGGACGTCCATCTTCCCCGGCCTGATGATTTTCATCGTCGTCATCGCCATCAACTACCTCGGCGACGGGCTGCGCGACGCCCTCGACCCGCGCTCGATTCAGTGAGATTCCCATGCGCCCCTTCCTTTCTGTCCTCCTCCTTCTTGTTCTCTTGACCCTCTCCGTTCCCGCCGCCGCGCAGACGCGCCCCGGCCTGCTCCTGCCCGTCGGCGGCGGCTACACCGACACCTACAACGCACTCGCCCAGCACGCCATCGCCAACGCCCGCGGCGATACGGTGCATATCCTCGTCCTGGCATCCACCTATGCTACCAACCCCAACTCCATCACCCAGGCGGAATTCGAGCAGAACATGAAAGACGGCGGCGAGCGGCGATTGCAGGTTGAGGGCGCCTGTCAGCGCAACCTGCCGCCCGGCTCCTCCCTGACCTGTAAGGTGGAACTGCTCCCCATCTTCACCCGCGAAGACGCCGTCAAACCCGAAAACCTGGCTTACTTCACCGACGACGTGGCGATGATTTACATCCTCGGCGGCGACCAGGAAATCGGCATGGGCGCCATCCTCGGCACGCCCGTCGAGGAGCGCATTAACCAACTGCACGCCTCCGGCGCCATCGTGGCTGGCACCAGCGCCGGCGCTGCCATGCTCTCGCGGACGATGATCGTTGCCCTCCAGGCCAATTACAGCAATGAAAGCGGGCTCTTCTTCGCTTCCACCCGCCTGTGGAATTCCCAAACCCAGCGCGGCTTCGACTTCGGCCTCCGCAGCGCGGTGATAGACCAGCACTTCTACCAGCGCGCCCGCATGGGACGCCTGCTCTCCGTCATCTCCCAGCCCGGACTGCCTCACCTCGGCGTGGGCATTGACGCCTATACCGGCGTGGTAGCCGATGACGAGGTCCTGCGCGATGTCTTCGGCCTCTACACCGTCACCATCCTGGACGCCGAAACCTATCACGCCGCCGATTCGGTGCGCTACGTCACCTTCTCGCCCGACCGTCCGCCGCTGCTCAGCCTGCGCAACGTTCTGCTGCACCTGATGTCGCCCGGCGACGTGACCTACGACCTGAAGACGCGCTCCTTCTCCCTGGCGGCAGCCCCCGCCCGCATCGAGCGCGATTTCGAGGCGCTGCGCGCCCCAGCGGGGGCTGGCACGCTCTTCCTGGCTGGCGACCTGAGCGAAACGCTGAAGGGAAGCCCCATCTTGAAGCGCTTTGTGGAGGTCGCCGGTGGTCAGCGCGCCAACATCCTGGTCATTGCCGATGGCGGCGCTTCGGTCAGCGCCAATGAACGCCTCGCCAAAAAATATGCCGATGCCCTTACGAACCTGGGAGCAAAAGCAAGCGTTTGGGTCGCCGATGCCAATGGCGTATTTCACCAGGCGCCCTCGCCCGAAGTCACCGGCCTGGTCTTTGTCGGACGCGATGCCAGCAAGATGACTCCGCCCACCTGGGTCAGAGAGATGTACTGGCTGAAAGGCATGCCCATCCTCGCAGATAACGCCGCCGCCCCGCTCTTTGGCGCGTACTACTCCGCGCATGGTCCCACCCCCGATGACTCCGAGCAGCAAGAAATCGCCGTGCAGCGCTCCTTCTGGCAGGGACGCACCACCATCCAGCCCGGCGTCGGCTGTCTCAATATCACCGTCGAACCGCAACTGCTCGCCGACCTGCGTTTTGGGCGGCTCTTCTCCCTCGCCTACAACCATCCCGACCTGCTTGCCATCGGCCTGAACAAAAACACCGCCCTTGAAATCAACGAGCAAGGCGCAACCGTGCTGGGCGAAAACGCCATCTTCGTCCTCGACCTGCGCCATGCCACCCGCAAACTCGGCACGAACGACGGCTTCATCATCGCCAACGCTTTATTGGACACCTTCGCCCCCGGCGAAACCCTCCGCCCCGAACCTGCCGACGTGGACGCCGCCTACACCCCCGTTCCCACGCCGCTCCTTCCGACCCCCAGCCTGACCCCGTCACCCCAGCCATCCGCCACCCCGACGCCTCTTCCCTCTGCCACCCCGGCAGGCTCTCCCACCACCTCTGCTCCCGCCGCCCCCGCCAGCGCGCCCTCCTTCCCGCTGTGGGCAGGGGCGCTGCTCCTGCTGGCAGGGGGAGGCCTCCTCTGGCTTGTCCTGCAAAGAAGGCTTCGGCGTTGAACATAGCAAGCCCGAGGAAAAGTTGAACGCGGGCAGCGGGATGTGCGGCATTATGCCCTGAAAGAGTGGTAAAATCGTATTGCTATTGACCCAAAGGGCTTGTTAGTAAAAGCTGTCATGGCTTTCTTTTTCGACAATTGGAATTGTCGTTCAAAGGTTTGCTATTAACTGTAGTTTCGCCTTTTTATAGTTTATGCGAAATTTTCGGGGAGAAAGCCGCCATATTTGGTGCTTTGACGCCTTTCCTGCCACCATATATGGCGGTTAAGCAAAATTGGCGAAAGTGCAGCTATTAAGAAAGTGCCACATGAAACGACTTGCCCCAATGACATTGCTTGTATTTTTGCTTGGCTGTGGCATACTCTCCCCAGGCCCAGCCTCCCAGACAAAGCCGCCAGCCAGACAGCCTGTCACCTCCCCATCCGACATCGCCGTTACACAACCGTATACCGCAATAAGCCCAAGCATGGGCGGCTGTCCCATCTTTCCCACGGACAATTTCTGGAATGCCCGTGTTGACTCTTTACCCGTCCACCCGCAATCGGATGCATGGATCGACTCCATTGGGCGGGATGAAGGCTTCCACATGGACTTCGGCTCAGGCGAGTGGGACGGCGGTCCGATCGGGATTCCGTTCAACGTCGTAGCCGGATCAACCGTCCCGAAATATGACGCGGAGTTTTATTATCCCGATGAGTCCGATGCAGGACCGTATCCGATCCCCGAGAATCCAAACATCGAATGGGGGAGCGATCATCATATTCTGGTCGTGGATACGGAGACATGCATGTTGTATGAAACATACGATATGAGTTTCGAGAATGGGCAGTGGTTCGGCGGTTCGGGCGCGATCTGGGATTTGAACTCGAACGCCCTGCGCCCCGAAACGTGGACCTCCGCCGATGCGGCGGGTTTGCCCATATTGCCTGGCCTCGTTCGCTATGATGAGATTGATGCAGGTGAAATCAAACATGCCTTGCGTTTCACGGCCGAAGACACCGCAGGGTACATTTGGCCCGCGCGGCACCAGACCTCCGATCCGCAAAATGGAGTCCCGCCGATGGGCGCGCGTTTCCGGTTGAAGTCCGATTACGATATTTCAGGTTTTCCGCCTGAAATGCAAATTCTTTTGCAGGCTTTCAAAACATATGGTATTGTTCTTGCAGACAACGGCTCGAACTGGTTCGTGAGCGGCGCGCCCGACGAACGCTGGGATAACGACATGCTTCACCTCCTCGATGTGTTGACAGGCAATGATTTCGAGGCAGTGGATACATCGGTGTTGATGGTGGCTGTGGATTCGGGAGAGACACGCCCATGATTTTCACCGCTGAAGTCGGCTGGTTGCCAGAGAGGTTTGGGATATGCCCTATTGGAAACTCTACTATCACTTTGTTTGGGCAACTAAGAATCGTCTGCCGTTCATCGACTCAATTCTCGAGCCTGAGTTGTATCGCGCCATTGCGGCGAAGGCCCAGGACATGGGTGGATTTGTCCACGCCCTGGGCGGGATGGAGATCATGTGCATCTCGCCGTATCCATTCCGCCGAAACTCGCGCCTGCAAAATTCATCGGTGACGTGAAAGGGAATAGTTTGCATTTCGTGAATCACGTTATCAAGCCCGATTTCGAATTCTACTGGCAGGATGAATATGGCGTGCTATCATTTGGTGAAAAAAAATCTCCCTGCGGTGGTGCGATATATTCATAACCAGAAGCAACATCACGCGGATGGGACGTTGATCGCGGCGATGGAGCGGATGGACGAGGCGTAGCAGTCCACTTTAGTGGACTTTGTACGAATAGCCCGACGGTTTATCGTCGGGCGAGGCAGAAGGGTAGAATCAGCCTATCGAAGCAGGAAAACGCCAAAGCGCAGGGCGCCTTTCCTGAAAGATTATTCCGTCCATTCGGCATGATCCTCGCCTCGTCCCCGCTTTTGGTGTGGCGCCCAGAATGCGGTCGAGATGCGAGTCTGGGCATCGTCAAGTGCAAGCGCAAAGGCGCACATCCATCGCCGTTGGAACTGATTCCTGTCTTGACAGAAGCAAATCCACCTTAACTTGTGCCAATGCGCTAAAGTGTATAATTGGCCTCGACACCTTCGCCGTTCATAATTTGCGCGCACAGCAACAGTAAAGAAGGCGTTTCTTGCTGGTCGTCCAACTTTTCGGTCATTTTCGTCTTTCCATGGGGGGAGAACCTTTGCCGTTCAATGCGCCTCCCAAGACTTTGCCTCTGCTGGCTTATCTGCTCCTGCATCGCAAGGGGCCAGTCCCCCGCCAAAGTCTGTCTTTTCTATTCTGGCCAGACGAAACCGAAGAAACTGCCCGCGCCAATTTGCGCCGTCACCTGCATTGGCTGCGACAATCCCTGCCCGCGCCCGCCGAGGGCCGTCCCTGGCTGCTCAACTTTATGGGGCTTTCGCTGCTCATTGGCACAGCGGGCGGGGTAGTGATTGGCCGCCTCACCAGCGCGCCCATCAGCCGCATTGCCCAGGCTGCCCAGCGGCTCGGAAACGGCGAACTGGACGTGCGCGTCCCCGTGCGCGGCAGCCAGGAAATCCGCGAGTTGGCGCAAACTTTCAACAAAATGGCTGCCGAAATTCAGCGCGCCGAAGAACTGCGTAACAACCTGATGGCGGATGTCTCGCACGAACTGCGCACCCCGCTGACCGTGCTGGAAGCCAACCTGCGCGCCGCGCTCGACCGGGTTGTGCCGCTCGACGAAGCCGAAATTGCCAGCCTATACGCTCAGACCCGTCATCTCAGCCGCCTGGTGAACGACTTACGCGAACTTTCCCTGGCTGAAGCGGGGCATCTGCCGCTGGAAAAAATGCCCATTGATGTGAACCTGCTCGCCGCCGAGACGCTTCAGGCACTGGAGCCGCTCGCCGCCGAAAAAGGCGTCACCCTGACCGATACGCTGCCCCCGCTGCCCGTCCTGACCGTTGACCCGATTCGTCTGCGCCAGGTTCTCTTCAACTTGCTGACCAATGCCCTGCGCCACACCCCCCAGGGCGGCAAAATCACGCTCAGCGGCAAAGCCGATGCCGGCGCGGTGTGGCTTTCGGTGCGGGATACGGGCGAAGGCCTGACGCCGGAACAATGTGCCAGCGTCTTCGAGCGCTTCTATCGCGGCGACAAATCGCGCAGCCGCGAAACAGGCGGCACCGGCCTGGGGCTGGCAATTGTCAAAGCGATTGTCGAAGCGCACGGCGGCCAGGTCGAAGCCAGCAGCGCCGGGCGGGGTCAGGGCAGCCAGTTCACCCTGCGCCTGCCGCTAGGCTGAAAAAGAAAGCAGTTCGCCCCGAAGCCCAACGAAATACAAAATCCGCCGAATGCCGGCGCCTACGCGCTGCGAACCCACTGTAGGTATCATCGTATTCTCAAACCTGCCCGCACCATTGCAGACCTGGCGGGGAGTGACTCCACTCAACGTGCGCATCTGGCAGAGGCGCTGCAATACCGTCCTAAGATTTTAGTTTCGGGATAAGCTGTTTGAGGTCGGGGAAAATTTCAGCGATGGGAAACGACCGCATGCGCGACACTGGGTGCGCCAGCGGTTCAGCGTGTTCAGCGTGACGGCCGTTCCGGGCTCGGCGCTGGCAACCCTGGTTTCATCCACGACAGCGGACGCACTTGATACAAGGATGGAGGGGGATATAGATGTAGCTTGACAATCTCTCATTTGTTTAGGATAATAATCATAAAATTATTATTATCCTAAACAAAATGAAGATTGAGCTCCTAAAATCATTCGAAGGCATGCCTTACTTTACCATCGAGGGATTCCGGCAGATTGCCGGGCTGGACTCTCCTGACCAGGTTGTGCGCAATGCGCTGCATCGCTGGGTAAAGGCTGGGCATCTTTTGCAACTAAAAAAGGGGATGTACATGACCCGCCGCTTCCATGAACAGCATCGGGGTGATTATCTGTTCTCGGCTGCGGTCAGTGCTGTCCTGATGCCCCAGTCCTATGTTTCCCTGGAATTCATCCTGCAGCGGCATAATCTTATGACCGAGGTGACCTATCCCATCACTTGCATCACATTGAAGACCACGCGCAGGATCGTCAATGAGATTGGAACCTATTGGTACAGGAACATTCGCCCGGACCTGTACCGCGGCTTTACCGTCACCGAATACTTTGGCATTCGCGTCGCGCAGGCAACCCTTGGAAAGGCGCTGTTCGATTATCTCTATCTTCGTCCGCTGCCGGTTGCATACCGTAGTACGACACTCAATCTTGCGGAAGAACTGCGATTGAACCTGGATGAACTTTCCAGGGCAGATCGAGACGAATTTTCCAGGTTTGTGGAAGAAAGCCGGTCCCGCAAAATGACCTATATCCTCAACAACTTTCGGAGCAAGGTATGGCATCTCTGATCCAGATACTACAGCATACGCTTCAATCCAGGGACCCTTCACTCGCCGTGGAAACCAAGCGCATCCTGCTCAAGGAGGTCTTGCAGTCTTATGTGCTTGATTTCATCTACAACCATCCAAAATACCGCCGCCTTCATTTCTATGGCGGAACCTGCCTGCACGTCGTGTACGGGCTCAATCGCTTATCGGAGGATCTGGATTTCGATAACAGCAATGAACTTGACCTTTCCAATCTTGCAAAAGATCTGACAGACCTGTTTCGTACATCACTTGGATACGCCGCGGCAGAGGTTAAATCCCAGACAGGTGAGCATGGAATTCTGCGACTGACCATCAAGCTTCCCATTCTCAACGAGGTGGGGCTTTCCCCATACCATAACGAAGCTTTGCACTTGAAAGTGGAGATAAGTCACCATAAGCAGACTGCCATCCTGCGTAGCACACCCGTCTTCTACCTGGGACGCAGTTTTGTCCCCTCCCATTTTTCCCTGGAAACCATGATGGCAGGCAAGATGATAGCCTGCCTGGAACGCAACTTCCAGCGCGGCAGGGAGGGGGCGTTCATTAAAGGTCGTGATTACTATGATCTGTTATGGTTCATGCAGAACGGAGTTCAACCACTGGAAGAGAAGCTGGCGAAAGATGGCGAAAAAAGTTATACCGTGCAGTCTGCTGTTCAGGCGCTGAAGGAAAAAGTTGCCGGCATATCCGTGCATGATTTGGCGATTGACCTGCTCCCAATGTTCGAGAATGCTGGATTTATCGAGTCCTGGTTGGAAAACTTTCATTCGAATTTCGAGCATTTTGCCGACCGTTACACAAAAAAACCTGGCGACAGATACACCTAACCCCCATCCATCAACACATAATTCCATTCATCCGTCTTTTCAGCGACCGGACCAAGACCATACAGGATTGCCGTGGTCTTATCGTCGGAACGAATCTCTAATGGCAGTAGTTGATGGTCAGCGGTCCGGCAGGCGGGATGGAAGTAGCGCTAGGCAATGGCGTCAATGTATCCGTTGGCGTGAGCGTCTCCGTCGGCGTCAGGGATGGGGTTTGAGTCAGAGTCGGTGAAGGAATTTCCGTAAAGGTCGGTGTGAGGGTTGGGAGTTCCGTCGGCGTCCTGATTTCCGTCGGTGCGACGGTGTGGGGCGTGGAAACGCAGCGGCAGGACGCGCGGGTGATTAACCTGGCGGGGCGTCAGCGCATGTTGACGCAGCAAATGGCGCGCCTGGCGTTTGAATCGGGCGCGGGGGAGAACACAGCCAACGCCGCCTTGCAAGAGACGGAGCAGACCTTCGACCAGACCCTGCGCGCCCTGCTGGATGGGGGGACGGCGCCTTATCTTTCTGATACCACCGTCACGCTGCCGCTCACGCGCGACCCGCAGATTCGCTCCGCTTTGAATCGCGTTGCTCTCACCTGGAGCGACTTCCGCGCCCTGCTCGATACATTGCAGCAAACTCCGCGCGGCGACCCTTCCTTCGCAGTCACCTTGCAAGCCATCGAAGAAACCTCATCCACGCTCGTGGCGCAAGCCGATGAAGTCGTTCGCCTGTACGAAGCAGCCTCGACTGCCAAAGTCAATCGCCTGCGCGCCATTCAAACGGGCTTCTTCGTCTGCGCGCTGATTCTGCTGGGCGCGGGCGTGTGGCTCACGCGGCAATCGGCGCTCGAACCGCTCAAGGAGTTGGCACGCGCCGCGAAACGTCTGGGAGAAAATGACCTCGAAACGGCGGTACAGGTCAAAGGTCCAGAAGAGATGCGGACGCTGGCACAAGCCTTCGAGTCCATGCGTCTCAGTTTGCGCGCCTCACGTCAGGAACTGGTCGCTTCAAACGCTCAGTTATCTCGGCTTGATGACCGACCAGGTGGTGGAGTTTCTCGCCGAGGGGCAGGACGAAGCCGCGCTGGAACGTCTGTACAAAACGCGCGAAACAATTGGCAAAGCCACGCGCGAGGTGTGCCGCGCCATCAACCGTCTGATGGATGAAACGCCCGCCGAACAGGATTTCCGTGCCCGCCTGAAGGCGCTGCTGGATGAATTCGCCTCTACCTGTGACCTGAAACTGGTCTGGCAATCTGAGGCCGAATCCACGCCTGAGCCTTCTGCGCAGGTCGCCGAGCAGGTTCTGAACGTCACGCGCGAGGCGCTCACCAACGTTCTACGTCACGCGCAGGCGAAGCAAGTCAAAGTGACGCTGGGCAAGGATGGAGATGGCTGCTTTGTTTCCATCGAGGATGACGGCGTGGGCTTCGACCCTGCGCAAAGCGCACCGAGCGGACATTTTGGTCTGCAAATCATGCGGGCGCGCGCCGCGCACATCGGCGGGGAACTGTTCATCGAATCCGCGCCAGGCGCAGGCTCGCGCGTGATGTTGAAGTGGGGCGGCGATTCGTTGCAATAAGTTATCTTTTATGTTATCTTAATTGCATGGAATTCAATCAGTTACTGCATTTGGCAGGGGATGATGGCGTTTTCGAGAGCGCCCTGCTGCTGGCTGGGGAAGTGAATCCGCGCAGCCTGCGCGTCCAACTCGTGCGCTGGGTCAAAGCCAAAAAACTGTACCAGTTGCGGCGCGGTCTGTATGCGTTTGCGCCGCCCTACCAAAAGAAAGCGCTCCATCCCTTTTGGGTGGCGAACCAGATGGTACGCGGCTCCTATGTCAGCCTTCAATCGGCGCTGGCGCACTACGGGCTGATTCCTGAAAACGTGCCGCGCGTGACCAGCGTCGGGTCGGGGCGCCCCGCGCGCTGGGAAACGCCGCTGGGAACTTTCGAGTTTCGTCAAATCAAATCTGCCTGGCTGTTCGGGTATCGCCTGCTGGATTTGGGCGGCGGTCAACAAGCATTCGTCGCTTCTGCAGAGAAAGCCCTGCTGGATTTGATTCATCTCACTCCTGACGCCGATTCGCCTAACTATCTGCGCGAGTTGCGTCTGCAAAATCTGGAGCGGTTGAATCTGGAGGAATTGCAGCAATTGGCGAAACGTATGGGCAGCCCCAAACTGAAGCGCGCCGTTCGCGTGGTGGTGGAATTGGCGCGCGCCGAGGCGGAGGAATACGAAACGTTATGAAGGCATATCTTGCGGAATTGACGCGCGCCGCGCCATCGCCTCATCAAGCGCGCAATCTGGCGCGGGAATACTTACAAGCCCGCATTTTGTCTGCCTTGCAGCGGGCGGGTGCGATGATTCCGCTGGCTTTTCACGGCGGCACAGCGCTGCGTTTCCTTTATGCCGCCGCACGTTACTCTGAAGACCTGGATTTTGCGCTGGAGCGGCAAGGCGAAGGCTATGACTTTCGCGCTTACCTGCATGTCATCCGCCGCGACTTGAGCGCCGAGGGATATGCCGTAGAGTTCAAAGTCAATGACAGCAAGATTGTTCATAGCGCGTTCGTCCGTTTTCCTGGTTTGCTGTACGAATTGGGACTTTCGCCGCACAAAGACGAAATGCTGGCGGTTAAAATCGAAGTAGATACCCGCCCTCCTGAGGGCGCGCAACTAACGACAACGGTAATTCGGCGTTATGTCACCTTGCAATTGCAACACCATGACCGCGCTTCTCTGCTGGCGGGCAAACTCCATGCTATCTTGCAGCGTTCGTATGTGAAAGGGCGAGACCTGTACGATTTGCTCTGGTATCTCAGCGACCCAAACTGGCCGCCTCCGAATTTAACCCTGCTCAACAATGCATTGCGACAAACGGAATGGGAGGGCGAGCCATTGACCGATGAAAACTGGCGCAGCGTTGTCCTTGCGCGATTGAAATCAACGGATTGGAAACGAGTGGAAGATGATGTGCGTCCCTTCCTTGAGACATCTGCTGACGCGGCGCTGCTGAATTACGAGACTCTGCGGCGCTTGTTGGATGGAGAACAGCAACCATGACCCCCTATCGCGTTTTGTTAGCCGATGACCACGCCCTTTTCCGCGAGGGGCTGGCGGGAATCATCAACGCCCAGCCCGATTTTCGGGTGGTGGGTGAAGCCAGCGACGGGCTGGAGGTTTTCGTCAAGACGCAGGAGCTGAAGCCCGACCTGATTCTGATGGACGTGCAAATGCCTGGCATGGACGGGCTGGAAGCCACGCGCCAGATCAAACAGGTTTTGCCCGCGACGGTCATTGTCATGCTGACCGTGCGCGACGACGACGAAAAATTGTTCCAGGCGCTCAAGAACGGCGCGCAGGGCTATCTGCTCAAAGATATTCCATCGAAAGAAATGCTCGCCATGCTGCGCGGCGCGCTGAAAGGCGAGGCGGCGCTCTCGCCCGCGCTGGCGGCGCGCGTATTGGCAGAATTTCGCCGTTTGAGCGCAGGCGGAATCGCGGCGCAGGAAGACGACAGCGGTCTGACCGAGCGCGAACAGCAGGTGCTGGCGCAGGTGGCGCAGGGCGCAACGGACAAGGAAATTGCGGAAGCGCTCTCCATCAGCCTGAACACGGTCAAGACGCACATCCGCAACATTCTCTCCAAATTGCAGGTATCATCGCGGCGCGAGGCGGCAAGGGTGGCAAAGAACAAGGGGCTGGTGTAGATTGACGTCGTCTCGGTAAGCGGGGGAGAACTAAGGGTTCGTACTGATTACCTTACAGATTGAATAAAAGGCTACTGCTCACCAAGTGAGGCATAATTTGGTTGCTTGACGACCAAAGGAGTCCGCC
>Ga0272446_1004682_pt1 | contig 15906 bp, 14 predicted proteins | sample YNPCB0061_FD_194587 | JGI IMG/M metagenome (GOLD analysis project Ga0272446, IMG submission 194587) | Hot spring microbial mat communities from Yellowstone National Park, WY, United States - YNP-CB-006-1 | ecosystem: Environmental > Aquatic > Thermal springs > Hot (42-90C) > Sediment | place... | reverse complement strand
AGGACGATGAATGAAAGCGACAACGATGCCAACACCAAGGCCGTCGACAGCCTGTTGAATTACGAAACGGTCAAATACTTCGGAGCGGATCAACGCGAGGCGGAGCGCTACGACAAGTCGATGGCTCTCTATGAAAAGGCGAGCATCAAGACTTATACCTCGCTTGCCATTCTGAACTCGGGGCAGGCTATCATCTTTACGATCGCGCTCACCGTCTGCCTTGTGATGGCGGCTAATGACGTATTGGCCGGCAATCACACCGTCGGCCACTTCGCGATGGTCAATCTTCTGATGCTGCAGCTTTTCATGCCCTTGAACTTCATGGGCATGGTCTATCGCGAGATCAAGCAGGGCCTCACCGACATCGAGCGCATGATGGAGGTGCTCGATCAACAACCGGAGGTCTCGGACAGGCCCGGCGCCAAGCAACTCAAGGTGAGCGGCGGCGCCATCCGCTTTGAGCACGTCGGATTCGCCTACGATCCGGAGCGGCAAATTCTGACGGACGTTTCGTTCGAGGTGCCGGCGGGGAAGGTTGTTGCCATCGTGGGGCCCTCGGGGGCCGGCAAATCGACTGTCAGCCGCTTGCTCCTGCGCTTCTATGACGTGACGAGCGGGAGAATCACAATCGATGGTCAGGACATCCGTGACGTGACCCAGACGTCGCTGCGCGCCGCCATCGGCGTCGTGCCCCAGGACACCGTGCTCTTCAACGATACGATTTTCTACAACATCAAATACGGCCGCGCCGATGCGACGGATGCGGAGGTCATCGCCGCCGCCAAAATGGCGCAAATCGACGATTTCGTTGCGACATTGCCGGACGGCTATGACTCGGTCGTCGGCGAGCGCGGGCTCAAGCTCTCGGGCGGCGAGAAGCAGCGTGTCGCGATTGCGAGGACAATCCTCAAAGGACCGCCGATCCTCATCCTCGATGAGGCCACGAGCGCGCTCGACAGCCACACGGAGAAGGAGATTCAGGACGCGCTCGACCGGGTCTCAAAAAACCGGACGACGCTCGTCATTGCGCACCGGCTGTCGACGATCATCCATGCGGACATGATCCTCGTGCTCGAAGCCGGACGTGTCGTCGAACAAGGGACGCACGGCGAACTCATTTCAAAGAACGGGCTTTATGCAAGCCTCTGGGCACGCCAGCGCCAGGCAGAGAAGGCGCGGGAGGACCTTGCCCATGCCCTCGAAGAAGCAGAAAAGGCCGGCGCCTTGAATGCTACCGATCTGGCGCTTGCAAAGTGAGCACGATCCCCGGCGGGCGTTTCAATGCCCTTATCCTTTCCTGACCGGCTCAGGTAGACTTCCCCAAAAGATATGAAAATTGTGGGCTCTTAACCCGGCGAGACGCGCTTGAACCCCGATCGGCTACTTCAAACCGCGAGACGGGCGGCTCTGGCGCTTTGGCGTGGGGTCGTCATCGTCCTTTGGGTGGGGCGCGAACTGCTTCGCAACCTGTGGGTGCTTGCACGCGGGCCGTTGATTTCCGCGCTCAACGTCCTCGCGGCGCTCATCGTCCTCTTCGAGGAGTGGGGTTGGCGGCCACTCTCAGACCTTTTGGCACGCCTTGCGCGATTTGCGCCGATCGCGGCCCTCGAGCGTGCGATTGCCGGATTGCCACCCTATGGAGCGCTTATCGCCATTGCGCTCCCGACGACACTGTTCGTGCCGTTGAAGTTCGTCTCCGTCTGGCTTTTGGCCAATGGCCATTTTGCGACGGCAACGCTGTTGTTCGTGGCGGCCAAGATTGCGTCGACGGCGCTCATTGCGCGGGTCTTTCTTTTGACCAAGCCGGCGCTCATGCAAATCACCTGGTTCGCACGGGCCTATCGCTGGTTCGTGCCGTGGCGGGATGCACTGTTCGCGGAAATCCGTGCATCCTGGGTTTGGCGCTACGGGCGGATGGTGAAAACGCGCGTGGGGCTCGAGATCGGCCGGGCCTGGGCGCGGGTCAGGCCCCGCGTTGTAGACCTCTGGCGGCGCTGGACAGGCCGCGAGTTTCCGTTTGCCGATCGGGGAGGGCGTCGGAGCCCGTGAGGGGTTTGTGCTGCTTCGAGATGAATTATCCGGCAGCCTTGGTTGCGCGATTGCAACGCATTTTCGCGAAGGGCGCATCAGGTGTGCGAGGTGGTCTCCGAAATGTTGACTCTCGCAGTAATGTATCGTTTGAACAAGCCCGCGGATCGGTCTCCGGCTGTGGGGCATACTGGGGGACCCGGCGAGCAGATTTGGGGGAATTGGCATGAGACTGACGGCTGGCGCTCTTGCGTTGCCACTCTTCGCATTGGCCTCGTTCTCGGCGACGGGCACTGCCGAGGCTGAGGACGAACCGGCTGCCGGTGTGCCCGAGGAATCGATCGCGGTCCATTGGAACGATCCGGTGCGGGCGGCCTTTGCTCAGCACGGCGTTCTCTATGGCGTCAACTGGATCGGCGAATACTGGAATGTTGCCAAGGGTGCGAATTCCACCGGCTCGAATTTCGATGGCCGGGTCGAGGTCTATACGGACATTGATCTTGAGAAGCTCATCGGCTGGAAGGGCGGCGCTCTCCACGCCAATGCCTACTACATCCACGGCATCGGTCCCTCGAGCGATCGCGTCGGCAACATCTTTGCCGTCAGCAATATCGAAGCGCTGGAAACGGTCCGGCTTTTCGAGCTCTGGTTCGAGCAATCTCTTTTGCAGGACAAGCTGAAGATCCGTCTCGGGTCGCTTGCCGCCGACAGCGAGTTCTTCATCAGCGACACGGCGGCGCTGTTTATCAACGGAACCTTCGGCTGGCCCGGCGTCACCGCGGCGAACATGGCGGCCGGAGGGCCCGGTTATCCGCTGACCTCGCTCGGCGTGCGGGTGCAGTTCGCGCCGACCGACAACCTGACGATCCTGGCCGCCGTCTTCAATGGCAGTCCAGCCGATCCCTTCGCCGACGACCCGCAGGTGGACAACCGCCACGGCACCAACTTCCGCCTCAGTGATGCTCCGCTCATCATGATCGAGGGGCAGTACAAGTATGACGTCGGCCTGCCCGGTACGCTGCGGCTCGGCGGCTGGAAGCAATTCGATCACTATGCCCCCGAGTTTCGGGATCCGAACATCCTCGATACCAGCTACGGTCTTTACGGAATTGTCGATCAGCAGGTCTGGAAGGGTGATGGGGATAAGGCCGTCAACGTCTTCGCACGCATTTCAGGGAGCCCTGACGCGCAAAACCTGATCACCACCTATGTCGACACCGGTATCGTCTTTACCGGCTTTGTTCCGGGCCGTGAGAAGGACAGTTTCGGAGCGGCGTTCGGCTACGGCAAAATCTCGGACGATCTCCGCAAGGCCCAAATCGATGGCGGGGAGCCGGTGATTTCCAACTACGAGGCAGTGCTCGAAGTGAATTATATCGCCCAAATCTGTCCGGGAGTCTCGATCGTTCCAGACTTTCAATACATCTGGAATCCCGGGGGGCGGATCGGCAGCGATGACGACCCAGCCAAGCCGATCGAGGACGCTGCCGTGTTTGGGTTCAGAACGAACATCAGCTACTGACAGCGCGGCTCCGACGTTATTGGTCGCCGCTCATTCATTGCCTCCTGGCGCGGCGCCCGCCGCTGCGCTAGGAGGCGTTTTTATGAAGGACATACTGGCTCCAATTCTGATTGCGGGACCGACCGCCAGCGGTAAATCGGCGCTCGCGCTGGCGATTGCCGAACATGTCGGTGGTGTCATCATCAATGCCGACAGCATGCAGGTCTACCGGGAGCTGCGCATCCTGTCGGCGCGGCCGACAGTGGAGGTGGAAGCGCGGGTGCCGCACGCGCTTTATGGATTTGCTCCAGCCGCTGAGGCCTATTCGGCGGGGCGCTTTGCGCAGGATGGCGCCGCTGCGGTCGCGAAGGCCCGGAGTGAAGGGCGCCGGCCAATCATCGTCGGCGGTACCGGTCTCTACTTCAAGGCCCTCCTCGATGGGCTTTCGCCGGTGCCGCGGATCGAGCCCGCCATCCGGGCTCATTGGCGTGGGCAAGTCGAGCGGCGTGGCGCGGTGGAACTCCATCACGAACTGGCGATCCGCGATCCGGTGATGGCGGCGCGCCTTGCGCCGAGCGATACGCAACGGATCGTCAGAGCTCTCGAAGTCCTTGAAGGGACCGGGTTGTCGCTTGCCGAGTGGCAGAAGCGGCGTGATCCGCCGGTGATCGATGAGGCCAAAGCGGTGCGTCTGCGTCTCGACATCGACCGGGCGCGGCTTCAGACCCGCGCGGAGGCGCGTTTCGACGAGATGGTCAGAGCCGGCGCCATCGAGGAGGCACGCGCGATCGGGGATCTCGGGCTCGACCCCGGATTGCCGGCGATGCGGGCGATCGGGCTTCGCCCGCTGCTCTCGATGCTTAAAGGCGAGCTGAGCCTGGGGGAGGCCGTAGCCGCCGCCAAGCTCGAAACCCGGCAGTACATCAAGCGGCAGGAAACGTGGCTTCGAGGTCATATGATTTCTTGGAGATGCATTTCTGAGAAAGATATGGAATGCAATCTGCGTGAAATTTTCGCATTTATTTAGTCTTAGCGTTGACCATCTAAAGTAGTCCGCCTAGGGTCCCGACTTTCAACGCCGGCGGGCGGAACGGCAAAGGAGCTTTGGAATGGCACGCACGATGACCGGGGCTGAGATCGTTCTGACGGCACTTGCCGATCAGGGCGTCGAGCTGATTTTCGGGTACCCGGGCGGAGCCGTGCTGCCGATCTATGACGAGCTCTTTCAGCAGGAAAAGATCCGCCACATCCTCGTTCGCCAGGAAGGCGGAGCCGTGCATGCGGCGGAGGGCTATGCGCGCTCGACCGGCAAGGTCGGCGTCGTGCTCGTGACCTCGGGGCCGGGGGCGACCAACGCCGTGACCGGCCTCACCGATGCGCTGATGGATTCCATTCCGATCGTCTGCATCACCGGGCAGGTGCCGACGCACTTGATCGGCAACGATGCCTTTCAGGAATGCGACACCGTCGGCATCACGCGCCCGTGCACGAAGCACAACACGCTTGTCAAGAACGTCAACGATCTGGCGCGCGTGCTGCACGAAGCCTTCCATATCGCGCGGACCGGCCGCCCCGGCCCGGTCGTCGTTGACATTCCGAAGGATATTCAATTTGCGATCGGAAATTACATCGGGCCGTCGAACATCCAGCACAAGACCTACCGTCCGAAACTGAAGCCGGACCAGCAGGCGGTGCGCGAGGCGGTCGACCTCATCGCTTCCGCCAAGCGGCCGGTTTTCTACACGGGCGGCGGCATCATCAACTCGGGGCCAAAGGCGAGCCAGCTTCTACGCGAATTCGTGCGCCTTACCGGCTATCCCATCACCTCAACGCTGATGGGGCTCGGGGCCTATCCGGCATCCGATAAGCAGTGGCTCGGAATGCTCGGCATGCATGGCACCTATGAAGCCAACATGGCGATGCACGATTGCGACGTGATGATCAACATCGGAGCCCGCTTTGATGATCGTATCACGGGGCGCGTCGACGCGTTCTCGCCCGGCTCGAAGAAGATCCATGTCGACATCGATCCTTCGTCGATCAATAAGAACATCATGGTCGACATCCCGATCATCGGCGATTGCGCCTATGTGCTCGAGGATATGCTCCGGATCTGGAAGGCCAAGGCGCCGGTTCTCGACAAGGCTGCCCACAAGGCCTGGTGGAAGCAGATCGACGCCTGGCGCGCCAGGAAGTCGCTCGCTTACAAGAACTCCAAAGACGTGATCATGCCGCAGTACGCCTGCCAGCGGCTTCACGAGCTGACCAAGGATCGCGACGTCTATTTCACCACCGAGGTCGGCCAGCATCAGATGTGGGCCGCGCAGTTCCTTCAGTTCGAGGAACCCAACCGGTGGATGACATCCGGCGGGCTCGGCACGATGGGCTACGGGCTGCCCGCTGCGATCGGCGTTCAGCTCGCGCATCCGAAGTCGCTCGTCATCGACGTTGCGGGCGACGCTTCGATCCTGATGAATATTCAGGAGTGCTCGACCGCAGTGCAGTATCGGCTGCCGGTCAAGGTGTTCATCATGAACAATGAGTACATGGGGATGGTGCGCCAGTGGCAGCAGCTTCTGCATGGCAACCGCCTGTCGGAAAGCTACACGGAAGCGCTTCCAGACTTTGTGAAGCTTGCGGACGCCTACGGTTGGACGGGCATGCGCTGCGACCACCCAGCCGATCTCGACGATGCGATCCGGGAGATGATCAATACGAAGGGACCGGTGATCTTCGACTGCCGCGTGGCTAAGCTCGCAAACTGCTTCCCGATGATTCCCTCGGGCAAGGCGCATAATGAAATGCTGCTTGGCGAAGAAGTTTCGGATGAGGATGTCGAGAGGGCGATCGGAGAGGAAGGCAAGGTGTTGGTGTGAACCTCATGCGAACATGCACCAGAGGCAGTGTGCTGGCGGTTCTGCTTCTGGCGCTGGCCGCATTCCCTCCGGCAGGGGCACTTGCCAAAGAGGACTGGAACCACATCGCCAACATCAAGGATGCCGCCAACCGGCTCGCCGAGCTCCACAAGCGCGAGGGCTCAACCGGTGTCCTCAGGTTCCTCGATGCGTGCTACCGGACGCACATGCTGGCGAGCGAGTTTACGCAGGGGCTCGAGGCCTGCATGGCGCAGGACTACATGCACACGCAGGTACTCGCGAAGGTCTATGCAACTATTCCACAGGATGAGCGCGAGCGTCTTGGAACGCCGTCGCCCGAGGAAATTGCTCAAGGCATGGGGCAGCGCTTCGTCGCGGCCTTCTCTCAATACAAGATCTCGGTCAAGGAGGCCGAAGCCTTCAAGAAGCTTGTCGACAAGAACGGTCTACCTTTATTCGTGAATGCCGTATTTCCGAGGCGCAAGCCGAACACTCGGTAGAATGGCCATTAGCGACAATGCTGAAGCTCGTCATTGCCAACAAGCTCTACTCATCGTGGTCACTTCGGCCATGGATGGTCCTCAGGGCATTCGAGATCCCATTCGAGGAAATCGTCATTCCGCTGCGCACGCCGGAAAGTGCGGCCCGGATCATCGAATATTCCCCCTCAGGCAAGCTGCCGGTGCTGATCGACGGCGATGTGACGGTGTGGGAGAGCATGGCCATCATCGAGTATCTTGCCGAGACGTTTCCGGACCGGGCGATCTGGCCGCGGGACCGCAAAGTCCGGGCCCACGCAAGGTCGATCTCCAATGAGATGCACGCGGGATTCCAGGCCCTGCGGCAGGGATGCCCGATGCATCTTGGCGTCCGGTTCGCGACGCCACCGCTGACCGATTCCATCAGGTCGTGTATCGACCGCATCGAGGATATCTGGGCGGAAGCGCGCAACCGATTTGCGGCTGGCGGTCCTTACCTCTACGGGGCTTTCTCGGCGGCGGATGCGATGTATGCGCCGGTCGTGACGCGCTTCGATACGTTTCAGATTCCCGTCCGTGAGGCCACACGGGCCTATATGGACGCCATTCTGGCGCATCCGGCCTTCATCGCCTGGCGGACGGCGGCGCTCGCCGAGCCGTGGAGCATCCCGGAATATGCTGCCGGTCACACCATAATTGAAAGCTTCGTTTGAAACACAAGAGACAGAGACGATGGCTGAGCCCCAGAAGCAATCCCACTATCCGAGCCCCAGCCGGTCGCAGGAGGTCGTGTCACGGACGCTTTCGGTCATCGTCGATAATGAACCGGGTGTTTTGGCCCGAGTCATCGGGCTTTTTGCCGGTCGCGGCTATAACATCGATTCCTTGACGGTCACCGAGGTCGAGCACGAGCGGCATTTGTCGCGCATCACCGTCATCACGAGCGGAACACCGGCGGTGATGCAGCAGATCAAGCATCAGCTCGAGCGGCTCATTCCGGTGCATCGGGTCCGCGACCTGACCGAGGAAGGCAGTTCGATCGAGCGGGAGCTTGCGCTCGTCAAGGTCGCCGGAAAGGGCGACAAGCGGATCGAAGCGCTGCGTCTTGCCGAGATTTTTCGGGCCAAGGTCGTCGATACGTCGATTGAACATTTCGTCTTCGAGGTGACGGGAAAACCATCCAAGATCGAGACGTTCATCCAGCTCATGACCGAACTCGGGCTAGTCGAGGTCTCACGCACCGGAATCGCTGCGATCGGACGCGGGGCAGGGACACTCTAGGCTCGACAACTTCGGACGGCCCTCCTTGCGGCAGGCCATGCTCGCCTGCCACGGCTTCTCTCGACGGCTTTTCGGCCGGGCCATGGGTGCGGAGCGGTGATGGAGGGTGCCAACTGCCGCAGCTGTCAAAGTTATCTCAAAGCGGTGGGCTATCTTCCTTTCGGCAGAGGCCGGGCGACGCCATTGCCCGACTTGGCGCCCGACCGGATTTTCCGTTAACGGTTTGGGTGAATGCACGCCTGAGGAGAAGCGGCATCGCGCCCAAGCGGGGAGGTGCTCCGTTCCCGTTGAAACCTTAGTGCGATCTGAGTAGGTTCCGGCTGATTTTGGGGCGCCGTCGTTCGCGTTCCTGATTTTCAACCCAGCCCGACGAACAATTTCGAACGGGGAACCCGAGAGGCCGCCCATGCGCGTCTATTACGATCGTGATGCCGACATCAATCTTATCAAATCGAAAAAGGTGGCTGTGATCGGCTACGGGAGCCAGGGCCATGCGCACGCCCTCAATCTCAGAGATTCAGGCGTCAAGGATGTTGTCATCGGACTCCGCAAGGGATCGGCTTCCGCCACGAAGGCGGAGCAGGCCGGACTCAAGGTCAAGGAGGTGGCGGAGGCTGCCGAATGGGCCGATGTCATCATGGTGCTGGTGCCCGATGAGTTGCAGGCCGACATGTACAAAGAGCATCTCGCTCCGAACATGAAGAAAGGGGCGGCGCTGATGTTTGCGCACGGCCTCAATGTGCATTTCAACCTCATCGAGCCGCGCGAGGATCTGGATGTCGGCATGGTGGCGCCGAAGGGTCCGGGCCATACGGTGCGCAGTGAATATCAGAGGGGTGGCGGTGTGCCGTGCCTGATTGCCGTGCATCAGGATAAGAGCGGTAATGCGCACGATCTTTTCCTGTCATACGCGTCGGCGATTGGCGGCGGCCGCTCGGGCGTCATCGAGACGACCTTCCGTGAGGAATGCGAAACTGATCTCTTCGGGGAGCAAGCGGTTCTCTGCGGCGGCCTCGTCGAACTCATTCGCAATGGCTTCGAGACGCTGGTCGAGGCCGGCTATGCGCCGGAGATGGCCTATTTCGAATGTCTGCATGAGGTGAAGCTGATTGTCGACCTCATCTATGAGGGCGGCATCGCCAACATGAACTACTCGATCTCGAACACGGCCGAGTACGGCGAGTATGTAACCGGGCCCAGAATCATCACGCCGGAGACGAAGGCCGAGATGAAACGTGTGCTTGCCGATATTCAATCGGGCCGCTTCACGCGCAATTGGATCCTCGAGTGCAAGGCGGGTCAGCCAAGCTTCAAGGCGATGCGGCGCCTTAACGACAGCCATCAAATCGAGCAGGTCGGGGTGACGCTTCGCGCCATGATGCCATGGATCGCGAAGAACAAGCTCGTCGACAAGGGCAAGAACTGAGTGAGAGATTGGCGGCGCGCGCCGGGCTTGATCAGCCGGCCGATGTTGGTCAACCGGCCCGCGCTGCCGCGCTCTTGGGGAGGGTTTACGAGCGGCAGCGCGGGTGGCTTCACGTCATTTCCAGCCTTCGCCTCAGTAAGAAGGCGTGCGGCCAGGCTAACGCGGGCGGCAGAGGAGCGGGGACCTCTGCCGCCCGTTTTCCGATTACCGCCGCTTGCGCGGCTTCCTCGGATATGGTGGGGCTCTGGCGCGGTCGGATCACCGCGTGAGCCCGATGGTTGTTCCATCGGGCGGCAGATGGATCATCACCACACCTCGCCGCGATGGACCCTGGTTGCAACACCAGGAACTGAAACCGGCAATGAGGTGCTGGGAGATCTTGACTGTCGCCCCCCAGCGACGCTGTCGTGATGGTGATATGCGATGGGAATCGTGACCGCGTGATGACCGAACTGCGCAAAACAAAAGGCTTCCGCGATTTTGTGTGCGGAAGAGCTTGCGAAGAATCCGATGCCATATCAGCGCATCGAGCATTTGTGCAAAAGTCGAAATCGAGCTCGGGCGTTCTAGTCAAATCGAGACTTAATTGTGGCTGAGCCGCGAACCTTTCCCCTTGCGGATGGATTTCGGGCGTTCTCTGCCTGTGCAATCAAGGTTGGAAGCGATGTGTGGCCCTTTGCTGTGCGCTGGCGCGACGAGATCGATGCGCACTGGGCGGAAGCGCGAGTCTTAAATCCGCGCTACTTCAATGGTCCCATTTATCTCTCCGAGGACGTCAGCATCGAAGAGGATGGGCTTCGGGTCTCACTCGTTCGCACGGACTTCAAGAGCTACCTCTTCTGGCGCCACCACGGCTATCCCGAAGCCGGTGTGCTCGACGGGTTCGGTTGCGCTCTCATTCGGTCGTGCGAAGGCGCCATCCTGCTCGGGCGGCAGGCGCCGGGCAACGTCAATTCGGGACTTGCCTATCCGCCTGCGGGATTTATCGATGAGGCGGACGTCGCTTCCGATGGGTCGATCGACATTGGCAAGGCGGCGGCGCGGGAGGCCTTCGAGGAAACGGGCCTCGGAGGTGATCTACTTCTCAGGGAACCGGGCTTCTTCGTGACGCGGTCGGGCCCTCAGCTCTCGATTGCGGTGCCGTTCCGTGTGCCGCTGGCGACGGCAGAATGCGTCGACATCATCACGCGCCGCATTGCCTCCTCGCCGGATCCTGAACTCGAGTCGATCTACCCCGTGGCAAGTCTTGCGGACATTGCCGATCTCGCCATGCCGGCCTACACCCGCGCGTTGCTCGAAGCGCTTTTCGAATGCGGCTGATTTCGCACGCACCTGACACGCACCTCAGATGTGATGGCGCGACCCAAAAAGCCCTTGGCGGAAGCGGGCGCTTGGCTCATGGTGCCGCACCTGCGAGGGTGAGCCGAAGCGACTCCTCGGGGTAGGGTGCGGGGGAGCACGCGCGATGGCGCTGACGTACTATATTCTTGATGTTTTCACCGAGCGTCCATTCGGCGGCAATCCGCTCGCCGTCGTGCTCGATGCGGACCGGCTGAATGGCGCGGAAATGCAGACGATCGCGCGCGAGTTCAATCTCTCGGAGACGGTGTTCGTCCTGGCGCCGACGAGTCCCGGTCATACGGCCAGGGCGCGCATTTTCACGCCGGCCCGCGAACTGCCCTTTGCCGGACATCCGACGCTTGGCACGGCTATCCTGCTTGCCGAATTGAGGTCTCAGCCCCTCCTGAACGGGGAGCGTGATGCGATCATCGCGCTTGAGGAGGAGATCGGAAGTGTCCGCGTCGGGGTGCGGTTGCGTGCCGAGGCGGCGGCCTACGGCGAATTTGATGCTCCAAAGATTGCGAGCCAGCCAGAGGCGTTGCCGGAACCGGAGGAAATCGCGGCCGCCGTCGGACTCATTCCGAGCGAGATCGGTTTCGAGAACCACAAACCGAGCATGCTCAGAAGCCCGACCACATTCGCTTTTGTTCCAGTTGCCAATCTTGAGGCCATGGCGAAGGCGCGGGTCGCGTCACAGCACTGGGTGCGGGCGTTCAGCGAACGCGACATCCAGGGCGTTTATCTCTACACGCGACAGTGCGTGCGGGTTCAGTCGGCTTTTCATGCGCGCATGTTCGCCCCCGATCTCGGGGTGCCGGAGGACCCGGCGACCGGGTCGGCGTCGGCCAGCTTTGCCTCCATCATCAATCAATTTGATGCACTCCCGGACGGGACCCATCGGCGCCAGATCGAGCAAGGATATGAGATGGGCCGGCCGAGCGCGATCATGCTGACGATGACGGTCGCACGCGGGAAGCTTGAATCGGTCAGGATCGGAGGCCATGCCGTGCGGGTTGCCCAGGGCAGCCTTGCCGTCTGACCGTTTGATCCCCGCGCTGTTTGCTGACTTTTGGAGCCGTGAAGGGTGAATTACGAACGCCGGGGCAACATGCGCGTGAGGGTATTGTCTCTGCTGCCATAGTGGTGGAACAACGCCGCCAGGATGTGGATGCCAATCAGATAATAGAAGATGGTTCCGATGAATTCGTGTGCCTCTTTCAGGTTTTCGGCGAGTTCCTTGTTCTCAGCAATAAGGGCAGGCAGCGCCAACCCAAAGAACGGAACTGGCTTTCCGGCTGCGCTGAGCGTCAGCCATCCGAGGACCGGCATCACCAGCATGACCGCATAGAGGGCGAGGTGAAGTCCAAGTGCAATGGCTTTCTGCGCCGTACCCATTGGCGGCACGATCGGGGGATCGGCCTCGCGGGCCCTCAAGATAATCCGCAGAACAGCCAGGATCAGTACGCTTAATCCCAGCATGAAATGTAAGGCCTTGAGCTGCTCCCGCGGATCGCTGCCTTTGGGGAAGTATTCGCGAAGCTCGATCGTGGCAAAGACTGCAGCAATCAGCACGGCCATGAACCAGTGCAGAGCGATAAAGGGCCTTGAATAGGTTTCGGGTTGGGGTCGAGACATCTGGGTAGCCATCATCTGTGTACCGAATTGTTTAAGTTTAGAGGGTGGGTAGCGGGCTCGAATTGCACCAGATCAATGCGCGCGTTTGTGCAAATAACCCAGTTTGGCGGCCTTGAATCTGGCGCCCGATTTGCCATCTGACCATATTTCTGGCTTGACACAGGCCCTCGAACTGTCATTCCACAGACCCGATGAAATTTGCTTTGCCTCACCTCCGGTTAAATGGGCGCTGCGACCATTCCGTCGCAGGCCGTGCATTGGGCGCGCCGTCGCTCAACTCGCGCCTCCTACTCTCCCTTAGCGGCCCCTGGGCCGCTTGAGCCCGGCTGTCCGCCGGGGATGCCCAGGGGATTGGACGGCCGTCGAATTGATCGCAGATGCACACGTGTGGCGACCCCGCTAAAATGTCGCCGGCAAAGGATTAACGAACCATGACCTCACCGACCGACAACGCGCAGGCCCAGCCGAAGCGCGAGGAAGATAGAATAATCATTTTCGACACGACGCTGCGCGACGGCGAGCAATGCCCCGGCGCGACGATGACGTTTGAGGAAAAGCTGCAGGTCGCCGAGCTCCTCGACGACATGGGCGTCGATATCATCGAGGCAGGGTTTCCGATCGCTTCCGAAGGCGACTTCGAGGCGGTCACCGAGATTGCCAAGCTCGCCAAGCAGGCAGTCATTTGCGGCTTGGCGCGCGCCAATTTCAACGACATCGACCGGGCCGGCGAGGCCATCAAGTTTGCCAAACGCGGACGCATCCACACGTTCATCGGCACGTCGCCCTTGCATCGCCAGCATCAGCTCCAGCTTTCGAAAGATGAAGTGCACGAGCGCGTGACCGCGTCGGTGATGCGGGCGCGCAGCTACACCGATGACGTCGAGTGGAGCGCGATGGATGCTACGCGCACCGAGCACGACTATCTCTGCCGTGTCTGCGAGGCGGCCATCAAAGCCGGGGCCACGACGATCAACATTCCGGACACCGTCGGATATGCCTTGCCGGAGGAGTATTTCGACCTCATCACGATGCTCAGGACGCGGGTGCCCGGGATGGACAAGGTCATCATCTCGACCCACTGCCATGACGATCTCGGACTCGCAGTCGCCAACTCTCTTGCCGGCATTCGTGCCGGGGCGCGCCAGATCGAGTGCACGATCAATGGGCTCGGCGAGCGGGCCGGAAACGCTGCGCTCGAAGAGATCGTGATGGCGATCAAGACTCGCCACGATCTTTTGCCGCATCACACCGGCATCAAGACGGAAATGCTGTCGCGCGCTTCAAAGCTCGTCTCGGCGGTGACGAACTTTCCCGTGCAGTACAACAAGGCCATCGTCGGCCGTAACGCCTTCGCGCACGAGAGCGGAATCCATCAGGACGGCGTTCTGAAGAATACCCAGACCTACGAGATCATGACTCCCGAGTCCGTGGGGGTTGGTAAGTCATCGCTGGTGATGGGCAAGCATTCGGGCCGAGCCGCCTTCAAGTCGAAGCTCAAGGAACTCGGCTATAATCTCGGTGACAATGCGATGGAGGATGCCTTCAATCGCTTCAAGGCGCTGGCCGACAAGAAGAAGCATGTTTACGACGAGGACATTGAGGCCCTCGTTGACGATGGCGTCGCGCACATGAACGATCGCGTCAAGGTGGCGGCGCTCACCGTCATTGCCGGAACGATGGGCCCGCAGTCGGCAACCCTGACACTCGATATCGACGGCCAGTCGAAGACGGTGCAGAGCGTCGGAAATGGCCCCGTCGATGCCACCTTCAATGCGATAAAGCAGCTCTTGCCGCACGAGGCACGGCTCGACCTCTATCAGGTGCACGCGGTCACCGAGGGTACCGACGCGCAGGCCGAGGTCTCGGTCAGGCTTGAGGAGGACGGGCGCATTGTCACCGGGCGGGCTGCCGATCCCGATACGCTCGTTGCCTCGGCGCGTGCCTATGTGGCGGCATTGAACAAGCTCGTCGTGAAGCGCCAGAAGACGGCGCAGGCGCAGCAGGCCGTCTAGTTGCGCGGCCGGTCTGGTTGCGCGGCCGGCTGGAACGTTCCGGTTCTGCATGACTAATGGGTTGGTACCGGAACCTTCCGGGCGTTCCATCGGCACGCAGGGGCTCTCGAGGGCTGCGCGGTTTTGCCGGTCGTGGCGGCGCCTCTGTTTTGCGGCGTCGAGCGAATTTGCTCCGTCGCCGCTGAGACCGCGAGGGGGTGGACAGGTGTCTTTCCCGATGCTATGCGCTTCCCCCTATGTGGGGCCCGTTTTCGGGCCCCTTCGCCGTCCATGAGTTCGCCTTGGATGGCCGGAGGGGTGATTAGCTCAGTTGGTAGAGCAGCTGACTCTTAATCAGCGGGTCGAAGGTTCGAGTCCTTCATCACCCACCATGATTTTCAATGACTTACGTAAAAAGTATAAGGTGCCTAAGGGGTACTCAAGTACCAGATTTTTCCAAAACGGGGGTCCGGACGCCGGATGTACCGGGCGCTAGGCTGCGGACTCATAAAACCTGAGCCAGAGGCGGAGGCAAGCGATTTTGACCATGGCGAGGTAGTTCAAGGCGCTGCGGTCGTAGCGGGTCGCGATGTGCCTGAACTGCTTGAGTTTGTTGAAGCAGCGTTCGATCAGATTGCGCTTCTTGTATTTGGCCTTGCTGTAGGTGATGCCGTCGTAACGATTTGATTTTGGCGGGATGTGCGGCGTGCAATCCTGGTCCTCGATCAGGTCCCTGATCCAGTCGGCATCGTATCCCTTGTCGGCAATGACATCGGCTCCCGCCGGCAAGTCATGGAGCAGGAGTTCGGCCATCGGCTGGTCGTTCATCTGGCCGGGCGACAGTTCGATCTGAACCGGCAGGCCGTTGCCGATCACCCGCAGATGCAGCTTGGTTGTCAGTCCTCCACGACTTCGACCGATACAAGCGTCTCCAGTTTGTTTTTTTGGGCGGCAGCCTGTTGATGAACGCGCACGATGCTGGAATCGATCATCTGCACCTTGCCGTCATGGGCGGCGATGATCGCGTCCATCAGCTTGTCCCAGACGCCTGCTTTCCGCCATCGGTTGAAGCGGTTGTAGACCGTCGTCGGAGGGCCATAACGCTCAGGCAAATCAGCCCATGGCGAGCCCGACCGCAAAATCCAGAAGATGCCGTTCAGCACCCTGCGGTCGTCGACCCGAGGCACCCCGCGCGGCTTGTTCGGCAACAGCGGCTGGATCGTCTTCCACTCAAACTCGGTCAGTTCGTAGCGGGCCATGGTCAAGCTCCTTTGTGGAGCTTGAATCACCGTTCAACTGATTTGCCTACCCATTTATGAGTATGCAGCCTAGCACAGACGCCGGACCT
>Ga0272446_1004681_pt1 | contig 15910 bp, 14 predicted proteins | sample YNPCB0061_FD_194587 | JGI IMG/M metagenome (GOLD analysis project Ga0272446, IMG submission 194587) | Hot spring microbial mat communities from Yellowstone National Park, WY, United States - YNP-CB-006-1 | ecosystem: Environmental > Aquatic > Thermal springs > Hot (42-90C) > Sediment | place... | reverse complement strand
AGGGGAGTCAAACCCTGCGCCCAAGCGATCGTTGTCAGCCCCGATCGTTTTGCCCAGAGCATCAAACCGCCATAGTAATAGGGATTACGCCAACTGCTGACATCCTGCATGAGACTACCGCCGCCCCAAATGAACCAGTCCGATCGGTTAAATTTGTCTAAAATTGCGCCCCAGTCCTGGCGGTAAATAGCTTCTGCACCGTGAATTCTCTTAGTTTCGATCGGGTTGCCTGATAAAACCAGGGGCTGGATTTGGGCTGGCAACATCTGTAATAAACTCCCAAGGAGGGCTTCATCCCCCCCATTTCCCATGCCGTAATAGCCGCAGAGAATTGCCTTAGTCATTGAGCAGGTCAAAAAAACTTAGTTCCACATCGTAGCCGAGGGCTTGTACCATCTGTTGGAGCTTAGTTGGTGCCCCAATGCCCCGCCCCCGCAACCACCGGTCGATCGTGCAGAGCTTGGACATCACAAAAATCTCTAACCCTTCAGGATAAAATTCAATCCCCTCCGCCTGAGAAAAACGATGGGGTACTAACATAGCTGTATAACGGACTAGCTCTTCCCGCCAATCCAAAATAAAGGGGAGCCAAGGATAGTAACTATCTAATCGAATAAACCATAACCGTACTTCCGGAATTTCCGAAAGCTCTCTGGGATCATTGGGGTCCCGATCGTAGTTGATCTGGAATCTTAAAGACTGCTCTAAATTCCCCGCCAATAAAAGACCGATCGGGGCATGGGCTACCCTAATATCAAGCCTGACAATATCATTGTGACTTAAAGTAATCACTCAAAATTCCAACTTACCAATTTTAACGATAGCCTATTTCTGGCAGTCGGATAGGGTTACTTGTTATGGAAAATACCCCCCAAGAATCCTTCTAAGCCTCCCTTGCTGGAACCCTTCTGGCGCTCTAGTAATTTTTCTAGCACCTCCCGCTCATCCCCAGATACCTTAGTCGGAATTTCTACCTTGACCCGAATTAGATGGTCGCCCCTTGCCACAGGATTACCTAATTTCGGGACACCAAGCCCTTCCAAGGTCAGGACTGTATCGGGTTGGATGCCGGCGGGGATGGTGAGGGGCTTTTTGCCATCTACGGTTTCGACAGAAATTTTGTCCCCTAAAATTGCCTGGAGGTAGCTAATTTTAATCTCCGACAATATATTGATGCCTTCTCTGGCAAATTGATTATCCTGTTGAACAAAGAGATAAACATAGAGGTCGCCGGCGGGTCCACCCCTTTGTCCTGCATCTCCTTCCCCTGATACCCTCAGCCTTGTGCCGCTATCTACCCCTGGGGGTATGGTGATTTTTAGCTTTTTGGAGACTTGGTTCATGCCAGCGCCGTTGCAGGTTTCGCATTTTTCTTCGACAATCTGCCCAGTGCCGTTACAGGTGGGGCAGGTGGAAACTTGGGTGAAACTGCCAAAGGGGGTACGGGTAGCGCGCCGAATCTGCCCAGAACCACCACAGGTAGTACAGGTACGGGGACGGGTGCCTGGTTTTGCCCCAGTGCCGCCGCAGGTGTTACAGGTTTCGAGGTGGGTGATGCGGATTTGTTTTTCGCCGCCGAAGATGGCTTCTCTAAAGTCTAGTTTTAGGTCAAAGCGGAGGTCGTCTCCCCTTGCTGGACCAGTCCGACGACGAGTTTGGGTACCACTGGTGGCAAATCCGCCAAAAAAGCTCTCAAAAATATCGGCAAATCCCCCCATATCTTCGCCAAAGCCCTGGCTGGCAGCGCCCCCTACGCCGGCTTCGCCAAACCGATCGTAGCGGGCACGTTTTTCTGGGTCCGATAAGACCTCGTAGGCATTATTGATCTCTTGGAGTTTTTCCTTTGCCCCTTCCTCTTTGTTCACGTCGGGGTGATATTTTCGCGCAAGCCTGCGGTATGACTTCTTTATTTCCTCTTGGTCCGCTCCCCTGGAAACATTCAAAATATCGTAGTAGTCTCGCGCCATAGGAATCTCGCTACAAATGATTAGTTATTGTAAAGTCTGATCACCATCTTAACAGGTAGGGCTTTCCCTACTGGGGTTTTGTATTGACGGTGATGTCTCCATTCACGATCGTTTGACAGGCAAGGCGGTAGGTGGGGGGTTTATTTTTCAGTTTGCGTTGCTCCACTTCCGTCCGATCGTTAGTATGCTCCATGCCGTCAGTAATTTCAATGATGCAGGTGCCGCATTGTCCATAGCCGCCGCAGTTGGTCATTTTACCCCAAAATGTGTAGATGTCGATGGCGTTTTCCATTGCCTTGATGCGGAGATTTGCCCCATCTACAGCGAATACGAGTTTGTCTTCTTTGGTAAATTGGATGTTAGCCATGGCTAAAGTTAAGAATTGTAATGATATTCTGCCATCGATCGAGGTTTCCCGATCGGAAACTTTCTAGGGGCTTTCAACGTAGTAGTAGCTAGTGCAGGTCAGTAACTATGGACAGTGTGACAAAATTTACCCCTTCAACAAAAGTGGCTCCCTGGTGGATGTTGGGTGTCTTGGCGGCTGCCAGCGTGATGGTTCTATTTTGGTTCACAGGGGAGGGCTACTTTGCCACTATCGTGCAGAAAATTATTTGGCTGTGGCATAATCCCCCCGGCTGGATGAATGAGCCTGTTGCCCATACCCAAAAACTACTGTTATTACCCACGATCGTTTTATTTTTGGTGGCATGGCTAATTACCAAAGTTTCCCCCCAGCCCCGTCCCTGGTCTCGCGCGATCGTGGTGGGCATTTTAATTATCTTGGCATTGCGCTATGTCTGGTGGCGTACCTTTAACACCCTTAATTTGGCTGGTTTTAGCCAGGGCTTGTTTAGTATCAGTCTCTATGGCTTGGAGATGCTCACGATCGTGAATGGGGCATTGCAATTATTTTTATTATTGATGATTCGTGACCGTCATGAGGATGCTGACCGCGCCAGCCAAGCCGTGATTGAAGGCAGGTTTTTACCCACGATCGATATTTTGGTACCTACCTACAACGAAGAGGAATATATCCTCAAGCGCACTATCATTGGCTGCCAGGCTTTAGATTATCCGGCGGACAAGGTGAATATCTATCTATTGGATGATACACGCCGCCCAACCATGAAAGCATTAGCGGAAAAGTTGGGCTGTCACTACATCACCAGGGCAAATAACTACCATGCCAAGGCGGGGAACCTCAACAACGCCCTGAGCCAGACTAGGGGGGAATTGATCGTTTGTTTTGATGCCGATTTTGTCCCTACCCGTAATTTTTTACAACGCACTGTCGGACTATTCCAAGATGAAAAATTAGCCCTGGTGCAGACTCCCCAAAGTTTCTATACCCCAGACCCGATCGCGCGTAACTTGGGGCTAGAAAATATTTTGGCACCAGAGCAAGAGTCCTTCTATCGGCAGATTCAACCAGTGCGGGACGGGACGGACAGTGTGGTATGTGCCGGCACCTCCTTTGTTTTAAGACGATCGGCATTAGAAGCGATCGGGGGGCAGTTTGTCACCAGTTCCCTAAGTGAAGACTATTTTACGGGGGTAAAACTTTCCGGCAAGGGCTATCGCCTCCTCTACCTCAACGAAAAACTAAGTGCCGGGGAAGCCCCCCCCGATATGGCAGCCCAAGCCACCCAGAGACTAAGATGGGCACAGGGCACCCTCCAAGCCTTCTTTATCGAAGAAAACCCCCTCTTTATGCCTGGCTTGAAACCTCTCCAGCGCATTTCCCATCTCACCGGTATCCTCCATTGGTTTACTAGCCTCTCCAGGGTGGGCTTTTTAACAATCCCGATTTTGTCCGCTCTGTTTGGGGTATTGCCTGTAATAGCAACCCAGGCAGAGGTTTTAGAATTTTTCCTGCCCAACTACTTGGTCAATCTCACGGTGTTCGCCTGGCTTAGTCACCGTAGCCGCTCCCTGGTAATCTCAGAAATTTATGATGTGGTGCTATGCTTCCCCCTAGCGCTTACTGTTTTGCAGACTATGTTTCGTCCTTTTAGTAAGGGTTTTAAGGTCACACCAAAGGGTGGACAAAGAGAAGGATTAACTTTCAATTGGCGCTTATCCCTGCCCCTAATTATTTTATTTATTGCCACTGCCATTGGTTTTTGGCGTAACCTCGGTTTGTGTTTAATGCACATCGGCGAATATGGCAATGCAGACCACCTCAAAGGACTAGAACTACCCTGGATTTGGAGTTTCTATAATTTATTTTTACTAGCCCTTGCCCTCCTGGTGATGCTCGATGTGCCCAAACCCGATCGGTATGAATGGTTTGACCTCAAGCGGACTGTTAGAGTAGAATTAGCCTCTGGTCAGACTCTCTGGGGGCAGACTACCTCTATCTCCGAAGTTGGTTTAATCTTTAACCCCACCCAAAATTTAACCGATCGGCAACAGGAAGTCCGTCTAACCATCCTAGAAGAAAATATTGCCCTCCAGGGTAAATTTAACCCCCGATCGGGTAGGGTCGATTTCCTCAACCTCCAGTTAGAGCAAGAACGGCAATTAGTCCAACTCCTCTTCTGCCGACCAGGGCAATGGCGGCACCATTGTTCTCCAGGGGAGTTCGCCAGCCTAGTTCTACTGCTCCAAAACCTCCTGCGCCCAAGGGCACTTTTTGGCGATCGGAACCAAATCACCCCCCTAGCCGTACAACAAAGTTAGTAAGTTGTGATACACCACACTACTAATTAAGGATTACTGCGTTATACTTATGCCATCAGGTGCGGTAATTTCTTCCGTGGTCTGGTGAGTTTGTTTGATGCGGAGGGATTATGACGATATATGTAGGGAATTTATCCTACAGGGCTACGCAGGAAGACTTGGAAGCTGTCTTTTCCGATTATGGCACAGTGAAACGGGTTCAATTACCCATGGATCGTGAGTCGGGACGAGTAAGGGGGTTTGCTTTCGTGGATATGGAAGAAGAAGCCCAAGAAGATGCCGCAATCGAAGCCCTTGATGGTGCCAAATGGATGGGAAGGGACTTGCGTGTCAACAAAGCCCGTCCCAGGGAAGCATCTAACAACAATAATCGCCGCCCTACGAGGGAAAATCGCGACCGTGACCGCGATAGAGGAGAATAATTAATTGTCTAGGGAGCAGGTTCATACTTACTCCCAATTAGAACTCCTAAAGATTGACTACGTAGGCATCCCTTACGCCCTGAATTTTCAAGATTTCTTCAATCAAGCCAGCCGGTAGGGGGTCATCGATATTTAATACCATGACTGCTTCCCCGCGCACCATTCTTCGCCCGACCTGCATACTAGCAATATTCACATTGAAGTTGCCGAGTAAGGAACCTAATCCCCCAATGATGCCAGGCATATCTCGGTGCAGGGTGAGGAGCATATATTGACTAGGGGCAACGTTGATCGGAAAACCGTTGATGTTGGTGATGCGTAAGTCCGATCGGCTTAAGATTGCCCCAGCCACGGACTGTTGCCCCTGGGAGCCATTGGCAGTGAGCTGCAAAGAGCCAGTGTAGTCCTCGATCGTGGCATCCCTGGTTTCGGTCACCCTGATTCCCCTTTCCTTTGCCTCAATAGAAGCATTAACAAAGTTGACCCGCTCCCGCAGTGCCGATGATAGTAGTCCTTTGAGGGCAGCCACCACGATCGGTTGGCTTTCGCTGTTGGCAATTTCCCCCTGGAGCCTGACATCGAGGGATTCCACCCTGCCCCCGGCTAGTTGGGACACCAAGTTACCAAGCATTTCGGCGAGTTGGAGATAGGGCTTGAGTTTTTGCCAGACATCGGGGCGCAAGCCAGGGATATTGACGGCGGTGCGGGCTGGTAGACCCAGTAAAACATCCCGAATCTGTTCAGCCACATCGATCGCTACATTTGCCTGTGCCTCTTCGGTAGAAGCCCCTAGATGGGGAGTGAGTACCAAATTTTTGCCTACCTTGAGGAGGGGTGAGCTTGGCTCTAGGGGTTCGTTTTCGTAGACATCGAGGGCTGCGCCGGCAATTTTGCCTTCGATCAATGCCTCGGCTAGGGCGCTTTCGTCAATAATTCCCCCTCTGGCACAGTTAATAATCCGGGCGGTGGGTTTCATCATTGCTAGACGTTCCCGATTGATCAGGTGCTGGGTATCCTTAGTTTTAGGGATATGGAGGGTGATGTAATCGGACTCCCTGACTAGAATTTCTAGCTCTACTAGGCTCACGCCCAATTGTTCCGCCCGATCGGTGGTAATAAAGGGGTCATAGGCAAGGAGTTTCATGCCCATCGATCGGGCTACGGTTGCCACATGGGAGCCAATCTTGCCCAAGCCCACGATACCGAGGGTTTTTTTATAGAGTTCAACCCCCGTAAAACTTTTGCGGTCCCACTTACCCCCCTTAAGGGAAGCATGGGCATCGGGGATAAAGCGGGAGAGGGAGAGCATCATCGCTAGGGTATGTTCGGCAGCAGCGATCGTGTTGCCTTCGGGGGAATTAACTACCACAATGCCTAAGCGGGTAGCGGTGGGGACATCTACGTTATCTACCCCTACCCCAGCCCGACCGATAATTTTGAGGTTCTTACCGGCTTCGATTACCTCCCTGGTGAGGCGGGTACCCGAGCGGATCATAATCCCGTCGTATTCTGCCATAATGGGGATCAATTCCTCGCTACTAAGACCGGTTTTGACATCCACAGCGGCGACTTGGGATAAAATTTGCAAGCCTGATTGGTCGATCGGATCAGAAACGAGAACTTTGGGCATGGTTATAGAATCTACTGCTATTTGAATTTATATCAGTTTAGGAGATTTTGTTACCCTTTGATAGGATAAAGCCTCATTTTTTCTACCTAAATTTACAGTAAAAACTACTTTAGTCATCTTCCTCGACTTTGAGGATACGATAATCACCCAGGTCTACTTTAACTTTATATTCTTGGTTTTTAGTCTGAATTTCCACTACACAGATTTTGCGGTTCTTTTCTCGTTTAATGTCAACGGATTCGATATTGCCGGGCTGTTTATTAGTAGCGACTTTGAGACATTGGCTCACTTCATTGATTGATGCGGACGATTTATCATCTGCCCTGACATTTATAGCATATAGAATTGAAACTAAAACAGTCAAAATCAAAGCAATTTTATTCATACTTGCCTTTAATCCAATCTTCATTGTCTGGCGAAAAGTTCCTTAACTGCCAATGCCCAAGTAGCTGGCAACATTACTACTCATGGGCAGTAGGGTAATTACCATCCAAAAGAGAATAAATAGCCCCAAAGCATCCCGATCGTTGTCTAATTCAGAGAGTTCATTGTGCATAGGTTTTTCCTGGTCTCTTAATAATAAAAAGATGATGCCGCCCCAATAGAGTGCCAGGGGATTGATAATCGAACCCAAACCCAAAAATATTAAAGTTAAAAGGGTCGCCCATCCGGCAATCTGTCTGCCGTACATAGCCTGAATAATTCTGCCCCCTTCTAATTGCCCCGCCGGTAACAGATTAAGGGCTGTAATTACCATGCCTAACCAACCAAAAATTACGAGGGGATGGAGGGTAATAAAAGTAGTAGCTAGGTTTTCTTTTAAGATTAACTTCCCGATCGTGCCTACTAATACGGAAGTCTGAAAAATCTGACTCGGCACTTCAATCCCTCTCTCTATGCCAGGGGTTAAAAGCAAACCGAGAATGAATAGTAGGGTCGATGAACCCATGCCCACTAGGGCGGGGGCGCAGGCAAAGTCAAACAAAACAGAGCGGTTAGGGAATGAAGATAGAACCCGACTAAACATCCCAAAAGCTCCCAACTGGAGGGAAGGCAACAAAAAGGGCATAGTTAATCTAATGCCATACTTCTGGGCGACTTGTCTTTGGGCATATTCCCGTAAAACTAAAAAGCCCACTACCCCGACGGCAAAGGGACAAATTTCGATCGGGTATTCAGCTAGGTTGAGGTTTAGAAACTGACTACTTAAAACCGCTGTTGTCCCTACCCCAATTAGGAGCAGAACTAATGCCAATAATTTTTGCCAGAGGGCATCGGGAGGGATAGGCACCGGCGGCAGAATAATCACGATCGGTTTGCGGTCCTGACCCATAACCAGGAATAATTCGTAGCGCCCTTCAAACTTGCGCGCCAGGCTCTGGGAGAGTTCCCCATAGGCAAAATCTGGGTCCGATCGGAGGTTGCCCTTAAAGATAAAGCCATCCCGGAAGGGCTGGGCAGTAGTAGCATAGAAAGTCTCCACCCCAAAAATACCCTGGAGTTTCTGTAAGTCCTCTAGGGGCTTAGTTATTTTGCCCTCTGGGGTAAGGACTTTGGCTTCCCCTATTGCCTGAGCTGGAATATATTTGCCCAACAGAATAAACATTCCCGCTGCCGTTAGACAAATTGATAAAAATAGAGCCAAACTCAAATGCACGCCCCCTAACGCTAGACCAAAGTAAATAATAGAGGGGGATAAAATTACTAATATCTGTACCCAGTTACCTATAGGACTCCCCCGAAAGTAGCTCCAGCCCAGCAGGGAGAGAGCAGATAACATCAAGAAAATTGGTAATAGGTATTCCGTTGACATCTAAGACGCTTAATTTAACCCCCCGATCCTAACTTAAAATTTATGACCAGCCCGACAAATTCACTAATCCTTAACCAAGGGGTACAATTAGCTTAGTTTGAACCTAGATTATGAATGACTTTATCGAAGCTCTCCACTTAGCTAGCGATGAAGAGCTATTTCAAATAGCCCAGATTTTGTTTCGTAGGGGTTTTAATCCTTTAGATTATTTGACCCTGCCCCCTGTGGTTGAGGTGCAGAGCCTCGATCGGGAGGAGTTGATCAACAAAATTAACGATCGGTTTTTGTTTTTAGCAGCGGATGGATTCACCGTACTCAAGGGCAAAACCCCAAATTTGGCTTATCGAGATGTGTTAAAGAGAGTGTTTTGGCATCTGAAAATGCGTTGCGGTAGTAAGGTAACCACAGTCCAATTAGAATCGGAACTCTACCTTAAACTCCTAGAGCAATCTTTAGCAAAACTGCCCCCCAAAGAACGCCAACAACTCGATCGGGATTTAGTGGAAGCCATCCAAACAACTGATATACCAGGGCAACATAGCCACATCAAGGGCTTGATCGCAAAGGGAACGGGGGTATTAGCCTTGACTACGATGGTACAACCCGTGGTTTTACATCTTTTAGCCAAAAGGGTGGCATGGTATTTTGCTACTTATCAGGTCAGCCGGGAGGCACTAAAAGCGGGGGGGGTTGCCCTTGCCCAGCGCATCCAAGCCTATTTCAGTTCTGCCCTAGCGAAGAGGGGCATGGTATTAGCTACAGCCCGCTACGGCGCAGTGAGGGGTATTTTTGGTCTGGTCAGCCCCTTGCTCTGGGGGATTTTTCTAGCCGATTTAGGCTGGCGGGGCATCGCTACCAACTATGGGCGGATTATCCCTGTGATCTTCTTGGTGGCGCAAATTCGGTTGCTCAAGGGTTCTTAGTTGGTTTTGAACCTCTATTAAAGGGACATTGTGTGCCCTAGCGAGGCGGGCGCAGTCTTCATATTCGGGCTGGCAGGTATCCCGATCGGGTCTATGGGCAATTTTGACCCCTACCTTACCCCAGGGTGTATCCCCTTCACACTGCTGGCGCTGCAGAACCCGCCGTTCCTGCTGACGGTGGCGGATGCCCAGGGTAGAGGTTTCCTGAAAAATAATTCTTTCTAAAGAGTCAGCCCGATCGGGTTCACACAATACCGTAATCAGGGTGCCAATTCTACCCTTCTTCATCACTACAGATTGCGTAAAGACATCCAAAGCGCCGTGATTTAATAGTTCTTCTGCCGTATAAGCCACCACTTGGGGAGAAAGGTCATCCACCTGGGTCTCTAGTACCGTAATAGTTTCGGTAGACTGAACCGAAAGACTCTCCCCGATCCACAAGCGCAATATATTGGGAATGGGGAGTTCCTGGGTACCCGCCCCCAACCCCAATGCCTGGAGCTTCATTGGAGGGAAAGTACCGATTTTTGCCCCCAAGCCCGTTAAAATAGCACAGCCCGTAGGGGTGACTAGCTCCTTAGCAATGCCATTATCTAAAATTGGAACCTGGTATTTTTGCCACATTTGTAACACCGCTGGGGTAGGAACAGGCAACCGACCATGGTCACAACGAACAGTGCCGCCGCCCTTAGGCAGAGCCGAGCTATAAATTTTATCAATAGCAAACCAATGCAACCCAGCGCAAGTCCCCACAATATCTAGGATGGCATCCAGGGCACCTACTTCATGGAAATGGACTGATTCGGGGGGAATATTATGAACCTTACCTTCTGCCTCGGCTAATTCTTGAAATACCTTTATGCTATTGACTTTGACAACTTGTTCCAAATCCGAACCTTCAATAATCTTAAGGATTTCCGGCAGGTGACGGTGGCGGTGGTGTTCACTAGGGGGAATCGTCACCCGGAGATGGGTGGCAGCCTGTCCTTGCCGCATCACAGTTTCAGGCACGATCGTGACTTCCTGGGCTATACCCAGACTATGTAGCACATTTTGCAAAAATTCGAGGGGTAACCCACAATGGAGCAGTGCCCCCAAACACATATCCCCAGCAATACCTGTGGGGCAGTCGAAATAGGCGACTTTCATAGCAGTTTAGTTAGGACTGGACAAGGAGAAATAACCCATAGCTGACAATACCGCCGCCAATGAAGTAATAAAAAAATTCTGCCCCCCTATCCCCCAGCTTGCTCCGCAGGGAGAGGACTTGGCGACTGACCCAAAAGTAAGAGGGTTTGACGGCAGACCCATAAATCATAAATAATCCGACCAAAAGACAGAGGGGGCACATAGGTCAATTAGTAACAAAACTTCTCAAATTTCGACAAAGGCTATCTATTCTTGATGATAGACTATTACCAAGATGGAACCTAATATTATTCAGTATGCGTAAAATTTTAGTAGTCGAAGATAGCCTGACGGAGCGGGAACAAATTACTCTTTATCTTACTAATGCTGGTTTCATCGTCCGATCTGTGACCTCTAGTGAAGATGCAGAAAAGGTAATGGAAACCGATCGTCCTGACCTAATTGTGTTAGATGTGATTTTGCCAGGCAAGAGCGGGTTTGAATTCTGCCGCAGAGTCAAAAATGACCCCGCCACAGCCAATATTCCAGTCGTAATTTGCTCAACCAAAAACACGGAAGTAGACAAGACTTGGGGAAGGATGGGGGGAGCTAACTCCTATCTAACTAAGCCCGTAGAGCAGGAGTTGTTAGTTACCACGGTAAAACAAGCCCTGAACCTATAGGACAAATTTATGGAAGACTCACTTTTTTCGGCTCGTCTTAATAACCATGACCTCTTAATCAATAGCTTAGTCAAGTCCCAGACTAAGTTAGAGGAAAATTTAACTGTCTTGACGGATATTCTCAAGCAGGTAGTGGATCAACAGCAAAAACATGATGCGGCGATGGAAGCCCTGAATCAGCGTCTTGATGCTCAAGAAGGGCAAATCAAGATTCTGATGGAGCAATTTATGAGCGGATTCAATATGGAAACGCTCCGCAATATGATGGAGGACATCAATGCCAGGTTCGATCAAGTAAATACGAGACTCGATCAAGTGGTGGAGAGATTAGACGCTCACGATGCCAAGTTTGCTGAAAACGATCGAAAATTTGACAGAATCTTCCAGGAAATCGCGGACATCCGCCAGGAAATGGCGGACATCCGCCAGGAAATGGGGGATATTCGTCAAGAAGTGGGAGATATTCGTCAAGAAGTAGGGGATATTCGCCAGGAAATCCGGGATATCCGATCGATTTTAGAGTCAATTCAAACTAAGTTAGACCAATAATGCAACTCGCTACCCTAGACTTTCTAAACACAGAACTAACTACGGACTTTCTATCCGATCGATCGGTGGAAGTAGTAGTCGAGCAATCCCGTTTTTTACAGTTTGTCTTAGGAGAATATCAACTTTTATTTCCCTTAGCAAAACTCCAGGAAATTTTTAACCTAAACCTGAATCAGGTAACAGCGGTGCCGGGCTTGGATAGCTATGTGATGGGTATTTACAACTGGCGGGGGAGCTTGGCTTGGCTAATTGATCTACAGGAATTGTTAACAGGAAGTCAGACGAATTTTAATGCGAATTGTCTATGTATGCTCACCCCCCTCAAGGGACAATACTTGGGTATTGTTATCGATCGGGTTGGTGGTATTAGCAGTTTTGGGGGGAATGAAATGCAGCCCGTTGTTACGCCTATGATTGAACCGATCGGGAGTAATTTTATCCAGGGTTATTTTTTGGATGAACATAATCAACCCCTGTTTGTCCTTGACTCTCAGGGTATTATTAACAGCTTTATTCACTTGTAAATTTATTAGGAACAAACTATGAATTCCCAACAACAACTCCTCAACGAACTCACTGCCCTAGCTAACGAAAGTAGCCGCACCCGCAATGTGGATAGCAAAACTCTCCAGGAACGCATTAAGCGCCTTGCTTCCATTGCTGAACAGATTGATAGTGCTCCGAAGGTAGTAGAAAAAGTGGTGGAGGTCATCCCCCCTGAATCGCCGGAATTAGCTCAATTAATTGCTACTCTGCGGGCTAGCCAGAATTTAGACCAACTTTTACAGGGGGCAGTAGATGGCATCAGGGCATGGTTTGGCTTGGAGCGGGTTTTAGTCTACCAGTTCGAGTCGGGCATGGTTAGGGCGGAATCCTTGGCTGAGGGCTTTACCCCCGCTTTGGCGGAAAAATTGCCAGTGGTAGCCTTTGGGCAACCCGTTGTTAAGCTCTACGAAACCTCTACGACCATTCCCGATGTGACTAAGGCTGACCTCACGCCTTACCAACAGCAACTACAGGAGCGGTTCCAGGTGCGGAGTTTGTTTACCCTGCCCCTGGTAGTCAACGCCCGGCTTTGGGGGATAGTTGTAGGGCACAAATGTCTTGGGGTGAGAACTTTGAGCGATAGAGAATTGAAAGACCTCGATCGGGTAAGACAGGAGCTTGAAATTCAACTGCAAATCGGCGTAGTACAGTCTGAATTAAAACAACAAATCGATCGGGAAAATGCTTACGGTGAGTTATTCTTTCGGCTAAATCAATTGATTGGGGAGAGTTTACAACAACAGTCTTTAGATTTCTATCGTTTATTTAGAGAAGTCACCCAAGAAATTCGCCAAATTCTCAATACCGATCGGTGTGCAATCTATAAGTTCAGTCCTGATTGGAGTGGAGAATTTATTGCCGAGTCGGTCAAACCAGGTTGGGTATCGGTTCTGCAAGAACAACAGGTAGATGAATATTTATTGGAGAACACCACGACGAACGATCGTTGTATCTTAAAGCAACTCCAGGCAGAGGCAAAACCCGATGCAGACACCTACTTACAACGCACTCAGGGAGGGGATTACACCAAGGGCAAACCCTTCACCAAAGTTGATGACATCTATGCCATGAACTTCGATCCCTGTTATATCAAACGATTGGAGAAGTATCAGGCAAAGGCTTATATTATTGTCCCGATCGTGCGAAATGGCAAAGCCTGGGGTCTATTGGCAGTCTATCAAAATGACCAGCCCCGCGCCTGGCAGATGAGAGAGGTAGAATTTTTGCAAAAGGTAGCAGACCAGATGGGGGTAGCTTTAGCCCAGGCAGATAACCTGGAGCAACTCCGCCTCAAGTCTGACCAAATTAGCCGCACCGCCGAACGGGAAGCTAGTTTTTCTCAATTGAACTATCGGGTAAGTGAGCTAATTGCAGAAGGTTTACAGCAGGAATCTGTAAATACTCTGGCGCTATTTCGGGACGTGACGCAGGAACTAAGGCAGATTCTCCAAGTCGATCGGGCAGCCATCTACAAATTCAATCCCGACTGGAGCGGTGCCTTTATTGCTGAATCTGTGGGCATGGGCTGGGTATCGGTGTTAGAAGACCAACAACAGGATGAATATCTCTTAAAAAATACCACCACCAACGATCGGTGTATTCTCAAAGCCCTCCAGGGAGAGGCAGAAGCTGATGTAGATACCTACCTGCAAAAGACAAAGGGAGGCAAATACAAGGACAGCAAAACCTATACTAAAGTGGATGATGTTTATCAGATGAACTTCGATCCCTGTTACATCAAACGGCTGGAAAAATACCAAGCAAAGGCTTACATCATTGTGCCGGTCTACCAGGGCACTAAAGCTTGGGGATTGTTGGCAATTTATCAGAACTCTGGTTCCCGTAAGTGGGAGGAAGGAGAACTCAACCTCTTGCAACAGGTGGCAGTCCAACTGGGCATCGTTTTACTCCAACAGGAATATTTAGAACAAATTCAAGCCCGTACTGCCGAGCTGTCTAAATTAGCTGAACTGGAACGATCCCTCAACCGGATTGTCGATAAAATCCGCCAGACCCAAGACATTGACACCATCTTTCGGATTACTGTCCAAGAAGTTAGGTTGGCGTTGCAATCCGATCGGACGGTGGTCTACAAATTTAACCCAGACTTTACGGGGCTAGTGATCGCCGAAGCCGTAGGAGCGGGTTGGGTCTCCCTCCTGATCGAACAGACGACCGATGAAGTCTTGAGGGGAGATAGGACACAAAACGATCGGTGTACCCTACGGAAGTGGGCGGGGGCAGACATCATCGAGCGGGATACCTACTTGCAGGACACCAAGGGCGGTAAATATACCGGCGGCACGACTTACACAGTGGTAGATGACATTTACACCAAGAATTTTCCGGCTTGTTATATTTCTTCCCTAGAAAAATACCAGGCAAGGGCTTATATTATTGTGCCCATCTACCAAAAGGGGGAACTCTGGGGCTTGCTTTGCACCTATCAAAATGATGGTCCGCGGGTATGGCGGGAATCGGAAATTACCCTCATGCAACAGACCGCCCAACAACTGATCGTGGCATTGCAACAGGCGGAATACCTCGCCCAGATTCAAGCCCAGTCGGAACAGTTGACCATTGCAGCCGATCGGGAAAAGAAAGCCAGGGAAGACCTACAGCAATCAGCGTTGCGGATTTTAAGGGCGATTGAGCCTTCCTTTAAGGGAGATTTAACGGTAAGAGCGCCCCTATCAGAGGACGAAGTGGGCACGATCGCCGATGGCTATAACACCACCATCCAGACCCTGCGGGAATTGGTGCGCCAGGTGCAGAGTGCAGCCGCCGGGGTGAGCCAAGCATCCTATAGCAACAACAATGCCGTCGAACAGCTATCAAATCAAGCCCAAGAGCAGGTAAATAAGCTAGGAGAGGCGTTACAGTTCCTACAACAGATGATTCACTCCGTCCAGGCAATTACCACCAGCGCCCAGACCGTACAGCAGTCCGTTGAGGAAGCAAACCGGGTAGTGCAACAGGGGGACTCCCTTGCCGAACTGACTGTATCGAGTATTTTAGAAGTGCGGGAGACGGTTTCTGAGACTGCCAAAAAGATTAAGCGTTTGGGAGAATCTTCTCAAAAAATCTCTAAGGTAGTGAATCTAATCGAGAACTTTGCTACCCAGACTAACTTGCTGGCATTAAATGCGGCTATTGAAGCCACCAGAGCCGGGGAATTTGGTAGGGGCTTTGCCGTAGTTGCCGATGAAGTCCGATCGTTGGCTTACCAGTCCGCCAATGCCACGACGGAGATTGAAAGGCTAGTCCAGGAGATTCAGGCAGAAACTAACGGCGTAATTGAGGCAATGGAGGTAGGGATTACCCAAGTTGTGAAGGGGTCGGGGCTGGTCAATGAGACCAGGCAGAGTTTACAAGCCATTGCCCAGCTTACCCAAAGGATCAGTGAGCTAGTGTTGGGCATTACCCAAGCGACCAAGGTACAGGAAGAGCAATCTCAAATTGTCACCCAGGGGATGACGGATGTAGCCCAGATTGCCCAACGGACTTCGGCGGGGGCTGCAGAAATTTCTCAGGCTTTCCAGGCTCTTCTTGCTACGGCACAGG
>Ga0272446_1004680_pt1 | contig 15912 bp, 18 predicted proteins | sample YNPCB0061_FD_194587 | JGI IMG/M metagenome (GOLD analysis project Ga0272446, IMG submission 194587) | Hot spring microbial mat communities from Yellowstone National Park, WY, United States - YNP-CB-006-1 | ecosystem: Environmental > Aquatic > Thermal springs > Hot (42-90C) > Sediment | place... | reverse complement strand
GCCGCTCGCGGCACTCGGCTGGGGGGCGGCCATCGGGACCCTGGGCGGCTTGATCGGCCTGGGCGGGGCCGAGTTCCGCCTGCCCGTGCTGCTCGGCGCCTTCGCGCTCGGCGCCCACGCCGCGGTGCGGTTGAACCTGCTGATGAGCCTCGCGACGCTCGCCGCCTCGGCGCTCGCGCGCTTCGCCTTCGCCTCCTTTTTTGCGCTCGCGGGCCACTGGCCGGAGATCCTGGCGCTGACGCTCGCCGCCATGCTGGCGGCCTGGTTCGGCGCCGGGCTGCTTTCGCGCCTCGACGCCCAGCAGCTGACCCGCATCATCGCCCTGCTGCTGGCGGCGATCGGGCTGCTGCTGCTGCTCGAGGCCGCGCTCGCGGACGGGCTCGCGCCCGCCGCCGCGCCGGGGGGCTGGTGGCGCGCCCCGGCCGGGGGCGTGGCCGGGGCGGGCATCGGGCTCGTCTCCTCGCTGCTCGGGGTCGCGGGCGGCGAGCTGATCATTCCCACGCTGCTCTTCGGCTTCGGCATGGATATCCGCAGCGCGGGGACGGCGAGCCTGATCATCAGCCTGCCGGCGGTGGCGGTGGGCGTGATCCGCCATGCGCGGGCGGGCGGCTACCGCGACCGCGCGGCCGTCATCGGCATCGGCGCGCCGATGGCGGCGGGATCGGTCGCCGGCGCGGTCCTCGGCGCCGCGCTGCTGCCCTTCGCGCCGGCGGGCCTGCTGAAGCTGCTGCTGGGCGCGATCCTGCTCAAGAGCGCGCACGGCCTGTGGCGGAAGGGCATGATCGGGGGAAGGGGATGACGTCGCTGTGAGTGGAGCATACGGACAGGGCCCGCATCGCCAGGGGCTGTGCCCCGATGCGTGAGCAATGGGGCAGCGGCCTCGGCTTCGTCCTGGCCGGTATCGGATCGGCGGTCGGGCTCGGCAACATCTGGCGGTTCGCCTATGTCGCCGGGGAGAATGGCGGCGGCGCCTTCCTGCTCGTCTATCTCCTCGTCGTCGCCGCCCTCGGCGTGCCGCTCGTGGTCGCGGAACTCGCCATCGGCAAGCGCGGCGGGGCGGATGCGGCGACGGCCTTCGCATCCCTCGCGCCCCGCTCGCCCTGGCGGCACGCGGGCTGGCTCGGGATCGCCGGGGCGGGGCTGATCCTCTCCTACTACGCGGTCATCGCGGGATGGGCGCTGCGCTTCGTCGCGCTCGCCCTGAGCGGCCGGCTGTGGGAGGTGCCCGCGGGCGGCTTCGCGGCGGGATTCGGCGCCTTCATCGCCGATCCGCTGGCGCCGCTCCTCTGGCAGGGCGCGATGATGCTGGCCGCGATGCTGGTCGTGGCTGGCGGCATCGCGCGGGGCATCGAGCGGGTGAATCTCTGGCTGATGCCCCTGCTCGCGCTCATCGTGGTGGGGCTGGCCGCTTATGCGCTGAGCCTGCCGGGGGCGGCGGGTGGCGTCGCCTTCCTGTTCCGCCCCGATTGGGCGGCGGTGCTGCGGCCGGGCGTCATCATGGACGCGCTGGGCCAGGCGTTCTTCTCCATCGGGATCGGCATGGCGGTCTATGTCACCTATGGCGGCTACATGCGGCCGGAGCATCCGGTGCCCCTTTCCGCCCTCATCATCGTGGTCGCCGACACCGGCTTCGCGATCGTCGCGGGCCTTGCCATCTTCCCCGCCGTCTTCGCCATGGGCGGCGATCCGGCGGCGGGACCCGAACTCGCCTTCATCACGCTGCCGCAGATCTTCCTCGCCATGCCGGGCGGGCGGGTGGTGGGAAGCGTGTTCTTCCTCCTCCTCGCCGCCGCGGCGCTCACCTCGATGGTCTCGCTGCTGGAGGTGCCGGTGGCCGCGGTGATGCATCGCTGGCGGATCCAACGCACCGCTGCCGTGGCGCTGACCGGCGGTGCCATCCTGCTCGCCGGGGTGCCCGCGGCGCTGGGCTATGGCGTGCTGGCGGGGGTGACGATCCTCGGCGCGCCGATCCTGGAGGGGGTGGACCGGCTGGTCTCGAACCTGCTGCTGCCGCTCGCCGGGCTCACCGTCGCGGTGTTCTTCGGCTGGATCGTGCCGCGGGGGGAGGCGCCGGCGCTGGCCGAGCTGGAAGGGCGGCCGGGCGGCGCCGCGCTGCTGTGGATGCTGCGCTACCTCGCGCCGCTCCTCATCGCCGGCCTCATGCTCCGCCTGCTGCTCGGCGCGCCCCTGCCGGGCGACGGCTAGGCCGGCCCGCCGCCGCGCGGCTTTGATCGCGCCGGCGCCGGACGATAGAGTGCCGCCGCGCCGGTCGGGCGCCGCTCGCCGCCGCCCGAGAGGCGGAGCGGTCCCGCCGCATCCGGCGCAGCCCGGGCTGATGGGAGTTGGTTGCTCGTGATGCGTGTCTCGGTCCGCCGACCCCGGGGGTCTCCCCGTCCGCACCCTCTCCCGCGCGGGCCGCGGCGGCGGCCATGACGGCGCTTCTCCTCGTCGCCCTCGGCGGGGCGCTCGGCGCCTGCGCGCGCTTCTGGCTCTCGGGCGTGGTGGCGCGCCGTGTGGGCGAGACCTTCCCCTGGGGCACGCTGGCGGTGAACGTCACCGGCGCCCTCGCCATCGGCCTGCTCGCGGCGCGCTTCCTGACACCGCAGGGTGTCGACGCCCCCTGGCGCGAGACCTGGCTGCTGCTCGTCACCGGCATGCTCGGCAGCTACACCACCGTCTCCTCCTTCAGCCTGCAGACGCTGGCGCTCGCGCGCGCCGGCGAGGGGGGGCGCGCGGCGCTGAATGTGCTGGCCTCGGTCGGGCTCTGCCTCGCCGCCGCCCTCGCCGGCCATCAGGCCGGGCGCAGCCTGTTCGGGGGGTGAGCGGATGCCGCCGCGCCCGCGCCTCTACCTCGCCATCGCCCTCGGCGGAGCGGTCGGCTCGGTGGCGCGCCACCTGTCGGGCCTCGCCGCGCTCGACCTGTTCGGCCCCGCCTTCCCCTTCGGAACGCTCGCGGTGAACGTCGCGGGCTCCTTCCTGATCGGCCTCTACGCCACGCTGACGGAGCCCGATGGCCGCGTCTTCGCCACCCCCGCCATGCGCCAGGGCGTCATGGGCGGTTTCTGCGGCGGCTTCACCACCTTCTCGGTCTTCAGCCTGGAGAGCATCCGGCTGCTGGAGGCCGGGCGCTGGGGCCTCGCCCTCTTCTATGTGGCGGTCTCGCTGGCCACCTGGCTGCCCGCGGCCTGGCTCGGCCATCGCCTTGCGCAACGGATGAACCGGCTTCGGGGAACATGACCATGACGCTGCGGACGACACCGGCCAGCCTGCTCAGGGTCTTCATCGGCGAGAGCGACGAATACGAGGGCCGCCCGCTGCACGAGGCGATCGTGCTCAAGGCGCGGGAGATGGGCCTCGCGGGTGCCACCGTGCTGCGCGGGCCTTTGGGCTACGGAAGGTCGAGCCGGCTGCACACCTCCAAGATCCTGCGTCTTTCCGAAGACTTGCCGCTGGTGATCGAGATGGTGGACGAGGAGGCGAGGATCGAGGCGCTGATCGCGGCGCTGCAGCCGATGCTCGGCAGCGCGCTGGTGACGCTCGAGGCGGTGCGGGTGGTCCGCTACGGCCACGACGCCGGGCTCGACTGAGCCTTCCCGGCGCGACGAGATATTCACTACAGACTTCATGATCAAGTAGTCCATACTGCGCGCCTCCGGAGCCTCCCCGATGCCGCGCCGTGCCGTTCTCGAGACCGCCCCGCCCGCCGCCGATCCCTTCGGCGAGCGCCTCGCCACGGCTTTGCCGGGCCTCTCCCCCGCCGGGCGGCGCGTCGCCCGCTTCCTGAACGAGAACCGCCCGCTCGCCCTCGCGCTCTCCGCCATGGAACTCGCCAGCCGCACCGGCACCTCGGATGCGACCGTGGTGCGCACCGTCCAGGCACTGGGCTTCGCCGGCCTGCCCGAGCTCAAGCGCGACCTCGCCGCCGCCCTCGCCGCGCCCCCGCCCGATCCTGCCCTTGCGATGCGACGCACCCTGGCCGAGGCGGGGGAGGATTCGGGTCGCGCGGTGGATCTCGCCATCGAGACGCAGCGGGAGGCGGTGGAGGCGCTGGCCCGGCCCGAGGCGCGCGCCACGCTGCGCGCCGCGGTGGCGACCCTGCACCCGGCGCAGCGCATCCTGGTCTTCGGCCTGGGCCCCTCGGCCGCACTGGCGCGCTACCTCGCGACGCTTCTCGGCCGCGCCGGCCGGGCGGCGCGGGCGCTCGATGCCAGCGGCATCGCGCTGGCCGACCAGATGCTCGACCTCGGTGCCGGCGATGCGCTGCTGGTGCTGGCCTATGGCCGCGCCTATCGCGAGGTGGTGGCGCTGTTCGACGAGGCGAAGCGTCTCGCCCTGCCGGTGGTGCTGGTGACCGACAGCCTCGACCGCTCCCTCGCGCGCCATGCCGATGTGGTCGTGCCGGCGCGGCGGGGGCGCGCGCGGCGCGTCGCGCTGCATGGCGCGACGCTGGTCGCGCTCGAGGCCATCGCGCTCGGCCTCGCCGCGATGGCCGGGGAGCGGGCGCTGGCCGCGCTCGATCGTCTCAACGACCTGCGCGCGGCGATCGCGGGAGGGCGCCAGGATGTGGGCTGACGCCGCGCCGGCTTGGCTGCTGGCCGTGCTCCAGGGCGCTGATCGCAGCCCCCCGCGCCGCTCGCCGCCACCGTGCCTGCCCGTCGCGGATCCCGCCGCCGCAGCCCACCACACCCGGAGTTCCTGCCCATGAGCTGGATCGAACTGGCCCCGACCGTCGGGGCCGCCTTCCTCGCCTCCCTTGTCGAATGCGTGGAGGCGGCGACCATCGTGCTCGCCGTCGGCACGGTGCGCGGCTGGAAATCCGCCTTCGTCGGCACAGGCCTCGCGCTGGCCGCGCTGGTGGTGCTGGTCGCTGCCCTCGGGCCGGCGCTGGCGCATCTGCCGGAGCGGGCGCTGCAGCTGTTCGTCGGCATGCTGCTGCTGCTCTTCGGCATGCGCTGGCTGCGCAAGGCCATCCTGCGCAGTGCCGGGGTCATCGCGCTGCACGACGAGGAGGCGGTGTTCCGCAGCGAGACCGCGAACCTCAAGCTGGCCCGCGCCACGGAACGCTGGGGCGTCGAGCCGATCGCCACCGCGACCGCCTTCAAGGGCGTGCTGCTGGAAGGTGTGGAGGTCGCCTTCCTGGTGCTGGCCGTCGCCGCGGGCAGCCCGGCGCTCGTGGTTCCGGCCGCGCTCGGCGCGCTGGCGGCGGCGCTGCTCGTGCTCGTCGTGGCGGTCGCGGTGCACAAGCCGCTGTCGCGGGTGCCGGAGAACACGCTGAAATTCGCCGTCGGCGTCATCATCTCCGCCTTCGGGATCTTCTGGACCGGCGAGGGGCTCGGCATCGCCTGGCCGGGCCATGATCTCGCGCTGCTCGGCATCGCCGCGGCGCTGCTGGCGGCAGCGTTGGCCGGGGTGCGGCTCGCCGCCGCACCACGCCTGCTGCGGGAGGCAGGCTGATGGGAACGCTCCGCGCCATTTCCCGCGAGATCATCGGCCTCTTCGTGGACGACGGATCGCTGGCCCTGGCCCTCGTGCTGTGGTGCGCCGGCACCGGCGCAGCCGTCATGCTGCTGCCCGGCCTGCCCGTCGCGTTCTCGGCGGCGCTGCTGCTCGCGGGCTGCTGCGGCATCCTGCTCGTGAACGTGCTGCGGGCGGCGCGGACGCGCCGGGCGGCGGTCGGGCGTTCGGCGTCGCGGTGCTGATCGCCGCCGCCCTCGTGCTGGCCTTCCCCGGCGGGGCTGTGCGCACCGCCTTCGGCCCGGGTTCGACCTGACGGGTGGCATCGCGCTGCTGCCGGCGCGCGTGATCGCCGGGCTGCTGTGGGACCGTGCCGTGTCGGACTTCGCCGTCCTCGCCCCGGCGGGTCTGTGGCGGCTGCCCGGGCGGTTCGGCGTGGCCGCGCCTGATGCCCCGGCCCGGCGGCGGGGGGATGCCGGACGTCCGCCGCCCCTGGCCTTGCCTCCCGCCCGTGCCGGGGCCATACCCGCCCGCATTTGCGAGACCTGGGGGCGCCCGATGCGCGTGAAGGACGTGAAGAAGGTCGTGCTCGCCTATTCCGGCGGGCTGGATACCAGCGTGATCCTGAAATGGCTGCAGACCACCTACCGCTGCGAGGTGGTGACCTTCACCGCCGATCTCGGCCAGGGGGAGGAACTCGGCCCGGCGCGGGAGAAGGCGCTGCTGCTCGGCATCAAGCCCGAGAACATCTTCATGGACGACCTGCGCGAGGAGTTCGTGCGCGACTTCGTCTTCCCGATGTTCCGGGCGAACGCCCTGTACGAGGGGATGTACCTGCTCGGCACCTCCATCGCGCGGCCGCTGATCGCCAAGCGCCAGATCGAGATCGCCGAGGCCGTCGGCGCCGATGCCGTGGCGCATGGCGCGACCGGCAAGGGCAACGACCAGGTGCGCTTCGAGCTCTCCTACTACGCGCTCAAGCCGGATGTGAAGGTGATCGCGCCGTGGCGGGAATGGGACCTCACCTCCCGCACGCGGCTCATCGCCTTCGCCGAGGAGCACCAGATCCCGATCGCGAAGGACAAGCGCGGCGAAGCCCCCTTCAGCGTGGATGCGAACCTTCTCCATTCCTCGAGCGAGGGGAAGATCCTCGAGGAACCCTGGGACGCGCCGGACGAGATGGTCTGGCAGCGCACCATCAGCCCGATGGACGCGCCGGACCGCGTCACCGAGATCACCATCGAGTTCGAGCGCGGGGATGCGGTCGGCGTCAATGGCGAGCGGATGTCCCCCGCGACGCTGCTCGCGCGGCTGAACGCGCTCGGGCGCGAGAACGGCATCGGGCGGCTCGATCTGGTCGAGAACCGCTTCGTCGGCATGAAGTCCCGCGGCTGCTACGAGACGCCGGGCGGCACCATCCTCCATGTCGCCCACCGCGCGATCGAGTCCATCACGCTCGACCGCGAGGCCGCGCACCTCAAGGACAGCCTGATGCCGCGCTATGCGGAACTCATCTACAACGGCTTCTGGTTCGCCCCCGAACGGCGGATGCTGCAGGCGCTGATCGACGAGAGCCAGAAGAGCGTGAGCGGGACGGTCCGCCTCAAGCTCTACAAGGGCAACACCATCGTCACCGGCCGTCAGTCCCCGAACAGCCTCTATTCGATGAAGCACGTCACCTTCGAGGAGGACGAGGGCGCCTACGACCAGTTCGACGCGCAGGGCTTCATCAAGCTCAACGCGCTCAGGCTGCGCCTCGGCGCCATGGCGGGGCGCAAGGGCGGGGCGCTGTAGCGCCCCTGGCCGGCGCGGGGGGCGACAGGCCCGCCCGCGCCGATTCCCGCCGCGCGGCATCTGCTCCAGAGGCGTTCCCGCCCGGCTGCGCTCGCGGGAACGGCTCCGGCCTTCGGGTCACGAGCGGCGTCTCGCCGCTCGCCGACCCCAGCCATCCGCTCTAGGCTGACCCCGCAGCGTCGCGGGGAGGATCCATGCGCAGCACCGTCCTTCGGCTTTCCACCCTCGGCCTCCTCCTGGCCGGGCTCGCCCTGCCTGCGGCGGCGCAATCGGTCTGCCCGGGCCGGCTCTCGGCCAATGCCTTCGCCCCGGTGCCGCGCCATGCCGCCATCGCCGTCCCCGACCGGGCGCAGACGGCGAGCGAGCGCGCCCTGCGCGAGGCGGTGCTCGGCGCGCTCGCCAATGCCGGCCGGCGGGTGGACCCGAATGCGCCCTACATCCTCTCCTGGCGGGGCGGCATCTCGGCCGAGGGCGACAACTATGGCGGCTTCTCCGACCGGCTGCAGGACCGCGCCTTCCGCGAGAGCGACGACCTGTCCTGGACGCAGGAGGTGCCGCGCATGGGCGGGCGGCGGGTGCCGACGCTGCGCGTCTCGGGCGTCGTGGAGCTGCGCGAACGGAGCACCAACCGGGTGGTCTGGACCGCCGTCCTCTCCTGCGAGCGCCACGGCACCGACGATGCGGCGCTGTTCGCGCATCTGGCGAATGCGGTGGCGCCGTGGCTCGGCCAGTCCCTCGCGGGCCGGCCCTTCTGAGCGCGGCCCGCGGAGGGGAGGGCACACCCTCCCCCTGCCGGGTCAGGCCGGGGGCGGCGACCAGCGCGCGATCTCGGCCTGGATCTTGGCCTCGTCCTCGCCGGCCTGGCAGGCCTCGAAGCCGCGGCGCAGCCAGGGCCGGTTGAGGTCGCGGCCGATGAAGACGATCCTGGACCGCCTGGGGTCGCCCTCCCGCACCGCGCCGATGAAATCGCCGTCGGCGATCATGTGCACCGCCTGGAAGGCGAAGCGCCGGCTCTCCCCCTCGTAGTAGAGCACGCCCTTGGTGCGCAGCAGGTCCTGGCCCTTGGCGGCGAGCACCTGCGTGATCCACGCGTTGAAGCGCTCGGGGTCGATCGGGCGCTCGACCTCGAAGGAGACGCTGGTCACCTCGGAATCGTGCTCGTGCTCGTCCTCGCCGGCGAGGAACTCCGGCTCGCGCTCGAGGATGCGGGCGAGGTTGAAGGCGTCGCGGCCGATCACCGCCTCGATCGGCACGTCGGAGCGGGTCGCGCGGCGGATCTCGGCATAGGGGTTGATGGCGCGGATGCGGCGCTCGACCTCGGCCGCCTCCTCGGGCGTGACCAGGTCCATCTTGTTCAACACGATGATGTCGGCGAAGGCGATCTGCTCGGCCGCCTCGGGGCTGTCGGCCAGCCGCGCCGGCAGGTGCTTGGCGTCCACCACGGTGACGATGGCATCAAGCTTCGTCGCGCGCTTGACGTCCTCGTCCACGAAGAAGGTCTGCGCCACCGGGGCGGGGTCGGCGAGGCCGGTCGTCTCGACGATGATGCCGTCGAACTTCTCCCGCCGCTTCATCAGCCCGCCGAGGATGCGGATGAGGTCCCCGCGCACGGTGCAGCAGATGCAGCCGTTGTTCATCTCGAACACTTCCTCGTCGGCATCCACGACAAGGTCGTTGTCCACGCCGAGCTCGCCGAACTCGTTGATGACCACGGCGAACTTTCGGCCGTGGTTCTCGGTGAGGATGCGGTTGAGCAGCGTGGTCTTGCCGGCGCCGAGATAGCCGGTCAGCACGGTGACGGGCACCGGCTCGCGGGCGGATGTTTCGCTCACGGTGTCTCTCCAGGGGATGGGTCGCTTGCCTCCCATATGGGATCTTCGGCCGCCGCGGTCACCATGTCCCGGCGCAGCGCGACGCGCGCGGCGACGACGGCGCTCATCAGCGGGAACAGAAAGCGGCGGCCCTCGGCCGGGGTGTCGGCCATGCGGCGCGCCCACCCTGCGGCGGCGACGGCGCCGATGCGCTCCATCGCCGCGAGGATCGCCGCGCCGGCGGCGGCGAAGGCGGCCTCGTCGCCCTCCTCCATGAGGGGGGCGAGGAGCGCCGCCGGCACCGCCATCGCCTCCTCGTCCAGCGCGGCAAGGCGCGCGGGCGGATGCAGGCCGCGCAGCCGCGCCCGCACGGCCGGATCCAGCGCCGGCGGCGGGGTGCGCTCCCGGATCGCCCGGGCGAGCGCGGCCTCGAGATCGGCGGGGCCGAAGGGGCGCGTCAGCAGCACGTCGAAGCCGGCCTCGAGGGCCTCCTCCTCCTCCCCGCGGCGGAGGCCGGAGCTGGTGCCGACCAGCGGCAGCTCGCCCTGCGGCGGCAGCCGCCCGCGCAGGCGCCGGGCGGCCTCCCGGCCGTCGAAGCCCGCGGCGGCGAAGGCCATGACCACCGCGCCCACCTCCTCGAGCAGGAGCACGCGCTCGGCCCCCTCCCAGTCGCCGACCGGAACCGGCAGGTGGCCGAGCTCCTCGAGCATGGCGATGAGGGGCGCGCGCGTGCCGCCGAGCGGGTCCACGAGCAGGACCCGCAGCGGCGCGGCTCTCTCCTCCGGCTCCGCCATCCCGGGCCTCAGGCGGGCTCGGCCCGGATCGCCTCGGCGAGCGTGCCGACGATCCGGTCCACATGCGCCCGCTCGACGATCAGCGGGGGCGAGAGGGCGACGATGTCCCCCGTGACCCGCACCAGCACCCCGGCGTCGAAGCAGCGGCGGAACACCGCCGTCGCGCGCACCCCCGGCCGGCCCGGGCGGGGAGCGAGTTCGATGCCCCCGATCAGCCCGATGTCGCGCACATCCACCACCCCCGGCGCGCCGCGCAGGCTGTGCACCGCGTCCTGCCAGTAGGGCTCGATCGCGCGGGCGCGGCCGGGCAGATCCTCGGTCTTGTGCAGCTCGAGGGTGGCGATCGCGGCGGCGGCGGCGAGCGGATGGCCGGAATAGGTGTAGCCGTGGAAGAACTCGATGCCGCCGGGCACGGCATGGACGATCGTCTCGTAGATGTCGTTGCGCACGGCGACCGCGCCCATCGGCACGGCGGCGTTGGTCAGCCCCTTGGCCATGGTCATGATGTCGGGCACGACGCCGAGGCGTTCGGTCCCGAAATTCGTGCCGAGGCGGCCGAAGCCGGTGATCACCTCGTCGAAGATGAGGAGGATGCCGTGGCGGTCGCAGATCTCGCGCAGGCGCTGGAGGTAGCCCACGGGCGGCACCAGCACCCCCGTCGAGCCCGCGACCGGCTCGACCATCACCGCGGCGATCGTCTCCGCCCCGTGCAGCGCGACGAGGTTCTCGAGCGCATCGGCAAGATGCGCCCCCTCCGGCGGCTGGCCGCGGGAGAAGAGGTTCCCGGGCAGGCCATGGGTGTGCGGCAGGTGATCGACGTAAGGCAGAAGCGCGCCGAACTGCTTGCGGTTGGGGCCGATGCCGCCGACCGACATGCCGCCGAAGCCGACGCCGTGATAGCCCCGCTCGCGCCCGATCAGGCGCACCCGCGTGCCCTCCCCGCGCGCCTTGTGGTAGGCGAGGGCGATCTTGAGCGCGGTGTCCGCGCTCTCGCTGCCCGAATTGGTGAAGAAGACGCGGTCCATCCCCTCGGGCGTGATCTCGGCGAGGCGCGCGGCGGCCTCGAAGGCGAGGGGATGGCCGAGTTGGAAGGTCGGCGCGAAGTCCATGATCGCCGCCTGCCTCTGGATGGCTTGCGTGATCTCGCGCCGCCCATGCCCGGCATTGCAGCACCAGAGGCCGGCGGTGCCGTCGAGGATCTCCCGCCCCTCCGGCGTGTAGTAGTGCATGCCCTCGGCGCGGGCGAGCAGGCGCGCCGCCTCGCCCTTGAAGTACTTGTTGTCGGTGAAGGGCATCCAGAAGGCGTCCAGGGAGTTGGGACGCGGCAGGCTGATCTCGTTCATCGGGGCCTCCGGGCTCGGCAGGGGGGCAAGGAACACCCGGGCGCGCCGCGGGGCAAGCGCCGCACACCCGCCCCCAGTTCCGGCGGCCCGCTTCGCGCCCCGCCCGCGCCGTGGCATGGTCCGGCCGCGCCGGAGAGGAGGGCGCGCGCATGGCCCATTCCCGCCTCGTCATCGGGACCAAGCGGTATTCGTCGTGGTCGCTGCGCGGCTGGCTCGCCGTGCGGCTGGCCGGGCTCGAGGTCGAGGAGGTGGTGATCCCGCTGGCCGGCGGCGCCACTGCCGCCATCAAGGCCGTCTCCCCCAATGGCATGGTGCCCTATCTCGAGCATGAGGGCGCGCGGGTCTGGGAGAGCCTCGCCATCGCCGAATACTGCGCCGAGCACGCGCCGCATCTCTGGCCGGCCGACCGCCGCGCCCGCGCCCATGCCCGCGCCATCGCCGCCGAGATGCATGCCGGCTTCCGCGCCCTCCGCCAGGCGATGCCGATGAACCTCGGCCGCGTCTTCCCCGGCCGCGGCCGCACGCCGGAGGCGCTCGCCGACATCGCGCGCATCGAGGCGATCTGGGCCGAGGCGCTCGCCGCCCATGGCGGGCCCTTCCTCTTCGGGCGCGACTTCGGCCTCGCCGATGCGATGTATGCGCCGGTGGTCGCGCGCTTCCTCACCTGGCAGCCGGAACTCTCGGCCACCTCGCGCGCCTATGTCGACGCCGTGCGCGCCCATCCGCTGATCGCGCGCTGGTATGCCGAGGCCGCCGCCGAGCCCGCCGAATGGCTCCTCGAGACGTACGAGAACCCGGCGTGAGCACCGCCGTCGCGCTCGATCATGTCGGCGTCGCCGCGCGCGATCTCGGCCCCATGGCGGCTGCCTATGAGCGGCTCGGCTTCACGCTCAGCCCGGTCGCGCAGCAATCGGGCCGCCGCCGGCCGGAGCTGCCGGTGGAGCCTTTCGGTACCGGCAACCGCTGCGCCTTCCTGCGCCACGGCTACATCGAGCTGATCGCGATCCTCGACCCCGCGCTCTACGACAATGGTCTCACCGCCTTCCTCGCGCGGTACGCGGGGATGCACATCCTCGCCCTGGCGATGACGGAGGAGGAGGCGAACCTCGCCCGCCTGCGCGCCGCCGGCCTCGATATTCCGGGCGTCGCCTGGCTCGAACGCCCGGTCGAGCCGGGCGGGCCGGTCGCGAAATTCGCCCGCCTGCCCTTCCCCGACCCGCCGGAGGGGCGGGTGCAGCTCATCCGCCACCTCACCCCCGAACTGGTCTGGCAGGAGAAGTGGATGGACCACGCCAACAAGGCGGTCGCGCTCGAGGAGGCGATCCTCTCCGCGCGCGCCCCGGCGGAGACCGCGGCGCGGCTGTCCCGCCTCGCGGGCCTGCCGGTCGAGCCGGACCCCGCGGGTGGCTACCTGCTGCGCCTGCCCGGGGCGGCGCGTGCCGCCGGCCCCTTCGCGCCCGCCATGGAGACGCGCGTGCGCGTGCTGACCGAGGCGGCGCTGGCCGAGGTGCTGCCGGGCGTGACCCCGCCCGCCTCCCCCTTCATGGCCGGGATGGCGATCCGCACCGAGGACGGGGGGGCGGCGGCGCGGCGGGTGCTCGCCGGCCTGCCGACCGTGGCGGCGCCGCAGGGCCTCATGGTGCCGCCCGCCTTCGCCGCCGGCGCGGCGGTGGTCTTCGCATGACCGCCGGCGCCTGGCACGCGACGCGGCCCGGCGAGGTGGAGGGCGGCGCGCCCGACCGCGCCGACGCCGCTCTCGTCTTCATCGGCCGCATCCGCACGCCCTTCGCGACCCGGGCGGAGTGCCCCCATCGCGGCCGGCCGGACGGGCCGGAGTGCCGCATCGAGGTCGAGGCGCCGTGGCGGCCCGCCCTTGCCGGCCTCAACCCGGGCGGCCGGCTCGAGGTGCTCTACTGGATGCACCTCGCGCGGCGGGACCTCTTGGTGCAGGCGCCGAAGGGGCGGGCGCCTTCCGGCACCTTCGCGCTGCGTTCGCCCAACCGGCCGAACCCCATCGCGACCTCGGTCGTGGAGGTGGTGGCGGTGGAGGAGGACGGCATCATGGTGCGCGGGCTCGACTGCGTGGACGGCACGCCGCTCCTCGACCTCAAGCCGGCGCGCGCCCCATGACCGGGTTCGCCAGGGCCGTCGGCGTCTCGCTCCGGACCTACTACGCGCCCGGGCGCGCGGCCCTGCTCGACCGCTTCTACGCCCGCTTCCTCGCCCCCGGCGACCTCGCCTTCGACATCGGCGCCCATGTCGGGGACCGTGCGGCCTGCTTCCGCCGCCTCGGCGCCCGCGTGGTGGCGGTCGAGCCGCAGCCGCGCCTTGCGCGCGCGCTGCGGCTGCTGTTCCGCCGCGACCCCGGCGTGACGCTGGTGCAGGCGCTCGTCGGGGCCGCGCCGGGGCGGGCGGTGCTCCGCCTCAACACCGCCAACCCCACCGTCGCCACCGCCTCCGCCGCCTTCATCGCCGCCGCCGACGGCGCGCCGGGATGGGAGGGCCAGCGCTGGGACGCGGCCATCGAACGGCCGGTGACGACGCTCGATGCGCTCGCCGACCGCCACGGGCTTCCGGCCTTCGTCAAGATCGATGTCGAAGGCTTCGAGGCGGAGGTTCTGCGCGGCCTCTCGCGCCCGCCCTCCGCGCTCTCCTTCGAGTTCACCACCATCCAGCGCGGCGTGGCGGCGGAGTGCCTGCGGCTCCTCGCCGCCCTCGGCTACCGCGCCTTCAACGCCTGCCTCGGCGAGAGCATGCGCTTCGAACATGCCGCCCCGCTCGGGGCCGAGGCGATGGCGGCCTGGATCGCCGCCCTGCCGCAGGCGGCCAACAGTGGCGACGTCTATGCGGGACTGAGGCCCGAATGCCTCGCCTGACCGGCGGGCGGCCCGCGTGGCCTCAGGGGCGGAGGTAGCCGAGCACCACCTCGACCGCGTGCCGCTCGCGCGCCTCGAGCGCCGCCTCGGTGCCGAGATCCTCGCCGAAGATGGTCGAGAGCGTGTGCCGGTTGGCGACCCAGAAATGCCCGAGGGCGAGCATCGTCACATAGAGCTGCAGCGGGTCCACGCCGCGGCGGAACAGCCCGGCCTCCTCCCCCCGCCGCAGCACCGCGCGCAGGCTCTCCACCAGCGGCGAGTAGAGCGCCGGCACTTCGGCGCTCCGCTTGAGGTAGGCGGCGCGGTGGATGTTCTCCTGGTTCAGCAGGGCGACGAATTCGGGATGGGCGGCGGTGTAGCGCAGGTTGAAGCGCACCAGGCGGGCCATGGCCTCGGCCGGGGGCAGGTGCTCGACATCGAGGGCGTGCTCCTCCGCCCGCTTGGCGGCATAGGCGCGCTCGAGCACCCGGAGCCACAGCTCCTCCTTGGAGCCGAAATGGGCGTAGAGCATGCGCTTGTTGGCCCCGGCGCGGGCCGCGATCTCGTCCACCCGCGCCCCGGCGAGGCCGTTGAGGGCGAATTCCGTGAGCGCGGCGTCGAGGATGCGCTGCCGCGTCGCCGCGGCGCGGGGCGAGAGCGGACGCGCGCCCTCCATCAGAACCTGCCGTCGCGCACTTCGAACTTGGTCGCGCGGCCGAGCGAACGCCCCCCCCGCGCCACCCACTCCGCCACCCAGTCGAGCATGCGGGCGAGCGGCACCGATGGGTAGCCGAACAGCCCGAAGGCGCGCGCGGCGTTGGAGAGGAGCGCATCGGGCGCCTCCTCCCCCGCGAAGGCCGCCTCGCGGCCGAAGCGGCGGGCGAATTCGCGCGCCAGCCAGCGGACGGAGACGGTCTCCGGCCCGGTCACGTTGAGGATGGGGCAGGTGGCATCGGCGCGGGCGAGGGCGCGCAGCGTCCAGGCATTGGCGTCGCCCTGCCAGATCACATTGGCATGGCCCATGGCGAGCGGCACCGGCGTGCCCGAGAACACCTTCGTCGCGATGTCGTGCAGCACGCCATAGCGCAGCTCGACCGCATAGTTCAGGCGGATGCCGAAGCCGCGCGTGCCCCGGCTCGCCGCCGCGTGCTGGAACACCCTCTCGCGCCCGAGGCAGGAGGCGGCGTACTCCCCGACCGGGGCGGGGGCGACACCCTCATCGGCGCCGCCCGAGAGGACGGGGACCAGCGGCAGCACATTGCCGGTCGAGAAGAAGACGATGCGGGAGGCGGCGTAGCGTTCGGCCACCATCGCCGGCAGCAGCACGTTCATCGCCCAGGTCAGCGGCTCGTTGCCGGTGGAGCCGAACTTGCGCGCCGCCATGAAGACCACGTTCGGCGCCTCCGGCAGGGCGGCGAGGGCGGCGCGGTCGGTCAGATCCGCCGCCAGGGTCTCGACGCCCCAGGACTCCATCCGCGCCCGCAGCCCCTCCTCGGACCAGCGGGCGACGGCGATGACGCGGCGGGAGGGGTCGGCGCGCTTGGCCTGGCGGCACAGCGTCGGGCCCATCTTGCCGGCCGCCCCAAGGACGAGGATGTCCCCCGGCGCGGCGGCGAGGTCGGCGACCAGCGCCGGGTCGGGGCGCGAGAGCACCTCCTCGAGCGTCTCTTCGTCTCCGATGGTGGCGGGCCAGGGCTGCACGGCGCGGATCTCCCGCCCCATCCTTGCCCCGCCGGCCCGGCCTGTCCACCGGATGGGATCAGGCGAGGAAGCCGTCCCGCTCCGCGCGCTCGAGCTCGACGCCGAGCAGGCTGGTGCCGACGACGCGGCAGTCGCGGATCACCGCCTGCCCCCCATGCAG
>Ga0272446_1004679_pt1 | contig 15912 bp, 17 predicted proteins | sample YNPCB0061_FD_194587 | JGI IMG/M metagenome (GOLD analysis project Ga0272446, IMG submission 194587) | Hot spring microbial mat communities from Yellowstone National Park, WY, United States - YNP-CB-006-1 | ecosystem: Environmental > Aquatic > Thermal springs > Hot (42-90C) > Sediment | place... | reverse complement strand
ACGCTGGCCCAGGGTGAGGTGCTGCTCTTCGGCGGCGGGGGTCAGGTGATGGCGCCGGCGATCAGCGCCATGCTCACCCCGCTCACACCGGTGACTCTGCTGGAGCAGCCGGTCACGCGGGTCGCCGATGGCATCGAGCGGCTGGCGAAATATCGCCTGCAAGGGTAATGACCCGCGTGTGAGCCATTCGACTGGACAGGCCGAAACAGCGCTTTACCGCATTGGGACGATGAATAGCACGGGCGCGGGCTGGCTGGGATGACGATACAGATCGGCCCGCGCCCGCAGAATGGCGCAGGAACGCGCCATTGGAGTTGACGATGATCAAGGCGGATTTCCCCGATCGGTACTACGCCAGTGTGCCCGCCGACGACCCGCGCTTTAGTGAACTCCGCGAGGTGCTGGCCTCCGTGAAGCAGCAAGGTCGGCATAGCCCGGCATCCCGCATGCTTGGCGAATGGGCGCTGCTCGGCTTTCTCATGACCACCGGACGAATCAGCATCAGCGGCGGCGCCGGGGCGACGACGTTGCCGGGCGAACTCCCGGACCCGCGCGAGCTCCTGGCCGCGAAACGCCAGCTGGAGGCGGCCGCCGCCGGGCTGGGCGACTTTGACGCTTAGAAGGAGACGACTATGCCCTTGACTCTGCGCCGCCGCCCCCGGCTCCCCGCGACGGAGCCGCTTGTAGTGACACCATCGCCTACCCCCGCGGTTGAGGAGCGCCCGGCACTGAGCGATCCGGAGCCGACGCGGCCTGCGCCCACCGCACGCGGGAGCGCAGCAGGCCGTGCATCAGCGCGGCCACATCGGCGCGCGCATGACACCTGGCGCGACCGGATGCTCGGCGAGGTGTTCTTCTTCCTGCTCGGCCTGGGCGTCTGGCTGAGCAACGCCATCTTCACGGTTCTCGGCGTCACCGCACCGGTGGGGCTGACCCCGCTGACTGGCCTGCTCGGATTCGTCTTCCACCTGCTGCTGTCCCGCGCCGAGCTCTACCTCTGGCACCGTTGGCGCGACCCGTGGTACCTGCTGCTCCTGGTTGGCTGTGTGCTCGTCGACGCCGGCACAACCCTGGTTGGGCTGCTTCCCCTTGCGGCAAAATGGTTCCCAATGCTGGTTGGCAAGACCCCGCAGAACGTGCTAGACTGGGGGCAGATTCTGGCCGCGCTGGTGAGCAATACAGCTGTGCCCGCCTGGTGGCCCAACGCGCTGCTGCTGTTAGCCATTACCTTCGCCTTTGCGCTCGGCTCCGAGCGGCTGCTGCGCAAGTTCTACCGGGGGATGATCGAGACCTGGCAGGAGCGGCCAGCGTGATGGTTTCTCGGAATTGAGGTCTCCCATCGAGAACTCTCATCGCGGCACGAGACGTGCCGGGAGGTCATGATGACAACACTGACGATTGAGCTCACACCTGACATCTACGAACTGCTGCGTGCGACGGCTCGCCAGCGGGGGAAGGCGGAACATGAGATCGCCGAGGAGTTTCTGGTCGAGCGACTGACGGGTGAGCAGCCGACGCCCTCCCCGGTCTCCCTGGCGCCGGACGTGCAGGTTCTCCTTGCCCAGATGACCGAAAGCGACATGATCGTGCCGCCGCACGGGACGGCTGCGGAGGCCGTTCGGCTGCTGGAGTCGTGGAATGCGGCCGATGGGGTCGACGAGGACGAAGAGGGCGAGGGCACTTGGGAGGATGTGCTGCGCGCGGTTGACGCCAATCGCGCCGAGTACCGCAAACTCTTTGCCGATCGCGATACGCAGCCATGAGCCGGATCATTCTGCTGGATGCCGGCCCGCTCGGGCTGCTGTCCCAGCCACGCCCGACGCCAACGAGCCTGGCGTGTCGTCAGTGGGCGGCCAATCTGACCACCGCCGGGGCACGCCTCCATATCGCGGAGATCGCCGACTACGAAGTGCGCCGTGAGCTGCTGCGGGCGCGTAAGCGGCGTGGCGTCGAACGGCTCAACCAGCTCAAGGCCGATTTTGGGTATGTGGCAATCACCACGGCGACGATGCTGCAGGCGGCGGCCTACTGGGCGCAGCTGCGTCAAGAGGGAAAGCCCACCGCGCCTGATCTGGCGCTTGACGGCGATGTGATTCTCGCCGCCCAGGCTGCCTTGCTGATTGGTCTTGGCCACAACGTGGTAATCGCAACCACCAACGTCGGCCACCTCGCGCGCCTCGTGCCGGCCGAGGAGTGGCAGAAGGTTGCGCCCTGAGGAGGTATCGCAATGCAGCCACAACTGCTTGAAGCCCTCGGGCTCTTCCAGTGGCTCGGCTTCGCGCTGCTCGTCGTCGCCTGGCCGGTCTACGAGGTGCTCAAGTTGCGCCGGCGGGCCAGGCAGGCCGAAGAGCGGTCGGCGCAGCTTACCCAGGACTACCAGCACCGCATCGAGGCACTGGATTCAGTCCAACGCCAGGCATTTGAGAAGCTCCTTCAGCACCCACAGCCGCTGCGCACCCCGCCAGCGGGTTTTGGGCCAACCCTGCGCGGTGTCGCGGCGTATCACGAGACTGATCCGTACGCGATCCCGATCGGCTGGCAGAACTCGGATGGGGTGGCAGACCTGGTGACCGGCAGCCTGCACGGCGACAGCCCGTACTTCGTGGGTAACATCCAGGTCACGGGCATGACCCGCTGAGGCAAGAATATCTGGGAGTTCCTGACCACTACGACGCTGTGCTATCGCACGACACCGGCGCAGCTGCGGATCTTCTGTATCGACGGCAAGGGGCCAGACGGGGCGCTCTGGCGCGGGCTGGCGCACAACTGGCGCGAGCCAATCACCCGCGAAGAAGACATCCCCGGCGCGATCACGGCACTGGAGGCGCTACGCGGTGAGCGGATGCGCCTGCTCGAGCAGCACAGTGTGACGAAGTGGGAAGAACTCCCGCCGCAGAGTCGCCCGCCGCTGATCTGGGTCGTGATCAATGAGCTATCGCTGCTGGAGAAGGTGCTGGGCCGCGAGCTGGAGAGCTGGCTGACCCGCGAGCTCTCATCAGCCCTGGCAGGTGGCATCCGCTACTGTATCCTGATGCAGGACGCCTCGAACTGGGAAACTGGCTGGCGCCGACAGATTGGCCTGGCCGTCGCCGGTGGCCAGGTGAGCCGTGACGCCGACAAGCCGAATCTGGGAATGTCAACGACGGAGATCAAAGATCGCGGCGGCATCCCACCCTCCGAGTTACCAGAGCGCGGCTACTTTACGGCTCGCTTCTACCGTGATGTGGTATCGGTGAGCATCCCCTATCTAACTGTTGAGGAGCGGAAAGCGGCGATCGCGCGGCTTCCTCGCCATATTCCTGCGGCAGCGGGAGCGGCACTGTCAACACTTTCGTCAGGAGTCGACCTTCATCAGCAGACCAGCAAGACCGTACCGTACTCGACTGCAGCCACTGGAATTGTCGGCATTGCCGCCAATGCAGAATCGCGCAGTACAGGGTACAATGTTGGTACAGGCCAACCTGATGCGACGTACGAGCGTACCATCTCGCCCATGGATGCCGAGATCGCCGAGGTACTCGCTGCCGGCGGTACGCTCAACGACGCACAGATAAAATTCTTACACGTCGAGCGCGGCTGGTCGCCAAACCGGATCGCCCTCTCAGGCGGATTGCGCGGACAGAAGCAGGCACGCCTGGAGCGAATCTCTGCGGCGCTTGGCCTTCGGCGTGAGCTCACTGAGGTCGAGCAGCCAGCGTAGGAAGAGAGAACGTATGACGACACGAACCATTGAAGTGCCCGAGGAGCTGTATACCCAGCTGGAGCAGCGCGCCCACGCGGCCGCCCAGTCGGTAGGTGCGGTCGTCATTCGGACGCTCGCCAGTAGCCTGCCTCCAGCGCCCGAGCCAGACCTACCCCAGGCCGTCCAGGATGAGTTGGCGGCCATGGAGCACCTTTCGGACGAGGCGCTCTGGGCGATCGCGCGCAGCACGATGAACAGTGACTCGCTGGCGCTCTACGACGTGCTCCGGGATCGCAAGGAGGAAGGGTCGCTGACTCCCGAGGGCCAGCAGTGGCTCGCCCGCCTCACGCAGGACGCCGATGCGCTAGCCTTGCGGAAGGCGCACGCTTACGCGTTGCTCAAAAGCCGTGGACATCAGCTGCCGACGCTCGCCGAGCTGCCGGTTCCCACCTCGTGAGCCGTCCGTACATCCCGGTTGAGCTCCAGGAGCAGGTCCTTGCCGATGCCGGCCATCTCTGCGGCTACTGCCACTCCGACGAGCGGCTGAGCGGCATTCCGCTACTGCCACTCCGACGAGCGGCTGAGCGGCATTCCGCTGAGCATCGAGCACATCATCCCGCGGGTCGCCGACGGCCCGACGGCGCGTGAGAACCTGTGGCGCTCGTGCCGGCCCTGCAACGAGCAGAAGGGCGGGCAGATCGCTGCGGCAGACCCTGAGACGGGCGAGTTCATGCCGCTCTATAACCCGCGCACACAGCCCTGGCGCGAGCACTTTGCTTGGAGCGTCGACGGATCCCAGATCGAGGGGCGCACACCCACGGGCCGAGCGACGATTGCTGCGTTGCAGATGAATCGCCCCATGCTCGTCGCCGCCCGAAGGCGCTGGGTGCGCGCCGGCTGGCACCCACCGGAGGAAGATCTGGAGCGCAGCTGAGCGACAATCGACCTTGCATGGCTGCAAGCTGGCTTTATGTATGGTTCTCGGCATCTCAAAGCAATAAAGCGCGATTTCTCAAGTCGCGAAAAAGCCCCCGAATAGAAGAGCACGGGGGCTTTTTGCATGGTCAACCAGGCCTGCTCCATACCTGTAGGTAAGTTCCAGCTGTCAAGTGGCTCTTGGCCAGGGTTGATACTGCTGGTCTTACGGCTCGCCGGTGACAGAGGCTGGCGCGGGGATCGCTCCGAGCTGCTGCAGCATCGCCAGCGTGTCCCACACCTGCCAGCTCTCGACGATCTGCCCCCGGCCAGCCGCTGCCACTCGCTCGATCGCCGGGTCGCCGGCGGTGCCGTGAGGGAGATCCCTCAGGGGTGGCCTACAGGAGCTGGTGTTGAATGGCGAAGGCCGTCGCCTCGGCCCGGCTCCGCGCGCCGATCTTGGCGTAGAGGTGGGTGATGTGGCGCTCCACGGTTGAGACGCTGATCGCGAGCTCGCGCGCGATCGCCTTGGTCGGCTGGCCGCGGGCGATCAACCGCAGCGTCGCCAGCTCGCGCTCGCTCAACTCGTGCGGCAGTGGCGTTGGCATGCGCGGCTCCCTGGAGGCGGCGGCGATCTGGGCTGCCAGCACGGGCAGCTCCTCGGCGTCGACGATCGCGCCGGCCTCGCGCAGCAGCGCCTCGGCGCGGTCATCCTGCCCGGCGCCCCGCAGCAAGGTCGCGTAGGCGAGCTGGGCGCGCGCCAGAAAGACGCCCATGCCGAGTCGGCGGTTGAGCGCGATGGCATGCTCATAGTGCTGCGCAGCCGCCGCACCGTCTCCGCACATGGCGGCGAGTTGCCCGAGGTAGAGCGCGGCCGCGCCCACGCTGATCGGGATGCCGACCATCACGTGACGCCCCGCGAAGGGCAGCAGGAGCTGGTAGAGCTCGGCCGCTGCTAAATGGTCGCCGACACCGACGGCCACCTCCGTCAGCGCAGCCATCGCGCCGAGCCAGAGCTGGTCCCAGGGGAGCGCGGCGCAACGATCGGCGCACAGCTCAGATAGAAGCGCCGCCGCCGCACCGTCTCCGCCCTGGAGGTGAGCGAGGGCCATCCAGCAGCGAAAGATGGGCATGCCCGGGTACTGTTCCAGGATCGCCAGAAAGCGTGGCGCAAGCTCGGGCAGGCGGCCCTGCTCGCGCCTCCGGATGAAGAGCTGCGCCGTGAAGTAGATCTGCGATGCGCCGGGCTGTACCTGCTGGCCGAGCGCGTGGGCAGCCGTGGCGAGCTGTTCGCCGGTGGCCATCTCGCCGCGCATCAGCGCGCGCTGGGCCCGAAACATGGCTGCATACCAGGCATAGAGCGGCTGGCGCAGCTCGGCGGCCAGCTGCTCTGTCTCGGCGATCGCCCGGTCGGCCGCCTGCACATGGCCGAGGTCGAGCAAGTCGGCGACCCGCCAGGGTATGTTCTGCAGCAGCACCTCGCGGTTGCCGGTGCGCTCCGCCAGATGGCTGAGTTCAAGCGAAATATCCATCCGCTGATCGAGGGTGTCGGGCGCCAGGAGTGCGAAGTGGCGCGCCTGAAGCGCGCGTGCGAGCTCCTCCTGGTCGTCAAGCCGGCGGGCGATGGCGACGGCCGCGGCGCTGTGGGCATCACGCCGCTCGCGCAGCGGCGAGTAACGATACTCCATCGCGAGCCGACCGAGCAGCCGCACGCGCAGCGCGCTATCCTCGCCGCCAAGGGCGTCAATCGCCTCCGTCAGCAGCGCCACAACCTGTGCATCAACCACCCCCGGCGTCACAACGGTCCCCGCCAGGCCGAGCGCCGCGCGGGCGAGGCGCACCGGGTCGCCTTGTGCGCGGGCCAGCGCTGCCGCTCGGACGAACGTCTCACGCAGCGGCGCGGTCGCGCCGCTGCGCGCCTCGATCGCCCCACGGGCAAGCAGCAGGTCGCAGCGTCGCCCGGGGTCGTCGATAGGCAATAGTATCGAGCAGTTGGAGCGCGCGCCGATAGTGCAGCGCGGCGTTCTCATACGCCAGGAGTCGGCTGCTCTCAGATGCAGCCTGAAGGCTATACGCGAGGGCGAGCTCGATATCCCCGCCCGGCGCGGCCTGAAAGAGGTGGTACGAGAGCTCCGAAAGGTGGCGGTTGGGCTCCGGGGCGCTGCCTGCCAGCAGCGCCCGGCCGACCTGCGTATGCAGCTGGACCCGCTCGGCCAGAGGCAGCGCCGCATAGAGCGTCTCGCGCACCAGGGCGTGAACGAAGCGGTACCGCCCAAGCTCTTCAGTCACTGGGAGCAGTAGCTGGGCCCGGGCCGCCTCGTCGAGCGCGCTGAGCACCTCCTGCTGTAAACCGAGACTGAGCGCGCGCAGCAGGCGGAGCGTGCATTCGCGCCCGACGACCGCAGCGGCCTGGAGCAGCCGCTGACACAGCGGGCTCAGGCGCACCACCCGCTGGAGGATCACGGCGCGCACCCCCGGCGGGATGCGCGTCAGCCATAATGCGCCGTCGGCGTCTGGCCCGGTGTGCGCGGAGGGTTCGAGGAGCTGCGCGAGCTGGGTGACAAAGAAAGGGTTGCCGGCGGTGGCGTCCATCACCGTGCGCAGCAGGGTTGCCGTGGGCTCCTGCCCCGTGGTGGCGGTAAGCAGCCCAGCAACCTCGGCGGCGGCAAGGCCGTTGAGCGCGAGCTGCTGCGCAACGCCGAGTCGGATCAGCCCCGCGATGAGTGCGGTCAGCGGGTGGCGCTCATCGATATCACTCTCGCGATAGGTCCCGATCAATAGGATCGAGGCGGCCGCGATGGTTCCGGCCAGGTGCCGGAGCAGCAGGAGCGATGGCGGATCATCCCAGTGCAGGTCGTCGAGCACGAGCACGAGAGGCTGCGTCTGCGCGACACGCACCAGGGCGCCGGCCAGGCTATCGAACAGGCGGAAGCGCGCCTGGGTGCCGTCGATCGGTGGTGCAGGCTGAATCTCAGGGAGCCGCCGCTGGATCTCTGGGGTGAGCGCGACCAGATGTATCCGTTCAGGGAGGGGCGATTGCCCCACATGTGATTTGCGAAAATCAGCAGGATTCGGCATACTATCGCTATGGACGAACCGCAACGCCCTCCCGAACTGAGTGAAGACGCGTGGCAGGCGACCCCACTGGAGGTGCGCCAGTTTATTGCGCTGCTCGTGATGAAACTTGCGGCCATCGAGGCACGCCTGAACCAGAACTCGCAGAACTCGTCCAAACCCCCCTCGTCCGATCCACCCTCGGCACCACCGCGCCCGGCCAAAACCCCACGGGGCAAACCCAAAACCAAAGGCGCGCAGCCAGGGCATCCCGACCAGCAACGCGACCTCATTCCGACGAGCGAGGTCAGCCAGGTCGTTCCCCTGCGGCCCACGACGTGTCATGCCTGTCAGCACGCGTTGCCCGAGGATCTCGCCCCCATTGGCCCGCCGCGCCGCCAGCAGGTCTGGGATATTCCGCTGGCTCCGCCCGAGGTGACGGAATACCAGTATCACACCCTGGTCTGTCCATGCTGTCAGGCCTGGGTGCCTGCGGAGCGACCAGATGACGTGCCACCGGGGGCCTTTGGCCCACGCCTGGTGGCCCTGATTGCCCTCCTGCATGGGCGCTACCGCATCAGTAATCGTGAACTGGTCGACCTGCTGCGCATGGTCTGGCAGATTCCCATCAGTGTCGGCAGCGTCTGTGACCTCCAGCAGGTCGCGAGTACGGCGCTGGAGCCCGCGTACACCGAGGTGCAGACGGTCATTACCGAGGCTGACCACGTGCATGTGGATGAGACGCGCTGGCGTGAAGGTACGCGCAAACCGTGGCTGTGGGTTGCGGTCGGCACCATGGCAACGCTGTTCATGGTGCAACTGGGTCGCGGCAAAACGCAGCTGCACACGCTCCTGGATGCGACGTTTACCGGGTACGTGACGTCGGATCGGCTGACGACGTACAACAGCCTTCCGCTCACGCGTCGTCAGGTGTGTTGGGCGCATCTGATCCGCAATCTGCGCAGTCGAGTCGAGACGAAAGGGCGCTGGCACGCCGATGCCGCCGATCTGCTGGCGCTGGCCGACCTCGTGTTCGCGGTGTGGGAACGCTACCGGGCCGGATCCATCGACCGAGCGACCATGCAGGCGATGTTGGCACCCATCCAATATGCGATGTGGGAACGGCTGCAGGTTGCTGAGCAGGGCGGCCATTATCTGAGCAGCCTGGCGCGCGAACTGATCCGCTTGTGGGATGCGCTCTGGACGTTTGCCGAAGTGGAGGGCATTGAGCCGACCAACAACGCGGCCGAACGGGCGTTGCGTCCGGCCGTGCTCTGGCGCAAGGGAAGTTATGGCACCCAGAGTGATGGCGGGAGCCGCTTTGTCGAGCGCATGCTCACGGTCAGCGCAACCTGTCACCAGCATGAGCGTCCCCTCTTCCCGTACCTGATCGCAGCGGTTACCGCCTATTGGGCGAATCAGCCTGCCCCACAATTGCTGCCTACTGGGGGGGCCTGAACGGATACGGTTGATTGTCGTACCATACACAAACTGGAGGGATGGGATGTTTCGCAACCTGTGTGTGCTCGCCCTGCTGATGGCCGTCCTTGTCGCGTGTGGCGCTCCGAGTGCATCCGGCGCCCTACAACAACCGCCGGTAACACCGACCGTGGCAGCAACGCCGCGCCCAACGCCGGTACCGCTGTCGAATCGTGATGCGATTGCGCCCTGGGTGGACGAGTTTCTCGGGAAACTGGTCAAGGATCACATTTTTAGCGGCTATGTCCTGGTGACGCAGGGCGATGAAATCCTGTACAGTGCCGGGCACGGCTTCAGTGATCGCGAAGCGCAAACGCCGCATACCGCAACCACGCGCTACCGGATCGGTTCGCTCACCAAACAGTTTACCGCCGCCGGTATTCTGCTCCTCGAGGCCGAAGGCAAACTCAGTGTCGACGATCCCGTTTGTAAGCACCTGCCGACCTGCCCCGCCGCCTGGCAATCGATCACCATCCACCAGTTGCTGAACCATACCGCCGGGCTGGCCAATTACACCGATCTCCCCGGGTACGCGAACAGCAGACAACGCCCACCACACCGGACGAACTGCTTGCGCGCTTTGCCGAGCGCCCGCTGGAACGCATCCCCGGCGGTGATCTCGTCTACTCAAACTCGAATTATGCGGTGCTCGGCCGGGTGATCGAACACGTCTCAGGCCGACCATACGGGGATTTCCTCAAGGAACACTTCTTCGAGCCGCTCGGGATGCAGCACACCGCCTACGATCTGAACCCCGCCGGGCTGGCTGTTGGGTATGCTACCATCGCTTCCAAGGCATTCCCGATCGACACCTCGGTCGGCTATGCCGGCGGCGGGCTCTCCTCGACCCCCGAGGATCTCCTGCGCTGGAACCGCGCACTCTACGGCGGCAAGGTACTGCCGCCGGCGCAACTCACAAAGATGACGACGCCGTACAGCGGCACAGGCCAGTGGCGCTCCGGTTACGGCCTGTTCATCGGCGAGGTTGTTGGACACCGCGATATCGCACATGGCGGATCGATCGACGGGTTCCGCGCCTCGCTCGACTATTTCATCGACGACGATGTGACGATCATCGTGCTGATGAACCAGGAATTCGGTGATGCCGGTACGGTCGTTGACAGCATTGCTGCCTTCCTGTTCGGCAACCCATGAGGAAGCCTTCGGCAATGGGCCTGCGCGCTGGCGAAACCGGCCGCGCAGGCTTACTTCGTCACACACGACTCTGCGGAACCGAACAACATACGAATCGACTATCATTGAGTTCGCAGATTGGAAGGCCAATGGATCATAACCCACTCGTCGAACAGGCCATGGAACGTCAACGTACGGCGCACGAAGGATGTGAGTCGCTCGATCTCTACCGCGCCGTCTTTGATGGTGGGTGCGCCGACTACGATGCGGCGCTGGCCTGGATTCGCGCCCACCCGCGCGCTGCGCCCTTTGCCGCCTGGCAGCCCGTGCAGCGCAGCATCCATTAGTCGCGAGGTTGTTGGGTGTTGCTCTGCACAATTTTCCGCACGGTACGTTGATATTTTCGCATGCGCATCACCGATACTTGCGCTATGATCAGCGAACGTACGGAGGATGGCATGACGACCCAGAGTGACCTGTTTGGACGCCTGTTACGCGGCGCGATCAACAGTATCGCTGCATACGAGGGCAAGAGCACGGCAGCGGTTGAAGACGAGTTGGGTGCGGCGATCGGCCTCTCCGGCGGCGCGATCCAGCGCTATAAGGCCGGCAGCCTGCCGCCGGAGCCGCGTACCATCCAGATTCTGGCTGAGGCCGCCATCCAGCGCGGCTACCTCGGGCGTGCCTGGCTACAACGCTTCTTGCACGCGGCACAGTTCCCCAATGCCGCCGACCTGACCACCCGCCTGGTCGGCGCATCCGGCCCGACCGCGCTCCCCACCGGGACGCTGGCGTTCCTCTTCACCGATATTGCCGGCAGCACGCGCTTCTGGGAGCAGGAGCACACCGCGATGGAGCAGGCGCTCATCCGCCACGACGTGCTGCTGCGCCAGGCGATTGAAACCCGGAGCGGCCAGGTTTTCAAGACCGTCGGCGATGCCTTCTATGCCGTGTTTGCCACTGCACCGGATGCGCTGGAGGCGGCCGTTGCCGCACAACGCACGGTGCTGGCCGAAACCTGGCCGACCCGCACACCGCTGCGGGTGCGCATGGCGATCCACGTCGGTGCGGCCCAGCCGCGCGACGGCGACTACTTCGGGCCGCCGCTCAACCGCGTGGCACGGATCTGCGCCGCCGGGCACGGCGGGCAGATCCTGCTCTCCGCGCCGGCCTGGGAACTGGTGCGCGATCAGCTGCCGCCCGACGTGACGCTGCGCGATCTGGGCGAACGCCGGCTCAAGGATCTGAGCCGCCCGGAGCGGATCGTTCAGGCAGTGGCACCGGATCTGCCGGATGCGTTTCCGCCGCTGACCGCGCTCGATCATTACCGCCACAACCTGCCGACCCAGCCGACCGTGCTGATCGGGCGGGAGCGCGAGACCCACGCGGTGGTCGAGTGGCTACGCCGCCCCGAGACGCGCCTGCTGACCCTGACCGGGCCGGGCGGGATCGGCAAGACCCGCCTGGCGCTTCAGGCCGCCGCCGACCTGCTCGACGACTATCCGGACGGGGTCTGGTTTGTGCCGCTGGCAACTGTTCGCGATCCGCAGGCACTGGCGGACGCGATCGCAACGGTGCTGAGCATGCCGGTGGCGCCGCAGCCGGGCCTGCCGGAGCAACTCGGTGCGTTTTTGCGCCGCAAACGGCTGTTGCTGGTGCTGGACAACTTCGAGCAGCTGGTGTCCGCCGCGCCACTGGTCGGCGCACTGCTGGCGGATGCCCCCGGCGTGCAGACGCTGATCACCAGCCGCACGGTGCTGAATCTGTACGGCGAACAGGAGTTGCCGGTGCCGCCGCTGGAGCTGCCCGACCCGCGCCAGCCGACGACGCCGGATCGGGTGCCGCAGTACGCCGCGTTACGGCTGTTCATCGAGCGCGCCCACGCCGTACGCCCGGACTTCGTGGTCACGAACGAGACCGCGCCGGTACTGGCCGAGATCTGCGCACGGCTCGACGGCGTACCGCTGGCGATCGAACTGGCCGCCGCCCGCAGTCGGCTCTTCCCGCCGCGGGCGTTGTTGCAGCGCCTGGATCGCAGCCTGTCGGTGCTGACCGGCGGGGCGCAGGATCGGCCGGCGCGCCACCAGACCCTGCGCGACACGATCGCCTGGAGCTACGATCTGCTGGACATCGCCGAACAGACACTGTTCACCCGGCTGGGCGTGTTTGCAGGCGGCTGGACACTCGAGGCCGCCGAGCAGGTCTGCGGCGACGCCGACACCCCGGACCCGCTGCTGGCGGTGTCGCTCCCGCACGACGACATCGCGCCGCTGCTGGAGTCGCTGGTCAGCAAGAGCCTGGTGCGGCTAGAAACGGATGTGGGCGATGCGCCACGCTTCACGATGCTCGAAACCATTCGCGAGTTCATGCGGGAACGTCTGCATGCGAGTGGGGAGGCAGGGGCGATTCATCGTCGGCACGCGGAAGCGCTGTTGGAACTGGCTATGACCTTTGACCCTGTGCTGGATGGCCCACCACGTACTACTATATTGGATGCGTTGGAGCGTGATCAGGCCAATCTTCATGCAGCGTGTGCCTGGTCCAGTGTCCATCTGCCAGAGATATTCCAACGCTTGGCGCTCGCATTGGGTTGTTTCTGGGACGAACGCCACCACTGGCAGACTGGGCGGCACTGGCTGGAGCTTGCGCTCACTCAGGCCACAGCGCCGACCCAACTACGGGCGCATCTGCTCGGGCATGTTGCCATTCTGGCGCATCAACAGGGGGATGGTGCTCGTGCCGATAGCGCATCAGTAGAACGCCTGCGGATTCTGAAAACACTCGACGACCCAGTCGGTATCGCCGCAACTTTGAGCGATCAGAGTTGGATGGCAGAACGGCATGGTGCATTCGGCGTTGCCATACAGCATGGCATAGCAGCCCTGGAACAGTATCAAGCACTACGGGATCTGCCAGGCCAGGCACAGATCCTCACACGTCTGGGTGAACAGTATCGTCTGTCTGGTGACAACACATCGGCCACATCCGCCTTTGAGCAGGCATTGGTTCTCTATCGAACGCTTGGCCAGCATTCGCGTGAAGCGTATCTGCTTCGGCACCTGGGGCATCTGGCAGTGCAGCGGGGAGATCCAATCGGAGCTGAGGATGCCTATGCTGCGAGCCAAGCCATCGCAGCAGCCATTGGGGATGTTGATGGAGTGTTGCGAGTACTCCGAGGTCGTGCCTGGCTGGCGTAATCCCAGGGAGCCTACACCGCCGCTGACGCCTATCATCGCCAGCGGCTCGGGCTACTACACACACGTAAAGATACGGAGGAACAAGCCGTGGCGCTTAGCGATCTGGCCGGGATTGCGCGGATACAAGGACGGTTTGCCGATGCGCTGGCCACCGATCAGGAAGCTCGTAACCTCTTTCTGTTATGTGGCGATCAGCCGGGTGTGGCGCAGTGCGATCTGAGTCTCGCCGCCACGGCGCTGGCGCAGGGGCATCTGGCAGAGGTAGAGAGTTGTCTGGAACGCGCTAGGCAGATGATCGTCACTATGAGTCACCCGGCGTTGGCAGACGCGGCGCAGCACGCCCAGGCATGGCATGACCTGGCGACTGGGCAGATCACTCGTGCTGCGGCACAATTTCACGTGCAGATCGCCGATGCCCAGGCCGCTCACGATTCCTGGCGGGTGACACGCGCATTGCGTGGCCTCGCAGCAGCGCTGGATCGCCAGGGCGAATCGCACCGTGCGCTCGCGATTCTTACGGATGTGCGTCAGATGCTGCATGAGGATACCGATCGAGCAGTACAAGAGGCACAGATTGACACTGCGTTGGGATGGGCGGCACTACACGCCGACGATCTCGACATCGCGATCGCCCATTGGCATGCGAGCCTCCGGGTGGCGCATCAAGCGCTGGCTTACCCGCTGATCGTGGAAATCCTAGACGGGATGGCCGGTGTGCTGCTCGCACAGCAGCAGCCGGATCGAGCGGCGCGCCTCCTTGGTGCGGCAGCGGCGCTGACTGACCATCTAGGCATCACCCGCTGGCCGGTGGATCGCCCTGCGTATGAGCAACAGATAACACCATGTCGTGCTGCCCTCGGTGATGCAGCATTCACTGAAGCCTGGGCGGTGGGGCAGCGCTGGACGCTAGATGAAGCGGTGGCTGCCGCACTGGAGGGCATCAGCGCATAACCGTAATATTCCGAGCTGTCGCAGACACTCTGCGAGTTCGGCAGCAACGTGGATATGTCACTATTGCGTTCATTGCACTCGCGGCACGAGCGCCACAGGTTCGTACGTTCGGTCGAACCACCGGCTGACACCGGCCGGATGTGTTCAATACTCAACAAACTGCCGGTCAGACGCTCATCAGTGCGGCAGTAGCCACAGCGATGGCCGGCGTCTGCGAGCACCTGTGCAGCAAGCTGCACGGAAACATACGGCCGGTTCATACGGTCGGTACGGGGAGTTGGTCGAGCAGCGGCGGTATCTGTCCACGACTTTTCAAAAGCACAAACGCATGTGACTTGCGGACCATCAAGGCCTCGGACTCGGCGCGCAGCGCAGTGAGCTCTGCCTGCTGGCTGGACGTCAGCGGGCCATCCTGTTTCAACGCAATCAGATCGTCCATCTGCGCCAGACGCTCAGGTGACGCCATGCTGTAGGCAATCGCACGCAGCGCATCGTCCGACAGGTGTTCCATCGCAGCAAGCTCAGCCTGGAGTTCACCAGGCAGGAGCGCGGCAAGGTGTGGCGGAATGGTGCGTTCAAGTGATTGCACAACCACCGCATCGAGTGACTGCGCCGATGAGCGCGCAGCGGCCTCAAGCTGTAAGAAGAGCATTTCTGGGATGGTCACGGTAAGCGTACGAACCGTCATCGGCGTCTCCTGGCCTATGAACCAATGGATCCATGGTAGCACATTCTTGCGTTGTGTGCCACATCGTAACCACCGCCATCCGATGAACCCCCGCAGGGAGCGCAGCAGGCGTTCGCATGGTGAAGAACGAGGCGCTGTGGGCGAGTTGTTGCCAATGTTTGTCGAGGCCAGCGTTTCCGTGCGTTGGCCCCTTTATGCCCGCGCCGTCCCGTCTACCGCCCGGCCAAACGCCTGCGAGCCACAGCTCCGCAGAGCAGCAGCAGCAACGCTGTGCCAATGAGCCAGCCCACGGAACGATCAGGCGCACCCGTGCTGGGCAACGCCACGGGCTGAGCAGCCGTCGCTACGCCCCGCGCCAGCACCCAGGCAGCGAAATCGGCTTTGGGCTGCTCGCTATAGAAGGTGAATTTGTCGTAGCTGACGCCGCGCACCGGCGCAAGCGAATGCCCCAGTCCAGCATAGACTCTGAGCGTATAATCCGGGTGACCTGCGAAGGCGTTGTTCAGCCCGCGTGTATTGCGCACCCGCGTCGAGCCGTCGTTTTCGCCCTGGAGGACGAGCACGGGCTGACGCAGGCTGGCCGCCTGATCATAGACGTTCGGCAGCATCCGCGTAATCGCCACGAACGGATCGGTATCCACCCATGCGCCCAGGTTCGGCAGAATTTCGGCATTCAGATCCAGAACCCCATCACCGTTCTTGTCGAAGAACGGATTGACCGCAACCCGGTCGGTCACATTCGGATCGGTGAAGGACCCGGTCAACCCGATCGCCAGCAGCCCGCCATCGCCTGCCTGCGCACGCTTAATCAC
>Ga0272446_1004678_pt1 | contig 15913 bp, 7 predicted proteins | sample YNPCB0061_FD_194587 | JGI IMG/M metagenome (GOLD analysis project Ga0272446, IMG submission 194587) | Hot spring microbial mat communities from Yellowstone National Park, WY, United States - YNP-CB-006-1 | ecosystem: Environmental > Aquatic > Thermal springs > Hot (42-90C) > Sediment | place... | reverse complement strand
CGGTTTCCACATCGAGACGTATCTGAAGCGCCAGTTTTCTGAGAGCTGCCTGCGCGGACGCCAATTTCGCCTCCTGTTCGTCAATCTGGGATGCGATCTTTCCACCGGTAAAAATGGGGTATTCAAGTACCACCGCCATGCTGCCCACCGCAAGATTGGAATCAGGGTAGGGCCATGGCCCCCTTAGTGGTTTTTGTTGCGCCTCGTTGAGCCGGTTTGTATAGGCCCGACCATCGTCATCAACTCCTGTGGCCCCCCTCATCCCAATGGTCCCATCCAGGGACAACTTTGGCCACCGGGCTGCACGCGCGGAATTCACCTTCATGGCCTGGGCGTCGAGGGACGCCAGAGCCGCCCGATAGTCTCCACGTTCGGCAAAGGCCATTGCCAGGGCGCCGTTCAGGTCCGGCGCAGAACCGCGAAGGGTCAACTCGCCCTGGACTTGCACGGGACCCGCAGCGAGGTCCACCCCCAGGAGGGTTGTCAATAGCCGGCGCTGAATATCCAAGACAGCCTGTTCCCTGACAAGCCTTTGCTCGAGGTCTGCGAGGCGGACTTCGGTGCGGAGCACATCGACCCTCGCTGCCTTGTCAACGGAAACCATGGCCTGAACCCTTTCACGCTGTTTGACCATGGCGTTTCTGGAGAACCGGAGCGACTCAACTGCCTTGCGCTGGGCCAATATGTTATAAAAGGCGCTGGAGATATTGAAGATCAACTCTTCCCAGGTCCGGGCAAGGCGGTTTTGGGCTGCGAGTACCTGAAATTCAGCCGCAGTGATGTCGCTCCGGATTTGCCCGCCCGTGAAAAGGGGCATCTTCAGGTTCAAATCCGCGGAGAGGATGCCAGTGGAGAAGAGTCCTGGCTCCTGGTTTGCACGCGTCGCCTGCAATCGCTGTTCTTGCAGATAATTCCGCCATGACTCATTTGTAGTGAACTGCGGCCATCTGGCTGACGCTGCCTGTGTTCTCTGGGCAGCGGCAGTTTGAATATCCCAGTTGCCTGACGTCAGACTCGGATTATTCCGTCGGGCAATTTCTATGCATTCGTCAAGGGTAACGCTTGGCGGCGGCGCTTGTCGTCTTGCCGCGTCAGCCGGCGCCGGAGCGGGAGGAGCTGGGGCGGATGGTGGAGTTGAGGAGCTGCTGAAGTACCTGGGTATCGCCATGCACTGAGCGAGGAACAGAATGGATAAGAGGTACACGGTGGATTTGAGGAGCGTCATTCCTTTTGTGACCAAATAGTAAAGTATTGACTCGCCTCGCTTCGTTGCGGGCGCCTCCTCTCTACAGCAGGCTCCATCGCAACCAAGCCAAAGCGCTTGTCGTCTTTTGTCGCGACACGAAAGGGTTCGGGGGTGAACTATACCATTGCAGGCGAGCTCATGTCATCCAAAAAAATGGGGGGAGGGAATGAGGCAAAAAAGCGGTTCAAGACCGTGGTCTATGATATAGTGGGCGCAAGAGGAATGTCCCAGTCGGTGAAGCATTGCGTGACCGAAGGAATCGCCCCGCGACATGACAGCGCCGAAGTATAGTCCGGGCAAGGAGATGACGAATGCACGCCGCGCAATGGAGAGAGCCGTTTTTATAGCCATCAGGCGCTTAGCGTGTCATTTCCAGGGGTGTTGCCTCGAAAGAAAGCGAGACGCCGGCGATTGAGAGGTCTTTTCCTTTGGGCGGAGATTTCTCAGCGGTTCGCGCCTCGAAATGGAATAAAGATATGAAAGACGAGCTCGCTCAAGCTGATTCTCCTTCAACGCGCCGTCTCCTTTTGGCAGCGTATAACGCCTTACGGGCGCGATACGGCCACAGAAACTGGTGGCCTGCCGATACGCCGTTCGAAATGTGCGTCGGCGCGGTGCTCACCCAGAATACCGCGTGGAAAAACGTGACGCAGGCCATAGCCAACCTCAAGGCAGCGGGAGCGCTCGATGTCTTCGCCATACATCTCATGGAACCGGAGGAGTTGGCAGTCCTGATCAAGCCAAGCGGCTACTACAACATCAAGGCGCGCAGGCTGAAAAGCTTGGTCAGCCATATCGTAAGACGCCACCGGGGAGAGTTATCTTCCCTCTTGGACCTGCCCCTGGGAACTCTCAGGAAAGAACTGCTTTCAGTAAACGGCGTGGGAAAAGAGACCGCAGACAGCATCATCTTATATGCGGCCGAGAAGCCGATATTTGTGGTGGACGCATACACAAAGAGGGTCTTGGGAAGGCATGGCATGCTCCCTGCCGACTCGGATTACGACGAGGTTCAGGAGTTCTTTCACCGTCACCTGCCAAGAGATGTTCCTCTCTTCAACGACTATCATGCACAGTTCGTTGCCGTAGGAAAAAACCACTGCAAGGCAAAGCCCTCGTGCGAAGGTTGCCCTCTCGCGGACGTGTTCCCGCCCCACGGCGCGAAAAGACGGGACGGAGAGCCAAGAGCGAAGGTCGCTCCTGGCTCACGCGTCAGTCGGAAATAGTGTATGAGCCCTTTTTTTCAGGATCGAATTCGATGTTCGCCTTGACGTAGCCCACGTTGTTCATACCCGCTTTTTTGAGGATGTTGTAGGCCATCTCTGCCCTCGCGCCGGTGGCGCAGTGAAGTATTATTTTTTTGTCCTTGGGCAATTCATTGAGGCGCTGTTCCAATTCATCCAGTGGTATATGTTTTGAATGAGGGAAGGCGCCGGCGGCGGCCTCAGACGGGAGCCTGACGTCAAGTATCAAGGTATCGGACGAGGGGTTGGTCAAGAGCGACTTGAAGACTTCAATGTCGATCTCCCCTGGCATGAGTTTCCGAACATATTGAATGGTGGATGAAGCTGGTCCTTTGGTCGTCTTCTGGCCAGCCTTTTCCCAGGCCAACAAGCCGCCCGCCAGAATGCTCACCTGCTTATAGCCCCAGCCTGTTATGGTTTTGTACGCTTCTTGTGTTTGGGTCGTGTTTCCGTCCTGATCATACAGGATGATTGGCGCTCCCTTGTACGAGGGGAACGAGGACTCCATGGCCGCGAGCCCCCCTTCGGGTGGAACGACAGCTCCCGGAATATGGCCCTGTTCTACCTCCTTGTTGGGGCGTACGTCGATGAGGATGTATGGCTGCTCATTTTTTTGATAATCGAGGATGCCTGCCACCGTGGAAAAGACCAATTGGCCTGCTTTCTTCCATTCAGGCATCCCCCCGTGGAAGACTTTCACGTCTTTGTACCCAAGTTTTTCTGCTTTTCGGGCCGCAAGAGGACTCAACACACAAGACACTCCGGCGCAATAGTAAATTTGGGTTATGTTTTTGTCTTTTGGGAGAAGCGTCTCTTGGAGTTTGTCAAACACGAAGAAGGGCATGGAAAGCGCGGTGGGTATATGCCCCTGGTTGTACATTTCCTCGGGCCTGCTGTCTAAGAGGATGTATTTGCCCTTTTCTGGTCCCTTGGCAACGAGGCTCGCAAGCTGCTCCGCGGTGATCAACTGCTCCGGAGGCACGGCCAGGCCCTTTTTCACTTCGATTTCCGTAGCCACCAACTTGCCGTTCTTCTTTGCATAAACGACCTTCACCGACTCTTGGGAGGCGATGGCGCGGTAGTTTTCGGCATTTTTCAGGACAGTGGCGTCATCGTAGAAGACGATTTCGTTGTCATTGTTGATCTTAAGCTGAACGGTCTTTGCCTTGGTGGACACATTGACGAATTTTCCGGCCAAGACATTGGGCGTCTTGTCGTACGTGTGGCACTTCAGACAGCTCTGGTCTGATTTTCCGGGGATCGCGTCGTCGGCGGACGCAAAAAAAGGCGTCGTCAACACGAGGACCATTGCCATAACGATGAACTTGAATTGGACCTTTTGAAACACGAGCTACTCCTTTCCTTTAATTTTTTTGCGATATCCCTCCGCGCCCAGACGGCTTTGCGGATGCAGTCCGCTTTCGAAGGCGCAGGGCGTCCTGCTGATTTCACTGTTTTGGCGCGTCATGATACTAGATGCGCTTCAAGAGCCACAGTTGCGTGGAATGCACCTTTGATATATATATTTACTAATGTATTTATATAGTTTAATATAACAGAGCTGCATGCAAGTCAACCGCTTCGCCCAAAACGCCGCAGCACTTTTTCGCCCACATGGCAAGCACCCTCTGAAACAAGCCTCGATTGTGGCCTCCCCAAAAATTGCAATTTCTCTTGACAATTCAAGAGCGTATATATAACATTCTGCAATCCTTTAATGTAGTTTCAACACATTGAACATTCAGTTTTTTTCTGGAGGAGATCGTTATGTCACCCATAGGGCGCACTCGCATCATTGATAATTTCTTCCCGAACGCACTCATCACTTAACAGGGGCCGTGTTTCGCTTTGCATGACCCCGGCCTTCTCGGCCTGCGTCTCTCTGCGCTTCGGTTGGAGATGACCACAGCAAACGCCCAGAGAGATGGCGGGGACGCCGAGAGAAGAGCCGAATCAACGACATTTCTTGTTGCGTACGACGGCGCTTTTACCACGTTCAGACGAGCCACATTTTTTGAAGTTAGGAATAAGACATGAACAAATCAGACCTTATTGCCGCCCTGGCCAAGGAAGCGGACCTTCCGTTGAGGAAGGCGGAAGAAATTGTCAATCTGGTGTTCGAAACCATGTCAAAGGCCCTCATCGAGGGCAATCGGATCGAGATACGAGGATTCGGATCGTTCATGGTGAAGGAATACCGGGGCTATACCGGAAGAAACCCAAAAACCGGGGAGCAGATCCTGGTGACCGACAAGAGGCTCCCCTTTTTCAAAACAGGCAAAGAACTCAAAGAAAAGGTGGATGCGGCCACCAAGGCAATGGAATGAAGCTCCCGCTCTTTCTCGCGCTAACCGCCCCACGCAGCCGGGAAGATGCCGATTCTGTCGCCTTCCTCGAGCTGATAATCTAGCCCAACCAGCGTACGGTTTACGGTGATGATCGCGGATCTGGCGTCCGGCAGATGCAGGGTCGCCAACAGATCGGCGATCGTCATCCCCCTTCGATAATCCAACAACATGCCATGTCGAGGGTCATAGGAAGGGACAAATCGTCTCAAATATGATCCCAGTTCAACGTAAACGGGCATGAGGGTATCCCATGTTGTGTACCTTTCAACAGCCTGGGAACGCCTGGACGGGTTCCGTTCTCACAATAGCCGCGACGGGCGACCCACGCAAGAAACACAGAGTCGGGACATCGCATGGATCGACATGGCGAGGAGAAATGAGATCCGCGTCATCGAATTCAAGAGAACGGTCGAAAAAACCTACGGCAATCAGGCGAACCGGCCGTTTGTCATTCCGAGGAGGTGGGCTCGAACAGAGTGAGAGACTGAGAAATCTTGGCTGACGGGTAAGATTTCTCGCTTCGCTCGAAATGACAGGGACCATGCATTCGAAATGAGCGGCGCCTCATCGAATTCGTGATTATAGGGCTCTCGAAAGTGAACGCGAATTCGATAAGGGCATGATTGATTGATGCGAGCTGAGCTTGCCGCGTCGCTTGCCGCTCCTCGCAATGACAAGGGTTTTGCGGGCATCATGACGAGCAAAGCGAAGCAACCTCGTGATAACCTTTTAGAATGGGCGCCGATTTGAGAGGGGCTTTAAGACATGCCATTCGAGGCATCCGAGTCTTCCATACCTCCTTTGATCTTTGCGGCTGCTGTTCATTTTCGTGTGGGAAGGCCGCTCATGCGAAAAATCCTTGCACAAATTCCAATGCGCAAGTAAGATGCATTCATTCCTCTATCTGGGACCGACCTTCCTCTGAGGAAAAGCGCCCGGGGGCTTCTTATTCTTCAGGGGACCACGCATACGGTTTTCTGGAAGTTCACTAGGGACAACGTTGTCACACATGAAACGCAACCGGCATGAAAGAAGGTCTTATCTCTGACGCAGCGCATGGGGATGGTCACTGACCGTCGATAGGTGCGCCTTGTGGCTAAAAGGCGCAGGCGCCACGAGGCTTTACGTTCTGGTCGCATTGACAGAGCAGAAGCATATTCGGGGTTGATCGTCATGATCGAGCCGTGGAGGCGACGCATACGCGAAGGGTTTTGACGCGGGCATGTCACGCGGGAGGTCATGCATTAAGCACGTGATTCAGAGAGGAGGAAGGTAAGTATGACGGTAAAGATTTTTCTCAACGAAGACGAGATCCCTCGCCAGTGGTACAACATTGTGGCGGACATGCCTCGTCCACCCCTGCCGCCCCTTCATCCGGGTACGCATCAGCCCATAGGGCCTGAAGACTTGGCTCCTGTTTTTCCCATGAATCTCATCGAGCAGGAAGTGTGTCAGGACCGGTGGGTGACCATACCCGATGAAGTGCTCGAGAAGTTGTTGATCTGGCGTCCAACGCCTTTATATAGAGCGGTAAGGCTGGAACGATATTTGAACTGTCCAGTCAAGATTTACTACAAGAATGAAGGCGTCAGCCCCGCAGGGAGCCACAAACCGAACACCGCCATCCCGCAGGTCTATTACAACAAGGTCTTTGGCATAAAAAGGATCAGCACCGAGACGGGCGCGGGACAATGGGGAAGCGCCTTGAGCTTCGCATGCAGCCAGTTTGGCCTCGAGGCCAAGGTCTATATGGTGCGGGTGAGCTACGAGCAAAAGCCTTATCGCAGACTCATGATGAACACGTGGGGAGCGACATGCGTTCCAAGCCCGAGCAGCGAGACAGAGGCGGGCAGGAAGATTCTGGCGCAAGACCCCAATTCCCCTGGCAGCTTAGGGATTGCCATCAGCGAAGCCGTCGAGGACGCGGTCACCAGCGAAGCGCAAGGACGGCCGCCGACCCGTTATTCCCTGGGCAGCGTGCTCAACCACGTGATGCTTCATCAAACCATCATCGGTCTGGAGGCGCAGAAGCAGCTCGCCGTTGCAGGAGATTACCCTGATATCGTCATCGGGTGCGCTGGCGGCGGGAGCAACTTCGCGGGCTGCGCGTTCCCATTTGTGCGAGACAAGATTGCAGGCAAAAAAGTGGATATCATCGCAGTGGAACCATTTTCCTGTCCTACGATGACCAAGGGACCATTTACGTATGATTTCGGCGACACTGTGCAGATGACCCCACTCTTGCCCATGCACACTCTGGGACATTCCTTTGTGCCCGCGCCGATCCACGCTGGCGGATTGCGCTACCATGGTATGGCGCCTCTGGTCAGCCAGCTCATCATGGATGGGCTCATCGAGCCTCGCGCTGTACATCAGTTGGAAACTTTCGAGGCGGGAGTAACGTGGGCGAGGACGGAAGGGTACATTCCTGCTCCTGAGACCAACCACGCCCTGGCCGCGGTGATACAGGAGGCTAAGAAGGCTAAAGAAGAAGGGAAAGAAAAGACCATCTTAGTCAACTGGAGCGGACACGGCCTTGTGGATTTGGCCGCGTATGACGCATACTTCCAAGGGAAACTCTTTGATTACGAGCTTCCTCAGGAAGAAATCGATAGGGCGCTCAAGGCCCTCGAAGGCTTCCCGAAGGCCAATCTGTGATGTTGTAAAATCGTCGAGACTGCGTTGCGGAGCGACCTATATGCTCCATAACGATACCCACCGCAGCGGGCAATGAAAGCGACGCTGTCTCGACATCACGCGTGCGAACACTCTCGCTACGTGGGGCTCACGATTTGAGCTCTGTCGATGCTCAGCAGCCGGACTCAATCAGTGGAAGAAAGGAGTGGTGATCTTTGGACGTCAACGAGGCGACGAAATCGGCGCTTCCTCCTGATGACCGTGAGATAAGGTGTCCACGACTTGGAGGACAGGTAACATTCAGCTACTGCCGTCGTGAGGCGTCGGGGAAACCTTGTTTCAAGGCCCTGGATTGTTGGTACCAGTCCTTTGACGCGGAGGCTTTCTTCCGTCGGGAACTAGGCGACGAGATGTTCGAAAAAATTTTTCTGGCGCCGCCCAAACCCCGACTCGTTACGCTCGTGGACCTTATAGAACAGGCGACCAAGACATTGAAAAACCATAAAAATACCAGGGATAAACCCGACTCTGACAATCGCGCCTAGCCGCGCGCAGGGAGTCCCGGCTACATTGCGACGCTGATCGGACTCAAACAGCGGCGTTGCAAAATTACTGCTCTGAATGTTTCGCTTTACTCGCAACTAAAGCATCGGGAGAGGTCACGCAGTATGATGGGCCTCGGAGCATGCCCTTTGACGCGCGGCGGAAGAAGGACTGGCTTTTGCGGGAGTCGTTCTCGGCTGCGTTGCGAAGAGCTTGATATCAGTCGATACGCTCTCGAATAAAAACAATTGGGACGGCAAACTCTTTACTCATGAGGACGCGTATCTCGTCGTTTATAGTCGTCTTCACAAGTTATCACGAGATTGCTTCGCTTCGCTCGCAATGACACGTAAGAAAACATTGTCATTGCGAGCAAGGCGATGCAATCTCTTGATAATTTTGGAGAATGATTATGGAACAGCCAGCAGAAGGCTTGTCAATAGAGAGCACACGGGTAGAAAGGATGGGACCAATGCTGTATGCGGTAATCATCGCGGGGGGGAGTGGGACAAGATTTTGGCCTGAGAGTCGAAAAAGAAGACCTAAGCAGCTTCTGCGTATTGCCAGCGACCGCTCTCTGTTACGCGCCACGGTCGAGAGGGTTCTCGGCCTTGTCCCCATGGAAAGAATCATGATCGTCACCATCGAAGAACAAAGCGCACAGATTCGGGAGGAAGTTCCTGAACTTGGCCAATCGAGCATTGTTATCGAGCCCTATGGGAGAAACACGGCGCCCTGCATCGCGCTGGCTGCTTTTAAGCTGGCGGCGCAGGACCCTGAAGCCGTGATGCTGGTACTGCCGGCTGATCATATCATTGGCGATGTGCCTGAGTTTCTTGAATGCGCGAAGTTCGGGGCTGACATTGCGCGTGGCCACGGCGTGCTCGTCACGTTCGGCATTCAACCGACAAGGCCCGAAACAGGCTATGGATACATAAAGATAGGCGAAAAGGCGTTTGGGATCGGCGATAGGGCGGCTCATCGCGTCGATCGCTTTGTCGAGAAGCCTGACAGAGCCACCGCGGAACAATATCTCGCCAGCGGCGACTATCTTTGGAACAGCGGCATGTTCTTGTGGAGCGTCTCGACCATTCTCGAGGCCTTTAAGGAGCATCTCCCAGACGTCTATGAACGCCTCCACGCGATATCGGGGTTTTTGAACGCAGAGGGCGAGAGAGAGGCGGTGCGTCGAATATATCCGGAGCTGCCAAACGTATCCATTGACAATGGCATTATGGAAGTGGCCCAAAATGTGGCGGTGATTCCGCTGAACGTACCATGGAACGACGTCGGAAGCTGGCCCGCGCTCCATGACGTATGGGGGGCTGACGCCAGCGGCAATTCAGGTCGGGGCGACTTCGTGCAAATAGGGAGCAGCAAGTGCGTGGTATCGGCGGGCTCACGACTGGTGGCCCTGGTTGGCGTGAACAATCTTATTGTGGTGGATACTCCGGATGCGGTATTAGTATGCCATAAGGATTCGGCTCAAGACATCAAGAAATTGCAGACGCTGCTCGTCGAACGCGGGTACGAGCATTTGCTTTGAAAGGCGCTCAATACGCCCTTTGACCAAAACGCATGCAACAGCGTCAATGTTCTCAATGACGCCGAGGGAGGAGTTACGATGACTCATTTTTCGTCGGAGATATCCAAGAGTTTTAAGGCATATGACATTCGGGGCCGCATTCCAGATGAGTTCAATGAGGACGTCGCGTACCTCATTGGACGAGCCTATGGTGAATTTCTCAAACCTCGGAAGGTCTGCGTTGGTCATGACATCAGGCTCACCAGCCCCTCGATTTCCCAGGCGCTGGAAAAAGGCCTCGCTGACCACGGTTGCGACGTCGTGGACATCGGGCTGTCCGCGACCGAAGAAATCTATTTCGTGACATCTGACATGAAGCTGGACGGCGGCATCATGGTTACCGCCAGCCACAATCCAGCAGATTATAATGGCATGAAACTCGTGAGGCACGAATCTCGTCCCATTAGCGGGGACACGGGATTGAAGGACATAGAGCGGTTGGTGCTGGAACACGCGTTTGGGGACGTCGCGGACCCAAGGGGCGCGGTCACGCATGTCAACACCAAAGATGCATATATCGACCACCTGCTGACTTATATCGACGTCAAAAAAATAGCCCCCTTAAAGGTAGTGATGAACTGCGGCAACGGCTGCGCCGGCCCTATACTCGAAAGGCTGGAACCGAGGATCCCCATTGAATTCATTAAAATATTCCCCGAACCAGACGGGAGCTTCCCCAACGGCATTCCTAATCCTCTGTTGCCGGAAAATAGGGATGTCACCATCGATGCGGTCATTGCCCACAAAGCGGATCTCGGCATTGCCTGGGATGGCGATTGCGACAGGTGTTTCTTCTTTGACGAAACAGGTGAGTTTATCGAGGGCTATTATGTGGTGGGTTTTCTGGCTCAGGCATTTCTGAGGGATAGGCCGGGGTCAAAGATTGTCCATGACCCTCGTTTGGTCTGGAATACCATCGAAATAGTGCGTGAACACGGCGGCATCCCGGTGATGTGCAAATCAGGCCACGCCTTTATCAAGGATAGGATGCGCAAGGAAGATGCGGTGTACGGCGGCGAGATGTCCGCTCATCACTATTTCAAGGAGTTTGCTTACTGCGACAGCGGCATGATCCCTTGGCTGCTTCTCATCCAGACCATAAGTACGGAAGGCCGCCCATTGTCCGAACTGGTCAAGGCCCGCATGGAGAAGTATCCGGTGAGCGGGGAGATCAACCGAACCGTATCGGACCCCAAAGCGGTCATGCAGGCCATCCAAGCGCATTACGCAAGCAGCGCCGTCTCCGTTGATCACATCGACGGCGTGAGCATGGAATTCGACCGCTGGCGCTTCAACCTGCGCCCGTCGAACACCGAGCCTGTCATAAGGCTCAATGTAGAGACCAGACAGGACAAGGACCTGCTGGCCGAAAAGACTGAGGAACTCCTTGCAATGATTGGGAAATTTGGGGCTTAAGGCGGTTCTCGACAATATACGGGTTCTCGAAATTTCTGTCGCAATGAGGGCGGCCTCGTCGAGCTGTGGTCGCTTTCGGAACCTCCCTGACAGCCGCCAAAAGTCAACCTTTGTTATTTCGAAGGAGCGACTCTCGAACGAAGTGAGACACTGCGACTGAGAAATCTTGGTTTTCTGACCAGGATTTCTCGCTTCGCTCGAAATGACAGGGACAATGGATTCAAAATGACCGGCGCCTCATTGAATTCGTGATTACTTTCGACAATGACTGTAACGGATCTCTCCTTTTAGTTTCTGATAAAGACCCGGGCAAGAGCGACGCCGTCGCGTATTTCTGCCCGGGCTTCTATCTTTTCCGTATCCACGTTCAGCTCTTGAGCGTGTCCATTCCGAAACTCGACGCGGGCTCGTCCTCCTGCCCCGTCCATGTGAACGTTCACATCCTGGAGATCGATGCGCAGGCCTATTCCCAGCGCCTTCAGCGCGGCTTCTTTCAGCGACCATAGCGCTGTGAGGTAGGCCCATTTGTCTGGGGAGGCGGCTGCCGCCTTTTTTTCGTCATCGGTGAAATAGTCGTCGATCCAGGGTTTGGTCCGCGGTTTTATCTTTTCTATGTCTATGCCGAGCCCTCGGAAGGCTGCGCCTTCACTTGCGAGGGCTGCCACCAATCCGTTGGAATGGGACAGTGAGACTTCGCAGCACGCAGGCCCGTTGCCGTTGCGCAGTTCTGCCAAGGGCTTCCCCAATTCGTCTTGACGGATGACGATGTCTCCGAGAGACGCGCCGCCGGCAGCGGCTTTTTGCAGCACACGACCTGCGACGGTTTTCAGAGCCAGTCTTCCGGCAAGCCATTCCTGAGCCCTTTTCTCTATGCGGTGCGCCTTGTATTCGTGGTATTCGAGATCGGTCAACCCTGCCGCTGTGGCGTCTTTGTCAGAGATCGATGCGACCAAACTATGCGAGTGCGTGAGGAGTTCCGCGACCCTTCCAGGAAAGCGCGCATCGCCGGGGATTTCTATCATCGAGATGCCCGCGGCCTCGATTATCAACTGATTGCGCTCATCCACCACCGCGGCGTCAAACAGAAAGCGTCGCCTACCTGTCGCCGGATCTTCAGCGACGCCTTTGAAGGTCAGGCGGCCGACTGCGGGCGAACCATCGGGGGACAATATGTCGAGGCGCTCCACCCCGACAGGAAGGGCCATCACCCCTTGCGTTTCGATGGCGTAGGCCGCGCAGGCTTGGAAACAGCTTTCCAAGGCCGCAGGTCCATGCGTCTGAAACATGGAGTCCTGCTGGGCGGTATTCATGAAACCAAATGTGGCCTGGCTGGCCGCCTCGTCCAGGAAGACATGATCGAGAAAGCGGAAGGCAGGCCCGTGGAAGAATACCTTGTAGATATCTGAATGGTGTATGAATATTCCGTTGCGGGGAAGTGTCGAGGATACCGTGTCCTTGCGAGGGGGCGGCGACGACGCCTTCCTCAAGCGCGCCCGGTGATGCACCCTGCGCTCGCCCACTTTGTTCCCCTGCTTGTCGGTCATCCATGAGCAGATTTGCGCGTGAAGCATGGGCTCATCTTGGGCCGTATCCACCCTCGTCACCTCGAGTTCGATTTCGAGCTTTTCATTCTTAAAGAGTTTTATGGGTCGTACGAATTCCAGAGCTTCCACCACGTACGGCCTGTTATCACGGTCAAGTTCTGAAGCGGCTGCAGTCATTATTTCAAGCCCCCCGACTCCAGGCAGCACGCAGGCCCTATCGATGCGGTGATGCGCAAGAAGAGGATGGGCGGGATCGAGCATAACCTTGGCCTGCAGATATTGTCCGGGCTTTTGATCTTCGATGACCACGTGTTGCCCTGCCCATTTGACGGAAGAGCGTAAGGCGGTCTGCATGGGCGGCTCGTGTTGCGAGGCCCCAAAAGCGTCCTCGGCAAAAGGCCCGAGTTTTCCCGCAACGACGACCTCCGTGTTGTCGGAGATGATCTCTATCTCCTCTGCCAGGATCTCCGCCCCACGTCGAGGAGGAATGAAATCGATGCCTGCCGATTTGAGCGCCTTCTCCACGCTGCCGCGCGTTGCCATCCCGATATCTGACCATGGGGCCCATGCAATGGTCGTCGCCATGATGTCGAGGCGCCGACCGACCCACCTCAAGAGATGAGCCAACCCGTCGTTGGCGGCCGCATAGTCAACCTGGGCTTTGTTGCCGAATCTACCGGAAACGCTCCCGAAGCCGATAATTTTTTTTGGCGTAATATGATGCGCTTCAAGGGCCTGAAGGATGTTCCTCATCCCATTCACCTTTACCTCGAAGACGCGCATCATCTGTTCCTGCGTTTTGGAGTGCAGGGACTTGCTCGCATCCACGCCAGCCGCATGGAGAACCAAATCTATTCTCCCGCACAGCTCGGAAACCTCTTGTATCACCTCGCTGACGGCTTCGCTGTCCACAATGTCAACAGCTCGATACACGACCTCAGCGCCTCGAGCTCTGAGCCTCGACACCGTCCTGAAGACCTCCGCTTCTGCCTTGAGCGATCCCAATTCTTTTTCCACGAGAACTGGGGTCAGGGCAACGCCTTGCCGCCTCAGACGGTCCATGAGCCTGCGTTTCTCATCCTGCCACTGCGTTTCGTCGAATTGAGCCAACTTTTCGGCCCTCTTGCTCAGGCGGGTCCTCCCGAGGAGCGCAAAGGTGTATTGCCGGACGCCGGCGAGAAATTCAGCGCACGCCGATGCGATACCCCTGGCGCCGCCCGTGATGAGAATGACATCTCCATCTGCCAGGGGCTGTCGCTCCCTGGCGCCTTGTCTCGGCAGTAGGCGAACGACGCGCACCTCGCCATTTTGTCCAATTCCTGTTTCCACGGGGAATGCGGGGATCAGGGCCTGCATCAGGCGCTCCGCGCGTTCGGCTGCATCCAACTGCGGATGGAAGTCGATCACACGCACGAGGGAGTCAGGATATTCCCGGGCAAACGCTTTCGTGGCTCCGCAAATAGCCCCTGCTTCGACGCAACCCGAGGTAGGCGCTTCAAAGCCGAACGCCCCATCTTCGCTCACGGCGGCAATGAGGAACGCCGGTCCTTCTTCGCGTTGTTTGGCCAGGAGACGATACAGCTCGAACGTATCAGCAACGTGGTCGATGTGGGGCGTCACACCAAGCAGATTTACGCAACCCATGCGTTTCCCTTGTATTTCCCCAAAGTTTTTGGGCGAGTCGATCGTACGAACAGGGCAGGCGAGAGCTTTTTGCAGGGAAGCGACAACCGCGCGCCGCGTCACCGGGTCTCCCCCTACCACCAACGCTTCATCTGCCTCTATGCGGGGAACCCCTGGATCGACATGGACGACTTGGATTCGCGTTTCATAAAGCCTGACCGTTAGGTCCTGGGACGCCTCAGCAGGCAAAGCCCCTTCTTCGCTCCCTGCGCGTGGTTGTCCGGCTTGGGGCTGATCTTCGACCTGGCTGCCAAGATTCTCGTGCACAAAGCGTACAAGGTGATGTATGGTGGGGAAATCCGCTATCTTGAGCCCTTCTATTCTCGGGATGCGGTATTTTTTCCTGAGTTCGGCGATGAACTCGGCTTGTTTTACGGTGTCAATGCCGAGGTCTGCTTCCAGGTCCAAGTCCAGGGCCAGCATCTCTTCAGGGTACCCTGTTTTTTGAGAAAGCAATTGGATAATCTCTTTTGTCACTTCGTCTTCGGTCTGGGGGCCGCTTGTCGCAGTGGAAAGGGGTTCGTCCTGCAGCGAGGCGGTGTTTGTGGCCTGCACAGCCGGCCTAAGATGGGATATCACAAATTGAATTATGTGCTCTATGGTGGGGTATTCAGCAATCTTGAGGCCGTCTATGCGCGGAATCCCATAGAGAGACCTTACTTCGGAAATAAATTCCGCCTGCTTGACAGTATCGATTCCGAGATCGGCCTCCAAATCCAGCTTTGTGTCGAGCATCTCCGAAGGATAGCCTGTCTTTTCTGAGAGCAGCTTCAGGAGATTGGCTCGGACTTCATCAACAGGCAGGGGGCCGTGGTCTGCGGCGAGGGGCTGCACGAGAGCAGGCTGATCTTGCGAGTCAGTCTTCAGGGCGCTTGTCTCGGCCGGTATGACATCTTTCTGCCGTTCGTACACCCGCAACGTGCGCTGTTCGATCCTTATGGCGGGATCTTGGTATCCGGTTATCTCTCTCAGCCAGTTCTTGTGGGCGGTGATATCCGTGAGTCGATTTTCTTCTTTGGAAGCCACCCTGTACAGGGCCATGACGATCTGCGACCCAAAACCCGCCGCCAGCCGAAGCGCATAATGGGCATTATGCGGGCCTCCTTTGCTGAGATTCATGTCGGCAAAATCAGGATCAGGCTGTTCGAGATTGGGAATAGGCGGCAGCAGGCCCTTCTGCAGGCATCGCATGGCAACCACGTCTTCCACGCCCACTCCCATGGTATGACCGGTGAAACCCTTGGTGTTTGCGATGGGAATCTTTTTCGCATGTTCCCCGAAGGTCTTCTTGAGCGCGGCTATTTCTGCTGCTGAGCTGCCGCCCCGCCGCGGGGAGTAGGTTTCGTGGGACATAAAAAAGACGTTTCTCGCAAGATCGGTTCTCTTGAGGCCGGATTGATACTCCCACTTTGCGATCATCTCCTCCATGGTTGAGCAGATGTGTTCCACATCCAAGCGCGTCCCATGAAAACCGCTGTTGGCCACGACGCCTGCTTCTATGGAGACTATCGGCTCGAGACCGCGTTTTTTCACGAGGTCTTCCTTTTCCAGCACCAGACCGACTGCGGCAGAGCCCAGGATGAGGCCGTGGCGTCTTTCGTCAAACGGCAGCGCAGCCTCCCGTACGTTTCCTTTCACGGTTGCGGCGCCCATAGCGAGGAAACCCG
>Ga0272446_1004676_pt1 | contig 15913 bp, 12 predicted proteins | sample YNPCB0061_FD_194587 | JGI IMG/M metagenome (GOLD analysis project Ga0272446, IMG submission 194587) | Hot spring microbial mat communities from Yellowstone National Park, WY, United States - YNP-CB-006-1 | ecosystem: Environmental > Aquatic > Thermal springs > Hot (42-90C) > Sediment | place... | reverse complement strand
GTTTGCAGCGGGCGCGTAACCAACCTGTGTGACTTCGGCGCGTTTGTCGATCTGGGCGGGGTGGAAGGCCTCATCCACATCAGCGAACTGAGTTGGGGGCGCGTCGGCCACCCCCGCGATGTGCTCAATCGCAACGAGACGGTGCGCGTGTACGTGATGGACGTTCAGCGCGAACATGGCCGCGTCGCCCTTAGCTTGAAGCGCCTACAACCCGACCCTTGGGCTACCGTCGAACAGCGCTACACCGTCGGCCAAATTGTCGAAGGGGTGATCACCAACGTCGTCGATTTTGGCGCGTTCGCCCGCGTTGAAGAAGGGCTAGAGGGTCTGATCCACGTCTCTGAACTGGCAGAGGGGAACTTTCTTCACCCCCGTAACGTCGTGCGGGAGGGCGAGCGCATCCGGGCGCGGGTGCTGAACATCGACGGGCAATCGCGGCGGCTGGGGCTAAGCCTCCGGCGCGGCGAAAACGACATGACGACCCCCGCCGAACCCCGCCGCACCAACGGCTACGGCGGCTACTAGCCCGGATCATCCGGATCATGACGGGGCAGGAAGCCAGCCTGCCCCGTTTTGTGCCCCGCTTTGAGACCGGGCCTAGCCGATGATGTTGAGCGGGATCGTATCGCCGCTCAGCAGTTGCGAAACGCTGATCCGGGCGGCGGTCTCCCGCGCAAAGCGGCGGAAGGCTTGCGCCGTCGCCGATTCGGGGTGGCTAATCACGATGGGACGGCCCGAATCGCCCCCCTTGCGCACCTCAGCATCGAGCGGGATGCGGCCCAAGAACGGCACTTTGCGCTCGGCGGCCAACTTTTCGCCACCGCCTTCGCCGAATTGTTCGCCCGCCATGTTCTCGACGATCCCCAAAATTGGCACATTCAGCTGTTCAAACATGCTGATCGAACGCACGGCGTCGCCGATGGCCACGTATTGCGGTTGGGAGACGATGATCGCCCCCGCCAGTGGCACGGCTTGGGCAAGGCTGAGCGGGGCGTCACCTGTGCCCGGCGGCAGGTCGACGATCATGTAGTCCAATTGGTCGCCCCACGCCACGTCGTTGAAGAACTGGCGAATGGCGCTGTTGAGCATCGGGCCGCGCCACACCATCGCCTTGTCGGGGTCGCTCAGAAAGCCCATGCTGATGGCCTTCAGGCCGTACACCTCAAAGGGGACGATCTTGCCATCTTTAACGACGGGGCGGCCATGCGTCAGGCCCAGCATGATCGGCACGTTGGGGGTAAGGATGTCGGCATCCATCAGGCCAACCCGCGCCCCTTCCTTCGCCAACGAGACGGCCAAATTCACTGAGACCGTCGTTTTGCCCACGCCGCCCTTGCCGCTGCCCACTGCGACAATGTTGCGGATCGGGCTGGCGACGCGGCCATGAACGCGGTTGCCGGGCACTTCGGCATCCCACTTGATTTCGATGCCCTTCATGCCGGGAATCTTCTTCACAGCGGCTTCGGCGTCTTTGTACATGACATCTTTGAGGGGGCAGGCGGGGGTTGTCAACATCAACGTGAACTTCGCCACGCCGTCCTGAACGGTTAGGTTACGCACCATGTTGAGGGTGACAATATCTTTGTGGAGTTCCGGTTCGATAACAGTGGCAAGCGCTTGCATCACTGCGGTTTGCAGCTGGTCGGACATGTTTTCCTTCCTTAACAGACACCCATCGGGCGGCCCACCCGCCACAGGGTGAATTTGGACAACGGGGAAGCGGATAATTATAATGATTATATCTAATAAATGTCTCAAACGCCTTGAGTGAGCCGAAAAGAAGGCCCCCTGCGCAAATAGAGGGCAGGACGCTGCCTTCGCAACGCCCCGCCTTGACCAGCTTGCGTCCGGTTAGTCTCGGAACGGTTCAGGAACGACTGTCTGTGCAATGGCAGCCTGCAACGCCGCGATCTCCGCTTGAAGGGTCGGGATCACATTTTCCAGTGGGATCAGGGTGTTTTCCCGGCTGGCGTCGCTCCGGCGCTTGAATTCTACCGCGCCTTGCTTCAACGTCTTGGCGCTGATTGTAATCCGCAAGGGGATACCGATCAGGTCAGCATCTTTGAACTTCGTCCCGGCGTGTTCGTCGCGTTCATCGTAGAGCACTTCGATCCCCGCCTTCAGCAGGCTCCGATAGAGTTGCTCCGCCTGTTCTTCCGCCCCCGCGAGCGAGACCAAATGCACCTCAAACGGCGCAACCGTGATTGGCCAGATCAGGCCGTTTTCATCGTTGTGCATCTCCGCGATGCACGAGAGTAGCCGCCCAACGCCGATCCCGTACGACCCCATAATCACCGGCTTGGATTTGCCGTCTTTATCTAGGAAATACGCCTTGAGCGCATCGCTGTAGCGCGTGCCCAGTTTGAAGATGTTCCCGACCTCCACCCCGCGGACGATCTGCAACGGTTGGCCGCATACCGGGCAGCCATCGCCCTCTGCTGGAGCCGCAATATCGGTGATGAGGTGGGCGGTGTAATCCCGCGGGAAGTTGACGTGCTGAAGGTGGTAGCCGACCTCATTCGCGCCCATCACGAGATTGGGCGAATGGGCGACCGCATCATCGATCACGACGAGGGCCGCATCGCTGATCCCAATTGGGGAAGCATACCCCGGCACCGCCCCGATGGCTAAAATCTCGGCTTCTTTGGCCGGGCGCATAGCCTTCGCCTTGATTGCATTCCCCAGTTTCGTCTCGTTCACCTCCATATCGCCACGCACGACGGCAAAAACGAACTTCTCCCGATGTTGGGTGGCCTCGCCCTTGCCTTCGATCATGGTAGCGACCATGAAGACGGCCTTCGCGGTCTTGGCTTTGGGGATGTTCAGGAAGTTCGCCAAGTCCTCGATGGTGGTGGTGTTCGGCGTGGCGACCTTCTCAATCGGGAGCGGGTCTTCCGGCGCGGCGGCGGGTTTCCGGAAGTTGACCACCTCGCGGTTGGCCGAATACCCACACGAACGGCACAGGAACAAGGTATCTTCACCGCTGGGCGTCAGGAACATGAACTCGTGGGCCATGCTGCCGCCCATCATGCCCACGTCGGACTTCACGGCGATCACGGGCAGGCCACACCGCCGGAAAATGTTAAAGTATGCCTGATAGTGCGCACGGTACTGGGCATCCAGCCCTTCCCACGTGCTATCCAGACTGTAGCTATCCTTCATGGTGAACTCGCGGGTGCGGATGAGGCCAGCACGTGGGCGGGGTTCATCGCGCCATTTGGTCTGGATTTGGTAGAGCAACGCGGGCAATTGCCGGTACGAACGAATGTCGTTCCGCACCAGATCGCCGATCACTTCCTCGTGAGTCATGGCGAGGGCCATATCGCGCCCGGCCCGATCCGTGAAGCGCGTCAGGGAGTCGTCGATCTGATACCAGCGGTTGGTTTCTTTCCAGATGTCGGCTGGGTGGACGACGGGCATCGTAATTTCCTGCCCGCCAATGGCATTGATCTCTTCGCGCATGATGTTCATGATCTTCATCATGGAGCGCTGCGCGAGGGGCAGGTAACTAAAAATGCCCGCCCCCAGCTGACGGATAAACCCCGCCCGTAGAAGAAGTTGATAGCTGGTGACATCGGCCTCCGATGGCTTTTCACGCAGCGTTTGACCAAAGAGTTTGCTCATGTACATGGGTAGAAATCTCGCTTAGTAGGGTGTAGGGTCTGTAATGGGCGTGATTCTACCACCCTTGTGGCCGGATTTGACGGGGGAAAAACGCCCGAAGGACTCTCAAGGAACGAAAAACCCGACTGTGGAAGCCGGGTTTAGAGTGGTGGCGGCGGGATTTGAACCTGCGACCAAGGGCTTATGAGTCCCCTGCTCTGCCACTGAGCTACGCCACCGCGTTGATCGTATTTATGCGCAATTATAGCAATCCCGTCCGGCCTGTCAATGGTTGTTCAGAGGGGGGAGCAGGGGGCAACGGGCCGGAGCGCTGACGAAGTTCCCGTCTGACGCCCCTTTGCTGACGTTGGTATGCGACGGACGGGGGAGGGATAAATCCGCCCCGCTACGGCACACTCGGCCTACGCCCCGATCTGTGGTAGACTGTGCGGTGTGCTACAATTTGGACTGCCATCACTGGACGATAGAGGGTACTCGATTTGACGACTCCTGCAACGCCCCCTCCCCCACGCCGGATGGGGCGGGTAGTGCTATCGGCTGTATGGGGCGTGGCCGCCCTGCTCTTGGTGATCAATGGCGTGTTGTGGGCGCTCAACCGAGCGGCGGATTCCGTCCCAACGGGGCCGACGGGCGCGCTCTTCTACGTAACCACCTTCGACGCCTATAACGACCAGTGGGCGCAATTTCCCGGCCAGCTGCGGGCCACTATTGAAGATGGTAGCGGCCTTTTGGTGCTCAGCATGGATGATGCGCGGGCCGGGACGTTTTCCGAACTCAGCCGCCCGTTCGGGGACTTCGATGCGTCCGTCGATGCGGGCTTCTTCACCCCGTCCGAATTCGGGCAAGTCGGCCTCCTGTTCCGCTTCCAAGACCGCAACAATTACCTGATCTTCAAGGTGCGCGGCGATGGGGCCTACCGGGTGGAGCGCGTCATCGGCGGGGAAGTCGAAGTCCTGAGCGAATGGCAGATCGCCCCCCAACTCACGCCCGGCGGCGATGTGCGGCTACGGGTCGTCGGCAAGGGGGAGGTGTTCACCTTCGCCCTGAACGGTCAACCCGTCCTGCTGTGCCCGAAGGGAGCGGATCGGCGTTCGACGTGGGCAGGCTTGCGCAGCGGCCAATGTGTCAGCAACGGCGGCCAAACAGCGGAGTCGTTGCGGGTGGCGGGCGTCGCCCTGACTGGTAAAATCGGGCTGGGGGGTGTCTCCGAAGAGGCCGGGCTACAAGTTGCCTTTGATAACCTCGTCGTCCTTGCACCGTAGTCTGTATTTAGCGATGATCATCGTGAGGAGCGTTTGAACCATGCCTGTAATGATGGGCGCTTTTGAAATGGAGCAGTTGGCGGCCAAGCTCGCCAAGATGCGTTTCCGCCGTGCACAAGCCTACATCCGTAGCCTTGATAAGAAGTGCAAACTAGACCTTTTCCGCGTTGCCGTCGGCCCGGAGTGGCACACCCGCTACACTTTGCCCACCAAAAACATCCGGATCACGCTGGTCGAAAAGCACGAATGGTACGGCGAGCCAGCCCCTAACGGACTCCGCAAGGCGCGGTTTAAATATGTCGAGGCCCGCGTGGAGGCGATTCCCGCTCACTTGCTGCCCAAACCCGCTGTCGAAGAAGAATTCTTGCTGGCCTAGAGCTACTCCCACACGCGACGCTTGGGCAAGGGCGGCCTCGTGCCGCCCGCCTCATTCAGAGTTCAGCGGCACGTAGGCGATCTGGTAGCCAGCGGGCTGGTAGCCCAAGCGCCGATACAATGGCAAGCCCATCACCGAACTGGCGAGCGACGTGCCCGAATAGCCCTGCGCCAGCGCGTGGCCGTGCAGCGCCTCCATAATGCGCACGGCGACGCCTTGCCGCCGCGCAAAGGGCAGCGTAGTAACGTTGTAGATGCCTGCCACCCCGCCGCAAAACAACACCGTCCCCGCCCCGACGAGCGTCTGGTGTAGCCACGCCGTGACGTGATAGCCTTCTTGCATGGTCGCCATCACCCCGATCACGTCTTGGGAATTCTGACCGCTCATGCCGAACCCCTCCAACACCGTCTGGACGTATAGCGCCCGGTCAGAATCGGTCAGGACGGGTTCTATCCGGATGGTGGGGTTGGCCGGGAGGCTTTCTAGCGGCCCGATACAGTCCATCAGCGGGTCGCGGATCAGTTCGCCGTAGCCCGCCCGCCAAAACAATTCCTCACAATCGGCCTGTTGTGTGGGGCTGTAGAACTGGAAAGAGTAGGGGAGCGTCGTTCGGCTGAACGGCTCGCTGAGCATCTCGATCAGATCGGCGGTGAGGCCATCGCACTCGGAGAGGAGCACGCCGTTGAAGACGGAGGCCGGCCAGCCCGTCGTCGCAATTGCAATATTGCCGGAGCGCCAAAAACGGGCCATTGGCAAATACTTCGGGAGGGTCTCAAAAACGCCAATCCAATTTTGGTGAAAGGCCATAAACGGGTTATTTTCCCTTATCTTAGCCGCCTATAGGGGATTGTAATCCGGTTTTGGCGTTCGGGCTATAGGCCCCAGAAGAGCCGTAGGCCGATCAGCAGCGCGAGGAAGGAAAGGCCCGTTAAACCGACCCCAAGCCGCGTGTAGTCGGCGAAGCGGTAGGCTCCCGGTTCGCTCACCACGACGTTAATGGCATGAGCAAAGGGGGTTAAGTAGGCGCAATTGCAGGCCAACGCTACCGTGACCGCCAGCGCCTGCGGGCTAACGCCGGCCTGAATAGCGGCGGCAATGGCAACCGGCCCAGTGATCAGCGCGGTGACTTGCCCGCCCATGACTTGGGTGAGCGCCACCGTGCTCAGGTACACGCCTGCCGCCAACCCTAAGCCCCCCAACGGGGCTGATACGGCGACCACCGCCTGCCCTACCGCCGCCGCGATCCCCGTGCTGGTCAGGGCGAGGCTGGCCGGGTACATGCCCACGATCAGGAAGATCGCCCGCCATTCTACCCATTGGTAAGCCTCCGTGCTGTTGATCAGCCCCGTCAGCAATGCCACGACAACCCCACTAAAGACTGCTAACCACGTCGGGGCGCCAAGTATGGCGATCAATACTGCCCCGCCCGTAATCAGGCTCAGGGCGATGGCCGGGCGAATTTCTAACGTCTGAATAGCGCTTTGGGGCAAGACTTCTGGCAGCCCGGCCCGTGCGGGTAGAAATTGAGGGGCGAACAGGCCCATGTACGCCAACCCGATCAAGGCGGTCAGGCCCCCCACGCCCGCAAAAGACAGGACGTTCAGGGGCGTTTGGGGCGGGATGGCCACCGTCAACAGGCCAGAGACGATGATGTTTGACGTGGTAAAGTAGGTCGCGCTGCCGCCAAGCAGCGTCCCGAAGGCAATCGGCATGAGCAGACGGGAGGGGCTGAGCCGCACCCGCCGCGCCGCATCAATCGCGCTCGGAATCAGGAGCGCCCCCGCCGCCAAATTGTTCATGACCAGCGACAAGACCGTCGCCCCCAACGCAAAAGAGAAGATCAAGCCCCGTTCGCTCGACCCATTCAGTGCAATGATCCGCCCGGCCAGCCAACTCGCCACGCCGTATTTTTCCAGCCCACCCGCCAAGATGAACAGGCTGATGAGGGTGAGGGTCACCGGTTGGCCGAAGCCCGTGAGGGCAGCGATAGCGCGGGCAGGGTCAGGGGTGGCGGTGAAGATGGGCAGCCCAGCGTATTGCCCAACGGCAAGTAAACATGCAATCATGAGCGCCCCCACGTCAACGCGCATCCGGTTTAGGCCAATTAGGGCGAGCGGAACGCCAATCACAGCAAGCACGTAGAGTTGAGCGGGAGTCAAAATGGGTATCCCTCCGATGGGCGCTAAAAACCCCGCTGGGGAAGCCAAGCGGGGCGGTTTCCTAGTAAATTTCGGGCATTTCGATGGGTTCTGGTTGCGGGCGGCACACCCCGCACCAAATGGCGTCTGCAACGACAATCGCTTTGGGGGTTTGGTTGGCCCCAACATACACCGCGAGCAGAAACGGCAGCTTGGAAGCGTGATCCTTACAGACGAAACGCCCACAAAAACGGCATGAAGCATAGGCCGCTTCGCCGCAAACCCAACATGCGCTCATAATGGCCTTTTACCTATTCTGTGCAAGTGGTAGCGCGCTGTTCACGGGGATAATATACCCCGTTTGGGGAAAGTTGCGTATGCCCGGTGCATTCGGAACATCTCTCAAAACGTGGGGAGACCACAGCATCGACTCCCGCCATTCCCACCGTCTGGGGAGTATGGCTGAGGATAGTCGTCTTGCATTCTTTGGGCGTCTTCATTGTACTGCCGAACGAATTTGATGAGCCAGCGCCAGCGCCCGTTGCGGGGCATCCCCAATGTAGCTATCGACCCGCAACAGTTCCCGCACGCGGCGCGGTGGGATAAATTGGGTGATCCGCTCGTCGGCGCTCAGGCCTTCGGGGAGCGTGTTCGGCCCGCCGCCCCGCAACGATTCCCACGCGGAGAGGCTATGTTCCCGGATGGTCTCATGCAACGCTTGCCGGTTGCCCCCCGCCCGGACGACCTCCATGAGCAAGCGTTCCGTCGCTGCAAAGACCCCGAAGGCGTTGAGGTTGCGTTGCACGCTGATCGCATCGACCTCAAAACCGGCGATCAGCCGCCGCACCCGAAGCAAGGCTTCATCGATTGCCAAGAAGGCCTCCGGCAAGATCACGCGGCGGCTGGCGGAGTCGTCTAGGGTACGCTCCAACAGGTTTGTGGCCATGTTTTGCCACAAGACAATCGGCAACCCTGCAACCACCCGCGTGAGGCTATCAATGTTTTCAGCATTGATCGGGTTGCGCTTGAACGGCATAGCCGAAGACCCCACCTGCGCTGCCCCGAACGGCTCCGCCCACTCCCCAAAGCCCGGAGATTGCAGCACGCGCAGATCGAAGGCGAATTTGTGGAGCGTCCCGGCAAGGGTGGCCAACGCCTGCCCAATGATCAGGTCTTGGCGGCGGGGGTAAACTTGCCCCACAATGGCGAAACAGGGCAGGTTGAGGGTGTTCATCGCCCGCGTTTCCAGATCAGCGGCAGTCATTGGGGAGCCTTCTAACAAGTAGGCATAACTGGCGGCAGTTCCCACCGCGCCTTTGAACCCCTTCCCGCGTACTTGGGGGATCAATTGCTTGAGGGCCTCCCAGTCGGCGAGCAAATCTTGGCCGTAGCTTGCCAAGCGGTAGCCGATGGTGGTCGGTTCGGCGGGTTGCAGGTGGGTGAAGGCCATGCACGGCTGATCGGCAAAGGCTTCGATCCGTTCGGCGAGGGCGATCAGGACACCGCGCAGCCGTTCCTGAACGAGGCTCAGGGCCTCCCGCAGGCGTATTGCATCAGCGTTGTCCTCAATATCGGCGCTGGTGGCCCCCAGATGGATAATCCCCCCCCCGACTGGGCACTGTTCGGCATAGCACCGAATTTCCGACATGAGATCGTGGTGAATCTCGGCTTCAATGGCATGGGCGCGCTCAATGTCGATGTCGTTTTGGTGGGCGCGGAGGTCGGCCAGCTGTTCGGCGGTCACGAGTCCGGCAGCATGTTGGGCTTCGGCGAGGGCCACCCATATCGTCCGCCATAAGGCACGCTTATGTACCTCTGACCAAATACGACGCATAGCTTCTGAACCGTACCGCCACGTAAACGGACTGAGGTACGTCTGATGCGAGAACATGAAATGAACTCCTACCGCCCGGTATCAGGAAGAAGAACAGGCCGTGCTGGGCTTAACGAGCGATATTTAACGTCAATTCAGGAAAATGTGCAAGTTGCTTGGATAAACGTGCAGAAAAGTTCGGTTCTGTATAAATTCTCACGAATTCTATAGACATGATCACTTCGAAAGTGCACAAAATCTTTTCATGAGGAAAACAGGGATGTGGGCTGAGCATCAGTTCTGTGCGGCGGCTTGACGTGCGACATGCGACATTGACGTGCGACACCTGACCGGGAAGGGCGCAGCACGCTACGCCCTTCCCCACTCATCTGCCAGCACCTTTTCCTCATCGGCGGGGAGCAGCGGGAAAGACGGGGAAAAGTACGACGGAAATGCCGTTAGGCTTCCTTTGCGTCCGGTGCGTGGAGTTGTGTGGGCGATTGGTTCACCAGACCTTTGAGAATCTCTTCGCGCAGGCGGCGGATTTCATCCGGCATGGCCCCATGCCCATTCGTGCCGTCGGCCACGTTGGCGCCCAGTTTTTCGGAGAGCAGCATCATCATCAGGCTCTGGAAGGCGTTGAAGCCCTCGCCGCCGCCTTCGCCCTTGCCGCCGCCCGTGACAACCATGCGCGGCACGATGTCTACCCCGCTTTTCTCGATGGCTTGGGAGAAGCGCTCAAGGGCCTGTTGCAAAACTTGGAATTGCGGCCCCCCATAGGCCCGTACTTGTTCTTCTACCGTGATAGCGCGGGCAATACCAATACGGGCATCGCGCTCGGCTTCGGCCTCCGCCAACGTCTTGATCTTGGCGGCCTCTTGCAACGAGCGCTGATAGGCCGCTTTCCCCTCGTTGCTCTGCACGGCGATGCTGATCTCAGATTCGGTGAGGGCCGTCTGCTGCTTAGCAATGGCCTCCGCTTGGCGGAGTTCGCGCTCTTTAGCGGCGGCAGCCTGCTTGCGGCTGTACGTTTCGATCTGCTCAATGGCGATCTGCCGATCCCGAAGTTGGGCCAAGATTTCCTCGATCTTGCGGTCATTGGTCGAAGACGACGGTGTACCGATCAAGACTTCTTCCAACTCTAAGTTGTAGTGCCCGAAGCGTTCTTTCATCTCTTGCGAAGATTGCTGCTGAATCTGGCTACGTTCCTGAATGAGCTGGATCAGGGTGCGGGTTTGGCCAATGTTCTTGAAATAGGCCGCAACCATCGGGTCTAGGGTTTGGTCAACCAAGCGCTTGATGTCGCCGAAGCGCTGGATGACCAGCGGGGCCTTCCGGTAGTCAATGTGCATCACGACGGAGAGTGGCAGCAGCGGCTCAAACGCATCTTTGGTGATCAGTTCTACCGCCGCAAGGTTTTCGTCGTAGCGGTGCGCCCCGACCTCATCTTTATTCCACTTCAAGATGATGTTGGTGGTCGGAACCATGATGACCGTACCTGCATAGGTGTTGAAGGCATACTTGCCCGGCATGAGCGGCTCGCTCCACACGCCTTTGGCGCCGCGTTGCACCATTTCGCCGTGCTTGTAGTCTTCGCCGGAAAGGTCGGTGGCACGTTCGCCGACGAACGACACCACCACGCCTACATAGCCGACATCCACTGTTGTCTTATTGATGAGTTCAACCGTGGCGAACAGGCGGTTAATGTAGTACGTGCCTTCTACGATGACCTGTAGTTGGCGGCCACGCCGCCCACCTGCTCGTAAAAACTTCTCTGGGTCTTGGAAGTTGTTATGGTAGGTCTCTGGGTCATTAGGGTCTGTGCCGACAGCTTGGGCGATGATCTCGTCTTGGTCTAGGGAGGGGCCATCATGGACGGTAACGATCCCCACTCTGTCATCCGTGCCCTTGATCACGATAGGCTTGAAGCCGTCGCGCTCCCGAATTTGGAGGGCGATCCGCCTGAAGATCGTTTCTTCTTCTTTGCTGATAGGTAGGTAGTAAATACCATCTTCGGTGAAGACCACGAATTGAACGAGGTTGAGGGCGTAAGTCCCTTCGCGCAGGATTTCGCGTTGCGGCCCGCGCTGCCCACTATTCTTGAGGAAAGCCTCCACGTCTTGGAAGGTCTTGCTCTCTGGAACAACCCGCCCCAATGCCTGAGTTGGCGTCATCGGGATACCGTCACGGGCAAACACATAACCGATCTGTCCCTGCGGGATTGTAACCAGTGGCACAAGGTGTACCTTAAACTGGATCGGCATGAGCCACGTCAGGCCACCCCGCAACACATTGGGCTGATAGCCCGCCTCTTTGTTGAGGGCGATGAAGCTATCGGCCTTGACGCCGCCTTTTGTGGCAAAGCGCTTTTCGAGAATACCCACACGGTTGTTGGGAATATATCGAATCCCTGACAGCAAGAACCCGACTATCCCGACGACGATAATGATCAGTAGGATCGCCCCAAGATTCATAGGTTGCCACACTCCCTTCATACAGCAAACTGGCGGGCTGACTTTTCGATCTTACATCAGATTGGGTTACGGCGGTTCCCCCAATTGTTGTGGGGGAAACTTTGCACCCTGCCCCCGTCATTCGCCTTTTGCGTTACAATAGGCCGTGTTGGGAGCGCTCTCACAACAGAAAGTGATGTTGTGCAATGATAAAAAGAACCTTCTTGCTGATTTATCTAGGGGTCTGCTTGTTGGTTGCCCCGTTGCCAGTGGCTGGGCAACCCCCCGCCGCCTACCGCAACCCCGCCCTCCCCGTTGAAGCGCGGATCGATGACCTGTTGCCGCGCATGACGCTCCCCGAAAAGATCGGCCAGATGACGCTCATCGAAAAAAACAGCGTCCGGCCCGCCGACGTAACGGCGAAGTTGATCGGCGGGGTGCTGAGTGGCGGCGGCGGCTCCCCACGCCCGAACACGGCGGAGGCATGGGCCAAAATGGTCGATGACTATCAGCGGGCCGCCCTTGCCACTCGCCTCGCCATCCCAATCCTTTACGGGGTAGACGCCGTTCACGGGCATGGCAACCTGTACGGCGCGACGATTTTTCCCCACAACATCGGGCTAGGGGCGGCCAATGACCCCGACTTGGTCGAGCGCATTGGCCGCGCCACCGCCCAAGAGATGATCGCAACGGGGATTTACTGGAATTATAGCCCCGTCCTCGCCGTCGTGCAAGATTACCGGTGGGGCCGTGCTTACGAGTCGTTCGGGGAGCGCACTGAATGGGTCACGGCGCTGGGGCTGGCCATGCTGCGCGGCCTACAGGGGGAAAAACTCGGCACGCCGGGCACGGTCTTGGCTACCCCCAAGCACTACGTGGCCGACGGCGGCACAGCATGGGGCAGCAGCAGCACCGAAAATTACCAGATCGATCAGGGCGTGGCGGAGATCGACGAGGCAACATTGCGCCAAATTCACCTTCCGCCGTATCAGGCTGCTGTACAGGCGGGTGCGCTGAGCATCATGGCCTCGTTTTCCAGTTGGGGCGGCCTCAAAATGCACGCCCAAAAATACCTGCTCACGGACGTGCTGAAGGGCGAACTCGGCTTCACCGGATTCATCGTCTCGGACTGGGGCGGCATCGACCAGATTGCAGAGGACTACGATCAGGCCGTCATCACGGCCATCAATGCCGGCATCGACATGAACATGGTTCCCTACGATGCTGATAAATTCATCAATGCCCTCACCCGCGCTGTGGAGTCGGGGGCCGTGCCGATGGCCCGCATCGATGACGCCGTGCGCCGCATCCTGCGGGCGAAGTTCACGCTGGGCCTGTTCGAACGTCCCTTTAGTGACCCAGCCCTGTTGCCCACGGTGGGATCGGCGGAACACCGCGCCCTCGCCCGCGAAGCTGTCGGGAAGTCGTTGGTATTGCTCAAAAATGCCGATCAAACGCTCCCACTGGCCCCGACCACACCTACGATCTTTGTGGCAGGCGTGGCAGCTGATGATATTGGTATTCAGTCCGGCGGCTGGACGATTGAATGGCAAGGAAAAACGGGCAAGATTACGCTCGGTACGACCATTCTCGAGGGAATCACAGCGGCGGTAGGGCCAGAAACAAAGGTGGTGTTCAGTGCCTTAGGGCGCTTTGGCAGCCAGAAGGCCGCCGATGGGAGCGCCCTGATCGCCGATGTGGGGATCGTGGTAGTGGGTGAAAAACCCTACGCCGAAGGGCGGGGCGACTCTGCGGCGTTGACCCTCAGCGACCCCGATCTCGCGTTGATTGACCGGGTGCGGCCCGTCAGCAAAAAGTTGGTCGTGATCGTCGTATCGGGGCGTCCGTTGGCGCTGGGCGAGGCGCTGGATCAGGCCGATGCAGTGATCGCGGCGTGGTTGCCCGGCACAGAGGGCGCAGGCGTGGCTGATGGGCTGTTCGGGGTGCGCCCGTTCACGGGGAAACTGCCGGTCACATGGCTCAAGAGTCCTGACCAATTGCCGTTTAACTTCGCTACGGACTGCGCGGAGGCCACCTTTCCGTTTGGCTACGGCCTCAGCGCCACTGATCCGACGGTAGGAGTCCCGCCCTGCCCCGTCGTTCCGTTCAAGCGGTAGGCGTCAGGGGGAGGTCATTCGCCTCCCCCCGTGTAGCCTCAACGAGGCCTTAGGCCGTCGGGTTAGGTTCGGAGGCTTTGCGGGCTTGAATAGTTTCTAGCATCTCCGCAATGCGGCTGAATTTGATGCGCGGGCGGCCTTGTGCGGCCCCCGCCTCGACTTCCGCCGCGTCCAGCAGGCCCCAATCGGCGAAGGTGACGTAGGCGGGCTGGCTGCTGCGTACCAACGCTTCTGCCGCCTCTGGCGTGGCCTTTTCCGGCGCGATTTCGGGCAGGTTCGGCAGGTCGGCGAGGGCGGCGTTCACCGTCTCTACGGAATCGGGCTTGTTCGTGCCGATAATGCCGGACGGCCCGCGCTTGATCCAGCCCGTCACGTACACGCCGGGCAGGACGGCCCCCGCCGAGTCCGTCACGCGGCCTAGCGTGTTCGGGATGATGCCGTTCTTTTCATCAAAGGGCAGGCCGGGCAGTTCAACGCCCTTGTACCCAATGCTGCGGAAGACCAACCCTACCGGAATGTCATAAGTTTGGCCCGTCGCCTTCGGGCGTAGCGACCCGTCAGGGGCGGGTTGGAGCACGTTCTTCACGACGCGGATGGCCGTCACGCGGCCATTTTCGCCAAGCAGTTCCGTCGGGGAGACGAGGAAGCGCATATGCACGCGCTTCCGCTTGCCTTGCGGCCCGCGTGCGGCGAAGTCTTGCAGCATCCGAACGTTCTTTTCAGCGACGGGGTTCTTTTCCTTCGCCAGCCATTCCCGGCTGAGGTCGTCCAGCTGGGCTTCTTCGTAAGCGACGATCACATCGGCCTCACGCAGTTCGCCCATTTCCTTTAGTTCGGGGTTGGTGAAGGCCGCTTGTGCCGGGCCGCGCCGCCCCAGCATGTAAATATCGGTAATGTTGCTATTGCGGAGGGCTTCGAGGGCGTAATCGGCGATGTCCGTCGTCCGGAGTTCCTCATCGCTGCTGGCGAGGATGCGGGCTACGTCCATCGCAACGTTGCCGTTCCCAATGACGGCAACCGCCCGTTGGGAGAGGTCAAACTCCAGATCGCGGTAATCTGGGTGGGCGTTGTACCAGCCCACGAACTCGGTGGCGGCGTGGCTGCCGATCAGGTCTTCGCCGGGGATGCCCATCTTGCGGTCAGATTGGGCGCCGACGGCATACACAACTTGATGGTAGTACTCCTTCAGTGTGGCGTGGCTGATGTGCTTGCCAATTTCGACATTGCCGAAGAAACGGAAGGCTGGATGGGCCGCGATCTTATCGTAGACTTTCGTCACCGATTTGATTTTAGGATGGTCGGGGGCGACGCCGCCGCGCACGAGGCCGTAAGGCGTCGGGAGGCGGTCGTACATATCGATGGAAACGACGAGATCAGGTTGCTTGAAGTAGTGTTCAGCGGCGTAAAACCCCGATGGGCCGGAGCCAATGATCGCCACGCGCAACGGATGAGAGGCAGTCCCAATTTGAGGCATAGCTGGTTTTCCCTAAAGACTAGCGTTGTCAAAGAGTCGGCTGGACGAGAGGCGAGACAAGCGGAAGGGTCGGCATGGCCGCCGTGTGCAGCACGTTACGAACGATCAGTATAGTACACATTCGGACGGTTGTGTAGCGATTGTAACGCATTTAGGATGTCGAGTCTTGTCCCCCTGCGCCGGAGCCGCCGAACGGTTAGGGCAGGGGGTCGATCCAGTATTCTCCCCCCAGCCCCTCCGCCGTCCAGCCCGTGAGGACATTGCCGGTAAACCGGCTCCGCCAACGGACTTCCCACCACGCAATTCCCTCCCCTGATGCGGTTTGGGTGCAGACTGGCCCGTTTAAAATGTCCACAATCTCGCCTTCGGGGATCGTACTCAGTTGACGGCTCTGTGTGTTGGGGGCGGCGCGGAGACGGTTGGGCGTGCCGGGCGAAATGCGCCCCCGTTCGCCGATGACCAAGCGAGAGGGCAAAAAGCCGGGACAGCGCGTGACGACTGTGGCAGTGGGGGTGAGCATGAAGGCGGCGCGGGTGGCCGCCAATGCGTTTAGACGGGCGGCAGTTGCCGTCCCCGCAGGGTCAAAGCGGGGGAGGGTGGCCGTTGGGCGAGACCGTGCGGCTTGCGTGGCAAGCAGGGCGACTTGGGTGCGGGCC
>Ga0272446_1004675_pt1 | contig 15914 bp, 17 predicted proteins | sample YNPCB0061_FD_194587 | JGI IMG/M metagenome (GOLD analysis project Ga0272446, IMG submission 194587) | Hot spring microbial mat communities from Yellowstone National Park, WY, United States - YNP-CB-006-1 | ecosystem: Environmental > Aquatic > Thermal springs > Hot (42-90C) > Sediment | place... | reverse complement strand
TCGCCGTCGCCGTCGCCGTCGGGCGCCGCCGCCCCGCGCGCCTCGACGCGGGCGCGCAGCCGCTCGAGCCGCGCGCGCCACGCGGCGTCGTCGCCGAAGGGCGGCGCGCCTCCGCCGATCGCCGCCGCCAGCGCGCTGGCGATGCGCGCGTCCCCGCGCTCGTCGACGAGCGCCTCGACCGCCGCGAAGGCCGCCTCCCCGAGCCGCGCGCGCCGCGCCGGGCGACGGAAGAGGTCCGCGAGCGCGCTCACCACCCGCGGATCGCGCCACCCGCGGACGGCGGCGAGGCGTGCCGGCAGATCCTCGAGCGGCTCCTGTGCGAGCGCCCGCAACAGCACGCCGCGCTCGAGCGCCCCCGCCGTCGTCGCCGCCGCGAGCGCGGCCGGCGCCGGCGCCTCGGGCGAGCTCTCCGCATCGACGAGCGCGCGGTCGAGCCCGTCGACGATCTCGGCGATCGCGATCCGCGGCGTCGCGATCCAGAGCGCGATCGCGAGCTCGAGCAGCGCCCGCGCGTCGTCGTCGCGGGCGGCCGCTTCGATGCGCGCGCGCAGCGCCGTCGTCACGACCTCAGCGCAGCCCGTCGGTCCGATCGGGGATCTGCCACAGCTCCCCCCACAGCGACGCGCCGCCGTCGATGCAGAGCGTGGTGCCGGTGATGAACGCCCCCGCCGGCGACGCCAGGTAGAGGATCGAGTGCGCCACCTCCTCGACGGTGCCGGCGCGCTTCTGCGGCGTCCGCTGGATCGACATCGACACCAGCTCCTCGCCGTACTGCTGCGTCCCCGACGAGCGGATGATCCCCGGCGCGACGGCGTTCACGCGCACGTCGTACATCGCCCACTCGATGGCCAGCGACTTCGTCATGTTCTCGACGCCCGCCCGCGCCGCGCCGGTGTGCGCCATCCCCGGGAAGCCGCGCGCGATGTTGGCGATGACGTTCACGATCGCGCCCGAGCGCCGCTCGATCATCGAACGCGAGGCCACCTCGCGCGTCATGTAGAACGTGCCGTTCAGGTTGTTGCGGATGACTGCCTCCCAGCCGCGCGGCGAGATCATCGTCGCCGGCGACGGGAACTGCCCGCCGGCGTTGTTCACCAGCACGTCGATGCGGCCGAACTTCGCCAGCACCGCGCCGACGAAGTCGGCCACCGCCTGCGCCTCGCGGATGTCGCAGGGGAGCGCCAGCACGTCGGCCTCCCCGCCGGCCGCCAGGGCCGCGAGCTCGGCCTTGGCCGCCTCGAGCTTGTCGGCCTTGCGGCCGCAGATGGCCACCTTCGCGCCGAGCTGCAGCGCCTCCTTCGCGGTGACGAGGCCGATGCCGCTGCCTCCACCGGTGACGAGGACGATCTGGTCGGCGAAGAGGCCGGGGGCGAACGGGTTCCGTCGAGCAGCATCGATCGGGAGCATGCGCGGCACGTTACCACGCCGCGCTGTGTTAGGCTTCGCCGCATGAGCACCGCCGCCGCGACCGCCGAAGAGACGACGACCCTGGCCTCGCTCCTCGCCCGTCCCGACGTGACCCAGCCCGAGCTCGAGCGGCACCTCGACTCGCTCTCGGCCGAGGCGCGCGTCGCCGAGTGCATCGCGCTCTCGGGCAAGCAGCAGAAGCGCCTCTGGGAGGTGTGCGCCGGCGCGCCCGCCTTCACCCTCGAGGACCTCGTCCCCTCGTCGCTGGGCGAGACGCCGGTCCACTACGCCGGCAAGAACTCGCTGCCGATGTTCACGCTGTTCGAGAAGCGCTTCGCGCGCATCGACGGCGCCGTCGTCGGCTACAACTTCCAGACGATGTCCTTCTTCACCGGCCCCGGCTACTACACCGTCGAGGTGTCGCCGGAGAACCCGGCGGAGCTGCTGTTCAACTACACCAAGGTCCCGGCGCGCGGCGCGTCCGGCTGGCCGGCGGTGAAGTCGAACGCGTCGGGGCTCTCGCGCCTCGTCTACAACAACCTCCACGACTACAACCGCCGCGTCTCGCGCCACGTCCTCATCGGCTTCGCCACCCGCCTCGGCAAGCCGATGGACAGCTACTACATCCTCGCCCGTCGCTGACGCGCGGGAATATCGGGGCCCCGCGGAGCGGTTCTCCCGACATCGCCATGTCGCACGCAATCGACCTCCTCGTGTACGCGGCGCTGGCGGGCGTGGTCCTGCTCGTCCTGGCGGTCACCGGCGTGGTCCTCCTCCTCGTCGGCGCGCACCAGTCCGACCGGATCGTCGGGCGGTATGGGCGCCCGCTCGACTGGGACACGACGGGCTACGACGGCTGGCTCTTCGGGATCCTCCATCGCGACGACGTCGACGGCTGGTCGCTCGTCGAGGAGCACGCCCCGCGGCGGCGGCTCCCCCTCCGGGGGCCGCACCTCGACAGCGCCTGCCGCCGCGGAGCCCGCGCGCTCGTCGTCGGCCGCAGCGCCTACGAGGAGGCCAATGCCGCGGAGGCGGGCGCCTACCGCGGCGGCGGCGCGCGCGACGAAGGTCTTCTACGTCCGATCGCCCGAGGCGGTGCAGCTCGCGCTCGAGACCTCGATCGCGCGCCACTATCGGTCGGCGCGCCGCCTCATCGCCGTCGGCTCCGTCGTCACGGCGGCCTCGATCGCGCTGCTCGTGGCCGTGCTCGTCAGGGTAGTGATCGTTTGACGGGAAATCGCGCGCGCAGATAGCCGAGCGGATCGTCGCGCTCGACCGCCGTCTTGTAGACCTCGACGAAGCGCCGCAGATCGCGCCCCACCTTCTGGAAGATGTGGTCGTGGTCGCTGGTCCCTTTGTGATAGACAGCAAAGGCCGCGAACACGGCGTTGTTCAGCCCGCCGCCCTCCTCGTTGAGGAACGCCGGCGGCGGTCGCCCCGGCCGCTGCGGGAAGCGCCGCAGGAGCTCCGCCTTGGCCCGCGCGAAGATCGCCTCGCGCCGCGCGATCTTCTCGTCGCGCGTGATCGGGCTCTTGTAGAGCGCCTCCAGCTCGGCGAGGAACGGCTTCAGATAGGCGCGGAACGCCGCCTCCGACTTCCGTCGACGGTCCGCGCTCTCCAGCACCTTCCGCGCCGCCGCCCCGCCGCGCCCGGCCATCATGAAGTAGAGCGCCGCGCCCTGCAGGCCGACGAACGTCGCCAGGCTCTCGTTGAAGTCGCTGCGCCCCGGGATCCACAGCGTGCCGTGCAGCATCTCGTGCAGCACCACCTCGACGATGCGCTCGGGCGGCCCCTCCAACATCGACGAGTAGATGGGGTCGCTGGTGATCCCCAGCGTCGAGTACCCGGCGACCTCGCGCACGTAGACGTCGTAGCCGCGCGCGCGCAGCGACGCCGCCTGGCGCCGCGCGTCCTCCTCGCGGAAGAAGCCGAGGTAGGGCACCGCGCCGGTGATCGGGAAGCGCCACACGAGCGGCTTGAGCGCGTCCTTCGGCGCCGCCGACAGGTTCCAGGCCAGCGCCTTGCCGTGCGTGTCGTAAAAGCGCGTGTAGTTGTCGCCGCCGCGCAGCCCCAGCACCTCGACGCCGAACTCGCGCGCCGACTGCGCCAGCGCGAGGCGTCGCCCCGTCTCGGGATCGGTCGCCGGATCGGCGAGCACGTCGCGCACGCGCTGCCGATCGTGCAAGAGGCGAAACTGCCCGACGCCCTGCTGGAGGAGGTAGCGCGTCGTCCAGCACCCCGACGACGCGAGCGCCACCGCGGCCAGCGCCGCGGCGACGAGGAGGCGTGACATGAGACGGGCTTCAGGCCTTGAGGCGGGTCGACGGCTCGACGATCTGCGCGAGGTCGACGAGCAGCGTCCCCGAGTCGGTCTTGCACACCGCGTAGTGGGTGAGCGCCGACGGCGCGGGCAGCGTGGGCTTCTCGCCGTTGAAGTCGTACGTCGCGAAGTGCAGCGGGCACTTGAAGCCGGCCTGCGCGCTCACGAAGTCGACGTCGGAGCCGAGGTGGGTGCACTTGGCGTCGACGGCGTAGATGCCGTTCGCGTCGCGGCAGAGGAAGACGCGCTCGGCGACGAGGTCGACCTTCACCGCCGTGCCGACCGCGAGGTCCTCCGGCCGCACCGGCGCCGTCGTCGCGGCGGCGCTGCAGATGACGTTGCCGCCCCCGCCGCCGCCGCCGCCGCCGCCGCACGCAGGGAGCGCCGTTCCGACCAGCGCCAACCCCGCGACCTTCACGAACGACCTCCGCGTCAGACCCGTCTTCTCGTCGTGGTCAGCCACGAGCCCGAGTGTACTTCAGCTGCTCGCGGACGTGTAGTGCGCGATGGCGCGCAGCCAGATGGCGCGGGCGATGACGGCGAACAGCGCCGCGCCGGCGATCGCCGCGAGGCCCGTCGTGAGCGCCAGCCGCCCGAGGAGCGCCAGCGCCGGGTAGGTGGTCATGAGCGCGAGCGGGATCACGAAGGTGAAGAGGATGCGCCAGGCGCCGCGCCACACCGTCGACGGCCAGCGCGCGGCGTCGAAGATGGCGTTGAAGAGATAGATGAGGTTGTCGAGGCGCACCACCCAGAAGGCCGCCGACACGACGAGCAGCGCCAGCGAGTAGAGGATGGCGACGGACGCCACCGTCAGCGCCAGCGCCGCGCCGACCTGCGCCGCCGATGGCCAGACGCCCAGCTTCAAAAAAGCGTAGACAGCAATTCCGACGCCCGACAGCGCGTCGATCACGCGCCACGGCTCGAAGCGCGCCGTCGAGACCAGGAACTGCGCGTCGGCGGGCTTGACCAGCACGAAGTCGAGCGTGCCGGTGCGGATGTGATCGATGACCGCGACCAGCGCCGGGTGCACCGCCGCCTCGAGGATGCCGTTCAGCAGGCGGAACCAGGCCACCACGAGGAGCGCCTCGCCGAGGGTCCAGCCGGCGATCTCGGGGCGGCGCGCCCACACCACCAGGACGGGCAGCAGCGTCCACACCAGGCGGAAGAGCGACATCACGCCGCCGATCACGAAGTCGACGCGGTACTGCAGCGCGAGCTGCGTCGACGCGCGGAGCTGCGCCGCGAGGAGTCGGAGGTAGCGGCTCATTTCTGTCTATCCGCCATAGGCGGCGAAGCGCCGCACGCCGCGCCGCCAGAGGAGCAGCAAGAGCGCGATCGAGCCGGCCGCCCATCCTGCTTGACGTAAAAGCAGCGGCAGCGCGTGCGCGAGGTCGTGCCGCCCGGTCATGATCTCGACGGGGAGCGACTGGAGGTAGGGGAAGGGCATCGAGCGCGCCGCCGACGCCAGCCACGGCGGGAAGAGCTCGATCGGCAGGAGGTACCCCGAGAAGATCATGAAGCAGCCGATCCACAGGTCCCACACCGCGACGGAGCTCTCGATGTACAGGCCCAGCGTCCCGATCGCCGCCGAGAGCGTGAAGTTGAGGATCCAGGCGCCGGCGATCCCGAGCGCCGCGCAGCCGAGGAGCGCCGGATCGGTGACGAGGCTCCCGCCCGCGCCGAGCAGCACGAAGGCGAGCGCGATGAGCGGCACGCTGATGAGCGAGCGGAAGAACGTCGTCGAGACCGCCTCGAGGAAGTAGAACCACAGCGGGTGGAGCGGGCGCACCAGCTTGAGCGCGAGCGTCCCCTGGCGGATCTCCATGACCATCTGCCAGACGACCCACGAGCCGGTGAGGTGGCGCACCAGCAGCGTCGCCATGTAGTAGGCGGTGAAGGCGGGCTGGTCGAAGCCGGCGATGGTCCCCTCGCGCGTCACCGCGCTCATCAGCGCCAGCATGATGAAGGGCATCGTCGTCGAGAGCATCCAGACGATGAACTCGGCGCGGTAGGCGAACGCCTCGAGGAGGCCGATGCGGAGGAGCGCGGGCGCGGCGCGCAGCCAGGGCGGCAGCGACGAGCGGGCGGCGCTCACGGCACGGCCTCCTTCTGGGCGCGCGTCGCGAAAAGCTCGCGCATGACCTCCTCGAGCGGCGGATCGGCGACGGTGAGGTCGGCCACCTGGCCGCGCTCGAGGCGCTGCGCGATGAAGCGCGGCAGGTCGGCCTGCGAGACCAGCTCGGTCTCCTCCTTGCCGTCGACGGTGCGGACGATCACCCGCTTGTGCGGGCGCACGCGGCGCGCCAGCTCGCGGAGGTCGCCGTCATAGGTCAAGCAGCCTTTATCAATCACGATGACGCGCGGGCAGAGCGCGGTCACGTCGTCCATGTCGTGCGACGTGAGCAGCACCGTCGCCGAGAAGCGCTCGTTGTATTCTTTCACGAAGCGGCGCAGGACCGCCTGCATCTCCACGTCGAGGCCGATGGTCGGCTCGTCGAGGAACAGCACGCGCGGGCGGTGCAGGAGCGCCGCGACCAGCTCGCACTTCATGCGCTCGCCGAGCGAGAGCTGGCGCGTGGGGCGGCGCACCGTCGCGTCGAGCTCGAGGAGCGTGGTCAGCTCGGACAGCGTCTCGTCGTACTCCTTGCGCGGGATGTCGTAGATCGCGCGGTTCATCGCGAAGGTGTCGGCGGGCGGCAGATCCCAGAGGAGCTGCTGCTTCTGCCCCATGACCAGCGTGATCGTGCGCAGGAACTCGCGGCGGCGGCGGCGCGGCTCGTGTCCGGCGACGCGCACCGTCCCCGACGTCGGGTGGAGCAGGCCCGAGAGGACCTTGAGGGTGGTCGTCTTGCCGGCGCCGTTCGGGCCGAGGAAGCCGACGCGCTCGCCGCGCGCGATCGAGAACGAGAGATCGTCGACGGCGCGGCGGGCGGTGTAGCGACGGCGGAAGAGCGAGCCGATCGCCGCGACGAGGCCGGAGGCGCGCTCGTGGACGCGGTACTCCTTGACGAGGTGGTCGACGACGATGTCGCCCGGGCCCCTGTCCCTGTCGATCGGGTCGGCGGAGGTCACGCGGGGAGAATACTTCACGGAAGCGGGCTTGACCGCACGGCCCGACGCACGAAGATCCCGGTTTCCCATGCCCCGACGCCTGTCTCTTCTCCGCGCGAGTCTTCGTTCGTGCGCCCTCGCGCTGGGCGGCGCTGGCGTCGTCGCCGGGCTGGCGGGCTGTCCGCCGCGCGACGCGGTCCGCCCCGACGATCGCCGCGTCGACGCGCCCGTCGACGGAGGCGCGCCGGCGCCGGTGGCGGCCTGCGCGATCGCGGCCCAGCCGCTCTCGCCGGTCGGACGCGAGGGGGCGCACCCGTCGGTGGCGTTTGCCGCCGGGGCGGGCGGCTTCCTGGCGACGTGGGAGGAGGAGGCGGCCGGCCACCGGGCGATCCGCGCCCAGCCGCTCGACGAGGACGGGAGGCCGCGCGGCGAGGCAGTCGATCTCGCCGATCTCGTCGAGGGCGGGGCCGAGCCGCACGTCGCTCCCGACGGGGACGGCTTCGTGGTGGCGTGGACGATCGACCGCTCGGGCGGCGAGGCGGCGATCGCGCTCCGTCGCGTCGACGCGCTGGGACGCCCGCGCCGCGCGGCGGCGCAGGTCCTGGTGGCCCGCGACGCGCGCGCGCTCGCCGTCGCCCGCGCCGGGACCGGCTACGCCGTCGGGTGGTGGAGCTGGACGGCCACGCCGCCCGTCGAGTGGGTCACCTTCACCGACGCGACCGGGCGCGCCGTCGGGCGGCCGATCGCGCTCTCGCAGGGGGCGGTCGTGGAGGCCGCGATCGCCCTCGCCGCCGACGGGGAGGGCGTGCGCGCCGCCTGGATCGAGACGCGCGACGGCCTCGACCACGTCGTCGTCGGCCTGGCGCGCCCAGGCGGCGTCTCCAAGCGCGCCGATCTCGGCGCCGGCGTGCAGCCGTCGCTGGTCGACGGCGCGGTCATCGCCGGGCGCCCCGCGGAGGGGCTGGTGGTGCAGCTCGCCGAGAGCGGCGCCTCGACGGTGGCGAGCGGCTACGCGCCCGAGTCGTCGGTGCGCGCCGCCTGCTTCTTTCGCAACGTGACCGCCACCGAGGACCAGAAGAGCGTCGACGAGCTGCGCTGCCGGATGCGCGGGACGTCCGACGAGCCGCTGGTCGCCTCGCTCCCGGGCGGCGTCCTCGCGCTCGCCGTCGCCGACGGAGCGGCCGCGACCGGCGTCGTCTACCAGACCGAGGAGAAGGGCGCGACCGGCGCCCAGATGCGCGTCCACTTCGCCGCCGTCCGCTGCGGCGGCAAGGCGAGTCGCGCTATCATCGGGGCGCCATGGAAAAAGGGACTCGCCCCTCGTCGCTGAACCTCGCGCTCGCGCTCGGCCTGGCGGCGCTCGCCGTCGGGTGCGCGGGCCGCGATCCGTCCGCCCCGCCCGTCGCTGCGCGGCTCCTCGTCGGGGCGCCGCCCTCGGCCCGCGCGCTGTTCGAGGCCGCGGTGCGCGCCCACGCCGCGCGCGAGCAGTCGCCCGAGCCGCCGTCGCTCCTCGTGGCTGCGCCCGAGGAGCTGGCCAAGAGCGGCCTGCCGCTCGACGTCATCGCCGTCGACGAGCTCGCCGGCCTCGCGCTCCTGCCGCCGCTCGTCGCCGAGCGCGCCTGGGCGCGCGACCCGGTGGTGGTGGTGGCGCGCAAGGCGGCGCTCGACCCGGCCGCGCCGACGCCGTCGCTGGCGCGGCTGCCGGAGGTGGCGTCGGTCAAGCGCGTGGTGATCCCCGACTCGCGCGGCGCCGACGGCGCGGGCGCGGCGGCCGAGGCGGTCCTCGGCGCGGCGGGCGTCCGCCACAAGCTGGGCGCGCGGCTCGCCTACGTCGGCCCGCCGTCGCAGGCGCGAGCCGAGCTGGTCGCCGGGCGCGCCGACGTCGCGCTGATCCGCGCCTCCGATCTCGCGGGGCTCGAGCTCGCCGGCGCGGGCCTGGTGGTGCTCGAGCGCCTCGATCCGCCGCGCGGCCGCCACACCGTCGGGATCGTCGGCGCGTCGCCGCGCAAGGACGAGGCGCGCCGCTTCCTCGACATCGTGACCAGCGAGGAGCTCGCCTCGCACCTCGGCGCGCTCGGCCTCGAGCGGCCGCTCCCGGCGCGGTAGAGTTCCCGTCTAGCGCGAATTCGCCGGCTTGGGCTTGGGCTTCGTCGGCGCCTGCGGCGACGGCTTGGGCGCCCGACGGCGCCGCAGCTTCGCCAGCGCCGCCTCGAAGTCGGGCGGCAGCGGCGCCTCCAGGCTCACCTTGGCGCCGGTCACCGGGTGGACGAACCCCAGCGTCGCCGCGTGCAGGAGCAGGCGCGGGCTCGGCAGCGGCTCCCCGCCGCGCCGCGTGTAGTCGCGGATGTAGACCTTCTCCCCGACGAGCGGGTGGCCATCCTCGGCGAGGTGGATGCGGATCTGGTGCGTCTTGCCGGTCTCCAGCCGCACCTCGCACAGCGTCGCCGCGCCGTCGCCGAGCGACTCCACCGCGCGCACGTGCGTGACCGCGCGCTTGCCGGTCTTGCCGTCGCGCGAGCTGCCGCGCAGCCCGTCGCCGCGATCGGTGACCAGCATGCTCTCGATGCGCCGATCGCGCACCTGCCCGTGCGCCACGCACAGGTAGAGCCGGTCGACGTCGTGCGCGCGGAACAGCGCCTCGAGCCCGCGCTCGGCCGCCTTGCTCTTGGCGAAGCAGAGGAGGCCCGAGGTCTCCTTGTCGATGCGGTGGACGACATGGAGCGGCACGTCGGTGGCGCGCTTGCCGCTCCGCCGCCAGGCGTCGCGCACGAGGTCCATCGCCGTCCCGGTCTCGCGCTTCTCGTAGGGGACGCTGGAGATCCCCGCCGGCTTGTCGACGACGACCACGTGCGCGTCCTCGAAGGCGATGCGGTCGCGCGGGTCGCGCGCGTCGGTGCCGGTGGTCCCGACGGCGACGAGCGGCGTGGGCGCGGCCTCGTCGACGCGCACCACCTGCCCGGGGCGCACGCGCGCGGCGACGTCGCTCTCGGGGCGGCCGTCGACCAGCACCTTGCCGCGCTCGACGAGCGCGCGCGCCTTCGACCAGGGCACGCCGAGGCGCGCCTTGAGTAGCGCCGCGATGGTCACGCCCGCGTCGCCCGCCTCGACGGTGAGCTCGGACCTCATCGGCCGAGCCACGCCACGAGCTGGGCCGCGTCGGTCTCCGGCCGCTCGCAGGTGAAGTCGCGGCAGACGTAGACAGTCGGTTTACCGTCTAGCGCAATCTTCCCCTCGACGAGCGCGCCGAGGATCGCCGGCGCCCCCTCGGCGCGCGCGATCACCCGGCTCGGCAGGTAGACCTGCGCCAGCGCTCGCGCGAGCGCCCCGCCCGCGTCGCCGGCGAGCACGATCTCCGTCGGGCGCGCCAGCTGGTCGTCGAGCGCGCACAGGAAGTTCGAGAAGGCGAAGGGGTTGTCCATCGCGCGGTCGTAGTAGGCGCGGAAGAGGCGCTCGGCGGCGGCGGCGAAGCGCGCCTCGCCGCACACGTCGCCGAGGCGCACCAGGTTCTCGAGGCAGACGCTCATCCCCGCCGGGACCGCGTGGTCCCACGACGACACCGGCCGCTCGATGAGGCCGAGCGCGCGCGCGTCGTCGGAGGCGGTCAGGTAGAAGGCCGCCTGCCCCTCGTCGTAGAAGAGGTCGAGGCAGAGCGCCGTCAGCCGGTGCGCCTCGACCAGCCAGCGCGCCTCGCCGGTCGCCTCGTAGAGCGCGATCAGGCCGTCGGCGACGAGGGCGTGGTCGTCGAGCGTCCCCGGCAGCCGCGCCTCGCCCGCCTTCCAGGTGCGGAAGAGCCGCCCGGTCGCGCGGTCGGTCATCTTGTCGAGCAGAAATTCCGCCGTCCGCCGCGCCCCGTCGACCAGCGCCGCGTCGCCGAGGATGCGCCCCGCCTCGGCCAGGCCGGCCAGAGCCAGCCCGTTCGACGACGCCAGCACCTTGTCGTCGAGCCCCGGCCGCACCCGCTTGGCCCGCGCCGCGAAGAGCGTCGCCTTCGCCGCCTCCAGCCGCCGCGCCTCGTCGTCGTCGGCCGGCGCCTCGACGACGTGGAGGATCGAGGCCCCCTTCGGCCCGTGCCCGTGCGGGTCGTTCCAGTTGCCGCCGGCGACGACGCCGAGGCAGCGCTCGACCAGCTGGGCGTCGCGCTCGTCGAGGAGCGCGCGCAGCTCCTCCGGCGTCCAGACGTAGAACTTCCCCTCCACTCCCTCGCTGTCGGCGTCCTCGGCGGTGTAGAGGCCGCCCGCCGGGTCGCGCAGGTCGCGCTCGAGGTAGCGCGCCATCTCGGCGATCACGCGCGCGAACAGCGGCCGCCCCGTCAGCTGCCAGGCCTCGGCGTAGAGCCCGAGGAGCTGGCCATTATCGTAAAGCATCTTTTCGAAGTGCGGCACCAGCCAGCGCGCGTCCGTCGAGTAGCGCGCGAAGCCGCCGCCGAGCTGATCGTAGATGCCGCCCTCGGCCATGCGCTCGAGCGTCAGCGCGACCAGGCCGACGAGCCGCGCTCCGTCGGGATCGCCCGCGCGCTGGAGGCGCGCCCCGCCGCGCAGGATGAGCTCGAGCGCCTTCGGGTTGGGGAACTTCGGCGCGCCGCCGAAGCCGCCGAGCCGCTCGTCGATGCGCGCGCCGAGCTTGAGCGCGGCGCGCTCGGTGGTGTCGCGGAGGAAGCGCCCCCCGTCGCTGGAGGCGGCCGCCGCGACGTCGCGCCCGTGCTTGGCGAGGTGCGCGAGCCCCTCCTGGAACTGGCGCGCGTTGTCCGCCACCGCCGCGCGCTGCGTCCGATAGGCGTCGGACATCGCCGTCAACAGCCGCTTGAACGACGGCCGCCCGAACGCGTCGCGCGTCGGGAAATAGGTCCCGCCGTAGAAGGGCACGCCGTCGGGCGTGAGGAACATCGTGAGCGGCCAGCCGCCGTTCTCCCCCATCAGCTGCAGCGCCTGCTGATAGATCTGGTCGACGTCGGGCATCTCCTCGCGGTCGACCTTCACGTTGACGAAGCGCTCGTTCATGAGCGCCGCCGTGTCGGCGTCCTCGAAGGACTCGTGCGCCATCACGTGACACCAGTGACAGGCCGAGTACCCGATGCTGAGGAGGATGGGGCGGTCCTCGGCGCGCGCGCGGCCGAGCGCCTCGTCGCCCCACGGGTACCAGTCGACCGGGTTGTCGGCGTGCTGCCGGAGGTAGGGGCTGGTCTCTCGTGCGAGTCGGTTCGCCATGATCGCGTTTGGTGTGGGATTTAACGTAAAATGAGGCGGCGGGGGAGAGCGCGATGAGTATGGATGATCGCCCACACACGCAGTTCGCGATGAAAGCGGTCGGCCTGGCCGACTTCTTCAAAGCCGACTTTTCGTTCGATCGGGTCAAGGGCGACGTCGAGTATCGGCCGGAGCTCGCCGCGCCGGACGGCCCGTCGACGGGCGGCGGCAAGCAGGCGGTGCAGCACATCCGCCTCGTGCCGTTCGGGCGCGGGACGGTGATCACCGCCGGGTGGGCGAACCTCGCCGAGCGCCGCGCCGAGGTGCGGACCTTCCGCTACCTCTCCGTCACGCACGCGCAGCGCTTCAAGGGGCAGACGATCCCCATCGATCAGGCGAGCTACGAGGCGGTCGCCAAGAAGCTGCAGGAGTGGTTCACCAAGCAGGGCTTCGTGCTGACGATCCTCGACGCGCCGGAGGGCGCGGTGGTCGGCGCGGCGCGGGCGGGCGGACGCCCGTCGCCGGCGGTGATCGCGCTGGTCGTGGGCATCGCGCTGGCCGTCGCTGGCGCGGTGTCGTTCCTGCTCTTGCGGTAGCGCGGCTCGCGTCAGCGATCGCAGGCGACGTAGCCGGTGTGCGCGTCGTCGAGCCCGTAATACTGCGCGATGCGCCGCGCGCGCGGCAGGTGGTCCGCCGTCGAGACGAGCAGGAACGTCGTCCATCGCTCCGTTCGCGCCAGCTTGAGCGCGTAGCGCATGTTCTGCCAGGTGGTGAGGGCGCGCCCCTCGCGGCGGATGGCGCTCTCGGGGACGCCGCGGGCGCGGGCGGCGTCGGCCATCACGTCGGCCTCGACGTGGGGCGAGTGGGCGGCGCCGCCGGAGAAGACGAAGTTGCGCGCACGCCCCTCGTTCCACAGGCGCACCGACGACTGGATGCGGCACTCCTCGCACGGCGAGGGCGTGCCGTCGGGGAGGGCGGGGCAGCCGAGCACGATGGCCGCATCCACCGTCGACGCGGGGGCGGGCATCGCCAGGACCGCCTCGATGTCGGCGCCGCGCGGCGCGTAGGGGCGGAGGACGTCGCGCGCCTCGGCGCACGAGACGAGCGCCAGCGCAGCGACGAGCAGCACCGGCCTCACGCGCGCCTCAGCTCCGCGACCAGGTGGCCGCCGATTTTGTGTCCAGCAGCATAGATCGAGAGCTGCGGCGGCCCGCCGAGGCTCGTCGGGAAGAGGCTGCCGTCGGCGACCCACAGCCGCTCGAGCCCGCGCCAGCGCCCCTCCTCGTCGACGACGCGCCCGAGCGGGAGCGTCCCCATCGGGTGCACCGCGGTGAGCAGCGGATCGAGCGGGCGGTAGCCGTGCGCGACGATGGCGTCGAGCTCGCTCGCCTTCGTCAGCTCGAGCGGCCGCACGAAGGGCACCATCACCGTCTTCGCCCCCGCCGCCAGGAGCAGCTCGGCGCAGGCGCGCATCCCCTTCAAGAGCGCGCGCTGGTCGCCCGCCTCGAGCGCGTACTTGATCTTCAGCCGCTCGCCGTCGACCTCGACGGTGCCGGCGGTGCGGTCGTGCAGCATCGCCGAGATCACCGCGATGCGCGGGTAGAGCCGCATGCGCTTCATGTGCGCGGCGCCGAACCCGGGCAGCGCCGAGCCGAGCCCGACGGGGTGCGCGAAGGCGGGGATGATCCAGGCGCGGTCGTCGTTGTCGGGCCGCTCGTCGAAGACGAGCTTCTCGGTGCACTCGTAGACCTGCGGGATCCCCTGCCACCCCTCGATGATCTCGTCGAAGATCCCGGCCACCGCGGCCCCGGGGTGGATGCGCAGCGTGCGCCCGACGGCGCGCGCGGGATCGGGCAGGCGGCTCTTCAGCGCCAGCGCCGCCGAGCCGACGGCGCTGCCGGCGAGCACCACCGCGCCGCGCACGGTGATGGTCGCGCCGGGGCGGCCGCGCTCGTCGAGGAGGCGCGCCTCGACGCCGACCGCTCGCTTTCCGTCTAGCAGGATTTTCGTCGCCCGGCACTCGGCGAGCACCGCGGCGCCGGCGGCGACCGCCTGCGGGACGAGCACCTTCTGCGCGTTCTCCTTGGCGTCGAAGGCGCAGCCGAGCTCGCAGAAGCCGGAGCGCGCGCAGCCGCGCCGGTTGTGGTGGAGGAAGCCGCCCTTCCACCCCAGCTTCTCGACGCCGCGCTTGAGCACCGCGTTGTTGCGGTTGAGGTCGCCCTCGCCGAGCGCCGACACCGAGAGGTCGCGCTCGACCACCTCGTAGTGCGGCGCGAGCGCCGCCGCGCTCCAGCCGGCGAGGCCCCACCCATCAAGCACCGGCGCGGGCGCCCGTTTACACAAATTCGTGTTGTGCACCGTCGAGCCGCCGACGCCGCGCCCCTGGAGGAGGGTCACCGCCCCGTCGGCGGTCGTGCGCCCGCCGGCGTCCTGGAAGAGGAGCGGGATCATCTCGTCCTCGCGCTGCGTGAACTCCGTCGTCGGTGTGTGCGCCCCCTCCTCGAGCGCGACGACGGTCAGCCCGGCGCGCGCCGCCTCGCGCGCGACCATCGACCCGCCCGCGCCCGTCCCGACGACGACGACGTCCGCGTCGACGGTCGCCCCGCCCGAGACGACGTCGCGCGCGCGATGGATCCCCGCCGCGAGCTTCATCGGTTAGCTCTTCCTCGGGCGCTTCACCATCGGGCCGGTGTAGCCGAGCATCGGCCAAGTCCGATCGTCGCGCCAGTAGCCGAGGAGGCACATCGTCTTCAGCGCCTGGAACCCCTGCCGTCGGACGGCGAGCCGGCTCTGCTCCCAGTCGGCGAGCATCGCGTCCTGCTCGTCGGGCGCCATCTGCGTGAAGCGCTTGGCGCGCAGGCGGAAGAAGCCGCCGTGCTCGACGAGCTGGAGGAGCGCCTTCACGTCCGACCGCAACCCGTCGTCGAGGCGCGCGAGGTACCCGTCGACGAAGAGCGCCACCTGCGTGTCGTCCGACGTCGGCACCCCCGCGTCGTCGCCGGCGCAGATCCGCCGCGCGACCGCCGCGAGCACCGTGTACTCCTTCGGCGACAGCACCGTGAGCCGCCGCGCGGTCGCCTCCTCGACGGGATAGCGGCCGAGCTGCCGCCCGACGACGTACGCACCGCCGAGCAGCAGCGCGCCGCCGATCGTCCGCTTGAGGAACCGTCGCCGCGTGATCACGCGCGCGATTCTAGTCGCAGTTGGAGGAGGGGACTACCGAGAGGACTACAGGGCGGGCTTCGGCGAGATGGCGATGCCGTCGTCGTCGGCCGACACCGGCGCCGGGCGATCCTCGTCGAAGACGACGCGATCGCGGCCCTTGGTCGGGCGCGGCGGATAGAGATAGACGAGCGCGCTGCCCCCACCGCGCTTGAGCTCGACCCGGTAGGCGTGGCCGGGCACGAAGCGCGCGCCGTCGAGCACCAGCGCGCCGCCGTCGACGGCGAGCACCCACTTGGTGCCGACCGCGCCCTCAGTCACGTCGACGAGCACCGCCTCGTCGCCCTCGGCGGCGTCGGGCAGCTGCAGCCGCCAGCGACCCCCGTCGAGCGCGCGCAGCCCGAGGCCGCGCTCCGCCTTGCCGCTGAGCACCACCCGCACCGTCGAGCCGCCCTGCAGGCGCAGCGTGCGCGCCTCCGCCGCACCCGCGACCGCCATCGACATCGACGCAAACACCACCAACGCAAGCACCGAACGCATGATGCCGCGCCGCGATATCAAGCCCCGTGCCACACGTAACATCTTGAAATCTCATGATCAGACGGGTGGTGGATCGAGTTGCCGCTGGCCGGTCCGGCCACCCCTCGTCCGGATTCTGAACGTGAGGTACTGACGCCGACCCTTCGACCAGCCAGAGGCCGTTGCCGACCTTGAACCGCAGGCCCTTCGGAAATAGCGAAATAAGAACCTCGCGCCCAAGACCCTGGTCGAGCTGTTCGCGGTAGGCGGCG
>Ga0272446_1004674_pt1 | contig 15915 bp, 14 predicted proteins | sample YNPCB0061_FD_194587 | JGI IMG/M metagenome (GOLD analysis project Ga0272446, IMG submission 194587) | Hot spring microbial mat communities from Yellowstone National Park, WY, United States - YNP-CB-006-1 | ecosystem: Environmental > Aquatic > Thermal springs > Hot (42-90C) > Sediment | place... | reverse complement strand
GATCGTCAAGTTTTGGGTCGTGCGTCAGCAGCACGACATAGCTGTTGCTATTTAAACGCGCAGGCAAGACCTCGTCGGGCCAGGCATGGATCAACTCGTCGGCATGCGCGAACCGTTCGGCGGTCGCAAAGGCGCCACGCGCATCAATCACCACCGTGCGGAAACCGAGCGTCCTGGCGAAGGTAACTAGCGCAATTGCGATATGTACCGCGCCGACAATGAACATCGTTGGTGGAGAGGGGTAGGTTTCAATGAAGACCTGCACCTCGCCGTCCGGCACGGCATAGACGCGAACACCGCTCTCGGCGCGCGCCAGCATGGCAAGGGCGGCGCGCTCGACCGCCTCATCAAGCGTTGCGTCGCCAAGGTCGCCGAGGCGGGGAGTGTCGGGGCGGATCAGCATCTTCGCGCCCACCCGCCCCGCGCCCTGAATGACCGTCGCCATTGCCACAGGTTGTTCAGCGGCGATACACGACGTAAGTGTTTCGAAGAGTGTCAAGGCATTCCCCATCTGAATGGCACCGACCGTTTGTGCCCGGGAAGACGATTGGCAACCTGCCGGCGTTTCCACACCTTTACCAGTCGAGTGGTTCGACAAACACATCAATCATGCCGCCGCACGCCAGCCCGACATCCCAGGCATCATCGTCAGCCACGCCAAAGTGCAGCAGCTTCGCCTGGCCAGTGGTGAGTGCCTCCTGGCAGGCATCGAAGACGGCGCCCTCGATGCAACCGCCGCTTACCGAGCCGGCCATTGCGCCGCCAGACGAGACGACCATCTTCGCACCGACACCGCGTGGGGCCGATCCCAGCGTTTTGACAACGGTCGCAATCGCAACGCGCTCACCACGCGCGCGCCACTGTTCGATCACAGGAAGTAGATCGTGCATGTGATTGTTCCTGGCATTATCTCAACGTTTCACCGAGGGTTGCCGGTTCCAGGCCCATCGCGCGCAGGCGGTCAATGATGCCGGGCAGCATGCCGGCAGTGGCCGGGCGGCCATGCATCAGCAGAATGCCCCCGGCAGCCCGGGCCGGGTCGGCCGCGGCGCGGTCGAGCCACGATCCGATCGCCGGATCATCCGCGCTCCAGTGGTACGGGACGAACCCTACCGTTGCCACGACGGCGATCGTATCGTGTGTCGAGTCGCCGTAGGGAAAGCGGAAATAGGGCCGGGTGCTTTTGCCGGTGGTCTCCCACACGATCCGTTCCGTCTCCTGTACCTCATGGGCGGCGCCGTCGAGGCCGATACGCGAAAAATACGGGTGCGTCAACGAATGATTGGCAATCTCATGCCCACCGGCAACGATCGCGCGGGCCGCGTCCGGGTAGCGTTTGACCCAGTTGCCGGTGACAAAGAACGTGCCCTTCGCTTCGTGCTGGCGAAGCGCGTCGAGAATAGCGTACAGGGTGACGTCGTCAATCTCAATATCAAACGTCAACGCCACCTTGCCGGAGGCCGGGTTGCCGTGGCGTACCGGCTCGCTCAGGCCAGATCCCGGCTCGCCAGCGCGGAAGAGCGGGGCGACCAGTACACGCTCCGGGCGTAACGGCGCAGCAGGATCGATCGCATTCAGCACGGCGATCGCTCCGGTGTCACTTCCCAGGCGCGCCGCAATACCCTCTAGCGTCTCGCCTGCGGCAACCGTATGAACCGTGTAACCGGACGGGGCCGGCGTCAACGATGGGGCGGGCGTCGCCGACGGGGCCGGCGTCACCGACGGCGTAGCGATCGGCAACTGGAGCGGCGCGAAGGCTGGTCGTACACCTGTCGGCGCTGCCTGAATACGGGCGGTCGGCCGCGTGGTGGATGGCGCAGGCGTGGCGGCTGGTGTCTGCCGGATCAGGTAGCCGCCGGCAATCAGCGCGGTGCACAACGCGGCTGCCGCAAGAAACGGTGTGACACGGTGAGAAGAGCGTGGGCGCGCGGCGCGGCGCGGCCCGGGTGCGAACAGGTACTCGGCGCCCGGTACCAGCCGCAGCAGCGGCGCACCCCATGACGAGTTGCCCGGATGCGCCAGCGCCGCGCGCCCGGCCGTGACCGCCAGGTCAACAGGCGCGCCCGCCGCCAGGCGGCTGTAACACGCGGCAGCAAAACGCGCCGCCGCGCTCGCCGGCAACGGCGCGCTGAAAGCGACTGCGGCAGGCAGGCGATCGCTGAGTAGCAGCCCACCCAGCAACGCCGGTCCCACGTTCAGCGTCCGGCCATCGCCATCGCCGCCAGTCAGGGTCACCAGGCGCAGGTACGTTGATTCTGCCAGGAGATCCGCCAGGTCGAGCGCATCAATACCGGCGCCAAGGTCGAGGTCGAGGGTTTGCTCCAGCGTAAGGGCAGCGCGCGCCGCAATATGCACGATATGTGCCGGCTCGTCCGCCAGGGCGCTACGAAGCGTGGCAGGCGTCGCGTCGGCCAGCAGGCGCAGGTCAATCCGTTCGTCCCTTACGTGTGACGCCAGCGCGCGGTCGAGCGCATCAAGATGATGTGTGTTGCCGGGCGAGGCAACGGCCAGTATCCGGAGCGGCCCGTGGAGCGGCAGGGGCGATGGCGGCGAGACACGCCGCCCGAGGCGCACTAGCGCATAGTCAGCGCGAATCGCCGGCATCCAGCCATTCGCGCCGCCAAGCGAGAGCCATTCCCAGGGGAGGGTTGCGAGCTCGGGCGCATTGATCTGGAGCCGCAATTGCAGCCGCGCGTCATCAGCAGCGGCGGCGCGCGCCGTGTCAAGCAGCAGCGCGCGCAGCGGCGGCGTAAACAGCGCGCGACCCAGCGCCTTCCCAAGTTCGACCGGCGGCTCGACACGGCGCGCGCCTGGCTGGAGCAACTGCGCCCCAAGCGTCACCAGGTCTTCAGGAAGAACCAGACCGGCATCGGCTACACGGCTTCCGGCACTGGCATGCACCGGGCAACGTCCCTCATCGTCAACCGGCCCGACGATGATATGAAACGGAACGATCCGTGCAGCAAGCGACATTGTCATAGATGCTCGCCTTATGAAGATGAACAATGAAACCCGATACGTTTCAAATACGCCCGCCACCCCCACCCCGGCCCTCCCCCGCCGGGTGAGGGAGTCCGACTCCTCCCCCCAGCGGGGGAGCTCAGGCGGGGGGCTGTGCGGTGCATAAAGCCTTATGTGACTGGAGTGACGCGGTCACGCGCGCAATCGACCAGCCGGGCGCATGCCAATGCCCGTCCGCCGGCGGGACGGCGTTCGTTTCCGCGTTGCGGCTGCCTTCCCGCCACCGGATGATTATCTCGAGAGGGCGTGCCGCCCGCCAGGCCACCCTGCTGGTACGCCACCGCGGACGTCGTAACAGTTGAAAGGTGCTGGTTTTCATACGGAATGTTCATCAGCGCCGGGTATCTGACGACGGTCGGGTAGATGACGCGAGCACTGAGCGCTGGTCAATCATCCGCTCATACTCTTGCTTCGTCCGGCGTGCAACAACCGGCCAGTCGAAGGTTTCGCGCACGATCCGCACACTCTCATCGCCCCACACCGGCCAGCGGTCACGTTGCTCCAGCGCAAGCGCAATCTTCGCCGCCAGATCAGCAGCATCCCCAGGGCGCGCCAGGTAGCCGTTGCGCCCATTGAACACTTTGTCGGGGATGCCGCCGGCTGCTGATGCGACGATCGGGCGCCGGTGAATCATCCCTTCCAGGGTGACCAGCGACGATCCTTCATAGAGCGTTGGATGAATGACCAGATCAACCTCTTCGTACAGGTTGTGCAATTCGGCATCGCTCAGCCGCCCCGCAAACACGACCCGTTCAGCCATACCGGCCTGGCGCGCCTGCTGTTCAAGTGCAGCGCGCTCCTTGCCCTCACCCACCAGGTACCAGCGCCACCCCGGCGGCAGACGGTCGCGCAGCCGGGCGAGCGCCCCGATCAGCACATGGTACCCTTTATTGCGCTCCAGCCGCCCGACACTGAGAAACGCCGGGCTCGCCGCATCCAGGCGGAACCGCCGGCGCAATGCCGCGCGCACGGCGTCGTGCACCGGCGCGAGACATTCATCGGCATCAATGGCGCTGGGGATCACCACAACCTTCGCCGGATCGACGCCGAGATAGCGCGGCACGTCATCGCGCGTACAGGCATCGGTTGCAATGGCCCGGTCTGCGCAACGCGTCCCATATGAGTAGAGCACGCGGAACGGGGCATAGGCCAGCCATTTGCGCCGGTCAGGCGTGCGGTATTCTTCCAGGCCGTGCGGGTTGGCAATGAACGGCACCTGGCGCAACGCCGGGTCGCGATTGCGGATCCAGCCATAGCCGAGCGCGCACAACCCCTGGGCGTGAACGATATCGTACGCGCCGCGCCGCGCCGCGCCGGCAACCATCCGGCCCAGTTGCCATGAATACCAGGGATAGTTGATCTGCCGCCCGAGAATCGAGTCCGGCCGCAGGATGGGCGAGGTATGATCATACCGCAACGTGATCACGTGCGCGAGGCCAGGCAATGCATCAGCGGCGGTGGCCGCCGGTACCGGCGCCTGCTCACGTGCCGCTGGCGTTCGCGGTGTCTGCACATACAGCGTCACCCGCACCCCGAGCCGCGCCAGGTGCGTTGTCAGGTGAAACACATGCCGTTCGATGCCGCCAAATCCGTGGAGCGGAAACACCACGCGCGCGAGCATGGCGACGCGCAAGGCATGTGACTGGCGCTGGCTCATGGCGACACTCCAGGCCGATTGCAGATTGCGTGATGACAGGTTGGAGATTGTTCCGTCTTCATGACGCCGCAACAGCTATCGCCGGCACGACTCACGCGGTACCCGGCGCTCCACGCCCTCCACCGCATACGTCGTGTCACTGACTGGAGTTACGCGGTCATGCACGCAATCGGCCAGCCGGGCGCATGCCAGGGCCCGTCCGCCGGCGGGACGGCGTTCTTTTCCGCGTTGCGACGGCCGTCCCACTGGCGGATGATTGACCCTGGAGAGCGTGCCGCCCACCAGGCCACCCTGCTGGTACGCCACCGCGTGCGTCGTGTCACTGACGGATCAAGCGTTTTGCCCCGTGCAATCATCGTGCAGCACAATGTGGCACATTGTAGCATACTGTCTCCTGAAAGCGGTATAATGGCGCGGCCCGGCGTACCCGTTCACACGTCCGGCGGTCCTGCCGGCGGCAGTTCCGTTTGCCGCTGCGGATGTTGTCGCCGGCGGTTGTGGCGATCGATCGCGCTCCACCGGCGATCCTGGCGGTGAACAGATGCGCCCTGACATGCACACGGCGACCCATGCACTGAAACAATCACACCGGGAAGGACAGAGCCACCTTGTCGTTGCATACTCTATCTGATCTGCTGACGGTTGGGGAGGCCACGGCGCCGGCACTCCTCGCTCCGGATCGCCCGGCGCTCACCCACGGACGCTTGCGCACCCACGTGACCGAACTGGCCGCACAACTTGCGGCATCCGGTGTCGGTCGTGGCGAGCGTGTGGCGATTGCGCTCAGTAATGGCCCGGAGATGGCATTGAGCTTTCTGGCGGCGGCAACGTGTGCCACTGCTGCGCCGCTCAACCCGAAGTATCGTGCCGAGGAATTCGCCTTCTATTTTGAAGATACGCGTGCAACGACATTGATCGTGCCGCCGGACGGCATGGAAGCGGCGCGCGCGGCCGCCCCGCCCGGCATGACGATTATTGTCGCAGCGGTGGGCACTGATGGTGAACTCCATCTGGCGCTCGAGCGCGGCGGCCGCGCGCCACAGCCCCTCACGATGCCGCAGCCTGACGACGTGGCCCTGATCCTGCACACCAGCGGCACGACCAGCCGGCCCAAGCGCGTGCCATTGCGCCAGCGCAACCTTGTCGCGTCAGCGCGCAACATCACCGGCGCCTACCAGTTGACACCTGCCGACACGGCGCTCTGTGTAATGCCGCTGTTCCATATTCACGGAATCGTCGCTACCCTGCTGGCACCGCTGGCCTCCGGCGGCACAGTGGTCATCCCACCCGGTTTCGATGCGTTGCGGTTCTGGAGCTGGCTGACCGCCTTCCGCCCGACATGGTTCTCGGCGGTACCGACGATGCACCAGATGCTGCTGGCGCGCGCCGACCGCCACGCCGAGGTGATCCGCGCCACACCGTTGCGCTTCATCCGTTCAAGTAGCGCGCCACTGCCACCGGTTGTGCTGGAACGGCTTGAGGCGGTCTTTGGCGCGCCGGTACTCGAGTCGTATGGGATGACCGAGGCCAGCCACCAGATGACCACGAATCCGCTGCCGCCGTTGCCACACCATGCCGGGTCGGTCGGCTATGGTTTTGGCGTTAATGTTGCGATCCTCGACGAAATGGGCACGATGCTGGCGCACGGCGAGCGTGGCGAAGTCGCGGTGCGCGGCCCGAGCGTATTCGACGGCTATGAGAATAACCCGGCAGCAACAGCGGCGGCCTTTGCCAGCGGGTGGTTCCGCACCGGTGACCAGGGGTACCTTGACGAAAATGGCTACCTGTGGCTCACGGGCCGGCTGAAGGAATTGATCAACCGTGGCGGTGAAAAGATCTCGCCGCTCGAGATAGATGACGTGTTACTGCGACACCCGGCGGTCGCCGAGGCCATCGCGTTCGCCGTGCCCCACCGCACCCTCGGCGAAGAAGTGCACGCGGCGGTGGTGTTACGCGCCGAAGCGACCGAGCGCGAGCTACGCGATCATTGCGCCGCCGCGCTCGCCGACTTCAAAGTACCGCGCGTCATTCATATTCTGCCGGAGATCCCGCGGGGTGCAACCGGCAAGTTGCAGCGAATCACCATGGCGCAGACGCTGGGATTAACCGGGGCTGATCGCTGATATGTCGGTGCTCACACGTCCTGTGCCTGCCGATCTTCCTTCGACGCCATACGTGAGTTTCAGCCGAGCCGAGTGGGCCGGGCTGCGCAACGGCATGCCGCTGCCGCTCACCGAAGACGAGCTGGCAATGCTGCGCAGCCTCGGCGATCGGGTTGCACTCGATGAAGTAGCGGATATCTATCTGCCGCTCACGCGCCTGTTGCAGATCTACACGGCTGCGGCACAGGAGCTCGATCGTCGCCGCGCGCAGTTCCTCGGCGGCGGTCACGAGGATCACATTCCGTATGTGATAGCGATCGCCGGGAGCGTCGCCGTCGGCAAGAGCACCACGGCGCGTATTCTGCAGACCTTGCTGGCGTATCTGCCGGGCAGGCCGTCAGTGGCGCTGGTGACGACCGACGGCTTTCTCTATCCGAACCGGGTGCTTCAGGAACGCGGCATCATGCACCGCAAGGGCTTTCCCGAGAGTTACAATCGTCGCCACCTGCTCAAGTTCATGGCCGATGTCAAGTCGGGTGCGCCACTCCTGCGGGTGCCGCACTATTCACATCTGGTGTATGATATCGTTCCTGGTGAATATCAACTGGTCGAACGCCCCGACATCCTGATCGTCGAAGGGCTGAACGTCCTCCAGCGCGGCAGTGATCGTTCGGGGAAGGTGTCGCGCCTGGTGGTCTCCGACTTCTTTGACTTTACGATTTATGTTGATGCGGGCGAAGAACTGCTGGAGCAATGGTACATCGAGCGCTTTCTGCGGCTGCGCGAGACTGCGTTCCGCAACCCTGATTCATACTTCCGGCGCTATGGTGACCTGACACGTGACGAGGCGATGGCAACCGCGCGGCGCATCTGGCGCGAAATCAACGGTGTGAACCTGCGCGCCAATATTCTGCCGACCCGCGAGCGCGCGCATCTAATCCTCGAAAAGGGGGCCGATCATACGCTCGAACGCATACGCCTGCGCCGGTTGTAGAAAGAACAGAGCATGAACATCTGCATTGTCGGAGCCGGTTCGATCGGCGGGTACCTCGGCGCGCGACTGGCGCTTGCCGGCGAGCACGTCACACTCATCGCGCGCGGCGCGAACCTGGCGGCCATCCGCGAGCGCGGCGTAACCCTGATAGGGTCCGACGGTTCCACCGTGACGGCAGTACCGGCCCTCGCCACTGACGATATGGTCGCAGCGGGAGCGCACGATGTCGTGATTGTCGCGGTCAAGGCTCACCAGCTGGCGGCGGTGGCGCCCGCGTTGCGCGCGTTGTATCACGAAACCACCATGGTTGTGCCGGCGCAGAATGGTATCCCCTGGTGGTACTTTCAGCACCACGGCGGGCTATTCGAAGGCCGGCGCATCGAGTCGGTCGATCCGGATGGGGTCATTGCAGCGCATATCGAAACTGAACGCATCATTGGCTGCGTGGTCTATCCGGCAACCGAACTGGAAGCGCCCGGGATCGTGCGGCATATCGAGGGCGATCGCTTTACCCTCGGCGAGCTCGACGGCACGAGGAGCGAACGGGTGCACCGCCTGTCGCAGGTGCTGGCGCGCGCTGGCCTCAAAGCGCCGGTGCGCCCCCGCATCCGCAGCGACATCTGGATCAAACTGTGGGGAAACCTGGCATTCAACCCGGTGAGCGCGCTCACACGCGCCACGCTGATTGACATATGCCGCCATCCACAGGCGCGCGCGCTGATCGCCGCAATGATGGCTGAAGGGCAGGCCGTGGCCGAGCGCCTGGGCATATCGTTCGGCATCACAATCGACCAGCGGATTGCTGGCGCGGAACAGGTTGGCGCGCACAAGACATCAATGTTGCAGGATATTGAGGCCGGGCGAGCGACGGAGGTGGATGCACTGGTTGGCGCGGTTGCAGAGCTTGGCCGGCTGGTAGATGTACCGACGCCGCATATTGACGCCATCTATGCCGCAGTCAAGTTACTGGAACAGACAGTGACGAGCAGGTAATGGTGCGACGAAAAACAAGAAAGGGCGGTGATGCGCAACGGCATCATCGCCCTTCTGATTCAGCGTGGCCCGTTACCGGTGACGCGGATGGCGCGCGCGCACCGGAACCGTGCGCATCTGCGGCTGCAAGGCGGCGCGGCGCGCTGCCAGCGCAATCAGTGCAACTGCGGCAGCAATGAGCAAAGCCGTCATCGTGTTCCTCTCCTTCGTCGTGGCTTCGGCCCGGCAGTGCGGCGCCGCTTTCTACTACCGGCAGTATAGCAGCGCAAACCAGCAGGGTCTATAGGTGAAACATCCTACCACTCGCCGGTACATCCGCAGGTGGGTGGATGGTATTGATCTCTACGTTGCCCGGATGGCGCGGGATGTCTTTTGCGGCTGCGCTGATCGGCTGTGATACTTCCTCACATCAGTGCGCCCGGGCAGCAGGCGCCGGTTCAACCTGCTGTTCACCCGACGGCTGGCCTCGCACCAGTGTCGGAATGATCGCCAGCGCCGCCAGAAGCGCCGCGAGCAGCATGGCATCATGCATCCCGGCGACCAGTGCATCTGGCGGCGCCGCGGTGATCGGGTCATAATTCTGGCCAGCTGCCGCCGTCACGCGCGCCGCCCACACAGCGCCAGCAATCGCGACGCCGGTCGTCTGGCCGAGGGTACGCATCACGGCCAGCAGGCTACCGGCGATTCCCAGATACGCGCGCGATACGCTGCCCATGATGAGGCTGTTGTTGGGCGACTGGAAGAGGCCAAAGCCAGCGCCAATCAGTATCAGACGCAGTATGACATCCAGTTGTGCGCTTGTGGTCGTCAACGTTGCCATGCTCCACAGGCCGAGGGCCGTCAGCGCCAACCCGGCAATCCCTAACCCGCGCGCCCCGAAGCGATCCGACAACCGCCCGCTGATCGGCGACACCAGCGACAGCACGATCGGTGATGCGATCAATGTCAGGCCGGTAAGTTGCGGTGTGTAGTTCAGTGCCTTCTGCAGATAATATGGCAGCAGCAGAAAGTTGAACGCGCCGGAGAGAAAGATCAGGAACGCGGCAACGAGACTGAAACTGAACGGCGCGTTGCGAAACAGGGCGAGTTCGATCATTGGCGCTGCGGCGCGGCGCTCCCACAGGACGAAGACGACCAGCAACACCAGGCCACCCCCCAGCGCCCCCAGAGTACGCCAGTCACCAGAGCCCCAGATCTGCCCTTCGGTCAGCGCCAGCAGCACCAGGAACAATCCGAGCGCCAGAAGCCCGGCGCCCACCAGGTCAAACCGCTGTGTGGTACGGGTGCGATCGGCCGGCAACGCGCGTAATGAAAGCGCGATCGCCGCGATGCCGATAGGAATGTTGACATAAAAAATGGACTGCCAGCCAACTGCGGTGATCAGCGCACCGCCAAGCACCGGACCGATGAGGATACCGGCGGCGACGGCCGTGCCGATATACCCCAGCGCCTGGCCGCGTTCGGTCGGCGGGAAGGACTGCACCAGCAGCGCCGCGCCGACCCCCTGGATCATGGCCGCGCCGATCGCCTGCACCACCCGAAACACAATCAGCGCGCTGATGTTCCATGCCAGCCCGCAGAGCGCCGAACTGACGGTGAAAACGGCAAACCCGGCCAGGTAGACGCTCCGCTTGCCGATCATGTCGCCCAGGCGCCCCATGCTCGGCAACAGGCAGGTGATCCCCAGCAGGTATGCGAGCACGACCCATTCAACCTCGTGCAACCCGGCACCGAATGAGTCCTGCAATGTTTTGAGCGCGATATTGACGATCGAGCCATCAATGGTGCTCATGAACACGCCGGTCGAAACGGCCAGTAACGCCCACCACTTACGATCCATTCCTGATTCTTTCTAATCACGATACCCTAACCAGTGCAATGCGTTCGGGTCATCTCGCCAGTGATCGCGCGTCTTGATCCAGAGATCGAGGTATACCGGCCGGCCAAGCGCCCGCTCAATATTGTGGCGCGCGCCACTGCCGATCTTCTTCAGCATGGTGCCACCCGCGCCAATCAAGATCGCTTTTTGCGACTCGCGCTCTACAAGAATCGTCAGCCGGATATAGGTGGTTTTCTCTTTTTCTTCCCATTCCTCGACTTCGACAGCCACACCGTGTGGAACTTCCTGTTGCGTGAAACGCAACACCTGCTCGCGCACCAGTTCAGCGACGTGTTCGCGTTCGCTCTGGTCGGTGACCTGATTTGCCGGGTAGAGTGGTGGCCCCGCGGGCAGAAGCCGAACAATCTCGTCGATCAACGCTTCCATACCCTGATGGTGCAAGGCGGAGACGGCCACTTCCATGTCCCACGGGGCGAGGGCACGGTAGGCGCGCACATGATCAGTTCCCGCCGCAACCGGTAGATCGATCTTGTTGAGCACAAGGATGCGCCGCGCGCGTGCGCGACGCACCAGCGCCGCGATCCGCTCATCAAGCCGGCGTGGTGCTTCCGAAATGTCCACCACCATACAGACGACATCCGCATCAGGGATGGCCCGGCGCGCCTGTTCGACCATGTAGGCGCCGAGGCGCGTGCGCGGTTCATGGATGCCGGGCGTGTCCACAAACACTACCTGGGCATCAGGGCGATGAAGAATGCCACGGATGGCGGTGCGCGTCGTCTGCGGCCTGGGTGAGACGATTGCCACTTTCTGACCGAGGAGGACGTTGAGAAGGGTGGACTTGCCGACATTCGGCCGCCCGATCAGTGCGACGAACCCGGCACGGTGCGGGTCGGAAACGTGAGGGGCAGGGGAAGCCTCGTGAACGCCGGCGCCGGGCGCACTGCCGGGCATACCCGTCCCGCTCGTCTCCTCCACAACCGTCTCGTCTTCGAGGCCGATCAGAAAGGGGGCAAGACGGTCAAGGCGATGGGCAAGATCAAACGCCGCCGCCGGCTGGAGTTCAAACCCCTGCAGGCGTTCAGCGCCGTCGAAGTCGAGTACGGCCGGCTCAGAGAGCGGTTGCACCATCGCGGGCTCTTCCGCAATCAGCCTGACGGCGAGCGTATATGCAGCAGCATCGTAGGTCACCTGTGGATGCGCCAGCGCCAGTGCCAGGTCATCGGCGGCAACACTTTCATCAAGTGTCAGTTCAGCACCAATGATCTGGCCGTGCTCATCGAGCAGCAGGGTCGCATCACACTCGCCTTCGAGCGCGGTACTGCCTTCGGTGATCTCCGAGAAATACCAGTAGAGTGAACCGGCATCCGGGTCATAGGAAAGTGAAATCATGCTTCCTGTCGTCGCCTGGTAAGCCCTGCGCGGATTGATCCCTACGGCGCCGTGCAGGGGCCAGGCGTCGCCACAACCGTTATCGAGTCGAACTCCAGCAGTCTGAGAAACTGCTCCATGGAGCGCCGGGCATCATCGGCGGCACGCTGCATGATGCCATTCTCGCAGGCAGCCGCGAGGATCTGGCGTTCTGCTTCGCGGCGAGCTTCCGTCTCCAGATCCGGATTCTGCCCGCCAAACAACTGCGTCACCACGCGCACGTCACGATCGTAGACTTTCGTGCGGTCATTGTTCAGCCGCGCGCTGAAGATTTCTGATGCCGGCAAGATAACCGTCACACCGTTGCCGTCGGGCGAGATGGTGACATCACTCTCGTGCAGTTTGCTCAAGTCAACGCCAGCGACCACATCGCCACTGGCGATCAGCAGCAAACGTTCGCCGAGCAACAGATCGAGCGGGTCACCACGGGTAGTCGAGGCTTCGACCACCCGCTCAATCGCGAAGCGCTGGGTTTCGAGGCGGTTGAGGCTTTTCATCTGCAGGATCGCCCCGCCCCGATCGCGCACCGTCGGCGTTGGGGTTGCAATAACCTGGAGCACCTGCTGCGGCACGCCGGGCGTAAGCGCCGCCATTATCTGCCGGCCGAACAGTAGCGCCAGCAACACGATACTGAGCGCACCCACTGCGACATAGAGCGCCGTCGTGGCGCATCCTCCACCCCCGATGACCGGCGCAGTATAGCCGGTCGCTCGTCGGGGCGCATAGCCATGGGGCGAGTAGGAAATATCATCCTCGTCGAATGTGTCGTCCACCTCTTCGCCACGCGCCCGGCGCAAACGCCGCTGCATCAGTGACTCGCGGCGCGGCAGGCGCATGAGCTCCTCACGGCCCTCATCGGCGCGACGCTGCAAGGGGGGGACGAAATCATCAGTATCATCATCATAGCGAGACATGGTACCACCTCACGCGCGGTGCGGAATCCACCGCCGTGATACGACGTTTGCGGCCGTTCCGGGGATGCATGCGTATGCCGCACCCGAATCGTGCCGGCGTCATTCGCGCTTGATGGCGGTATGGATCGCCGCCGCGCCGAAGCCCACCAGGCGGTAACTGACGTCGCTCCATCCCGCGCGACGCATGATCTGTGCCAGTTCATCAGGCGGCGGAAACACCCGCGCCGACTGCGGCAGGTAGACATACGCTTCGGTATCGGCGCCCAGGAGCCGCGCCAGCAACGGCACCACGCGCTGAAAATAGAGCCAGTGCCCGGCACGCAGCAGAGGCTGGCGTGGGCGCGCAACTTCGAGGCATGCCAGGGTCGCGCTCACGCGGGCAACGCGCCACATCTCACGAAAGGCAGCCGCAATATCGGTCACGTTCCGCAGTGTAAACCCGGTTGTTATCGCATCGAAACTCCCATCGGCAAACGGTAGCGCCAGGGCATCGCCCGCAACGAAAGACGCTCGCGAACCGGCGATCTTCGCCTGGCCGGCGCGCATCATCGGCACGGTAAAATCAACCCCGACCGCCAGGCCATCGGGCACCCAGGGCACCAGTTCGGCCAGGAAATCGCCGGTACCGGTGCCAATATCGAGTGCCCGCCCGTTGCCAGGCGGCGCGGCCAGTTCGACCGTCGCGGCGCGCCAGCCACGATCAAGGCCCAGCGTCATGATGCCGTTCATCTGGTCGTAGCCAGGTGCTATCCGGCTGAACATGCGCTCGACATAGACAGCTTTCTGTTCCGGTTGTGGCAGGACGTTGGTACTCATGGACGATTCAACTCATAGATCAGCCGTAGCCCTTCAAGAGTGAGATACGGTTCAACGGCGGTAATGGCTTCAGTTTCTGCGGCAATCAGCTCCGCCTGGCCACCGGTGGCAACGACGGGGCAATACGTACCGAGTTCCGCCTGCATCCGGCGTACCAGCCCTTCGACCAGCCCGGCGTACCCGAGAATGACCCCGGCCTGCATATGGTGGATCGTATTGGTTCCGATCACCCGCGGCGGGCGTACCAGTTCAACCTGGTACAACTTCGCCGCGAGACGGAACAGTGCGTCGGCTGAGATGCCGATCCCGGGAGCAATCGCGCCGCCGATATACGACCCATCGGCCGTAACGACATCGAATGTCGTTGCGGTACCGAATGCCAGGACAATGACCGGTCCGCCATACAGGCGGAAGGCGGCCAGCGAATTGGCAATACGATCGGCGCCCAGTTCGGCAGGCGTATCAACCTTGAGCTGTAACCCGGTCGGCGTTGCTGCGGTCACCATCAACGGCTCGACCTTAAAATACTCGCGGCACAGCGTGCGAAATTCGCCGGTCAGGGGCGGCACCACGCATGAAACCGCGCATCCCTTGATTCGCTGCGGATGGATGCCATTGAGATCAAACAGATTATGCAACAGCACCAGGTACTCGTCGGCCAGGCGGTGGCGTTCGGTCGTCACCCGCCAGTGTGCCGTCAGGCGCGCATCCTGGTAGACGCCGATTTTGATATTGGTATTACCGATGTCAATCGTGAGCAGCATAACAGTATCGTACCACTTTGCGGATAAGCACTCAGACATACACCTCTCAGGAGCGACGGCATGCCCCCTTTACTACGCCACTGCATGGCTCCTCAGGGTGCTGTCATCCGGTGCGATCGACCGCAACCTGGCACAACTCGTGTGCATACCGGCACTACTGGAACCATACCCGGACATCTTCAGGCCGGCGCACGGCGCCAAGCGCCAGCATCAGTTTGATACGCGCCTTCGGGCCGCTCAGATGATGGGCGAACAGCGCACCCAGGCGTTCCAGGTCGTGATAGGCACCCACATAACCATAATCGTCGTACAGCGCGCCGCTACCGGTCCGCGAAGCAATCACGACGACGGTGCGCTGGGCAATCGCCTCTTGCATGGCCGGCAGCCACCATGGTGGCACGCGCCCCCCGCCGAACGCTTCTATCACGATACCGGCCACACCATCCTCAATGGCGTGGCGTAGCAGGCGATCATCGCCACCCTGGCCAAGCGCGATCAGGTCCACGCGCTCTTCAAGATGCGTGCATGCAATGTACAATCGTTGCACCGGCCGATGGCGCAACCAGACGCGCTCTGCCTCGATCCAGCCAAGTGGGCCCGCCGAGGGTGCGGCAAAGGCCTCGACAGACTGGCTGTGTACTTTCTGCACTTCGGCAGCGGCAAAGATCTGCCCACCAAAGACGACGAGCGTTCCCAGGCCGCGCGTTTCCACCGATGCCGCGACGCGGATCGCGCCGGCAAGGTTGATGAGACCATCGTACCCGGGCGAGGCTGGCGAGCGTGTTGCCCCGGTCACGACGACCGGCTTCTCGGCTGTGATCGTCAGGTCGAGCAGGTAGGCGGTCTCTTCGAGGGTGTCCGAGCCGTGGGTGACGACCACACCGGCAATCGCGTCCTCTGCCAGAGTCATCTCGATCTGTCGTGCCAGTTCGAGCCCCTGCGCGGGCATAAAGTGACTGCCGGGCACGTTGCTGAACTCACTGAACTCAAGTTCAACGCCGCCATGCATCAACTGAGCGATCAGGTCCTCGCCTTTCACCGGCAACACGCCACCGCCGATCGTCGGGCCGCGCTTGATCACAATGCTACCACCGGCCGTGATGACTGCCACCTTCTTCACCGGCATCCCTCCTGCAGTGCGGCGCGACATCTCTAGAACATCGGTAGAGTATAGAATCCCTATGGGCCGGCGGCCCGAAACACCTGAACATGGAATACTCTACCGGCACTCTCGTGCAGTTCCAGACGACCTGTTCGGTAGCATCGCGACATCAACCCGCGATGCCATCGCTGCCAGGCCCACCACCCTTCCGTGCCACCCATGCAATGCGTTGTGTCCGTTCACCAACCGGCATGGTGGTGAAACAGTCGTACGCCGCTTCA
>Ga0272446_1004673_pt1 | contig 15925 bp, 14 predicted proteins | sample YNPCB0061_FD_194587 | JGI IMG/M metagenome (GOLD analysis project Ga0272446, IMG submission 194587) | Hot spring microbial mat communities from Yellowstone National Park, WY, United States - YNP-CB-006-1 | ecosystem: Environmental > Aquatic > Thermal springs > Hot (42-90C) > Sediment | place... | reverse complement strand
CAACACGTATATAATGGCTGGTGGCAGGTTACGCATGACTCCTCCCTTCCTGGTCGTTGGGTTTGAGTCAAGCGTACCCTGCTTTCTTCTGATTGTCTACCAAATGGACAAAGTCGAGTTGAGCCAACAGCAGAGAAAAGTATATTCCCATTCTGATGAACTGTTCAAACATCGACAAGGCGGTGCACAGCCTGAGGTCAGGCATCGGTCAATTCGAGAGCGATTCCAGCAGGTCATCGCCGGGTGCATTTCAAGTTGGCGGTACGCATTTCATCGGTCATCGCCTCCGGCGTGACAAGACGCCCTGCGCAACGGTGAGACTGTCACTACTCTATCGACCAGGATGCGCCTCCGGTGGGCGGGTTATGATGGCACATCCCAGAGAAGGGTTGTGCATAGTTTGCCGATTCGCATGTGAATCATCGTTGGGCGGATCATATTCTCCGGTTTGCACGATATTGTCTTCTAGGGGAGAATTCATCTAAAGTTCCACCATATGGTTGGACTATGAAGAAATTCCTGAGCAGTGCAATGTACAGAAAGTGGCGCCTTGCCTGGCTGTTTGTGATGGCAGGGGTGTGGCTGCTGGCGGCTGGATGCAGCGCGGCGGAGAACATCCCTTACGTACGCCTGCAGAGCGTAGACAATATCGATGTGGCGGGCGAGGAGCGCGCCTCTGGCAAGCTGCCGCTGCGCGTGGCGGTGGCAGCCGTGCTCTCGCCCGAAGCAACCTTTGATATCTACGGCCCGCTGCTTGATTATCTTGCCATGCGCCTCGATCGACCGGTGGAGTTGCTGCAACGGTCAACGTACGCTGAAATCAATGACCTGATCCGCACCGGTCAGGCGGATGTGGCGTTCGTGTGTGGGGGCGCTTTTGTGGAGGGAGAACGAGAGGGATATCTGGAGCTGCTCGCCGCACCGATTGTCAATAGTGAGATGCACTATCAGTCACTGTTGATTACGCCGGCAACGAGCAGAGCGCTGAAGCTGGAAGACCTGCGCGGCGGAAGATTCGCCTTCACCGATCCGCTCTCCAACTCAGGTCGGCTGTACGTACAATATCTTCTCACCGAACGCGGCGCCTCCCCTGAAACCTTTTTTGACAATGTCATTTTCACGTACAGCCATGACAATTCAATCCGTGCTGTCGCTGAAGGCGTGGTGGATGGTGCAGCCGTTGACTCATTGGTCTATGCCGCGTTAACCGCGCGTGAACCTTACCTGGCTGACCACACACGCGTCTTTCATCGCTCCCCTGCTTTTGGGATCCCACCGGTTGTGGTGCATCCTCAACTGGACAATGCGCTAAAAGCGGCGCTGCGACGCGCCTTGCTCGAGCTGGACGCCTATCCTGAAGCAGCGGAGATCCTGACGCGTCTCGGCGTCGATGCTTTTGGCGAAGCAGACCCGGCCCTATATGAAGATATTCGCACCATGGCGGCGATTGTGCGCGGCTGGACAGCGCCATCAGGCATGAGAAACCCATGAAACGGTGGTTGCACACCTGGCGCCGACGGCTTGCCGGCGTCAGCGTTCGATTCAAGCTGTTGGGCGTGGTCTTCTTGGTCGTACTTTTGCTCGCCGCCGCCATGATCTTGCTCACCCGGCAACGACTGCTGGAAAACCTGGAGCAGGAGCTGGAGATGCGAGGGCTTGCCATCGCCCGCGATCTGCGCGACGACGCCGAGCCGCTGATTCTAACCCAAAACATCTTTGGGTTATACCAGAAGTTGCGCACTGGGCTGGAGAACAATCCGGATGTGCGTTATATCTTCATCCTGGATCAGAGCGGTCGCGTCCTGGCGCACTCCTTTCCGGCAGGAACGCCGGTCGATTTGCTCGGCGTCAATCGATTGACCTCTGGCGAGGCGTGGCGCATACAACGCCTGCGCAGCGATGAAGGCATGTTGACCGATATCAATATGCCGATCCTGGATGAACGTCTTGGCGCCGTGCGCGTTGGCTTGACCCATCAGCGCCTGGAAGCAACGGTCGCCGCCGCCACGCGCGAACTGCTGTGGGTGACGATGGCGGCATTTGGTGTGGGCGCACTGTTGTCCCTCTGGTTGACGCGCATTTTCACTGCACCCATCCTGGCGCTGGTCGAGGCCGCGCGCGCGGTGGGACAAGGCGATCTCTCGGTGCAGACGCCGGTGCGCATGGACGACGAGATCGGCGAGCTGACCACTGCTTTCAACCTCATGACCCGCAATCTGGATGCCTCGCACAACGCGCTCATGGAGCAGAATCGCGAGTTAGCCGCACTCAACGCCATTTCGGCCTCGATCAGCATCGCGCCAACCCTGCAAGAGATGCTCGATCGCGCGTTGGCGACCACCTGCCTGGCGCTGGAGGCTGACGCAGGATGGATTTTGCTCGATATTCCTGAGGAGACGCCGCGCATCATCAGCCACCATAGGCTTTCTGCCTCCTTTCTGGCGCAAGAGACGCTCCCGGAGACGCCAACCTGCCACTGTTATGATGTGCTGAGTCAACAACAAGATTGGCGACGCCCAATTTTGCGGATGGAATGTCCGCGCCTGGAGCGCGCCCGTCACCGTCATCAGGCTGAAGCACGGTTCAGTTGTCATCTTTCTGCACCATTGACCGCGTATGACCGCCCGTTGGGTGTGTTGAACATCGTGGCTGTGACTCCGGAGTGGTTTCATCCTCAACAGATCGAATTGATCGGCGCCATTGCTCGACAGATCGGGGTGGCGGTGGATGCCGAACAACAGCGTCAACGCGCCATCGCAGAGTTGCAACGGCGTGAGCTGCTCCGCAGACAACTGCTGGAACGCGTCATGACAGCGCAGGAAGAGGAGCGACGCCGTATTGCGCGCGAGCTGCATGATCAGGCTGGGCAATCGCTGACCTCATTGTTGGTCAAGCTACGCCTACTCGAAGAGCACGTGAAAGATGCAACACAACAACATCAGGTGGCGGAATTGAAGCAATTAACGGATGATGTGATGAACGAGCTGCACCGGCTCGCCATCGATCTGCGCCCGGCAAGCCTGGATCATGTCGGGCTTGCGCCGGCTGTTGAGCAAATGCTGGCTCAGATGATTTCGTTGCATGGCATTGCAGCCCAAATGGAATGTGTGGGCATGGACACTGTCACTCTGTCTCCAACTGTCGAAACGAACCTGTATCGCATGATCCAGGAAGCTGTGACCAACGCCATTCGGCATGGTCAGGCGCATCATATCGATGTCTTGTTGGAAGCGCGCAACAGCAAGCTGGTCGTCGTCGTCGAAGATGATGGACAAGGTTTTGATCCAAAGGTGGCGCCTGCGCAAGGACATCTGGGGTTGATCGGCATGCAGGAACGTGTGGCGCAGCTCGGTGGCACGCTCACCATCGAAAGCACGCCAGGGGCAGGCGCCACGCTGGTGGTGGAGGCGCCGCTATGACCAGTGAAAACTCCGCTTCAATTCGAGTCTTGCTGGCGGACGATCATCCTGTGCTGAGCGCCGGGCTGGCCTCGCTGCTCAACCGCCAGCCCGACATGACCGTCGTGGGCGAGGCAGCGGATGCAATGCAGTGCATCGAGCTGGCGCAAAGTTTGCGCCCTGCCGTCATTCTGCTCGATGTTTCGATGCCAGGACTGGGCGTCGCAACCACGATTCGTCACCTGCGCGAAGTGACGCCCGCCAGCCGCATTCTAATTCTGACGATGCACGAAGATGCAGCCATTTTGCGGCAGGTGCTCGATGCCGGCGCAGCAGGCTACGTCATCAAACGCGCGGTTGAATCGGAACTACTCAACGCAATTCACGCTGTGGCGCGCGGCGAACACTATGTACACCCGGCAATGGTGCACCACCTGCTGCGTCCACCTGCGGTAGAGGAAACGAAGACAGGCTTCACATCGGAAAAGCTCACCCCGCGCGAGCAAGAAGTTTTGCGTTTGGTGGCGCTCGGCTACACCAACCAGCAAATTGCGGTTGAGTTGAACATCAGCATCAAGACAGTAGAAACGCACCGCGCCAACCTGACTGCCAAACTCGGCGTCAAACGTCGCGTCGATCTGGTGCGACAAGCGCGCGAATTGGGCCTGCTCGACGCCTGAACAAGCTACCTATCCAGCAATTGCCACCATCTCAGGGTTTTTCCCTGAGTGTTGCGTTGCAGCTTCCGGTTTTTGCCTGACAACCCACCGCGTAATTCACTCCATTTCCCCTGAAGTCTCCAACCTGCACTCTCTCTATACTCGGTATAGCGAATTTACTGCATCGACGCTGGAGGTTGCCTGACTCCGGTCGTGCAGACAGACGCCTTCACGGTCAAGTAAGGAGCAAGATGTATGGGACGTGTGCAACCGATCACGGGGGAAATGGGCGTGATCGACCGCATGGAAGCTGACCTGGAGCGGGCGCTGGAGAAGCGCGCCGAGGGTAAAAAGGTGCGCTTTGGCATGGTGGTCGATCTGCGTAAATGCACAGGCTGTCGTGCCTGCACGCTCGCCTGCAAAGCCGAGAACATGACTCCCCCCGAAGTGTCGTACAACGTGGTGCTCGAAGAAGAAGTCGGTGAGTACCCCAATGTACGCCGTATCTTTATGTACAAGCCGTGCTTTCATTGTGAAAACCCGCCTTGTGTACCGGTCTGTCCGGTGCAGGCCACCTGGAAGCGCGAAGAGGACGGCATCGTCATCATTGATTACGATCGCTGCATTGGTTGTCGTTATTGCATGACAGCCTGTCCCTATGGCTCGCGTTTCATCGACCTGGGAATGAGCTACACCGACCCGATGCAACCTTACGAGCAAGCCGCCTCGCCCGAATACGCCGAGTATCGTGTGCGCGCCGACGGCAATTCGCCGGTTGGCAACGCCCGCAAGTGTCACTTCTGTCTACACCGCCTCTATCAGGGCATGTTGCCAGCCTGTTTGGAAACCTGCATCGGCCGCGCCATTCACTTTGGCGACCTGGACGACCCCGACAGCGTGGTGGGGCAATTGCTGGCGACGCGCAACCACCTGCGCCTGAAAGAAGAATTAGGCACCGAACCCAATGTCTACTATCTGACATGAGCTTGGACATCGATCGGAAGGAAATGAACATGAAACGCTTGGGAATGATCGCTTTTTGGGGTGTTGTCGCCGTTGCCACACTCATCGGTTTGGCGGCAGTTGGATTGCGCATTTACAAAGGGTTGGGCATCACCAATCTGAACTACATCGTCCCCTGGGGATTGTGGGTCGCCTTTTACATATACTTCATCGGTCTCTCTGCAGGCTCCTTCTTGCTCAGCACGATGATCTTTGTGTTCGGCATCAAGCGCTTTGAGCCGATCGGGCGCATCGCGCTCTTTTCGGCGCTGATTGCCCTCAATGCTGGCTTGATGTTCGTTCTTCTCGATCTCGGTCACATGGAACGTTTCTGGACGGTCTTTATCAACCGCAACCTCTTCTCTGTGCTCTCGATTGAAATCCACTTCTATCTGCTCTACATCGTCATTATCTGCTCTGAGCTATGGCTGCTGATGCGCCGTGACCTGGTGCGCCTCGGTCAAGGCGAGGGCTGGCAGGCACGGCTTTACCGACTTCTGAGCTTTGGCAGCAAAGACACCTCGCCGGAATCGGCGGCGCGCGATATGCGCCTCGTCAAGATTCTCGGCTTGATCGGCTTGCCGACCGCCATCGGGGTGCATGGCGGCACGGGTGCGCTCTTTGCCGTCGTCAAGGCGCGGCCAATGTGGTATGGCCCGCTCTTCCCGATCATTTTCATCGTGTCGGCGCTGGCTTCAGGCGCGGCGCTGCTCACCTTCATCGTGGCGTTCTTTGGCAGAATGCCCAAGGAGGAACGCACAGAGCTGACGTTGGCGTTGGGCAAGCTAACTGCAGGTATTCTTACCTTCGATCTATTGCTGATCTGGAGCGAGTTCTCCATCGGCTTCTACGGCGCCATCCCCGAAGACCTAGATGCGCTGCGCCTGATCGTCTTCGGTCCGTTCTGGTGGGTTTTCTGGCTACAACAACTGCTCTTCGGCGCCATTATACCGATCATCTTGATCCTGTGGCCCAAAACCGGGCGTAATCCCTACTGGGTCGGGCTGGCTGGTCTGATGGTGGTGATCGGCATCTTTGGTGTGCGCCTCAACATTGTCATTCCTGCGCTGAGCATGCCAGTGTTGGAAGGCCTAGCGGAGGCGTACAGCGTGGTGCCAGCGCCCAGCAAAGCTGCCTTTACCGTTCCCGCCGAAGTCGTTCTCTGGCTGCAACGCGGCGCCATCCTGCTGGCATTGGCGACTATCGTGGCATTCAGCCTGATCGGCTGGCACGCCACACGTCAAAAGACGAAGACATCGCAGTCGGGCGCAAGTCACTGGGTGGCGCAGGTCGCCGCGGGCGTCGGCATCGTTGCGATTGCGTTGCTGGCGTTGTCGTGGTTCGGCAGCAATTCGACTTTGCTCAGCACGGCGAGCGCCAACTACCTGGCGGATAACTTCAGCGGACTCAGCGGCATCTTTCGCTTCAGCCCGGTCAAGGCGCTCTATTTCCCCAGCCCCAACGAATGGCTGACCAGCATCGGCGTGATCGGCTTCACGTTGATCCTGTTTGCGATCGGCTGGCAATTGCTCCCTCTGGACATTGATCCGCACGCAGTGGAGGCACATTGATCACCCATTCGACTCAAACCGCGCGTCCTATCTGCAAAACGCGGCGTGCTTGAACCTGTCAGGAGAAATGGCTATGCTGGAAGTAACACGACGTGATGTTCTGAAAACCGGCGCCCTGCTCGGCGGCGCCACACTACTCGCTGGTTGCGTCAACCGGGTTTTCGAGACCGGGCGGCTTGATGGCGATGGTCTGGCGCGACTGGAAAGCGGCGCCAGCGCCTTCCCTGGCGCCGACGCCCAACATGTCATCTATTCGCAGTGCTTGAATTGCCACACCGCCTGCGCCATCAAGGGGCGGATCGTGGATGGCGTGTTGGTCAAAATCGACGGCAACCCCTACTCTGTCACCAATCGCCTGCCGAACCTGCCCTATGAAATGCCTTTGCAGGAAGCAGTGCGCAAGGATGGCAAAGTTTGTCCCAAGGGGCAGGCGGGCATCCCGGTGCTCTACGATCCCTATCGTCTGCGCAAGGTGCTGAAGCGCGCCGGCAAACGCGGCGAAAACCGCTGGGTGACCATCCCCTTTGAGCAGGCGATTCGCGAGATTGTGGAGGGTGGCGATCTCTTCGGCGAGGGTCCAGTGACAGGGCTGCGCAATCTATTCAAGCTGCGCGACCCTGTCCTGGCGCAGCAACTCACTGCCGACGCCCGCGCCGTCGCCAAAGGACAGATGACGCTGGCGGATTTCAAGCGCGTTCACGCCGATCATCTCGACCTGCTCATCGACCCGCAGCATCCTGATTTGGGTCCGGTAAACAACCAGTTTGTTTTCCTGGGTGGACGCGTCGAACATGGCCGCAAGGAGTACACCGCGCGCTGGTGCTATGAGGGGTTTGGCTCCACCAATTACTACCTGCACACATCCATCTGCGAGCAAAGCCACCATATCGCCTTCAGCAAGATGAGTGGCAAGACCCACTTCAAGCCCGATCTGCTCAATACAGAATATGTCATCTTTTTTGGCACCGGCGCGTTCGAGGCTAACTTTGGGCCGCCCGCAATTGCAGAAAAGGTGACCGACAGCTTGGTGAACCGCAAAAACTTCACCGTCGTGGTCGTCGACCCGCGCCTGAGCAAGACAGCCGCTCAGGCGGATCGCTGGGTGCCAATTCGTCCGGGTGGTGACGCAGCGTTGGCGTTGGGCATGGCGCGCTGGATCATTGAAAATGGCCGTTACGATGCAACCTTCTTGCAGGCGCCCAGCCGCAAAGCTGCTGAAGCCGTCGGCGAAAGCACCTGGACAGACGCAACATGGCTGGTGCGCACCGACACCATGAGCTTCCTCACGCCAGCCGACGCCGGTCTGACTCAACCTGATAGCGCTACAGCCGCCATCGTTATGACAACAAATGGCGTCCAGTTAGCAGACGTTGCCGCTGTCGGCGAACTCGATTTTGCTGGCGCCGTCAACGGAGTGGCGGTCAAGAGCGTGTTCCGCCTGCTCAAAGAACGCACGCAAGAGCATACGCTGGACGAATACGCTGACTTCGCTGGCATCGACGCCGAGATGATCACGCAGTTAGCCGACGAATTCACCAGCCATGGCAAGAAAGCCGCCGCCGAACTCTATCGCGGGGCAGTCAAACACACCAACGGTTATTACAATGCCCAGGCAATCATCACGCTCAACCTGCTCATTGGCAACGTAGACTGGTCTGGCGGTCTGGCAGTGGGCGGCGGTCACTGGCATGAAGACGGTTCGGACAATGGACCTTTCCCGCCCGAAGTGATCATCAAGGCGCCCGGCGGGCTGCCCCACTGGGGCGTCTACCTAAGTCGCGAGCGGACTGCCTACGAAGATACGACCCTCTTTGCGCGCGATGGCTATCCGGCGCGGCGGCTGTGGTATCCCTTCTCCAACGAGATGTACCATGAGGTGATCCCCAGCGCTGGCGACGGCTATCCTTACCCAATCAAGGCGATCTTTTTGCAAAAGGGCACGCCGGTGCTCTCCTGTCCTGCCGGCGACAAATCCATCCCGATCTTGATGGACACGCAGAAGATTCCGCTCTTCATTGCCTGCGACATCGTGATCGGCGAGACCTCCATGTACGCCGACTACATCTTCCCCGACCTGACCTACATGGAGCGCTGGGGCGCGGAACACGCATCACCTGATAATCAGGCGCGCACCAGCCGCATCCGCCAACCGATGGTTGCGCCCATCCCCGAAAGTGTGGTCATCGACGGCGAAGAGATGCCGATCTGTCTGGAGAGTGTACTGATTGCCATCGGCAAGGAGCTGGGCATGCCTGGCGTCGGCGTTGGTGGTTTTGGCGAATGGGGCGACCTGCAACGACCGGAAGACTATTACTTGAAGATGATGGCGAATCTCACCGGCGGGCACGGCGATGACGCGGCAATCCCGCCGGCATCGGATGAAGAGCTGGCGATCTTCCGCCAGGCACGCGCGCACCTGCCGCCTTCTGTCTTCGACGAGACGAAGTGGAAACGCGCCCTCAATAACGATGAAACGCTCTGGCGACGGGTCGTCTATCTGCTCAATCGCGGTGGGCGCTTCGAGCACCTGTCTGCGGTCACAGGCGGCGAGAAACTGGCGCATCGGTTTGCCAATCTGTTCCACTTTTATGTCGAATCAGTCGCCAAAGCGCGCCACCCGATCACCGGCAACCGCTTCGACGGTCTGCCCATGTTCGACGTGCCGCGCAATGGGCTGGGCGAAGTGGCGGTCGATGAAGCCTATCCCTTCCAAGCGATCACCTTCAAAGAGATCACCGGTGGGCAGAGCCGCACCATTGCCAGCTACTGGCTGAGCGCCATCCTGCCAGAAAACTTTGTCCTGATGAACAAAGCCGACGCCGATGCCCGCAACATTCACAACGGCGACCGCGTCAGGCTGATCAGTCGCAGCAACCCGCAAGGTGTATGGGATTTGGGACACGGCAACCTGCGCCCAGTCGAAGGGAAGGTGCGTCTGATTCAAGGGTTGCGGCCCGGCGTCGTAGCCGCAAGCTGGCACTACGGGCACTGGGCGTATGGCGCCAGCGATGTGGTGATCGACGGAGAAGTCATTGCTGGCGACCCGCGTCGCGCCACCGGTTTGTGCACCAATGCGCTTTTGCGCGTGGACGACGCCACCGGCAACCAGGTAATCACCGATCCCATCGGCGGTTCAGCCAGTTTTTACGATACGCGGGTGGATGTCGTGCGCGTGTAGCAGCAAGGTGACCGACCGCCGGGTTTGTCATGTGCCGACAGCGCCATCTTCTGAAAGGCTTCATGGCGCAGGGAATGAGGGGTTGCACTTCACAGTTGGGGCAGGATTTATTTTGTAGGTCATCGCCTCCGGCGTGACGGGCGCCGTGTCAAGCCGGAGGCGATGACCTACGATACGCTCCCCCAACTTGATGTACATCAGTGAGTGAGAAGGTTGTACCAGTCGTTATGCAATCCACAGGAAATAGCCACCCACAGCGATCAGCAGCACGCCAGAAACGCGTTCGATCACGGTCGACCAGCGCCCCATCGCCATCATCTGCTTGAGCGCGCCGGCAAAGGTTCCCGCCAGCACCACCGGCACGCCGCGTCCCAGCGCATAGACAAAGAGCAGTGACGCACCGTAGACCAACGCCGCCTCAGCCATGACATAAGTCAAGATGGCGGCCAGCACAGGGGTAGCGCACTGCGACGCCACCAGGCCGGAGACCAACCCCAGCGCCAGCGCGCCCGGCAGCCCCTTCAGTGTGATGCGTTGGCGCGGGTCCTGGAACCAGGTCGGCATGTGCAGCGGCACTGCGCCGAGCATATTCAGCCCGATCAGAATGCAGACCGCCGCCACCAGATAATACCACCACGTCGGCGCCAGTCCCATCACGCTGCCGATCAGTGCGGCGACAACGCCCAGCAGCATGAACGTGATCGCCAGCCCCACGGCGAAGGTGAGCGAAAGCGCAAAGGCGCGCCCCCGTGAGGTCGTCTTGGCGCCACCCACGAAGCCCACGATCAGCGGCACCGTCGCCACGTTGCACGGTCCCAGGCTGGTGATAATGCCACCCGCAAAAACGAGCACATAGCTCCACAGCGACACTGTTTGCAATGTCGTGAAATCGAAGGGCACGGTCAACCTCCCTGCTGCAACTCGCTGAGCACCTGGCGCAAGTCAGCGGCCGGCATGACGCCGATTTGCATTTTGCCGGCGCCGGTGCGATCAAAGAAGACCACTGTCGGAATGGCGCGGATGCCGATGCTACGCAGCAGACCCGCGTTGCGCGCGTCGTAGACATCCACATCCACCAGCGCCACCGAACTGGCAAACGCCGGATAGACTTCCTGGACGATGGCTGTCATCTCTTTGCAGGAGTCACAGGTCAGGGAGTGAAAGAAGGCGAGGGTTGGTCTGCCATTCTCCAGGGCGCGCATCAACTGCACTTCGGGCAGATCTGTTGGCGCCACGGGGCCAAAGGGAACCGCAGCGGCAGGTGCACCGGGCGAAGCTGCTGCCGGCGCCGTTTCCACGATCGCCGCCTGTACGCCCGCCACCGACAACGGCGTCGTCTCCAGCGTCGGCGTCTGTTTGATGAGCAGGATGGCGATGACGCCCAGCGCCACGCCGCCCAGGATCAGGAACTGCCAGAGTCTCACCTGCTGCCGATGACGTTCGGCGTCATGCTTTGCGGCGCGCGCTGCAACGGAACTGGCTTTAGGCATGGCTCATCTGCTCCTTTGGTTGTGGATGGGGCGTTCGCCCCAACAGATACCGGTAGAATACGCTGGCGGTGATCATCTGTGCAATGAACGCCAGCGCCACCGGCAGTGCGATCAACGGCCGGTTGGGGAAACTGGCAAAGGCTAACCCGACAGCGATGGGCAGATTCTTCATCCCCGACGCATAGGTGACAGCCACCCGCTGCGGCCAGCCAAACAACGGACGCCCAAGCCAGTGTGGCAGCAGGAACCCGATCGGGAAGTACAGAATCACCGCAATCAAGAGCCCAGGCGTCAACGTTTCTCCCTTCAGGATTAACGGCGCGTTGAGATTGGTGACAGTGAACATCAACAGGACGGCGGTCAGCGCCGACAGCGCCGGCAACAGTGGCAAGATCGGCTTGACCGCCCAAAACCGTTCACTCAGCCAGCGCAGCCCCACACCCAGCGCCAGCGGCAACAACAGGATAACGGCCAATTGCTGAAACATGCCCCACGCGCTGATGGCAACGTCAGCGCCCGCCAGGATCGCCATTGAAAACGGGATCAGAAATGGGCCGAGCACCATTGTCAGTGCGTTGATCGCCATGCTCAGCGGGACATCGCCCTTGAGCAACGCTGTCCATACTGCCGCCATGCCCGCGCACGGTACGACGCCCACCAGAATCAAGCCGACTGCGAAATCTGGGTCGCCGACAAGCAGCTGCGCCAGCCCCCACGCCAGCAGCGGCATGAACAGAAAGTTGAGCGCCAGCCCGGCCAACACCTGCCAGGGCTGGCGGCTCACGGTCAGGAACTGGCGCGGGGTGATCGTGTAGCTGATGAACAGGATCATGAGGAAGGTAAGGATTTGCGTATATGGTTGCAACGCCCGCCCAGGCGATGTGGTGATGGCGCCGGCTGCAAAGCCAACCACCAGCGCCGTCAAGATAATCGCCTGATAGTGGCGTCGCACCCACTCGGCAGCGCGCTGTACGGCGTTCATAAATTGCCCTCCATCGCCGGCAATGTCGCCGATTCCTGCGCCCCAGCGGGAAGCGTAATCACGCGGCCTTCCACTTCGCAGGCCGCCGCCAGTGTGTTGTAGATCGTGCCTTGCTTGCGCAGGTTGCGCTCCAGCAGATCGACGCGGGAGGCTGGCTCATCGGTCCAAATCGTCAGTTCCCAATCGATGCGCACCAGGCGCGGCGGCTTATCCTCACGCACGCCGTGCACACGTATCGCGGCACGGGTGTAGGTGAAGCGCAGCAGCGGCGCAAGACGCTCCACATTTTTGAGCAAACAGGCGCTGAACGCGCTCAGGAGCAGTTCGGCGGGGTTGAGCAAATGCTCGCTCTGCCCAGGCGAAGAGTCGAAGAAAATCTGGGCGCGCCTGGCGCGTGCCGTCGAAACATTGGGAACGACTTGCTCGGCTTCCACCGAATATTCCAACATAGCTATCCTCCTTAACCATCGGCGTCGATGCGCTGAAAAATGCGGCGGACTGCCGCCTCATCGACCTTGCAATCGGGCCGGATCAACACGTCGAAGGGGTTGATGCTGACGCCATCGACCAGGATGCCGGGTGAGGCGCGCAGGTCGTGTTGCTGCATCAGCGCCTGTCCTTCTGGCGACGCCAACGGGATGTCAGTGAACGGAACCTGCCGTTGGCGCAGATAATCGACCATGCGCTGGCTGCGCCGGCAACCCTCCGCTGGCAGAATCACGATGTTGCGATACTCAGTCATGCGCGTCCCTCTCAGGCGTGAATTGGCGTCAGCGACGCTGAATGAAGATGTGCATCGTGTGCGTTATGTGCGGCATGCGCATGATCGTGGGTGTGCCCATCCGCATGGCCGTGATCATGTCCATGATTGTGCGCCGTCAGCGTTGCTGGCGCCACTGTTGGCGTGCAGATCAACGCTCCGTCATTGCACTGGCTACACTCGAACTGGATCGTGGTGTGCTCAATGGCAAACTGCGCGCGCAGCGCGTCTTTGATCGCGTGCATACTCGGCATGGTCTGGCTCAGCGCCTGGTCGTCCAGTACAACATGAGCGCTCAGCGCTACAAAGCCGGGCCGGATCGTCCAGACATGCAGATCGTGAACATTGCTGACGCCAGACGTGGCGGTCTGGATGGCGCTCACCACTTCTTCTGCGGTGATGCCGCGCGGCATGCCTTCGTTCAAGATGTGAGTTGATTCGCGGAGCACACGCCATGCGCCTAGCAGGATGATGACGCCGATCAGCACGCTGACCAGGGGATCGACCCAGTACCAGCCCGTGAACAGGATGATCGCGCCAGCTGCGATCACGCCCACCGACGAGATCGCGTCGCCCAGCACGTGAAGGAACGCGCTGCGCGTGTTGAGGTCTTCGTGGTCATGGTCGTGCAGCGTGTAGGCGACGAGCAGGTTGGCGACCAGACCGACAACGGCTACGACCAACATTGGGCCAGCCAGGATCGGCTCCGGCGTCTGCCAGCGCGTCCATGCCTCGCGGAAGATCTCGATGGAGATCAACAGCAATGTAGCGCCGTTGATGAACGCAGCCAGCACCTGAAAGCGATGATAGCCAAAGGTGTGACGGCTGTCGGCCGGGCGCAGGGCGAGGCGCATGGCCGCAAAGCTCAGCACCAGCGCAAAGACATCGAGAAAGACATGGCCGGCGTCGGCCAGCAAGGCCAGGCTGCCCGTCCACAGACCGCCAACGATCTCGGCAAACAGGATCGCCAGCGTGATGCCGATGGCGATCAAAAAACGTTTGTTCAGGGTCGGATTTCCGTGCATTTCCATTTTGGACTTCTTTCAGAATCGATTCTGATGGTCATTCTTGGCGGCGGCGCGCCTGGCTCAGGCGCGCCGCCACACCCAACTAGAGTTTGTTCTCGCTCACCAGCGTCAACCCGTTGCGGCGAATCAGATCGCGCACTTCAGGCAGAAAGGCCTGGATATCTTCCTGCTCGGTGGAGGTGACATCAAAAGACATGAAAGCGGGTGTCTTTTCCATCGCGCCCTGAACCGTCGGCACCTTCAGGAACAGATTGACAAAGTCGTAGGGGCGACCTTTGATCAAGTCTTCCATCTGGATCAGGAAGCGCTTTTCGCCGAATTCGCCGGCTACCTCGAAGTGGGTTCTTACGATGAGCCTGGCGACAGCATCTTCGGCAGACGCGCGCGCCTTGGCGACTTCCTGCTTGGCCATCTTTTCTTTGGCCTCCTGGCGTACAACCTTGAAGATCTTGTGCTCGCGTTCCAGTTTCCAGATCAAATCTCGATCCGGGAAGGAGATCGCCTGCACCGGGCAGACAGTGCCGCAGGTGCTGCAGCCCACCATGCAACTCATGGGGTTGACTGTCACCGCTCGGTTGTCCTGCATCTCATAGACGCCGCGGCCACAGGTGGTGTAACAGAGCGTACAGCCGATGCAGGTTTCTGGATCCACCGTGGGATACCACGGAATATCCGAACGCGGGATGCCGTGCCAGGTGGGAATTGTTTTCTCTTCAGCCATGATCTTTTCTCCTCTTGAGCCACCAGGTGGCTCACCAAAGCATTCCAGACAAATCAGCGATTACTGCGCCACGACGGAGATGTCCGTCGCCGCACGGATGTTGTCTGTCACCGGGCAACGCTCTTCGGTCTCTTGCAGCCAGGCATCGATCTCATCTTGTGTCGCATTTTCCATATCGGCGTGGACGGTGACCTGCACCTTCTGGAAACCAGCGCGCTCCTCGTAAGAGCAGCCGATAAAGGTGCAGGGATTCAGCACACCTTCGATCTTGACATCCATGCCGTTGAGTTTCAGCCCGCGCTGCTTTGCCACTTCATGCCCGGTGACGTTCAGGCAGCCGGCCAGCGCCATCAACAGGACTTGGATCGGTGACGGCCCGGCATCGGCGCCGCCCAATGTTGGCGGTTCGTCGATCACCATCTGAAACTTGCCAGCCGTCAAATTCATTTTGGTGGCGTTCTCGCTCTTGCCTCTGACCAGAACCTTCATTTCGCGCATTGGGTTGTTGCTGCTCATCATCTATTCCTTTTCTCTCCCTGCAGGGAGAATGCTGCACTTGGTTGAAACTACCGTTCGATCAATACACTCTTCTCATACCCGGAACACGGGATGCAGACCGGCTGCCCATCCTTCATGCGCACGTAGCGGTCGAAGACATATTCGCCGCACACGCTGCACTTCGTCTTGCCGAATGAGCCTTTCACCGGCGCGTACTTGAAATCAGGGCGCGCCTCCACCTTGAAAATCGCCTCATCCGCCTGATCGTAGACCCACTGAATGACTTCTTGCCGCACCGCAAGGGGAATCTGCGACGGCTCGATGCCCTTTTTGCGGTAGACGAAAAACTCGAACTTGCCCATGGCGTCGATGAAGTCAGGCAGCAGCGAATAGCGCACCGCGCCCTTGTGCGGGTGATAGAAAGTGGCCGCCAGCTTGCCGTAGAAGGTCTTGGCGATCATCACCTTGCCGTAGGTGGCGCCGGTGGCAACCTGGATGCCATCGATCATGCAGGTCTGCGGATGGCCTTCGCCCAGTTCGGGGAAGACAAAAAAGCCGTGGTCTGCCTCTTTTTCGGCGCCCAGATAGGCCAGAGCCAGCATCCCCATGCGATAGCCGATCGGCATGAAGGGGCACTC
>Ga0272446_1004672_pt1 | contig 15925 bp, 8 predicted proteins | sample YNPCB0061_FD_194587 | JGI IMG/M metagenome (GOLD analysis project Ga0272446, IMG submission 194587) | Hot spring microbial mat communities from Yellowstone National Park, WY, United States - YNP-CB-006-1 | ecosystem: Environmental > Aquatic > Thermal springs > Hot (42-90C) > Sediment | place... | reverse complement strand
CCCCAGCGGGGGGAGGGCTGGGGAGGGGGGCCGTCACCTTGCCCGCGGAGACGCGACGCGGGCGGGCCGCCCGCGCTCCCAGGCGATGTTCATCGGGCGTTGTGCGGCGTAGCCGCATAGATGGCTGAAATGATCTTCAGCGCATCACGGACCGGCGGTAGGAACGGGCGTCGCCTCCGGCTGTCGCACGGGCACGTCGCCGATTGGCGGGCTGAGCAGGGCCTGGTTGACCCAGCCGGCCCCGTCGGGGCTGTTGATCGCCGAGGCCGGGCTACGCCGGCTCCCCAGGCGGATCAGGTACCACTGGCTGTTCTGGCTGCGCCCGATGAAAATGATCTCGTCACCCAGGCTGACCCGCCCGATCGGCTGGTTATCGGTGCTGGGGAAGGGGCGCACATTGGCATCCTGGCGCACCGTGCCGGTCAACACGTCCGTGGCGACGCCAGCGGCCGTCGTCGGCGCGAGGATCGGTTCCCTTGTCGGCACGGCGGTGACCAGAGCCTGCGCTGGCGCCGCCGTGGGCGCGGCAAGGGCGGGCGTTGGCGCCACCGTGGGCAGGGTGAACTGCGGGATCTGGGTCTGGCCGGGGATGACGCGGCCAAAGCCGGCCAGTTCTTCGCGCAGGGCGCTGACCACGCTGAAGGCCAGCGCCAGCGAGAAGATCATCAGCACCGCGACGACCGCGGTCTTGATCAATTCAAGCCCCTGCCCCCACACGCTGCGGCGGCGAATCTCGTCCAGCGCGCTGCGGGCCGTGTCGGCCACCGGCTCGCCCCAACTCGTTCGCCCCTGGTCGGTCTGGGCGATCCGTCGCAACTTCAGCAGCGCGCGCACGTCACCGATCTGGCTCAGGGCACGGACGGCGCTCCAGCGCACATTGCTGTTGGGATGGTTCAGGGCCTGGATAAGCGGGCCGACGCTGCGAGCATCCCCGATCCGGCCGGCGGCCTCGGCAGCGCGATAGATCGTCAGCCAGGGCTGATTGGGGGCCATTGCCGCGCTGAGCGCCGGCGCCGCCGGCGCTCCGATGGCAACCAGTTCGTCAACTGCGACGGTGTGGAGCGGGTGGCCAGTATCGCCGAGCGCGTGAATGAGTGCATCGATGTGCTCGTGTGACGGACCGCCGCGACCGGCGCGCGGCGCGCGCTGGCGGCTCGCCCCACCGGTCAGGCGCCGGGTGGTCTGTGGGGGCGCGCCGTACACCTTGCCGGAGGGCGGAGTGCCCGGGGCGCTGTTCGTCTCAAGCGGTTCCTGTCGCTCGGTTGTCATCGTGTGACCCGTCGTCGCGGTTGTCCGTGCCGTTCCGGACACCTAACGTGAACTTACGCCCTTGGCGAGGGGGATGGGGAAACCGGGTTTCCCCACGCCCCCACCCCACAGGGGCATGGGGAAACCCGGTTTCCCCGTGCCCCCACCCGGTGGGAGGGTCTGGGGGGGCGCACCCCCTGCCTGGAGGCGGGCCGGCGTGGGGGGGGGGTTCCCCCGCCCCTACGCCGCCGGCCCCGGCGTCTGCCGCCCGGAGGTTCCCGGGGCGCACCCCTCCTAACGTGAACATACGCCTTTGGCGAGGGCTGTGGGGAAACCGGCTTTCTCCATGCCCCCACCCGGTCGGAGAAGGCAGCCCGCCCGCAGGGGGATGGTGGGGTATGCGGGGAGACTATGCCTTCCCGCGCCCCTCCACCGCGCTGTTGCCTCAGACAGGTTCCTGGCCGTCCCGCCAGCGCGCGAAGCGCGCCACGATCGCGTCGAGCAGGGCCGCCGCGGCCTCGGTCTTCGGTTGGCGCGGCAGCGGAGTGACGCCGTCGTGGTCAACCAGGTACAGGGCGATGTCGGGGCGCCCGATACTGGCGACCGCGTCGTTGGCCACGATCAGATCGAGGCCCTTGCGTTCCAGCTTGCCCCGCGCATGCACCAGCAACTCATCGGTCTCGGCGGCGAAGCCCACCTTGAACAGATCGCGCCGCTGGGCGAACCCGGCGACGATATCGGGATTGGGGACCAGTTCGAGGATCAGCCCCCCATCGTCGCGCTTCTTGATCTTGCTCTCGGCTGCCGCCGCCGGGCGGAAGTCGGCCACGGCGGCGTTCATGATCAGCATATCCGCGTGCTCGCAGGCGGCCTGCACCGCGTCGCGCATCTGCAGTGCCGTTTCCACCTGGATGACGCTGACCGCTGCCGGCGCCGGCAGGGCCGTGGGGCCGCTGACCAGGGTCACGCTGGCCCCCAGGTCGCGGGCGCGAGCGGCCAGGGCATAGCCCATCTGCCCGGAGGAGCGGTTCCCGACGAAGCGCACCGGATCGATCGGCTCGCGGGTGCCGCCGGCGGTCACCACCACACGCTGCCCGCGCAGCGGCCCGCCGTGGCGCCCTAGTAGCGCCCGGATCTCCCCTTCGAGCGTGGCCGGTTCGGGCAGGCGCCCTTTGCCCGAGACGTGCTCGGCCATGCGGCCCTCTTCCGGCTCTAGCACGGTGTAGCCCCTGGCGCGAAGGGCGGCGACGTTGGCCTGGGTCGCGGGATTGGCGTACATGAGCGGATTCATGGCCGGGGCGATGAGCACCGGCCCGGTGGCGGCGAGGATCGTCGTGGTCAGGAGATCATCGGCCATACCCGCGGCGATCCGCGCAATGGTATTGGCGGTCGCCGGCGCCACAATGACCGCGTCGGCCTGCGCGCCGAGGCTCACGTGGCCGATCACCCCGTCTTCGGGCAGTGCCCACATATCGCTGAGCACCGCTCGCCCGGTGAGGGCCTGGAAGGTTGCCGCGCCGACAAAACGCTCCGCCGCCGCGGTCAGCACTACATCGACCTGCGCCCCGGCCAGGGTCAGGTCACGCGCCAGTTGGGCCGCCTTGTAGGCGGCGATGCTGCCGCAGACCCCCAGGAGCAACTTCTTTCCGCTGAGGATATCCATCTAACGTGAACATAGGCTCTCGAAGAGGGGGTGGGGAAACCGGGTTTCCCCATGCCCCCACCCGGTGGGAGGGTCTGGGAGGGCGTAGCCCTCCCAGGAACAGTCGTATGTTCATCCCGTCGGTGTGCGGCGCGAGCCGCATGGACGGCTGCGGTGACCATCGCGCGCAGGGTTCCGCTCCCCTCCCAGCCTCCCCCCGCTGAGGGGAGGCGCCGGGTTCCCGCCCCCAGCGGCGGAGGGTCAGGGCAGGGGCGGTCACCGTGCCCGCGGAGCCGCGATGCGGGCGGGACGCCCGCGCTCCCAGGCCATGTGCATCGCGGCGTGGTGCGCCATGCGCATGACCGTCTCACGTGACCATGGGGGAACGAGGTTCCCCCCTACCCGCCCCTGGGAGGGTTTGGGAGGGCCAGGCTCTCCCGAACCCTCCAGCGGGCTGGGGGCTGAGGAACCAGCGCAGATTGAACGATGCCCGGGTGACCAGGCCGCGCCCCGCCCGCCAATCCAACATTTCCAGGCGAACATCGCCCAGACCCGTTGCGGCATTGTAGCATCAGGGTGCGGGAGCGTCAAAGGCGCAGGGGATGGTAACTGTTCACACCTGGGGTAACCCACGCGCCCGGGAGCGAGGGCGTCCCGCCCTCGTCGCGTCTCCGCGGGCAAGCTGCCCGCGCTCCCAGGAGACATGTGCACACATACGGCGAGGGGGAGAGGGGAAACCCGGTTTCCCCATCCCCTGCTCCAACAGACGATGCGCGCTTCGGCGGTATCACCCGCGCGTTCACGCCCGCGCTTCTGCCGAGAGCGGCCTGTCCTCGCGCTGGCTGCCGAACACCCGGCTCCAGGTGTATGACAGTTCGCCGCCGAAGAGCAGGATCTGCGACGAGATGAAGATCCACAGCAGCAGGGTCATCGCGGCCCCCAACACCCCGAAGGACGAGAAGTTGACCCGCGCGAAAATGAATTCCGCCAGGCGCTGGAGCGCGGTGAAGGCGATCGCCGCGACCAGGGCCGCCGGCCAGACATCGCCCCAGCGTGGCAGCGGGCTGGCCAGCACTTTGTAGAGCGTGGCGAAGCCGGCGGTCAGTAAGGCGACGAACAAGGCGATCCGGGCCACCTGCAACAGCACGGTATTGAGCGGCAGCCAGTCTACGTAGGCCGTCAGCAGCGCGAGAGCCAGGTTGCCCAGCACGGCGGCAAGTATCAGCGCGGCGACCCCTAGCAGCAGCGCGAACAAGGTCAGGCGGCCCATCACCATGGTGACCACCGCCGTCTTCAACCCCGCCCCGTTCGTGTTGGGTTGCACGTTCCAGATCTGCTGTAAGGCCCGGCTCAAGGCGCCCAGCAGCCCGGTCGCCGCAAAGAGCAGCGTCCCGATGCCCAGCAACCCCGTGCCCACGCGGGTTTCGGAAAAGTGGCTCAGGGTCTGGCTGATCAACCCGGCGATCTCCGCCGAGCCGACGATTTGCTGGAGGAGCGTCTGCACGTTCAGTTGCTGCGGATCGACCACGAACCCGACGATGCTGATGACCACCAGCAGCATCGGGAAGATCGAGAAAATCGCGAAGTACGCCAGGGCTGCGGCCATGTCACCGACGCGGTCACGCTGGTATTTGTCCAGGGTCAGGCGGATCAGGCGCACCAGGGGATGATTGTTCATGCCCGTCTCTCCTACGCCGCGGTTTCGCCGCGCGGCCTCTTACGCACTCGTTCTAGCGCCATAGCGGAGCTATGGTACAATCCCGGCTGCTGGCCTGACACGATGATCGTGATGGAGGCGACGGGAGGGGGCGTGGGAGGGCGAAGCCCTCCCCGCACAGAAATGGTCCTTCATCATCAACTTGTCGGACCATTGCGCATAGGCAACCTCGAAATGGCGCGCCGGTGGGGCGGCCGTTGCTGTCGCGGCAGGAATCGCTGTGGATACCAGGAAGATTGGCGTTATCGTAGGTCGCGAGTGGTCCTGGCCTCCTGCGTTCATCGAGGAGGTGAACCGGCGGAAAGCCGGCGTTATTGCCGAATTCGTCAAGCTCGGCGGCACGCGCATGGCCGAGCCTTGCGAATACGATGTCATTGTGGATCGTATTAGCCATGAAATCCCGTACTATCGAACGTTCCTGAAAACCGCAGCCCTTTCAGGCACGCGAGTGGTGAACAACCCCTTCTGGTGGAGCGCCGATGATAAGTTCTTCGGCGCCAGTCTCTGCGCCCGGCTGGGCGTTCCCCATCCCCGCACCATCGCCTTGCCCTCGCATTCCTACATCGAAGGCGTGGTTGACGAGTCGTTGCGGAACCTGCGTTACCCCCTGCCCTGGCAAGAGCACGTGGAGTATGTGGGCGGCTTTCCCGTCATTCTCAAGCCGGCCTGGGGCGGCGGTTTCAAACAGGTCTACAAGGTCCACAGCTTTGAAGAACTCTGGCGCGCCTACAATGAGACCGGCACCGAGTGCATGATGCTCCAGGAATATATTGCCTGGGAAAAGTATGTGCGTTGTATCGTCATCGGGCGCCGGCACATCATGACGATCAAGTTCGACGCCAACGCCCCCTGGCCCCATCGCTACTTCCGCGATGACTATTATCTGACGCCGGACGAGGGGCGCCAGGTCACCGACTATGCGCTGCGCATCAACCAGGCCCTCGGCTACGATATGAACACGGTCGAGTTTGCGCTCAAGGGGGGGGTGCCCTACGCGATTGATTTTACCAACCCCGCCCCCGACTTCGACGTAAACTCCCTCACGCCGTACTACTTCGACTGGGTGGTGAAGACGATGGCCGATTTTACCATCGAACTGGCCCTGCAAGGTCGCGAGACGCCCGCCGGGTACCCCTGGAGCCAGATGATTGGATAGGGCAATGAGCCTTCTCTCGACGATTGAATACTACCATACCCTGCTCACCCCGGAGGTGGCGACGGCCTCCTGGGCGCGCCTCAGCGAAGAGTTGCGCGCCCGCCGGCTCTACTTCGGCGCGCGCCCTCTGGCGACCGTCCTGCGTCCCCGCCTGCTCACCGCGGAGCAGCATGCCCTCCTGCGGCGCGCCGTCGGCGTCGTCGCCGCCGCGGCGCGCAAGGTCGTCGCCGTCGCTCTCGACCCCGGCCCCGACGGCGAGGCGGTGCGCCGGGTGTTGCTGCTGACGCCGCAGGAGGAGGCCCTGATCGCCCGGCATCCCGGGTATGCCGAGCCGAGCGCCCACTCGCGCATGGATACCTTCATGACTCTCGATGGAGCCTCGCTCCAGTTTGTTGAGTACAATGCCGAAAGCCCCGCCGCGATTGCCTATCAGGATCTGCTCGCCGAGGCGTTCCTCGCCATGCCGGTGATGCAGGAGTTCGCGCGCCGGTTCCCTCTGCGTCCCCTGCCCGCCCGCCAGCGGCTGCTGGAGACGCTCCTCGCCTCGTGGCGCGAGGCCGGCGCGCCAGGAGGCGAACCGGTGGTGGCCATCGTTGACTGGCGCGGCCTGCCCACCGCCACCGAGTTCGAGTTGTTCGCCGCCTACTTCGCCGAACACGGCCTCCGCGCCCTGATCTGCGCCCCCGACGATCTGCGCTTCCGCGATGGGCGCCTGTTCGCCGAACTCGATGGCGCTATCACCCCCGTAACCATCGTCTTCAAGCGCGTGCTCACCAGCGAACTGCTCACCCACTACGGCGCGGCGGCCCTCGATCACCCCCTGGTCCAGGCCTACACCGCCGGCGCCTGCGTGCTGGTCAACAACTTTCGCGCGAAGTTGCTCCACAAAAAATCTCTGTTCGCTCTGCTCTCCGATGAAACCTTCCTCGCCCCCCTCAGCCCCGAAGAACGCGCCGCCGTGGCCGCCCACGTGCCCTGGACCCGCGTGGTGCGCCCCGGCGAGACGACCTATCAGGGTGAGCGCGTGGATCTGCTGGCCTTTGCCCGCGCTAACCGCGAACGCCTGGTGCTCAAGCCCAACGATGACTACGGCGGGCGGGGCATCACCATCGGCTGGGAGACCGATGCCGCCGGCTGGGACGCGGCGCTGCGGGCGGCCCTGGAGGCGCCCTTTGTGGTGCAGGAGCGGGTGCGTATCGCCTACGAACCCTACCCCGCCCTTGTGGACGGCCAGGTCGTCGTGGGTGAGCGGCTGGTGGATAGCGATCCGTTTCTCTTCGGCGCCGAGGTTGATGGCTGTCTCTGCCGCCTGTCCACGATGACGCTGCTCAATGTCACCGCGGGCGGCGGTTCCACGGTTCCGGTCTTTGTGTTGGAGCAGCGGTAGGGCGCGGCCCGCCCAACGCCTCCCGCGGGCGGGGGCGTGGGGAAACCCGGTTTCCCCATCCCCCTGCTCGAGGGCGTAGCCCTCCCGCGGGCGGGAGTATGGGGGAACCTGGTTTCCCCATGGTCACCTCATCCGTCCATGCGGCTCCGCCGCACACCGACGGGACGAAAATACTTCTTGGGAGGGCTACGCCCTCCCAAACCCTCCCACCGGGTGGGGGTGTGGGGAAACCCGGCTTCCCCACACCCCTCGCCAGGGGCGTATGTTCACGTTAGCTCTGGCCCCTACCCGCCGATCAGATGAAGCAGACCGATCACCACCCCCGCCCCCCAGAGCGCCAGCAATCCCCCGCCCACCACGAGCAACCCGGCCAGGACCCAGGTGGCCGCCGCCCGCCAGAGGGTGATGCCGTGGGCCTCGGCCAGCCCGACGACGCTCAACCCTCCCGCCCAGAGCCAGAGCAGCCCGTGGATGAGCTGGAAGAGGCCGCTCAGCGGCGTTGCGGCTGCCGACCCGCCGAAACTGGCCGCCGGAAAGAGGGCCAGTTGCGCCAGCCAGAGCGGCAGTCCGGCGATCACCGGCGCGGCGGCCAGCGCCAGCGCGGCCCGCACCTGCCGCGTCTCGGCGCGCCCGCCCAGCCAGCGCCCGCCGATGCGCAACAACACCCCGCAACCGATCAGCGCCGTCAGCCCCAGGGGCGGCCCGGCCACCAGCGCGATGGCGAGCACTTCCCACGGGCGCGCTTCCGCGCCCAGGCCATGCCATGCTGCCCAGGCGAACACCGCGCTGATCCCCGCCAGCGCCGCGCGCAACCCCGTCGGCCCCGGGGCATGAGCGCGAGCGGCGGCCCGCAACGCCGCTCGGGGCCGCCGCCAGATCGCCCGCCACGGGCGGCGGCATGCCTCCGGGTCCGTCAGGGGCGGCGGGTTGTCCTCAGGCGCGCCCCGGCCCGGTGTCGCGGCGCCCGGCGCGGATCGCGCAGCGCCGGACGGCATCGGCCCGGACGCGGGGCCGGTCAGTGCGTTCACGGCCCTGGCGCCGGGCAGATCGGCCACCCATGCCGGCGGCGTGGCGCTGATCCCGCTCAGCATGGCCACTCCCTGCCGGGCCGGGGCGCAGCGGGGATCGAGGGCCAGGGCCCGTTCCAGGCAGTACCGTTGCTCCGCCGGATCATCAACGGCCCCGGAGAGCCAGAGCCAGGCCCTGGCGTCGCCGGGGTCGGCGCGCAGCGCGGCAAGCAGACTGGCGCGGGCCTGCTCGCGCTCACCGCGTCGCAGGGCCGCGATACCCTCCTTGAGTGGATCCTCAGGCAGCATGGGCCAGACGGGCGCAACCTGGAAGGTTGCGCTACGAGATCCTCCCGGCGGGGGCGCGGGGAAACCTGGTTTCCCCGTCATTGTTCCGGCTCTGGGAAACCGCGCTGCCCTGTGGGACCACATAAAGATAGATCAGCAATCCCGCCAGGGTGGCCAGGTTCACCCAGGCCACTACTTGCGGCAGCGCGCTGTTGTGGATCAGCGGCATCAGCTCTGGCGTGAAGCTGCCAATGGCCCCGAAGATGTTGATGGTTGCGTTCGTCGCCAGCACCGCGTAGGGCAGCAGCAGGCGCGGATCGGCGGCGGAGGCCAGGAGGAGGAAGGGCAGGGCAAAGAAGGCGTAGCGTTCGTGGATCTGCGTGGGCAGGGTGAAAAAGGCCAGCCCCAGCGCCGCCGCGCCCACCAGGTAGGTGTGCGGATGGGGATGGCGCAGCACGGCCAGCATCACCAGCAGCGCCGCCGCGCCGACGAGCAGAAAGCCCAGGGTGCGATAACTCATCCCGGCCCACTCCGTCAGGTCAGAGACGCGCTGATCGCCGACGACCAGCCACCACAGGTTGTAGGCCCGATTGGTCACCTGCGGGAAGCGCCCGACCGATCCCACCACGGTCTGGTACAGCCCCGGTCCTTCGCCGAGCAGCACCAGCGGCGCGCTGAGGGCGACGATCAGGCTGAGGGCGATCATCACGCCCGTGACGAAGCCGCGGGAGCCGTAGCGCCGCAGGGTGGCGGCGTAGATCAGGGGCGCCAGCACGATCGCCTGGGCCTTGATCAGCAGCCCCGTGGCCCAGGCCAGCCAGCTCCCGCGCCCCTGCCAGCGGTCGAGCCAGATGACCGCCGCGGCCATGGGCAGGGTCAGCAGCACATCTACCTGGCCCCACCAGGCCACGTTGATCCACACCGGCGGCGCCACGATGTAGAGCGCGCCGAGCAGCGCCGCCCGCGCCAAGCCGCCGTGCCGGCGCGCCCAGCGGTAGATCAGCCCCACGCTGAACAACAGGGCCACCAGGCTGGGCAGTTTGACGATCACGCGGGTCACCGCCGGCAGCGGATCGTAGTACGCGCCGCCCAGGAGCGACACCAGCGGGCCGAGCAGCCAGAGCGTAGCCAGGTTGAGGGGCAGGTAGTCGCACCCGTAGTAGGAGAGATCGGCGAAGCGGCCCTCCATCATCAAGCCCATCCAGCGCGCCGACAGCTCCAGATCGCCCACCGGGTCGGGGGCCGTGAGCCAGGGCAGACAGCAGGCCAGGGCCAGCGCCAGCAACCCGCCGAGGGCCAGCGTATCCCGGCGCCCCCAGGCCAGCGGCGGCCAGATGGGCGGCGGAAGGGGCGGCCAGAAGCGTTCGATCAGCAGGGCGCCCACGGCGCCGCTTCCGCCGAGAACGAGCAGGTTGCCGAGGAAGCCATAGCGCCAGGCCCCGGCGGCCTGCAACGCGCCGGCGGCGATCTGCAGGCCGAGCACCCCGGCGGCGGCCCACGCTGCCGCAAGCCCGGCGCGGCGCAGGAGCGCGTACCAGCTTATGCTGGCGAAGAGGAGCGCGGCAAGCAGCGCCGCCGGCGGACGGTCCTGGCCGCCGACCAGCAGATGCTGCACGACCACCCCCAGTTGGCGTCCTTTGATCGCAAAAGGTGGCGAGCGGAGGATGAGGGTGAACCGTTCGCCGGGATGCGGCGGCAGCAACACATAGTACTTGCGCAGGCCCGGCTGCACCACGAAATGCTGCGACAGACCGTTTGCCGCCAGTTCGAGGCGCGTTGGGCCGTCAATCCCGCTGGAGAGGCGCATGCGCAACACCAGGCGCCCGCCGGGGTTGGGTGGTTGCAGCGTCCCTTCCCCCATCGTCCAGCGAAAGAAGCCCGGCCGATCGGCCAGGGTTTCAACGGCGTGCAACCCCGCGGTGGGCAGCATGGCCGGCAGGGCCGTGACCTCGAAGGCGGCCGCGCGCGGGCCGGCGTAGACCATGCCAGGGCCGAGGACGGCGGTCGTCAGGATGACGAGCAGAGCAATCAGGTCGGCGGCGATTCTGCGCATAGCGCCGGCCATTATACCAGTTCATGCGGCTGCGCCGCGCACCAACGGGACGAACATACGAGGGTTCGCGGGCGGGCCGCGCCCGTCCAGACGCTCGTGCGGGCGGGGGAATGGGGCAACCCGGTTGCCCCATGTTCACGTTAGCCCTCGGCTACGGGATGCGCAGCCCACCGGCGCAGGCGAGAGCGGAGGATCTCTTCAAAGACCATGCCATGCAGTCCTATCCAGCGCTGCGCGCCGGTACCATGCCTGGATGGGAACACCGGCTCTCTCCCCACGTCGCCGTGCCATACATAGCATGAAGTCGTATCTGTATCCAACAGCATCTGCGTACCCAGTATCATCGGCATCGGCGCATCGGGTTTCGATCATGGGGCGCTCGTTTCAGGCGCCCTGCGTATGACCAGGTAGTGGAACGGGAGTTTGAACCGCACAAACCCACCGCCCGGCGCGCCCCATTGCGCCGCCCCGCCCGTGTGACGCGCGGCGCCAGGCGCAGGTTGCAGCACTGACAGGAGTTTGCCATGCTTCCACGAAGACTCATTGCCATTGTATGCGCACTCTCTCTGCTCATGACCTCCTTCGCCGTCACGCGCTTTGCCGGCAACGCCGGTGAGACGGCCCTGGCGCAGCAAACACAGCCCTACCGCGTCTTCCAGTTTGCTATCGGCGCCCAGACAACGGTCGGGCAATTCAACAAACCTTCCGATGTGGCGGCGGCGCCCGACGGCACCATCTACGTAGCGGACAGCGACAGCCATCGCATCCACCGCTTCAGCGCCACCGGCGAGTTCCTCGGCGGGTGGGGAGTGTATGGCTATAGTGACGGGCAGCTCTACAATCCTCAGGGTGTAGCAGTGGCGCCCGACGGCACGGTCTACGTGGCGGATACGGGCAACCATCGCATCCAGCGCTTCAGCGCGACTGGCGCGTTCCTCGGCACGTGGGGGCGGCAGGGTTACAACGACGGGCAGTTCAGCTCTCCTGGCGGCGTGGCGGTGGCGCCGGACGGCACGGTCTACGTGGCGGATACGGGCAACCACCGCATCCAGCGCTTCAGCGCCGACGGAACCTTCCTCGGCGCGTGGGGGGCATCCGGCAGTGGCAACGGGCAATTCTCTTCTCCGTCTGGCGTGGCGGTGGCATCCGACGGCACGGTCTACGTGGCAGATAGCGGCAACCACCGCATCCAGCGCTTCAACGCCAGCGGAACCTTCCTCACTACATGGATGGCATACGGCAGTAACGAGGTGGCAGTAGCCTCCGACGGCACGGTCTACGCGGCGGATTCCTGGAATAACCGCATCCTGCACTTCAGTGCTACCGGAGCCTTTCTGGGTACGTGGGGGGCTTCTGGCAGTGGCGACGGGCAGTTTAACAAACCTTCCGGTATGGCGGTTGCATCCAACGGTACGGTCTACGTCGCAGATAGCGACAACCGCCGCATCCAGCAATTCAGCGCTACCGGAACTTTCCTCGGCAAGTGGGGAGCGCCAGACAGTAGCGACGGGAAGTTCGGATCTCTTTCTGACGTGGCAGTGGCACCTGACGGTACAGTTTACGTGGCGAATAGTAACCGCATCCAGCGCTTCAGCGCCGACGGAACCTTCCTCGGCGCGTGGGGGCATTCCGGCAGTGGCAACGGGCAGTTCTCTTTTCCGTCTGGCGTGGCAGTGGCACCTGACGGTACGGTGTACGTGGCGGATTGGGGCAATCACCGCATCCAGCGTTTCAGTGCCGATGGAACTTTCCTTAGTGGATGGGGATCACGCGGTCAGAGCGAAAGTCAGTTCAGTTATCCCTCTGACGTTGCAGTGGCTTCCGACGGTACGGTCTATGTAGCAGATCGCTGGAACCACCGCATTCAGCGCTTCACAGCAACTGGCACTTTTCTCAATGCATGGGGTGAGTATAGCAGCGGCAATCGTCAGTTCAACAATCCCTCCGAGGTGGCGGTGGCGCCTGACGGCACGGTCTATGTGGCAGACGATGATCGCATCCAGCGTTTCGATACCAATGGAAACCTCTTAAGCAACTGGTGGATGAGAGCTGCTGGCATAGCAGTTGCACCCGACGGTACGGTCTATGTGACTGGTGGAAACCACCAAATTCTGCGCTTCCACACCGACGGAACTATTCTCGACAAGTGGGGGTCGCATGGCAGCGGCGACGGGCAGTTCAGCAATCCTTCCGGCGTGGCCGTCGCGCCCGACGGCGCCGTCTACGTGGCAGATTACTACAACTACCGCATCCAGGTGTTCGGAACAGCGTACCCGAATGCCTGGCGCGGCGAGTTCTTCGCCAACGACTGGCTCGCCGGACCGGTGCTGCACGTTGAGAACGTGCCCGCCCTGTTCCTGAACCGGTCGTGGCCCGAGCAACCGGCGGCAAACATCCCCGCCGACCATTTCACCAGCCGCTGGCTGCGCTATGTGAACTTCCCGACCGCCGGACGCTACCGCTTCACCATCCGCGCCGACGACGGCGTGCGTTTCTGGGTCAATGACCGGGTGGTGTTTGAGTCCTGGCAGCCGCAGTCGCCTACCCGCGAGGTGACCGTTGAGCTGTCGGCCGGCTATCACCTGCTGTTGCTCGAGCACTGGGATCAGCAGGGCACGGCGACGCTGGCGCTGGAGTGGACGCCGAGTGCGGACAATGCGACGCTCACGCCGACGACTACACCCACGTCATTGCTGGCGCCGTATCCGATTCCGACGCGAGGACGAGGAGCAGCTACGCCCACGCCCACGCTGATGGCCACGGCGACCGCGACGCCGACGCTCACGCCGACGGCCACCCCATCGCCGACACTAAGCCCATCGCCGACGGTTGCGCCCGCGCCACCACAACCCCCCAGCAACCTGCGCCAGACCGGGCGTACCACCACCAGTATTACGCTCGTCTGGCAGGACAATGCTGCGAACGAAACCGGCTTTTACCTCTATCGCTGGAATGGCAGCACCTGGAACCGAATTGCTACCCTGGGGGCGAATGTCACTGCCTACACCGATACCGGCCTGAGCTGCGGCCAGAGCTATCGTTATCGGGTGAGTGCCTACAATGCCGCCGGCGAGTCGGCAGCCTCAGAGTTGGCCGACGCAACGACGAGCCCCTGTGCAACCGACTCCGCCATCGGGGTGGATCTGACAATCGGCCTGTATCGCAATCCGAACAGCCAGGAGCGGGCGGTCTACGAGGAGATGATCCGCTATCTCGCCGACGCACTCTTTGAGATGTCGAACGGCGCGCACAAGTTGCGCACGGTGCGTATCTATCCGAATAGTCAATCTCAAAAAGATGTGATCTGGCGAGAGCGGTGCTGGCCGAATGCCCACATCTCAGGATACGGAAGATCGCAGGATGGCTGGCGCATTCAGATGTGCGATATCTTTGGCAGTTACAACTACTTGCAGCACCGAGGCGCCTGGGAGCATGCGGGCTATACCATCGCCCACGAAATGGGGCACTACTTCTACTCGTTGTACGATGAATATCCCACGGACGAACCGTGTGACCCGACAAGACCTTCCCGACCGTGTCGGGATGACATACCGGTCTCGCCATCGGTGATGCATAGTCAATGGAATGCCACAGGCGGTCAGTACAACTGGCTGAACTTCTCATCAGCGGCAAGCTACAGTACGAGAACGGCCCAGTACCGGATGTACCGGGCAAGCGGCTGGGAAACGCTGATCCGGCGACCGGAACTTGACCCGCGCGATGGCGTGCTGGCACATTATCCACTCCGGCTGTATCACCCCGAATTGCGGAATGTCGCGCCAGCGTTCGGACAGCTCCCCCGTAATGATCTCATCACCGGGCATCAGGCGCGCAGTATGCTCCAGATTATCTGGGAGCCGCCAGCCGGGGCATTGCTCGCCAGCGCCGATGTTACGGCCGGCCTGTTCACCCTGGAAGGCAACAACGTTGTCTACCCGCAACCGGTGCGGCTGATTGCGGCGCTGCAACGCGCCTTGCCGATTGCCGGCGCCACCGTGCAGGGCGAAGTCACGCTTCCCAACGGCCAGACGCAACCGCTGACCTTCCGCGATGATGGGGTCGCCCCCGACGCGCTCGCCGACGATGGACAGTACTCGGCGCTCTTCATCCCGACCCAGGACGGCGCGTATCAGTATCGGGTCACCTTCACCAACCCCACTCAGGCGGCGGTTGAGGTTTACAATGGCCTGGAACTCGCGCCGCCGCCGCCGGGGTACCAACCAGACGATTCGCTGCTGTCGCCTGTGCCGGTCGTCGAGAACTTCACCGTCAGCGCCCAGGCGACGGTGGCGGTCAGCGGGGTGAGGAGCGATGACCACGGCAACGATCCCGGTGCGGCCAGTCTGCTGAATACCGATAACCTTGACCAATGGGGGCATATCGAGCAGCCCGGCGACCGTGACCTGTTCCGCATCGCCGTGCCACAGGATATGACCATTGTGGTGCGCGTGACCGATCTGGGGGCGGGGATGCAGGCGCGCCTGCGCCTGCTCGCCGGGGACGGGACGACGCCGCTAGCGACCTTGCCGCTGGCGGAGAACTACCCGGCGCTGGTGTACATGGCACGGGCAGGCAGCGTGATCTACGCTGAGGTAAGCCACGTTGATCCCGCAGCGAGCGGGGGGGTGTACCGGATCAGTGCAGGTTCGGTGATTGCCAGCGATGGGCTGAACCAGGTGCATCTGCCGCTGGTGCAGCGATGAGCCCTGCTTGAGGGACGACGGCAGCAGATGGGTCTGGATGTTCTTTGGGCTAACGTGAACATAGGCTGTCGGAGCAGGAGTGTGGGGAAACCGGATTTCCCCACACCCGCACCCGGTGGGAGGGTTTGGGAGGGCTTTGCCCTCCCAACCATTATGTTCATCCCGTCGGTGTGCGGCGGGAGCCGCGTGGATGGCTGATGAGTTTTAAGCATGTACGTGTTTGTCTCCTGGGAGCGCGGGCATAATCCGGTATAGCCCGCGCCGGCGGGCTTCGCATCCCGTAGCCGAGGGCTTTAGCCCGACGGCTAGACTGGCATAGCGGATGCATTGCTCGAAGACCATCAGCCCCACGGCGCCAGGCGCATACCGGATTATATTCTTAATTTTACGGCACGAGGAAGAATACCGGTTTCTATGCTTCATCTTCATCAGCCGCCCGTGCGGCTGCGCCGCGCACCGACAGGATGCAAATAATTCTTTGGGAGGGCTTTGCCCTCCCAGATCCTCCCGCGGGCGGGGGTGTGGGGCAACCCGGTTGCCCCCCTCCCAGCCTCCCCCCGCCGGGGGGAGGCGCCTGGTTCCCGCCCCCGGCGGGGGCGGTGTTCGTAGGGCGCAGCCCACCCAGACGCTCCCGCGGGCGGGGGTGAGGGGCAACCCGGTTGCCCCCCTCCCAGCCTCCCCCCGCCGGGGGGAGGCGCCTGGTTCCCGCCCCCGGCGGGGGCGG
>Ga0272446_1004671_pt1 | contig 15925 bp, 13 predicted proteins | sample YNPCB0061_FD_194587 | JGI IMG/M metagenome (GOLD analysis project Ga0272446, IMG submission 194587) | Hot spring microbial mat communities from Yellowstone National Park, WY, United States - YNP-CB-006-1 | ecosystem: Environmental > Aquatic > Thermal springs > Hot (42-90C) > Sediment | place... | reverse complement strand
GCCGCATATAGGGAGGTAGAAACGGGGCCTAAGTTTAAGATTTGACTGGCGTAATCACCAAATACAAAGGCAAGGAGAGCAATAGAACCTGTTTGGATCACAGCCATACGTGCCCAGGCAAATAAAAAGGCGGTAAATTCACCAAATGCCCGTTTGAGATAGTAATAATTGCCACCGGGATGGGGATAGGTCGTTGCTAATTCGGCATAGCAGAGTGCTCCAACCAGTGAAATTCCACCGCCGAGTAACCACGCCATCATTGCGGTACCGCCGCTATCGACATTGCCAGCAACTAAGGCAGGGGTTTCAAAGATACCGGCACCGATGACAATCCCCACAATAATGGCGATCGCATCGACCAAAGACAAAGTCGGGCGAGGAGCCGCCACGGTTTCATCTATCGCTGGGTTGACTAGACGGCTACCTTCTAGATGACTCATGACTCCAACTTGCAAACAACTGCACTCAAAGGGTGTCAGGTTTCGGGGATCTGGTCAATCACCCCCAGGTAGGAAGGTATCGATCTGGCCGCCCTTCCCAGGGTGTAGCTGGGAGCATTCAACTTTGGCGAGGGTTCGGTTGATTGTTGTACCTGCGGGGAAGCCACTGGTTTCAAGCTGGCCCTGGTTAAAATCAGCCGCCATAGCTGGCGATCGCCTGTGTCAATAGATGATAAAACCCTTCTACATCAATGGTTTCAACCAGATTAAGATTGGGTACAGCGCCTGTCACCTGCCAAAGATCGACCACGCTACGTCCCAGGGTGAGTTCAGACGTTGTCTCTACCGTCACGGCCACTGGGCGGGTCGTAAACAATCCGGGTTCCATCAGGTAAGCGATGACACAGGGGTCATGCAGAGGCGCACCCGCAAAGCCATAAATCGCTATGTCATGGCGGCTGTAGTGAGTCAGCAAATCAATCACAACTTGACTCACGGCTGTATTCTGCTGACGAATTGGGGCTAGCCGCTCTGGGGTGGCGATCGCCTGGTGGGTGATGTCCAGGGTAACGAGCGTTACCGGAATCCCCGCCTGTAAAACAACCTGAGCCGCATGGGGATCCACATAAAAGTTAAACTCTGCCGAGGGTGTAATATTTCCCTGGGTGATGGCTCCCCCCATAATCACAAGCTGAGAAATTTTTTGTGCAATGGCAGGTTGTTGAATCAATGCCACGGCAAGATTAGTTAGCGGAGCCAGGGCAGCAATCATAAGGTCGCCCGCAGATTGCATCAGGGTATCGATTAAAAAGGGCACCGCATGGAGTGATTGCAAAGGCATCTGCGGATCGGGTAAGGCCACCCCATCTAAGCCCGTTTTGCCATGTACAGTTTCGGCAGTTATCAGGGGCCGCAGCAGCGGGCGCGGGCAACCCGCATAAACCCCCACCTGGGTTTGACCTGCCAGTTCACAAATGCGGCGGGCATTGACGGTGGTCAAATCAAGGGAAACATTACCAGCTACTGTTGTAATTCCCAGAACCTGCACCTGGGCAAAAGGGGCCAGTGCCATTAAGAGGGCGATCGCATCATCGGTACCGGGGTCACAGTCAATAATCAGCTTCTGAGCCGCCATGCACAATCACCTGCCAGGAAACGTCGCAAATCATCCCTTGTTCAGCTAACCATGGTTGAACCCTCAGCGTGCAATTGTAGTCGTTGGGGCAATGCTTCGAGATAGTAGCCAGTTCCCCAAGGTAGGATTTTTAAGAAGACAAGTTGCTGTCCTGGCATATCCAGTGCTGTTTGTACTCGCCAGATGTCGCTCTGATCCATCGGGGCCTGACGCAGATGGGCCTGTAGCGCGATCGCGTCAAAGGCACTGCCCAAAGAAGCCCGAACTTGCCGCCAGTGAGAAAGCCCCGTGACCGCTATCGAGTTTGGTGCCGTCAGACTAGCCCCTAAGGCTTCAACCAATAGGGCGCAAATTTCTTCCACCCGTGGACAATCCCCCTTCAACAGCATGGCTTCTTCCGGCAGAAGGAGTTGCCCCAGTAGCGGTTGCCACAACTCAAAACAAAAGCCAGAAGCAGCAACAGTCGTTAGCTTTAGGTTGTGGGCCAGACCATAGGGGTTGGGGGCAACGGCCAATTCGTAGGGTAGGTAAAAATCTAAAGAAGGTGTCATTATGATTCAGGGGGGCAAGGGGTCACAATCAGCAATGAAAAGCACTTGTGCCAGCTTTCCCTAAGATGGCTGTTTATTCAGCGAATGCCATCCCTTTTTTGTGAAGAAAACAGTAAGTGATAATAAAGTGAGCTTAAAATCTTATCTTGCCCTGGTCTATTCATAGACTAAAGCAATTCCTGGCTGAATTGGAAGTGGGTCAGAGGCCGTAACGCTCTGATTCACCAGAAAGGTTACAATGTCTAGCTGGCCTTAATCGCACCTGGGCGACACCGATGACTTCATCTCTCGAACCCCACACCGCAACGGGAAAGACCGACACGATCACTCACCTAGCCCAACAAACCCGCACGGCTGCCCAACAATTGGCGGTTTTATCAGGAGACGTTAGAAACCAGGCGTTAACCGCGATCGCCGTTGCCCTAGAAGCCGCTACTGAGCCGATTCTGGCAGCGAATCAGGCTGATTGCGAAATCGCCCAAGCAGAAGGCATCGCCCCCCCCTTGCTGGCCCGCCTACGGCTTGATTCCAGCAAGCTGAAAAGCATGATTGCTGGAGTCCATAATCTAATACAATTGCCCGATCCACTCGGTGTCGCACAGTTACATCGAGAGCTGGATGAAGGGCTGGTGCTAACTCGTGTCACCTGCCCCCTAGGGGTACTTGGTGTAATTTTTGAAGCTCGCCCCGATGCCGTTGTTCAAATCGCTAGTTTAGCGATCAAGTCGGGCAATGGGGTGATTCTCAAAGGGGGAAAAGAGGCGCGCCGCTCCTGTGAGGCGATCGTGCAAGCAATTCATCAGGGGCTGGCCCAGTTAGACATTGGCCCAGCGGTCGTACAGTTGCTCACCACTCGGGCAGAGACCATGGCGTTGCTCCAGCTTGACCAATGGATCGATTTGATTATTCCCCGGGGGTCTAACTCCTTTGTTCGGTTTGTTCAAGAAAATACGCGCATTCCCGTTCTCGGCCATGCCGATGGCATTTGCCATCTCTATGTGGATGCTGCCGCAGATCTAGAAAAAGCCGTCAATATTGCAGTGGATGCAAAGACCCAGTACCCCGCTGCCTGCAATGCCATTGAAACGCTGCTAGTACATCGAGCGATCGCAGCAGATTTTTTGCCCATCGTAGCCTCAGCTTTGCAAGCCAGAGGGGTTGAGCTGCGAGGAGATGCGGCTAGTTGTGAGCGACTCAAAATCGCGGCGGCAACTGAAGCCGATTGGGCCACTGAATATAGCGACCTGATTTTAGCGATTAAAGTGGTTGATTCCCTAACGGCTGCGATTGACCATATCAATACCTATGGTTCTCGTCATACGGAGGCGATCGTGAGCGAAGACTCCACCGCTGCCGCTACTTTTATGGCCCAGGTGGATGCCGCTGGAGTTTACCACAATTGCTCCACCCGCTTTGCTGACGGGTTTCGCTACGGGTTTGGGGCAGAAGTGGGGATCAGCACCCAAAAGCTCCCTCCCCGTGGCCCTGTGGGTCTAGAAGGCTTGGTCACCTACAAATACCAGTTGGTGGGTAACGGGCAAACTGTAGCTCAATATACCGGCGAAACCGCTCGCCCCTTTATCCATCGAGATCGATAGCCAGACCCAGTCCATCTTAAAGCCGGTTATTTTGCTGCGGGTCAACTTTTAGAGCTGGGCTTTGATCAAGTTTCAAAGGAAAACTTCTAACCATTAGCGGGCAGGAAATAAAATCAAGGGATGCCAACTACGGCGTAGCAACTCCGCAGCAAAGCTACTCCCTAGTAAGGAAATTTTTTTGGTTAATTCCCCTGAAGAAGTTACGATCGCACTGACATCTGCCATCTGGGCCGCATTCAAAATTTCCGTAATCGGATCACCTTGCCGTACTTCTGCCGGATCAACCATCAAGTCAAGAGGGCTAAGATCCTGACGCACCTGCTCTAAAATACGATGAGCCTCTTGCACCCGAAACTCCACAGGTAAGCCCCGGGTAGTGTCAACCACCCAACAGAGGTGCAGACGTTTAAGAGGAGAATGACCATCTCTAGTAACCAGGTTTTTAATGCGCTCAACAAGTAACTGAGCCGTTTCACTGTGATCGTAGGGAATCAAAAAGCAGCGGAATAGGTGTTGGCAACGCAACGCTAGCTCTTCTGAGGAGTAAGTTGCAATCAGTTGTGGACGCAAAATCATGATGGGAGTCGAGACCTTCTGAAACACGTTCATTGCCGTGCTGCCAAACAGCTTCTGCGTCAGCAAACTCCGCGTTGGCGTACCTAAAACCACCAAATCAAAATTTTCTTCATGGACAATATGAGCAATCACATCGCTGGGCTTATCGCCCGATTCAACCCGCACTTCCACATGCATGTGCTCGCTCTCGTGGTCTAACGCTGGTTGTAATTGCTCCTGAGCTTCCTTAATTTTTTTTTCATCAGGGACAGGAATAGCCGCCTGCTCTAGGGCAACAACATGTAGAAAGGTCACCTGTTTGACGCCTGCTGCAATCAAATTGGGCACAAAGTGGATCAACCGATGGTTGGCATCCGCAAAATCTGTGCAAATCAGCAATCGTTGAAACATAGGGCTAGATTTCTCCCTCACAGCATGTCGTTGTTTGAAACGCTAGCATAGTTCTCGCTGTGAAAAAGATACGCAAGCTCATTTTTGATTGATTTCTGTGCTGCGATCGCCCGTTTCTTAGAAGATTCCCCAAACAGGCTGTATCCTTCGCTAACCCTCATGCCACAAGCGCGCTGTTCTCCCATAGAAGCACGGCAACATTGTAGGATGCGTGCCGCATCACACATCATTAGCCGCCGAATAGCCCCTTCCGTCCGTTAGCCATGAGCCTTCTGCCTCCTTAGTGATCCGTAAAGCTCATTCTCAAGAGAACTTAGTCCTCTGGGTTGCTCTAGGAGTAGAAAAGAAGCTTGTGGCTCGTTTTTTAACCATTAAACCATTAACACGAGAGATCCTCAGCCATCAATTAGTCGCTTTTAGCGCGTTTAGTACCTTTTAGACAAAAGGCTCCCGGCTATTTGCGCTTGATCATCAACTCGTGCATCGCGGCGAGAATAAAACCACTATTCAGGTAGCCTGAACCAGGGACACCCTAAGAATTTCTCACTTAATTTTGCACTTTCCAGGTAGAGTTTGGCTCTTCTCGCGGGGGATGTTGCGGTTTGAATTCCGCGTCACAGTGCTAGGAAGCCAGGGCAACTTCAACCACTTGCTGCAATTCACCCTTCTGGTAAAGCTCAATCAGAATATCGGATCCGCCAATAAATTCACCATTAATATACACCTGAGGAATGGTCGGCCAATTCGAGTATTCTTTGATCCCCTGGCGAATTTCGTAATCTTCTAGAACATCGAAGGTTTCGTAGGGCACTCCCAAGGCGTTGAGAATCTGCACAACATTGTTTGAAAAGCCACATTGGGGCATCAACTTGTTGCCCTTCATAAAAACCATTACCTTGCTGCCCTGAACCAGGCTATCAATCCGCTCTTTCACTTCTGGTGTCATAGTTCTACCATTCGTCAATAAATTTGCGATCGCTCAAAATCAACCAGCCAGCCTAAACGCCCTGATCGGTCTCCCAGTCTTGTGGAGTGTAAGTCTTTAGGGCCAAAGCATGGATAGCCTCGCTACTCATTGCCTGGCGCACAGCAGAATAAACAAGCTGATGTTGCTGCACCAGCCCTTTACCCTCAAACTGGGAAGAAATCACCGTTACCTGATAGTGGTCTCCTCCCCCCGTTAGGTCTTGCACCTGCACTTGGGCATCTGGAAGAGACTCCCGAATCATTGTCTCAACCTGTTGCGGACTGACCATCCATCCTCCTTAACCACGAAAAATTATGAATTCGTTAATAGTTTAACGCTTTCGTCGAGAATCAAGAATCAATCGATTAACCCATCAACAATTGATTATTCTAGATAGATAAAGCGTTCTGCCAAATTATTCAGCTCGAAGTCAAAGCTGTACCCCAGCCCAAGGCTTCACTGCTGGGAATATAAAAAGTAGCTGCAAGACTCTTCCGCTGACAAGCTGAAAGAGCCGTGCAAGTACCTAAACTTTAGCAGACTCAGTAACACCGCTGAGCGATCGCGCATCTGGTACAGCCTGCGCCGGGGACATCGCCTTTTCTAGGATCAGAACTATTCTGCAACAAACCAACATCGGCAGGTAAACGATCAGCGCGAAGCTGCTGGTGCCGAATTAGACTGGCCTGTACGGGGGAATGGAGAATCAACAAAGCCCATTTCAAACAACTGTTGATAGGCCTTTTGACCCAGTTCACGGGTTGGCTGTTGACTGCGAATAATTTGCACGAGCAAAGGAACAGCTAACTCCGGCTGATTTTGAGCCCGATGCACCAACGCCAATTGGTAGGTAGATTCATCCCGCATCTGGGCTGCTTCCAAAGCCTTGCGTCGATGGCCATCAGCAATTCGATTGTCAATTCCTGAAAAGCTACCGGCTAACTCCTGATAAAAATTAGAAAGCTGGTTGAAAACCTGACGCGCTTCCTGTAGTTTTTTCGCAGCTAACGCATAATTTTGAGCCGAAACGGCTCTACTGGCTTCTTCTAACAGTCGCTGCCCGCCCTGCATACTCAGCAAACTCGTATCCTGCGACATGGGGCGAACGATAGTCGGATCATCTGGACTAATCGGTTGCCCTTGCCCTCCCCCAGGACTCACAGTTTGAGCCTGGGCGCGAACTGGCTCCAAAATGGCTAAAGCCCCAACCAGCAGTGAAGACGCAATTACACCAGCAATGTAAACAGGACGAGAAAAACTGAAAGGTTTCATAGGGCTAGATGTTGCATTTTTGAAAGGAAAAAGGTGGCTATACTCTACCAGCCTTAAGCCAAGGGTTTCCCAGTTGCAAAGTTTTGTGTCTGGGCTTGACAGGGTTTAATTTGAAGTTAGCCATAGCGTATATTAACATCCCTTTCGGATGAATCTAATTGTTTAACAATTACGTCTCCCATCAATGAGCTAGAAGTCTGGTCTCATCAAAGTCTCAAGATTGGGTTAGAGATAATTGTATGGATCAATGAACGAAATTCTGCTTGTTTTCGCTAATCATTCACAGGATGCGTCAATAACTAATTTGGATCGAGCAACAAATGGCTTAGATCATTTCTCGAATAAAGACTAAAGCAAGTCTAGAGCAAAACCTGTCGTTTTTTATAAATAATCGGTTTTTATAAATAACACGACAAGCGATGGATCTGGGCAAGACTGAAGACTCTGAGCTTTTGGTTCGCACTACTTTCGTAACCAGATGTATCATTCCCATCTCTAAGGCTAAGCTTGCCGAGGCTAAAGGCAGAAAAAGAGCGGGTCAGAAGTGTGTACACTACTCATTGCAACTATTTGGCACTGGTTGGTACCTTTTCAAGCATTAGTTTAGAGCGTTTGATCATTTCAGGTACAGGCACAGGATAATCACCTGTAAAGCAGGCAGAGCAGAAATGATTGGGGTCATTGTGGGTGGTTTCTAACATGCCACTCCAGCTTAGATATTGCAGCGAATCAACCTCAATTTGAGCGGCAATTTCTTCAACTGATTTAGTCGCCGCAATCAGTTGTTCCTGATTATCGGTGTCAATGCCATAAAAACAGGGATGGGTAACCGGTGGAGAGGAAATTCTCATATGAACTTCGATCGCTCCAGCATCGCGCAGAGCCTTGACAATCTTGCGGCTGGTGGTACCGCGCACAATCGAGTCATCCACGATGACCACGCGCTTACCGGCCAATACATCTTTCAGCGGGTTCAACTTCATACGAATGCCCGATTCACGCATGGTTTGAGTGGGTTGAATGAAGGTGCGCCCCACATAGCGGTTTTTGATCAATCCTTCCGCATAGGGGATGCCAGAAGCCTGGGAGTAGCCAATCGCCGCAGGAATGCCAGAGTCGGGAACTGCAATGACTAAATCAGCATCAGCCGGAGCTTCTGCGGCTAGGCGACGACCAATTCGCAAGCGATAGCTGTAAAGACTTTCACTGTCCATAACGCTATCAGGGCGGGCAAAATAGATCATTTCGAAGATGCAGAGCTTGGGCTGGGGCCGGTCGGTCCAGTGGAAGGAGGCCAATCCTTCCTGCGTCACCCAGACTAGTTCTCCAGGTTCAACATCCCGCAAATACTCCGCGCCGATAATATCTAAGCCACAGGTCTCAGAGGCCAGTACATATTGAATCGGAGCACTGGGGTTAGAGCGGGATAGGGTACCAATCACAAGGGGACGAATGCCATTGGGGTCGCGCACCCCCATCATGCCATCGGGAGTGCCAATCACTAGGCTGAAGGCCCCCTGGCAACGATTGAGGGCACTAATTGTACCTTCCAACCAGCTTTTCCCATGGTTAATCTCTTCAGCGATTGCCAAGGCAATCAACTCCGAGTCTGTTGTGCTGGAAAACTGATGGTTCGTTTCTTGCAGTTCCGCCCGCAGGCTTGGCGTATTAACCAGATTGCCATTGTGGGCCAAGGCCAGAGTGCCTAGGCGGGACTCAGCGAGTGCGGGCTGCGCATTGACCACCCGGCTTGAACCGGTTGTGGAGTAGCGCGTATGACCAACAGCCAAGTCTCCTGTTAATTTCGCCAGAATTGCTTCATTAAACACCTGGGAAACTAACCCCATTTCCTTATGGAGATAGACTTGAGCGCCATCAAAGGTGGCAATTCCTGCCGATTCTTGACCACGATGTTGCAGGGCGTAGAGACCAAAGTAAGCTAACTTGGCGACAACCTCGCCCGGTGCATATACACCAAAAACTCCGCAGGCTTCTTCGGGTTTGTCGTCAGGGAAATAATCGGCATCCTCACTGGCTGAAGCACTAAGCTGGGCAGCAGCGGGGTCGATGGTCGCAGCAGTTCGGGAAAACATGGGTGAGATCGGCTCCTGAGAGAGGGATAGGCGAGTAGACGGATTGAGCAAAAGTAATACTGAAGAAAGTCCAAGCCGATATTCTTGGCTTAAGCATGGCTTAATCTTCTCATTATCTATTCGTTACAAATAGGGGGGTAACCGTCTTATTTACCTGAGGAATGATTCGGTTAGATGTGACTAGGTCTCCAGCCGACGGGGAATCGACTCCTGCCAGCGCTCTTTCATATCTGCTATCCTAGCGTTTACTAAAGCCTGCCCGTCAGCCGTCACAATCTGGAGTAGACCATTGCTTGCCGGGTCAACCAACCCTAGCTTCTGCCAGTCTTGCCCCAGATGGTGTTGTAAAAAGTTTTCCCAAACATCCTGCCGACTCGCCGAAACGGAAACTAAAATGCGCGCGCCGCCCTCGGCAAACAGATGATGATCCCAGCGGGTAAAGGCGATCGCACCATGGGTCTCAATCGCATCTGCCGTCGGTTGGGCGATCGGCAACTGCACCTGTGCTCCCCAACCACTAGTGATGCAACTTTCGGCCAGCGCCACCGCTAACCCACCCTCTGAACAATCATGGGCCGAATGAATCCACCCCTGGCGAATGCCCTCACGGCAAACTGCCTGTACCCGCCGTTCTAACTCAAAATTAACAACTGGCGGCTTACCTGCTACCAAACCGTGAATCACCGCGAGATACTCGGAGCCACCCAGGGTGACGAGGGTTTCGTTAAGATGATCGCGATGGGAATCTAGCCTTAGCCCCAGCAAATAGATCACATCTCCAGGATTCTGCCAGGCCAGACCACAGGTTTTTGCCAGATCTGGCACAATACCCACCATGCCAACTACCGGAGTCGGGTAAACGGGCTGGGGGTTGCCTGTTGCATCCAGCGTTTCGTTATACAGCGAAACATTCCCCCCCGTCACAGGAGTATTCAATTCGCGGCAGGCTTCGGCTAGGCCACGACAGGCTTCGGCCAGTTGCCAGTAACCCACTGGTTTTTCTGGACTGCCAAAGTTCAAATTATCTGTAACAGCGACCGGATCGGCACCGACACAACTGAGGTTCCGTGCTGCCTCCGCTACCGTTGCTTTAGCACCCTCGTAGGGGTGAAGGTAAACATAACGGGCATTACAGTCAACCGTAGCAGCAACTCCGATGGTATGGGTTCCTGTCCCATGACTTTCCAGTTGAGGGCGAATGCGCACAATCGCGGCATCTCCGCATCCCGGTAACAGCACTGTATTATTCTGTACCTGGTGGTCATACTGGCGATAAACCCACTGTTTTGAGGCAATGGTTGGGCTATCCAGTAGCTGCAATAGGATTTCTGTCCAACTTTTGGCCTCATTGTTAATCTCAATGCCCGCCATTGAGCAGGGAGGCAGACTCGATTCTTGCCATTGCCAGGCTTGCCGGGCATAGACAGGAGGTTCCTTCAACAGCTCGCGCTCATAGATGGGCGTATTGTCAGCCAGGGCAGTAGCGGGTATATTTGCTGCCACTTCACCATGAAATAGAATGCGCACAATTGGTTCTGCAATCACCCGGCCTGCAATGACCGCATGTAAGCCCCACCGCTCAAAGATCTGGATTAGCTCCTGCTCACGCCCTTTTTCTGCTACAAACAGCATGCGCTCCTGAGATTCGGATAACAGATACTCATAGGGCACCATACCCGTTTCCCGCACGGGAACCTTATCCAGATCAAACTCAATCCCAACCCCGCCCTTAGCCGCCATCTCTGCCGTGGAGCAGGTAATGCCCGCCGCCCCCATATCTTGCGCCGCGACAACGGCTCCGGTTTTGAAGGCTTCCAGGCAGGCTTCAATCAGAGATTTTTCTAGAAAGGGATCCCCTACCTGGACGGCGGGACGATTGTCAATGGAGGCATCACTCAACTCCGCACTGGCAAAACTGGCCCCGCCCATGCCATCACGACCGGTTGTAGACCCCACATACAAAACCGGATTACCGACACCCTGAGCACCCGACTTAACAATTGTGGCGGTCTCCAGTAACCCCAGGGCCATCACATTGACTAGGGGATTTTCGCCATAGGCTGGATCGAAATAGACTTCACCGCCGATGGTCGGCACGCCAACGCAGTTACCGTAGTGGGCAATGCCAGCCACTACTCCCGAAAATAAGCGGCGAGTGCGCGCCTCCTCAAGGGAGCCAAATCGCAAAGAGTTCAGTAGAGCGATAGGGCGTGCCCCCATGGTGAAAATATCGCGCAAAATGCCCCCTACACCTGTTGCTGCCCCTTGAAAGGGTTCCACCGCAGAGGGGTGGTTATGGGACTCGATCTTAAAAGCCAGTCGATGCCCATCCCCCAGGTCAATGACTCCGGCATTTTCACCAGGGCCAACAATGATGCGATCGCCCTTAGTAGGAAATTGCTTGAGTAGGGGGCGTGAATTCTTGTAGCAACAGTGCTCCGACCACATCACCCCAAACATGCCTAGCTCTGCTTTATTAGGATGGCGACCAAGCCGTTGCACAATCGCTTCATATTCTTCGGGTTTAATGCCTTCCGACGCAATCTCTTCGGCAGAAAACGGGGCAGACGCGAGGGCAGACATAACAAGGCTAATCGAAAGGACAGGCTATATTCTACTGGGAAATCTCGCTAATCTGATGCACTGCTACGACATCCGTGGCCCTGCTGGAAACTCGCCCCAGTGATCTCACACATTCTCTGAGGTGACCGCAATCTCCCCTTCACCCGAGCGGAATCACAGTGTTTCAGTGATTCGGGGCAAAGCCCTTTAGGGCAAAATCGCGCAAGCTAATGATAGGGTTCTCTGTTGGTTTAGTGCTCTCCGCCATTACAGTTCCCTGCTTGCTAGCGTTCCACCAGGAAAATTTCGACGGGTTGTAAACCCTCAAACTTTATCTCCCCTCAGCTTTTTTGGTGTTGAAGTGATTCGTCCAACTGAATTTGGCAGGCGACTTGTCAGCAGTGTTCTCTAGAAAGCAACCTCGTCTATATGACGCGGTTCTCACCGACATAGCCACTGCAGTGTTTGCAATTGCAACCAGTGACATGGGCGACGCCCTCAATGGCCTCCAGATTCGCATCAGTCATTGGATGGCGCAGAGTTCATGCTGCTTGGCTCATCATCCAGTATTGGCCTATCCTTCTGTTTCGTTTGGTAACCGTGATCTTCCAATATTTTTTAGGATCACAAGCCAGATCACAGTGAGGGCGGTGACTCTAGCGCTCAGTAGCTTTTAGACAGCATCGCATGATTAAAAAGTTTCACATAGTTTTTGCATAACCTGGCCGCCAACAGTTGAAAGAACGATTAGCAACCCCAGTTAAAAAGTTCTCGACGGTTAGGCTTTTCTCGATGTCTAACCGCTGAAAAAGTTGTTAGTAGCCTTACCTATCATCGTTGGGCAGGTGCCTCATTTGTGCGATGGCTTTGCTAGTTTGTGGATTTGCTGGTTGGGCTGCGATCCCTTTGCATTTCTCCCTCAATGTCGATGTCTGGAGTTTTTGTTATGAACATGATTGCTAGCTCTACCTTACTGAATGTCAACACAACAGATCCTTTAGTCACTGATTTCCCCCCCCTCCCAACGGCAGAGCGACCTGTAATGCTGGTGCTTCAGCCGACCGGAGACTTAAACTGTCATAACAGTTTGGCGTTTCAAAAGGCCTTAAAAGCTTCCCTGGAACAGGTCAAGGAAGCGGTCGTAGTGGATTTACTCTGGGTCAACTCAATTGACTCTTATGGAATGACGGCGATCATCCAGGGATTACGGACGGCGATCGCTCTAGGTAAGATGCTCTCGTTTCAGGCCAGCAGTCCTGCACTGCAATTGGCTTTAGAAAAAGAATGGCAACGGCAGCGGCAGGCAACTCTCGGCACCTGGGATGGGATATTTGGAGCGCAATTAGAAGCCTATTTAGATGGACTCAGGGATTTGCAAGTTAGTGATGAACCACAAAACTGTTGAGGGCTGAGCGCAGCCGCTTAAGTTTGTGATATTAAGCGATCCGACGTAATTTCTGAAAAGAATTGAGTCTGAAACCTATATACAAGCGGCATTCTCGTGTTTAGAATCAAACAGGGTTACTGTCGTGCTTGCTTGAAAATCGCTCCTCAATGAGCATTGACTTAAAGCATTGACTTAAAAATGTGACGCGAGGCAGACAGGAACATTGAAATGTTCAACAACCTAAACTTTAGAGTACAGAAAACTGAAATCTATTGAAGTTCACCGTTTGTCTCGTTAGATGAAGGGCGATGTTTCACTCAACTTTGACCCGATAGTGTAAGAACACTTCATCATCCTGCGATCGCAGCGATTGCAGGCTCAACCGGGGAGCCGCCTCCGCTAAAAAGCGAACCCCTGAAATCAAGCAAGAGGCCGAATCTCCTCCCAGCAATAATGGGCAAATTGTGATCCACAATTCATCAATGACTTGGTCCGCCAATAGGGATCCAACCAGTTGGCTACCACCTGTAATCAGCAATTGTTGAATCCCCTTTTGCTGCAAACGTTGTAGCAGGGGTTGCCACACAACTTGCCCCCTCACAGTGGTTGCAAGTAGCACCTGTGCAAAACAGCCAGAAACGGCTTCTGCTTGCCAGCGCTTCTGACCAGAGGCGGTGGTGATTAACCAACGGGGCACCGGTTGTTGAAAAAACCGCAGGTTTGGGTCAATTTCTCCAGATGGTGAGCAGACGATGTGAACGGGCTGATCGGGCTTTCCAGCTTTTTGGCGCTGTTTTAATAAGCTGGGATTGGTAATAGGTAGGGTCGTGCCATAGGCTCGTAAGGTGTTTGCCCCAAATAAAACGGCATCGGCGTGGGCAATGTGTTTTTCTAGATGAGCTTTGTCCTTCTGGGAACCAAAACGAGCGGCGGTGCCACTAAAATCTGCGATTTTGCCATCTAGACTGATGGCTAAAACCACGGTGGTAAGGGGGCGTTGGCTAGATGATGAGATCATTTCAATCCAGGTTGCAAGGAATTCGCTTAAACCGAATCGGCTGAGGGAAACAGTGCTTGCTCCGTCTGGGGGTCAAACAAATGCAGTTTATCGGGGGCGATCGCAAACCAAAGTGTGTCTCCCACATGCACTGCGCGATCTGGCTCAACTCGCACTTGGATCGGTAACGCTGGTTGAAACGGCTGGATGAGCTGGGCCATCAAGTAAGTCTCGCTTCCCAGCGCTTCTACTAGCTCAACCCGTGCAGGCAAGTTTTTAGGAGCTGCTGGTGCAACGCTCAAATGTTCCGGGCGAATTCCTAAAGTTAGGGGCTTGCTATCATAAGCGCTGAGCGATTCCTCCCAATTATCGGGTAAGGTAAAGCGAAAGTCGCCATTGCTAAGGAGTCGAGGAGCTTTAAAAGAGACGGGTAAAAAGTTCATTGGGGGAGACCCAATAAATTCGGCCACAAACTGGTTAACTGGCCGGTTATAGAGGTCTAAGGGACGACCAATTTGTTGAATTTGTCCATTGTTCAGCACGGTAATGCGATCGCCCATCGTCATTGCTTCTGTCTGGTCGTGGGTTACGTAAATCGTTGTAATTCCCAACTGCCGTTGCAATTTCACAATTTGTGAACGAGTTTCAGCCCGTAACTTGGCATCCAGATTTGAGAGTGGTTCATCCATCAAAAACACCTGCGGATTACGGGCCATCGCCCTACCCAGGGCAACCCGCTGCTTCTGCCCACCAGATAATTGTTTGGGAAACCGGTCTAGCAATGCCTCAATCTGCAAAAGCTGCGCCACCGTTTGCACCTGGCTGGCAATTTGCCGCTCCCTTGTCGAAACATACCGTAGCAGTTTCGGTAACTGTCGGGTTGTCTCCACCAAAAGTGTCTCGGCCCAACTGGGTAGCGACTTCTGAGTAGGCTCCGGAGCTTGAGTATTAGGGCTACGACGAAGTCCAAAGGCGAGGTTATCATACACACTCATATGGGGATAGAGCGCATAGTTTTGAAACACCATGGCAATATCTCGCTCTTTGGGGGGGAGTTGATCCACTCGCCGATCTCCCACCAAGATTGCACCACCCGTTGGCTCTTCTAGGCCTGCAATCAACCGTAGGAGGGTGCTCTTGCCACAACCCGAAGGTCCCACGAGTACCATAAATTCTCCATCGGCGATCGTCAGCGAAATGTTGCGCAAAACGCTGACGCTGCCAGAGTGCCTGAAACCAGATCTGACTTCTGCCGAAGCCTGCTGTTGCCCTTGACGAGAGGCAAAACTCTTATAGATGTTTTCCAGAACAACTTGCGCCACAATTTTGCTGCTGAGATCTACCCGAAGATTAGCTTAGCCGGAATTTGATTCAGTAAACCCCTCTTCCACACAATCAAGTAGCCGATCCCCACTAGCAACCAGAATACGCACTCAGGAGGTTGACATAGCCGTCACCAAGAAACAGGGTGATAGGCGAGTTAAAAAGCCTATCCAGCATTGGTGGTTGAGCAATTGGTTTTGTCCTCGGCTTTCTGACCAAAGCTATGTCAAACAACCAACCGGTTGGCTTTCTCTCTTCAGAAGCTCGACAGGAACAGCACAGTTCTACCAACTCGCTCTCAGAGGCTGGCCCGAAGCAACCTGTCTTGAGCCAAGTTGAAAAAAGTTGAAAGACGCTATTGAAAGGTCGCTATTGAAAGATCAGAACTTTTCTAGAAATCGCCTAACTTACGCCCAACTTAAATGTGGTTTTTCCTACCAGGGAAAAACGACTAGTCTGGAACCTAGCTCAGAGTCTCTACCAATCCAAACTAACACTAATCAACGTGAGCATATCAGTTTTGCAAGTCTCTGCATTTGCCCTCATCCCCCAACCCCTTCTCCCAAGTTTGGGAGAAGGGGAGTCGAAGCTTCAAGTCCCTCTCCCAAGGTTGGGAGAGGGATTTAGGGTGAGG
>Ga0272446_1004670_pt1 | contig 15926 bp, 16 predicted proteins | sample YNPCB0061_FD_194587 | JGI IMG/M metagenome (GOLD analysis project Ga0272446, IMG submission 194587) | Hot spring microbial mat communities from Yellowstone National Park, WY, United States - YNP-CB-006-1 | ecosystem: Environmental > Aquatic > Thermal springs > Hot (42-90C) > Sediment | place... | reverse complement strand
CGACGCTGCTTGAACACCGCAGAAAGGAGAGACCAACATGCAAACGCACATCCACAACGTCCCATTTCCCAATCCGCATCCACCCGATCCCGAACCCGACCCGCCGCCGGATTGGAACATCTGACCACACGGTGAAAGGACTCGTTCTACAATGACCGGTCACACGTTTTTGCAGGACATGATCGAGATGCACCATCTTGTGCGCGCCATTGAGCTGGCGCTGCGCCTGGGCGACTCCGGCGCAGCCTGGCGTGCAGCGCACGCGCTGTGGCGCGCCTTTCCAGAAGCAATCATGCCGCAGGTCTGGCTGGGGCAGGCGTTACTCGATGCCGGTAATGCCTCAGTCGCCATCGATTATTTTCGTCGCGCACTCCGCATCAATCCACTCGACGCCGCAGCCTGGGCAGGGCTGGCGGGCGCGCTAGCGCGCACCGGGCAGGAAGGGGCGGCTGCGGCAGCATTGAGCCGTGCTGCACTCCACGATCCGCTGGGTGCCAGCGCCCTCACTCCCGGTATCGCTCCCGAACCGTCTTCTGCCGGGAAGGGCATCGAGTATCTCCGGCGTGGACTCGCCGAACTGGCTGCCGATGAACTGGCGACTGCCCTGGCGCGGCATCCCCGCCGCACCGACCTGCGCCTCTACTATGTCGAGGCGCTGCGGCGCAGTGGCGATCTTGCCAGCGCGCGGCGCATCTTTGCTCAGTGCAACGCCGATCATCTACCGGCGCTCCTTGCGCGTGCAGCGCTCTACACGCATGATCAGGCTGCGCGAATGCGTTGCGCAGAGTACGACCCGGACGGGCGCCTGACCCGGCGCTTTTTCGCGCCAGAAGCGCCACCCTGGACGCTGCCGCCTGCCCCCGTGGTCGGCTGGAATGAAGAGTTCGAGCCGCTGTTGCCCTATCTTGAGACTTCCGTGCAACAACTCGTCCAGCCAGCAACGAACGGTCATGCAACGCAACCTCTGCCGGCGGTAAAACGTTTCCCGGATCGCAGCGATCAGCAGGAGGCACAGGTTGAGGCTGCGAACGGCTCATCATCCCTGCCGGTTGCTGATGATCACAGCGCGATCCGATCAGAGCCGACCACCGATCCGGAAGTCAAAAATCTCATCGCCACGGCGGAGCGTGTGCGTCAGCGTCTGACTACGATCGGCGTCGTTCCGCGTCCGCTCCTCCCGTATGCCGATGGGCGAACGTTTATTCAAGTGGTGCTGTCGTCGCGTGAGGCGCTCCGGCGACGTTTTGGCGCGGACGGATGCGCAGCCGTGGATCGACGATTGCAGCAGTACGCCGCCGCGCTGCGGCGACGCGGCGTGGCAGCGCACGTCTGCTACTGCGATGACCCTGCAACGCTGCACCTCGACGATGGCATCGCTGCTGCGCCGGTGGCTGCCGGGGCGGATGCATTGCGCGATATGCTGCGCACCCTTTCTGGCGCGTTGTCCGATCATGGGCGCGAGTTGGGCGCGGTACTCCTGGTCGGCGGTGATGAGATTGTGCCATTCCACCGTCTGCCCAATCCCCTCCCCGACGACGATATGACCGTGCTCTCCGATAATCCGTATGCCACCGACGATCCGGCATACACGGCGCCGCAGCGCATGGTTGCCCGGCTGCCCGATGGCAATACAAACGATCCCGCGCTCCTGTTCGCGCAACTCGACCGATTGACGGCGTACCACTACGGTAGTCGTCCGCACTCGCGCAGAATGCCGCGTACATCGGGACGACGCCAGGAGCGCGACGGGATCGACCTGAGTGCGTTGAGTGCGGGGTACTGTGCCGAAATCTGGAAAGACGCCTCACGCGCCGTTCTCGATGCGCTGGCGTCTGGCGTGCCGCTGAACACATGCCCGCCGCATCTCGCCGAACGCCTCGATCTGAGGGTGTTCCACGACAGACGGTTGCTCTACTTCAACCTCCACGGTGCATCGGGACTGCCCAATTTCTACGGTCAACCGGATGCCGTCTGGCCCGGCGCGGCGACGCGCCTTCCGGTAGCGCTGCGTCCCGATCAGGTGGACGCCAGTATGGCGGATGGCGCGCTGCTCCTCAGCGAGGCATGCTATGGCGCTGAGCTTGTCGGGCGAACCGTGGACACCTCTATTCCGTTGCGCGCGCTGGCGCATGGCGCGCTGGCAGTCGTCGGCGCGACTGTCAACGCATACGGCAGCCTGACCGATCAGGTGATCGGCGCCGATCTCCTCTTTCAGCGTATGATGGCGCACCTGGCGCGCGGCGAACCGATCGGTCGCGCGCTGCATCAGGCGCGGCTGGATTTCGCTCAGGAAATGTACCGTCGTCAGGGGTTTCTCGATGATGTTGACATCAAAACGCTGATCGGGTTTGTGCTGCTGGGCGATCCATGGGGCGCACTCTACGATGCAGACATCGCGCCGAAACCCTGGCATGCTGACCGGACGATTGCAGCGCTGGAACGCATGCCAAAGCCACGCGCGCGTGTGGTGCTCAACGAAGCGGAAGCGCCGCGCGATGCACTCCAGCGGGCGCGCGACGTACTGCGACGGGTGTTCCCCCGTGGCGGCGCGCTGCCATTACGGATCACGGCGCAACTCAATCCACGTCGTCAGCGCAAAAGCGATCCTGAGCGCGACCTGGTCTTCAGCGCACGCGAGAACCTGCCCACCGTCGATGGATGCTACCTGACGCACACGGCGCATATCACCATCAGCGGTCAGGCGGTGGTGAAAGTTGCATTGACACGGTAGCGAAGGCAGGAGGGATGAGGGGCAAAAGCGCATCAGAATGCAGAAAGAAACCAGAGAAAGAGATTGCGCTAACGTGCATCGAAGATCTGATCGACACGAACCGTAAAACCGTCGAGCAGTTTCGAGCGCGCCTCGTCGCCCCGCCGGAAGACGCCATATTCCGCATAGGACCCGGCGCTCAGGGTGAGCACCGTCACCGTTTCATCCAGCGGGTTGACGATCCAGTACTCAGGAATGCCAGCTTCGGCGTAGTCGCGCGGTTTTTCCTCCAGGTCGCGCGCCGGATTGTCGGGACTGACGATTTCCAACACCAGATCCGCACCGCGCCAGTAGTCATTCTGCCGTCGCGGATCGTCGCCGCACGTGAGGATCAACAGATCGGGTTCGCGGAACTTCCCGGGACGAATTTCGAGACGCAACGGCGCATAGAACGCCACACCGCCGCGGGGGCGCACAAACGCCAGGAAACAGAGCAACAGGAATAGCGAAATGGACTGATGCTTATCGGTTGGCATCGGCAAGACCTCGATCACGCCATCGGTGTACTCAAGCAGGCGATTCGTCTGCGCCGTCAGCGCAAGGTACTGTTCAACACTCCACATTCCTTGCAGGACAGCGAGATCGATATCGGTTATTTCATCTGCGAGGGCGATCCCCATCGGATGACTGTATGCCGTCACTGTCATAGGCGCACCTTACCATATGCCACTTATCCGGGCTGCGCGCGGTATGCCTGCGCCGGAAAGAAAAGGGAACCGATCGGCATCCGCTGGTCGCTGAATCGGGTTACTGCGCATCAAAGATCGCATCGACACGAACCGTAAAACCGTCGAGCAGTTTCGAGCGCGCCTCGTCGCCCCGCCGGAAGACGCCATATTCCGCATAGGACCCGGCGCTCAGGGTGAGCACCGTCACCGTTTCATCCAGCGGGTTGACGATCCAGTACTCAGGAATGCCAGCTTCGGCGTAGTCGATCCGCTTGATCTGCGTATCCCGCTCAGGGTCGTCTTCACTGACCACTTCGGCGACCAGATCGGCGCCGCGCCAGAAGCGGTCCTGGCGGCGGGGATCACGCGCGTCGCGCAACAGAAGGATATCCGGTTCACGAAACTTCCCATCGCGCACAAGCAGACGCAGCGGTGCAAAGCGCACTTTCCCGCCATGACTGTCCGCATATGCACGAAAGAAGAGAAACAAACACTCGAGTATTGCCTGATGTCGTTCGGTTGGCATGGGCAGGATCTCAATCCACCCGTCCGAATACTCGATAAGACGGTTCGTGTGATCGGTCAGGCGCACATACTGTTCAACACTCCACATCCCCTGGAGCACGCTCAGGTCGATATCGGTTATTTCCCCCGCGATCACCAGACGCATTGGAGGCGTGTATGCGGCTACGGTCATGAGCTTCTTCTCCAGCGTATCGGCAATCCAACGTCGATGTACGTGATTCTGGCAGGTCTGTCAAAATAGTGTAGCACAGGTTGCGTCATGGAACCATTCCCGTCTCGTGCATGGCGCGCGCGACTGTTGCGAGAACGTCGCGGTCGTCCTCGATCAACCCCAGGTCCGCCAGCGCCCCGGCGACAGTCTGCACTGGCGACGGCGGCGTGGGTGCAGACGCCGGTTGCTGCACCGCCGGATGATCGGCGAACCGATGAGCAGCGGACGGATCGCCAGCGCGCACTTCGGCGACGTGGCGCGCTTCCACGTCCCACAGCGGCGTCGCGCGCAACGGGCGCACATCGCCCCACCCGCACTGATGCGCCAGAAACGTCGCATATCCGCGTGCCGCACCTTCGAGCGTATGGAAGCGCTCCACATACGCGCGTGCCGCAGCACCCATCGTTGCGGCAATATCCGGTCGTTCCGCCAGCAGGCGACAGTACGCCAGGATCAGGTCACTCTCCGATTCATCCGGATCGACCTGCGCTGCGACCCCTGGCGGCAATTCGGTGAAGGCGCCGGTAGCGGTCACCAGGGTGGGACGCCCGGCGCCGAGCAACCGCAGCAGGCTGGCAGACGTTTCGCCAGCCGTCGGATGGCGCAGGTTCAAACAGATGTCGGCTGCGGCGACATACTCCTCGAAGGCAGACCGTGGGACATACCCGGTGATCGTGACCGCTTCGGTCAACCCAAGACGTTCGACGACACTCCGCGCATCGTAGTTTGGCGAAATGCTGCCAACCAGCAGATAGCGCGCGTCCGGGCGGATGTCACGCAGGTCGCGCAACGCGCGCAGCGCCGGTTCCAGCCGCTTATACGGGTTGATATGCCCGAACGACGCCAGAATGAGATCATCGTGCGGCAGACCGAGCCGCGCGCGAGCTTCGTTGCGCGGGATGAGCGGCGGCAACGGAATCCCCATCGGCACGAGGGCGGTCGCCAACCCCGGCTTGAGTGCCGCAACTCGATCCAGCACATACCGGCTATGCGCCAGAACGCCCATGGCGCGCTCCAGCACATCTTCGCAGAACGGGAAATCGAACGCTGCGGCGGGAAAGCGCCCACGCAGCATCAGTTCCGCCACATGCGCCCCCTCTGCACTGTACCGTCGCCGCATTTCCGCGCGGTAGCAATCGATCTGCCCGCGCAACGCTACCATCTCCTGAAGCATAAAATGGTGCAGCACAAAGTCGTGCAGGACGACAAAGCCAGGGGTGCGCTGCAATGCGCGCCAGATACCGATATGCGCCGGGCTGTTGCCCATGTGATACACAATTGCATCATAGGGACGGCGGCGATGGTCGCGTTCCAGGCGGCTGACCGGACGGATCTCGATATGCCGGGCAAGGTGCGGGTCTGTCGGGCGCAACCCATCCTCGACATAGAGCGTGATGTCGAAATACATGCCGAGGTACGGCAACAACTCTTCGCTGTAATCAGAAATGCCCGACGGTGCCGGATTGACCGGCGAAGCGTAAGCGAGACGTTTCATCGTTTAATCGAACATCGCCTCAGTATGCCCGGCAAACGCATCGCGCAGCATACGCACATAGCGCGGCATCAACGGCGGCAACCGGTCAGGCGGGTAATAGTCGAGCGACACAAATTCGGCATGGTCTGGTTGCAGCATGCCGCCAACAACGCGGCATGCGAAGAAGGCGCTGACGATCTGCGCCTGATCGCCGTTGGGATAGGTCCACTCAAAATCGCGCCCGGTGTACAACCCGATCAGGCGCTCGACGACAACGTGCAAGCCGGTTTCTTCCAGCACTTCGCGCACCAGCGTGCGCGCCGGCGTTTCCCCCAGTTGCACCACGCCCGACGGCGGCGCCCAGAGCATCACGTCAGAACGTTGCCCAAGCAGCACGTGCCCCTGATCATTGCGGATGAACGCGCTCGCAGCAAGTTGCAACAGGCGTTGATGACCAACATAACTGCGCAGCCAGGCGGTGTAATTGATCATCATACCTCTCCCTCACCTTACGACGCCCGCTGTTTGGTACGGAGACAATAACGCAAAATAACCAGGATGCCATTATAGCACCGGCACAAACGGCACATTTTATGCTACAATCCCAGCCAACCGGATGAGACGAATGAGCAGGAGGTTGCCATGGAGACTGTCGTCTACATTGTGAAGTATGGCTTCATTGCCGCGCTGGTCGTCGAGCTGGCGCTGATCGCGCGTGCGATTATCAATGTGGCGCTGGAAAAAGCGCGCGCTGCACAGACCGCTCCTGCAAAAGAGTAACGTTCCGTGCGATCCGTCCTGATGCACATCTCCGACCTGCACGCCGGGCGAACGTTTCATCCGCAGGTGGCGGATCAACTCGTCCGCGAAGCACACGACCTGCGTCCCGATCTGGTGATCGTTTCCGGCGATCTGGTGCAGCGCGCCGATTTTACGTCGCAGTGGGAGCAGATCGTTCAGTACCTCCAACGTCTGCCTGAGCCGCGTCTGATCATTCCCGGCAACCATGATGTACCCCTGTTTCACCTCTTCGAGCGCTTCTTCCGCCCGCTCGACCGGTACCGGCGGTATATTTCATCCGATCTCAATCCGGTGTTCGAGCGCCCCGGTCTGGTAGTTGTCGGCGGCAACAGCGCCTACGGCTGGACCATCGACGGAGGATACGTCGATCCAGACCAACAGCAGGCGATGGAGCGCCGGTTTGCCCGTTACCCTGACGATGTCTGCAAGATCGCTGTGCTGCACCATGGTGTGGTGCGCCCGCCGGGGTGCGAGCAGCGCAGTATCGTTCGCAACGCCGACGAGGTGACGCAGATGCTTGAGCGCAGCGGGGTGGACGTATTACTCTGCGGGCATCATCATGTCGCGTATGTCGATGTCGCCGGCACTGCCAGGAAATTCATCGTCTGTCAGAGCGGCACAAGCGCGTCACGGCGCATTCTGGAAGGTACGCGAGGAAAGAACGCTTATAACGTTCTTATCATCGAGGACTCGACCATTCACATCAGTCAACGCGGTTATGTCGAGGCAACCGGCAGGTTTGAGCCGTTCGCCAGGTATGAGTTTCAGCGGCGCGGCGAGCGCTTACCCGCTCGTCAGTGCAGCAATGACCCCTCTGCCGTATGACCCAGGAACAAACATCATCCCAGAAAGTTGATACCGGTCCGCTGCCGCCCCTGCCGCCCCTGCCGGAGCCGCCGCCGCCGCGCCGCCGCGCACCGCAGTGGAATATCATCGCGCTCGGAGCGGTTGCGCTGGTTGTGGCGGGGCTTGCGATCTGGTGGTTGACCCGTCCGCCTGACCCGATGAGCGACCCGCGACCGGTGCAGGTAGTGCAGAACTTTGTTGCTGCCGTTGAAGCGCGCGATGTATCGCGGATGCTCTCTTACATCGAACCAACCGATATCAAACGACAGATCAGCCCGGAACTGCGCTCGTACATGGAGTACATCACCGACCTTCAATTCAATGATGAGACGTATACGCTGCTTGACAATGACGGCTCGATTGCGCATGTCCGGTTGATCGGCAATGTGCGCTACACCGTTGATTACGGTACGGTGTATTCGGGTGAACGTCCTTTTGACACTGTTTTCGAGCTGGTGTTGCTGGAAGGAGCGTGGTATCTGCGCAGCCTGCAACTGCCAGAGACTGAACCGCAGTAGATTATGGCGCTTCGCGTGTTGCTCATCCTGGCGATCTTGCTGCTCGCCGCCCCATCTGCTCCCAACGATCCGAATTTCGACGAGCAGTGGGCGCTGAGGAAAGTCGGCGCACTCTGCGCCTGGGATCGCACGACCGGAAGCACGGAAGTGATTGTCGCTATTGTGGATAGCGGGGTTGACCCGACACACCCCGATCTGGTGGATCGACTGCGCACGGATGGATACGATTTTGTCGATGACGACAGCGATCCGCGTGATGAAAATGGGCATGGAACGCACGTCGCGGGTATTGTTGCCGCTGTTCTCAACAACAATGAAGGTGTGGCAGGACTGGCGCCGGATGTGACTATTCTGCCGGTGCGTGTGATGGATGAACGCGGTCGGGGTTCTGACCGTGCGATTGCCCGTGGTATCCGCTTTTCCGCTGATAAAGGCGCAAAAGTGATCAATCTCAGCCTGGGCGCGACCCTTACTCTCAACGCCGATGAACCGTCGGCGCTTGTTAATGACGCCATTATCTATGCGCAGCAGCAAGGGGCGCTGGTAGTTGTTGCGGCAGGGAATGATGCTGTGCCTTTGCCAAACGCAATTGCGGTCGATAACCCGGACGTGCTGGTGGTTGCTGCGACTGATGAGCGTGACCGCAAGGCGCCCTTCTCCAACTCCGGTCCGTGGGTAGCAGTCAGCGCGCCGGGGGTCCATATCCTCTCCACAATGCCAACCTACGAGGTGTTTCTGACCAGCGATCGGTTGCCGCCTGATGAACGTTTTCAGCGTAACTACGACTATATGAGCGGCACATCGCAGGCAACGCCGTATGTGGCGGCGCTGGCGGCGCTCCTCTTTTCGGCGAATCCTGAGTGGAGCGCGGCGCAGGTCGCCGAAGTCATCCGCTCCAACGCAACGAACATCCGTGACCTGAACCCCCGATTTGACCTGGGAACCGGGCGGATCGACGCGTGTAAGTCGTTTGGCGGTCCGCCAGCAGAAGCCGCACCGCAGCCAGCGCCATCTCCATCGACGGTGCGCAGCGAGTCGATCCTTGGTCTTCTGGCGCTCTGCATATGTGGCATTGTGCTGGCATTGGTGATAATGACACTCACGTTTATCCGGGGGGGGCGGCGACGTGCGCCGACTCCTGCTCCGGTGTCGGCGTCTGTGCCGGTCTATACGCCGCCGCCTGCGCCCACGCCGCCGCAACCCTACCGACCGCCGCCCGTTGACGCGCCGCAACCGCCAACCGGCGCCTGGGGGACGCTCATGGTTATTGCAGGTGCGGCGCAACCGCGCACCTATTCGCTCGCCGGCGCAGAGGTGCTGATCGGGCGTAGCGAAGAGTGTCAGATCGTGCTGATCGGCGACGGCAGCATTTCGCGGCGCCACGCCATCGTGCGCAACGATGGGCGCCAGGTAACGGTGGCAGACGCCGGCAGCAGTCACGGTACGTACCTCAACGGCGTTCGCATCACCCAACCAACGCCGGTGCGTCGCGGTGATGTCCTTCAGGTCGGTCAGACGCAATTGCGATTTGGGTGATGCTGGAACATGCCTCCTGGGTCCTCGCAAGGGTAGAGTTTTTGGGAGAGATGAGCAATGTTCTGCATTCCCGTGCGCCTTTGCCCCTCATCCCCCCAACCCCCTTCTCCCACAAGGGGAGAAGGGGGAGTTTGGGCGTCCTGACGGCTGAAATGGGAGATGGCACGCAGGGGCTTGCCAAAAAACCTACCCCTGTGAGCCCCCTGGGTCCCGGTCGAGGGCAGCTTTCGGCGGGCACATTGACCTTCGTCCGAGTCTGCCGTGTCGCACGAGGCGCCCGTTCTTGGCAGATCGTAGACCGAAATTCATTTCGGTCGCCGTAGAGTGTGCAACCTTGTCCATTGGGTTCAACCTTTGTGAGAACCGCTATAGTGATCCTTATCCTTCCGCGTTCTCCACGCCTCCGTGTGCGTTGAACAGGCTCACGCGGAGACGCGCTGGCGCACCCGGATGCGGAATGACGGAATCACATCGTGATCGCTACGGTGCAAATTGCGGCGATGCTGCGCCGGGGCGGACAATGACGATAAGGTTCTATGTATTCACGCTGCGCCTCAATCGTCGTCTCCGCGTTCCAGGTTGCCGCCGAAGGTGGCCAGCAAACCGTTGATCAACTGCTGCCGCTCGGCGGGTGACAGATTGGCTTCGGGATGGAGCGGCAGGTAGAACCAGGGCGGCATTTCGCCGTTCTGTACGGTTTTGGCGGCATCGTCGCCTTCGTTGTCCGGTCGCCCCCACTCCGAAACATTGAATTCTGCGCGTCCTTCCATGACATCACGGGTGATCAGCCACGAAGCAGGCGCGATAGTGCTGTACCAGGGCCACCTCGTTTCGTTGCTGTGACAGTCGGCGCAGGCGCGGAAGAAGAGCGTGCGTGTCTGCGGACTGTCCCACGCCGGTTCTGCAATCACCGGCGGATTCGTATGGTCGCGGCCATACGGAATGAACTGGATGATCAGCAGCACCCCTATAAAGCCTCCCAGAACCATGGCAGCGATCCGTCGCGCGCTGCCTGCGCGGGTTGCCTTGCTTTGCTGTGTGTATGCTGTCATATGCGTGATCCTTTCATTCTGTGAGTATGAATGCGGGCGCTTCGCAACGCTTCGGCGCACACACCCTTCCTGCAATCCTCAACGTTCCATCTTCACCCTCGCCACCAGGACGCGGTAGATGGTCAGAAACAGCACGCTACCGCCGCTTCCCCAGTAGACCGCACGCGCCAGATCGGTCGCGCTATCGCTCCCGCTCCAGATGCCGTGCATCAGCGCCAGCACAAAGATGGCGAAACTGAGAAAATGGATCAGCCGCCAGGCGCGCCGTCCGATGCGATCTTTGACATAGAAACTCAACCCGACAATCGCCAGACCGTAGAACGCTGCCTGACCCAGCCCCACCCATAGCGGCTCATAACCGCTGTACTGGAACGGCACGAGCACCTGGAACAGCGTCGCCTGGATGTAGCGGTCGCCAAGCAGGATCAGTGCGTGGAACAGGGCGAACGCAAGACCGAGTAAACTGGCGTGCTGGTGCAGATCGAATGCGGTGGGACCGCCGGGCCAGATACGCGCCAGTTTGTTTGTCATCAACAAGCCGAACACCATCGAGAGCCACAGCAGGATGTATGCAACAAACGCGCTGCTACGCGAAAGATACCAGTACGCTTTCGGTTCCGCCCCCAGCAGCGATTGACTCAGACCGGGCAACCAGGCAGGCAGTGCGAAAACCGCTACACCTGCACCCAGCGCCACTGCCAGCAGCATGCCGATCAGGGTCCGCAACGCCATCGCCGGTGGCATGTCCTCAAATGCTTCATCTCCGGGTTGCGATCCTGCTGGCGCTTGTTTGCGCGCAGCAGTCGGCATTTCTGATTCGGTCGGCGCGGCAACCGCTCCATCGCTGTCGGTTGCCGCGCGCCTGGACGCATTGGCAGCGCGGATGGCAGCCAGACGAGCCGCTTTTTCGTCACTCATGTGAAACCTCCAGAACTCGCTCGCGCCAGATATACCGGTCGAGCGTCGCTGTGTGCAGGATGTCATTCGTTTCGGTTACGAGAAGACCGGCGAGCCACGGGCGGGCGTTCAACCACTGCATTCCCGCCAGGCGCCCCAGGATCATGACCACTTTCGCGGCGACTTCCGCTTCGTGCAGTGAGGGCGCAACCACGGTTGCGGCAAGAATATCGGTCTGCGCTGGTGCGCCGGTACGCGGGTCGATGATATGGTGGCGCTCGACATCTCCCTGGCGCCAGCGCCGCAGATCGCGTCCCGACGTCGCAACGCCGCCACTGCTCAGCAGCAGGATGGCGAGATGTTCGCCGGGACGCAACGGATCGTCAACCCCAACCACCCACGGTTCACCGCCGACACGCGCGCCACGCACCGCAATATCGCCGCCAGCGTCGACGAGCGCCGGTCCGTACCGCGCCAGGCGTCGCGCCGCCCGCTCAGCCGCCCATCCCTTGGCAATGCCCCCCAGATCGAGACGCATCCCCGGCGGCAGCATCACCGCGCGTCGGGCAGGGTCGAGCCGAAGGGCGCGCCAGTCGCCGGGGGGCGGGGCGGCAACCGGAGCAGCGACCGACTCGCCATTCCCCACCTGGGCGAAGTCACGGTCATATCCGACCATTTCCATGACCGGGAGTACGGTCGGGGTGACCAGACCATCACTCAGACGCGCAGCAACCAGTGCATCGTTCACCACTTCCCACAGCGTCGGACTGACGCGCACCCAACCTTTGCCTGCCTGCCGGTTGAGCGCCGACAACTCGCTGTCGGTGCGGAAGCGACTCAGGATGCGCTCCCATTCGGCGAACCAGCGGGGGACGGATTGGATCAGGGCGGTTGCGTCATCCGTCTCGCTATCGAGAAAGGCGTGCATCTGACATCCCATGGCGCGGAAGGTGATCGACTGCATGGTGAACTCCTCTACCGCGATCTACCGTGATGAGCGGGTTGTAACCACCGGAACCGGGCGTTGCACCGGCTGGCTGACCGTCACCGGCGCACTGACGTCGCGCAGCGCCGGAGCATTGGCACTCACCGGCGGCGCCGGGTTGATGACGACCGCTTCAGGCGCCAGCGGCGCTGGCGGTTGCACAACCGCGATCAGCGGTTGCAGCGTCGGGATGGGCGGCGGCGCCATCAACCAGGCGGGCGGCGGCGCAGTGATCGTTGGTTGCGCCGTTTCCACCGGCAGAGTGCTCAACAACGGATCGCTCTGGAGGGCAGCCGCCCGGTTCTGGGCTGCCAGCAGCGCCCACCCGCTCAGCGTGGCAGCCACTGCTGCCGTGCTGATGAACGCTTTGATCGCCTGCGCCGGGGTGCGTGACGGAATGCTGCGTTGTGCCATGGTTTGCTCCTGTCGTCTTCTGAAGGCGCCTGATCCAGTGCTCATCAATCGTCATCCTTGTGGTCGTCGTCTTCCTTCTTTGCCTCGTCCAGGCGGGCGTAGACAACCGCGCCATCCGAAGCGGCGACGTAGACTTCTGCGCCATCGGTGAACTTCACCTCGTACACGTCAATGCCACGTTCGCGCTCGAACTTAACCTTTTTAATCTGTCCACCTCCACGATAGGCAATGGCGATCTGAGCCGCCTGGTCGGCGGTGATGCCCTGCTGCGTTGTCGCCGGTTGCGGCTGCGTCAGCGTACTGGCGATCACCGCTCCACTCTGCGCATCGACGTACACCGCGCCCCGATCAAAGATCACTTCGTATGCTGGCGTCCCCTGGTACCTCACCAGTTCCGCCGGCTTTGTCAGCGTTGCCCCGTTTGCCAGGCTCAACGCAATGGTCTGCGCCTGTTCCGTCGAGATCGGATATGTCGGCTGCGCTGGCGCAGATTGCTGCTGGTTCGTCTGTTGCGCGATCTGGCGATTCGCCGCTTCCAGGTGTCGGTTCGCTTCCGCCAGCCGCCGGTTCGCTTCTGCCAGCGCCTGCTGGTACGCCGCCTCACGCTCGCGGATCAGCGCTTCCACGGTGGGATCGAGTGCAACCGGTGCGCTGACCGGCGCTTCGGTTGGTACAATGACCGTATCAGTAGGAGTCGGCGCGCCGGTCTGCGACACCTGCCCAACGAGGGCGCCGATCACCACCAGAACGAACGCGGTCAATGCCGCAGCAATTCCCAAAAGCGTGTGCTGTTTCATGTTCTGTCCTCCTGAAAGCACTATGCTCGTTTGCGCTGAACGACGCTGTACTGTCGTCTGAGAGTGTTATATCGCGGCTCGATTGGAAGAATCTTGGAAACCACCGGCGAACATTCCAATCTTTTTCCAATCTTTCTGCGCTATGCTGCATGCCGTTGAGGTGCTGTGATGAAAGTTCTTCTGATAGAAGATGATCAACGTCTGGCGCGGCTGATTGCGCGGGTGCTGCGCGACGAGCATTATCAGGTCGATGTGGTGCACGATGGCGATACCGGGCTGGAGTATGCGCTGCGCGGCGTGTATCAGGTGGCGATCATTGACTGGATGCTGCCGGAACGCGACGGTCCATCGATCTGTCGCGCTGTGCGCACGGCGCGTCTGCCCACCGCGCTGCTCCTGCTTACAGCGCGCGGTCAGGTCGAAGACAAGATCGTCGGTTTCGACAGCGGCGCCGACGACTATCTGGTGAAGCCGTTCGCATTTGAAGAATTGCTGGCGCGGGTGCGCGCGCTGGGGCGCCGTTTCTCGCTCCAACCCGACGACAGCAACGAACTGCGGGTCGGCGATCTGGTGCTCGATCTGCGCCATCACACCGCGCGGCGTGGCACGCGACCGCTCGACCTGACGCCGACCGAGTGGAATCTGCTCGAATACCTGATGCGCAACGCAGGGCGGGCGCTTTCCCGCCAGCAGATTCTCGATTATGTCTGGTCTTACGATCACGATGTGCAACCGCAGATGGTCGATGTGTACATTGCCTATCTGCGCCGCAAACTGAATGCGCCGGGCGAGCGCGACCCGATTGTAACCGTCCGTGGCGTGGGGTATCGGTTGGAGGCAAGCCGTGTTTAGCGGATTACGACTGCGCCTGACATTGCTCTATGCGCTGGCAGCGCTCGTGTTTGTGCTGCTGATCGGCAGCGGCGCTTACCTGCTGGTGGCGCGCTACTTCAGCAACGTGACCGATCTGGCGCTCCGGCACAAAATGGCGCACGAATTTCATGCGCTTGGCGCGCCGCTGCCGCCCGATCTGGAGCATGCCGATCGCGACTGGTCGATCATCCGGCGTGAGGTGGTTGCGATCCCATTTGTTCCGCCTGAACCGACGAGAGAACGGCGAGAGCGTGAGGAGACAGCATACGAAGAGGACGACGAGCGTCCACGCTCGCTGACGACCCCGGTCGATGCAGCGGAACTGGCAGCTATTGCCGTCCTGCCGCTGGACGCATCGGGGCGATTGTTGTTTAACCCCAATAACCTCGATCTGCCGCTGAATCCTGATCAGGAAGCCTTCCAGACGGCGCTGGCGAAGGGCAGCGACCTGCGCACGATCACGCTGGACGATGGACGTCGGGCGCGGCTGCTGACCTATCGCCTGACCCGATCCGACGGACCGGCGGCGCTGCAACTGGTGCGTGAACTGAGCGATCAGGATCAGGTGTTGAACCAGTTGTTTGTCGGGCTGATTACGCTGGGAACATTCAGCATGGCGCTGGTTGGCGCGACGAGTTGGTGGCTGGCGGGGCGGGCGTTGCGCCCGGCGCAGGAAGCGTGGGAGCGACAGCAACGCTTCATCGCCAGCGCGAGTCACGAACTGCGCGCTCCACTCACCCTCATTCGCGCCAGCGCCGAAGTTGCGCTGCGCGATCTGCCGCCCGACGAGAGCGATCAACGCGCGTTGTTGCACGATGTGCTGGCGGAGAGTGACCACATGCGCCGCCTGGTTGACGACCTGCTGACCCTTACCCGCCTCGACAGCGGACAACTGACGTTGACGAAGGAAACCATCGATCTGACCGCCCTGCTCGCCAGCATTCAGCGTCAGGCGGCGCGTCTGGGGGAACAGCGCGGCGTGGCGGTCGAACTGGCGGATGTCGGTGGTCTGGTGCAGGCGGACACCGAGCGTCTCCAGCAAGTGGTGTTGATCGCGCTGGACAATGCGCTGCGCTACACCCCCGCCGGCGGGCGGATCACGCTTGCGGCGACGCCCACGGAGCGAACGGTGCAGATTCGCGTTGCTGACACCGGTTGCGGGATTGCGCCAGAACACCTGCCGCACATCTTCGAGCGCTTCTACCGGGCAGACCCGGCGCGAGGTCGGGAGAACGGCAATGCCGGGCTGGGTCTCTCAATTGCAAAGGGTTTGGTGGAAGCAATGGGGGGACGTATCACCGTAGAAAGCACGGTGGGTGTCGGCACAACTGTTGTGATCTCCCTTCCGCGCGCACCCGACCGCAAGCCAGCAGAGTCGCCGGAACACATTCCGGGGTAGGACGCTGAACAGCTGCGATCTTCCTGCGCCCCCATCGCCGCTTCCCCTGTCGCCGGAACCCTGCCGGGGTAAGACGCAGAACGGCGATCCGGCAGGCGATGTTATCTTCTGGTTGCTTTATAATACAGCGAAGTGTAGCCTGGTTGACCGGCGGGAACGC
>Ga0272446_1004669_pt1 | contig 15927 bp, 9 predicted proteins | sample YNPCB0061_FD_194587 | JGI IMG/M metagenome (GOLD analysis project Ga0272446, IMG submission 194587) | Hot spring microbial mat communities from Yellowstone National Park, WY, United States - YNP-CB-006-1 | ecosystem: Environmental > Aquatic > Thermal springs > Hot (42-90C) > Sediment | place... | reverse complement strand
CGCACAGCCCAGCGCGGCTTGCCGTTCGGCGCGAGGTGGTCCCGGCTGTCGCGAAGCGTCACTGTAAAGGGCTGATATAGAAACGCCGGCTGGGTGATGACCGTGCCCCAGTTGTCGGGCGAGAGCAACACATCGACGCTGACGCCAGCGCCGGCCGGCAGGCCGGGCGGCGGGGCCGGGTCATAGGGCAGGTCGCGCAGGGTTGCCGCCGTCGCCACGTCGAAGTGCGCCTCGAACTTCTCAAACACCGCCAGCGTGGGTGACAGAATCAGCACATTGCTGACTACCGGCGGCTGCTGCAAGAGCGCCCGGCCAGCAGATTGAGCCGCTTGTGCGGGCTGCGTCGCGCACACCAGACAGATCACACAGCACAGCGCGCAGACAACATCGGTCAACAGACACCGCAGGGCAGACGACAGATCGAGGCCCTGCCGGGGCGCGCCACAAGGACACCAAGAACTCAACAGCTTGAAGTCTGACATCTACCACCTCACCGAGCTTGCGAACTTTCTGAACCTTGCCAACCTTGCCGCGTCAGGATATCAGAAGTGTATGGCACATCGATCTTACCCGTCCACAAGCATGAGCGCGCGTTGCCCTGCGTTCACAGGCGGGGACAGGATACTCCTCTGACTGCCGGCGCTGGCGCCGAGAGAAATCACCAAACAGGCTCTGCATCCTTGGCCACACCGCGCTGAGCATATGTTACCTGTCACCGGGCGCAGCGCGGACAACAATTTCTTAACCTGAGCGGGCTATGATGCCACTTGCGCGTTTCAAAACCCGTAGACAGGTGCGTCATAAGGCTATGGCTTTCACGAATCGCTTGCTTCGCGTTGTTTCCACCTCAACTCGTCTGGCTGTGTTGATCGGCCTGCTGACCATGCAACTGGTTACTGTGGCTGTGTCGCCCCGGCCGGCCCACGCGCTCACCGTCATCACCCAGTGGACGTTCGACTACGATAACACATCCACACCGACCACCAGCATTGGTAGCGGCACAGCCTCTCTGGTTGGGAGCACAACGGCCCCAAGTGGGACTTTCGCCGGCCTTCCTGGAAATGGCTGGCAAACTACGACCTACCCGGCCCAGAGCACCGGCAACAAAACCGCCGGCGCGCAGTTCCAGATCAGCACCATCGGCTGGCAGGACATCGAATTCTTCTTTCAGCAGCGCCACAGCAACACCGCCGCCAACACGGTGGTAGTGCGCTACTCGGTGGACGGCGGTGTCACGTTCAATGACGTCGCCACCTACACCGTCACCGCCGGCGACACGTGGTACACCCGCACGGTGGACCTCAGCGGCTATCCTGCTGTGAACAACATCGCTGATCTGCGCGTGCGCGTGGTTTCATCGTTTGCCCCGCCCACCAACACCCAGTACGTCGCCTCGAATCCCAGCAGCTCCTACAGCACCGGCGGCACGCTGCGCTTCGACAACGTGACCTTCAGCGGCAACGCCATCGCCAGCGACGCCGCGCCGGCTGTCAGCGCAGTGAACCCGCCGAACAGCGCAACCAACGTGCCGCTGAACAGCAACGTGGCGATCACCTTCAGCGAGCCGGTGACCGTGACCGGCGACTGGTTCAACCTGGCCTGCGGCAGCAGCGGGACGCGCGCGCCGAGCGCCAGCAACGTGACCGTCACCGGCGGGCCGACCACCTTTACGCTGGACCCGGCAGCGGACTTTGCGCCGGGCGAGACGTGCGCTTTGACGGTTGTCGCCGCTCAAGTCAACGACCAGGACGCCGACGATCCGCCGGATACCATGGCGGCGAACTTCACCAGCAGCTTCACCACGCAAGCGCCGCTGCCGGACATTTGCACCAACCCCAACCACCCGGCCCTCACGCCGATCAACCAGGTGCAGAGCAACACGCTCACCAGCCCGCTGAGCGGCACGCAAGTCGCCGTGCGCGGGGTCGTGGTGGGCGACTTCGAGACCATCAACAGCCTGCAAGGGTTCTACATCCAGAGCGAAACACCCGACAGCGATCCGCTCACCTCAGAAGGCTTGTTCGTCTTCAACGGCGGCAGCAATTCAGTCAGCCTGGGCGACCTGGTGGTGGTGACCGACACCGTGCGCGAAACGAACAACCAGACGCGCCTGGGCAATGCGCCATCCATCCTGATCTGCGGCCCGGCGGCGCTGCCGGCGCCGGCAGATGTGACCCTGCCTTTCAGCAACTCCCTCGCGCCAGAAGCGTATGAGGGCATGCGCGTGCGGCTGCCGCAGAACCTGACGGTGACCGACAATTTCTACCTGGGCCGCTTCGGCCAGGTCACTCTGTCATCCGGCGGTCGCCTGCAACAATCCACGCACATCACCACCCCCGGCGCAGCGGCGCTGGCCGTCCAGGCCGCCAACGATCTCAATCGCATCCTGCTGGACGATGAGCGCAATACGCAGAACCCCGATCCGGTCATCTTCGCGCGCAACGGCCTGACGCTGACCGCAGCCAACACCCTGCGCGGCGGCGACACCGTGAGCAACGTTGTCGGTGTAATGACCTATGGCTGGGGTGGCGCGTCGGCCAGCCCGGATGCCTACCGCGTGCGGCCCACCGGGCCGGTGACCTTCACAGCGGCTAATCCGCGCCCTGCCGCGCCTCCGCCCGTGGGCGGCTCGCTGCGCGCGGCCTCGGCTAACCTGCTGAACTACTTCAACACGTTCGGCGCGGGCAACTGCACGCTGGGCGTAGGCGGCGGCGCGACCGACTGCCGGGGCGCAGAGAACACAATCGAGTTCACCCGCCAGGTGTCCAAGACCATCCCCATGCTGCTGGGCCTGAACGCCGACGTGATCGGCCTGATGGAGCTGGAGAACGACGGCTATGGGCCGGCCAGCGCGATCCAGGATTTGGTGAACAAGCTGAACGCGGCGACCGCGCCCGGCGCCTACGCCTTCATCAACCCCGACGCCGCACTTGGCGTGACCAACACGCTGGGCACGGATGCGATCAAGGTGGGCTTCATCTATCGTCCCAGCCGCGTGACACCAGTCGGCCAGACGAGTGTGCTGACCACCGGGGCATTTGGCGTCTTCAGCACAACCAGTGGGTTTACGCTGCGCAACCGGCCGGCCCTGGCGCAAAGCTTCCAGGAAAACGCCACCGGCGCGCGCTTCACCGCCGTCGTCAATCACTTCAAGTCGAAAGGCTCCCCCTGCGCCGACAACATCAGCCCGGTCGGCCCCGACCCCGATACGGGCGACGGCCAGGGCAATTGCAACCTCACCCGCACCGCCGCCGCGCAGGAGCTGGCGGCCTGGCTGGCGACAGACCCCACCGGCATCAACGACCCGGACATCCTGATTTTGGGCGACCTGAACTCGTATGCGCAGGAAGACCCGATCACGGCGCTAAAGAACGCCGGCTACATCAACCTCGTCGAAGACCGCCTCGGCGCCGGCGCCTACTCTTACTCGTTCGGCGGGCAATGGGGCTATCTGGACTACGCGCTGGCGTCGCCCAGCCTGAATGCGCAGGTGGCCGGCGTGGCTGAATGGCACGTCAACGCCGATGAACCCTCGGTGCTGGACTACAACACTAACTTCAAGAATCCCTCGCAACAGGTTACCTTGTTCAGCGCCGATCCCTATCGATCGTCAGACCACGATCCCGTGATCGTGGGACTGACGCTCAACGATGCGCCGCAGCTTTCGGCCATCGCCACTTACGACACCGGCCTGGGCGGCAACGGCGCGGAGATCATCAGCGTGCGCGGTGAGCGTGGCGCGCTGAGCAACGCCGGCGACGCCAGCTTTGACCTGCTGAACGTGAGCGACATCCTCTCGCCCACCCTGATCCAGCGGGTCGGCCCCAGCGCGGCGCTAAGCGACCTGAACTCGCTGGCTATCCATCCCAGCAAAGACCTGCTGCTGGTGGTGGCTGGGAAGGCCGTGTCTTCCACCAACCCGATCAACGGCAAGGTGCTGGCCTATCGCCTGAGCACCGGCGCGTTCATCACCGAGGCGCTGGTGGGCATACAGCCCGATTCGATCGCCATCTCGCCGGACGGCAACTACGCCGTGGTCGCCAACGAGGCCGAAGCGCCCGCCCAAAACGACAACGGCGGCCCCGGCTCGATCTCGATCGTTGACCTGAGCAGTTTTGATCCCGACGCACTGACGCCGCTCAACGTCATCACACTCAGCCTGCCCTCGCAGGCCAGCACGCCCGGCTTCAGCGCGGGACGCTACGACGACATTGGCCGCCTGTTGATTGACAACACGCCGGACACACTGGAGCCGGAGAGCGTGGCTTTCTCGGCTGATTCACAGTTCGCCTTCGTCTCGCTCCAGGAGAACAACGGCGTCGCGCGCGTGGACCTCTCGCCGCCCTACACGCTGACCTTCTTCGGCCTCTACAGCACCACCCACCTGGCTGACCTGAGCAACGGCGGGGGCTACAACCCCAACCAGTTGCTCACTGCCTGGCGCGAGCCGGACGGCGTGGCCGTGCTGGACATTGCCGGCGACCGCTACATCATCACTGCCGACGAGGGCGACACGCGGCCATCGGCAACCAGCGCCGGCGTGCGCGGCGGGCGCACGGTCAGCCTCTTCCGCGCCGACGATGGCAGCTTCGTCGCCGACACCGCCGGCAGCCTGGACGACCTGGCTGCGCGCTGGAATCGCTATCCCGACACACGCAGCAATCGCGGCGGCAGTGAGCCGGAGGTGGTGGACAGCATCCTGTTCAACGGTCAGGCGCTCGTCGCAGTAGGCCTGGAGCGGGCCAACGCGGTGGTCATCATTGACGTGAGCCAGCCGCAGACCCCGACGCTGCTCAGCCTGATCCCCACCGGCGTCGGGCCGGAAGGTGTCAAGCTGGTCGCGCGCAATCAGGCGCTCTACGTCCTGACCGCCAACGAAGTCAGCGGCACATTGACCATCGCGCGCGCGCCGGTCGGCCAGCACATCTTCACCCAGCAGCGCGCAACAGCCAGCGCCTTCCCGCTGCACGATCTGGTCGTGCTCGACCCGGACTTTGCCGATGTCTTCACGGTGACCCTGACGCTCGACCCGGCGCTGGGCGGCCTGGCGCTGACGCCCGCCAGCGGCGCGTCTGGCGTCTTCAATGTGGCGAGTGGCGTTTACACGGTCACCGGCTCGATCACCGGCGTGAACGCCACGCTGGCCGGCGCGCTGTTCACGCCGACCATAGGCTACAGCGGCACAGTCGTGATCTCGGCGACCGTCAGCGACGGCATGGCCTCGGACTTCGGGCTGGTCACGCTGCTGGCGAACGCCACGGTCAACGTCACGCTGACGGCGGCGCCGGACACGCTGCCGGCTGGCAGCAACAGCACGCTCACCGCGACAGTCACTGACCAGAGCGGTTCACCCGCACTGGATGGAACCTCTGTGACATTTAGCGCCTCACTGGGCACTGTGACGCCGGCTGTGGCGACGACCGTCGGCGGCCTAGCAACGACGCAGCTCAGCGCCACAACTATCGGCCAGTCGGTCGTCACGGCGACAGTGGCAGGGGCCTCAGCGAACACGGTCGTGACGTTCACTGCCGGCCCAGCGGCGCAACTGTTGCTGACGGCGACGCCGCCGGTGATCTTCTCCAACGGCATCAGCCAGAGCGCCGTTGTGGCAACCGTGCTGGACGCTTACGGCAACGCAGTGGCCGGCGCGCCGGTGCAGTTCCTGGCCGGCATCGGCCAGTTCAGCCCGACCAGCGGCTCAACTGGAGCAAACGGCCAGGTGACCGTGGCCCTGACATCAACCACACCCGGCGCCGAGAACATCTCCGCTTTGTCGGGCAGCCTGATCGCCCAGACGCCGGTGACGTATCAACAGCCTCCCACCTCGCAGCTTGGGTTGAACGGCAATCTGACTGTGGTGACACAGACGCTTGAAGCGGTGCGCAAAGGCGATCTGGTCACCTACACAATCACGCTGACCAATGCGGGCAACGGGGCGGTGAACAACATTCTGCTCGTCGCGCCGATTCCGAGCGGCACAACTTACGTGGCCGGCAGCGCCAGCGGCGGGAACTTCTCCGGCTTGAACCTGATAGGCGGAGCAGAGATGTTTGGCCCGCAGGCTGTCCAGAATGCGGTGGTCTGGTCAGGCAACCTTGGGCCGGGCGCGGCGCACACGCTGAGCTACGTCGTGCAGGTGCTGATCCTGGAAGGCCAGATCGTCAACCAGCCGCGCGTCTACGTGAGCAACGAAGACACGGGCATTGACCTGAGCAGTACGGTGCCGGTAGAGGCGCGCAAGGTGTTTGTGCCGGTGGCGCGACGCTGAGCGCCAGAACAAGCGAATCGAAACGCAAAGCGCGGAGGCGTTTTGTCGCGCCGCCGCGCTTTGCGTGTGGCGAGCTGAGACCAGCTCTTGCTTGTTGGCAACTATCGCGCCGGCGCGCTTGTAAATAATTGTGCGGTAAACTCCGCCTTGGCCATGCCATCTATGAAACTGGCAAGGGCTAAGGATATGAGCAACACGGACCAGTCGCTGCCGCCTGCTGGGGGGGAAACAACCGCCCAGACCACAGAGCCGCTGGCCTACCGCGCCGTGCGCGGTGGGTTTTGGAGCGTCGTCGGCTCATATTTCACAATAGGCTTCGGCTTTCTGGCCAACATCGCTTTGATTCGCCTGCTGACGCCGGCGATCTACGGCGAGTTCGCGCTGGCGATGTTCTTCGTCACCCTGTTCGATCTGGTGGGCAAGTCCGGGCTGAACTACGCCTTTGCGCATCATCGCACGGTCAATGGCGAAAGCCTGGGCACGCTGCTCGTGCTCAGCCTGCTAATAGGCGCCGCCAGCATGGGCCTAGCCCTCCTGTCGGCGCCGATCCTGCTGGCGGCCGGCTACGCGCCCATGATCCCCGTGATCATCGCAGCGACCATCGGCGTTCAGTTCATTGGGATCTGGCTGTGGCCGTTCGCAGTCGTGCTGGAGAGCGAGCTGCGCTTCAAGCCACTCGCGGTTGCTACCAGCATTGCCATGGTGCTCTCATACGTACCGGCATTTGGGCTGGCCTTGAGCGGCCAGGGGCAGTACAGCCTGCTCGCGCAATCCTTGACGAATAGCCTGCTGGCAATGGCTGCGATGTGCGTTTACCTGTTTCGCGCCCAGCGCCATCTACTGCAGATGCGCTGGCGATATCGCCCAGCGCTGGCGCGCCAGCTCCTGCGCTTTGGCCTGACCACCGGCCTGGGGAACTTCGTCTCTACGCTGCTGGTGCAAGTGGATAACTTCATCCTGGGCACCCTGGCCGGCACGACGGCACTGGGCTACTATGACCGCGCTTATCGCGTGGCGCAGTGGCCTTCCCAACTGCTCCTTCCACTTGTTGGACGCGCGGCGGTATTCACCTATAACCAGCTCCGCGATGATCAGGCCCGGTTACAACGCTCGGTGACGATGGTCTTGTGGACGTCGGCCAACCTGGCCATCCCGATTGCGCTGGCGCTGTTCTTCAGCGCGCCGGAGCTGGTGCCGCTGGTATTCGGCGCGCAGTGGGCGCCGGCTGTCCCGCTGTTGCGCATCCTGCTGGTCGTCTCGGTGCTGCGCCCGATTTGGGAGAACGTCTGGGCCATTCTCGTCGGGCTGGGCCTGCCGCGCCGCGTGGTTGAGCTGTCGCTGTTTCAACTCGCTGTGCTGGTCATTGCTGGAGTGTTGCTCACGTGGCTGTTCTCAGCAGCCGGCACGGCGACTGCCGTCATCCTGATGCTGTCATGCGGGTTAGTGCTGTCCTACCTGCGCATCAAGCCGAAGCTGGCCATTGACCTGCGCAGCGCGTTCAGCGGGCCGCTGGCCGCGCTCGTCCTGACGGTGATTGGCTATCTGGTCCTGGTGCGCGTCATTGGCAACGATTTGCCGGCCTGGGCCGTCGTGGCCTGGAAGGTCGGCTGGGGGGTGGCAGGGTTTAGCCTATCAGCCCTGTTGGTGCAACCGAAACAGTTTATTGAACGAGTGTTGTATATTTGGAGCCTATGGCGTCGGCGTGCGCCAGCAAGCACACAGTTAAGCGCATCCTAACATGACTGTCCGCGCTAAAGTAATTTACTCCTTTGGGAACAAGTTCGCCGGCGCCGGGATTGGGACAATTGCTTTCTACGAAGCCCGCGAACTTTATCGGCACGGGTTGATTGAGCGCATCCTCTGCGGCGCGTATGCCCCGACCGAGATTCCCGCCGAGGCCATCCACGCCATTGGGACGCTTAACCGGCTTCTGTGCAAGCTGGCCAGCCTCGAGCCGAGCGGGTGGCTCTGGTACGTGCAAGCTGTCCTCTATGACGCATGGGCCGCCCATCACATCGCACAGGCTGACCTCTTCCACGTGTGGGGTGGATATGGCAGCAAATCACTGCAACGCGCAAAAGCGCAAGGCATGACGACCGTCGTCCAGATCGCCTCCAGCCATCCGAACTTTCAGAATCGCCTGATGCGCGAGGAGTTTGCGCGCTGGGGCCAGAGCTGGCGAGTGTGGGATGCCGGCCTGGCGCGCACGCTGCGCGAGATCGAGCAAGCGGATTACATCTTGATCCCTTCCGACTTCGTCCGCGAGAGCTTCCTTGCCGAGGGCGTTCCCGAGTCGAAGCTCATCCAGGCGCCGTTTGGAGTGGACGTGTCGCGCTTCACGCCGGCGACGGCCTCGGAAGCGCGGCCCTTCCGAGCCGTCTTCGTCGGGCAGGTGGGCCTTCGCAAGGGCGTGCCCTACTTGTTGGAAGCGTGGAAGCGCCTGGGGTGGCGCGACGCGGAGCTGTGGCTGGTGGGCCGGGTGCTGCCGGAGATCAAAGAGGTTTTGAAGACATACGCTGAACTTCCCGGCGTCCGCATGGTGGGCTTCCTGGGCACGCCAGCGGCAGCCTATCAGCAGGCCGACATCTTCGTCTTTCCCTCAATCGAGGAGGGCAGCGCGCTGGTGACCTACGAAGCGATGGCCTGCGGCCTGCCGGTGGTGACTACGCCGAACGCCGGCTCGCTGGTGCGCGACGGGGTTGAAGGATTCCTCGTCCCGATCCGCGATCCGGACGCCCTGGCCGAGCGCATGGAGCAACTACGGGCAAACTCGCGGCTGCGGCAAGTGATGGGGCGAGCAGCCCGTGCCAGAGCAGAGACGCTAACTTGGGAGAATCACGGGCAGGACCTGTCAACCACATATTCTTCTTTGCACTACTCAGGTAAAGTTTCTGCCAGGGATGCGCATTAGAGCAAGTTCAGATGACGCAACCAATCCTAACCGTCGCCATACCAACTTACAACCGCGCACAACACCTCGATCGCCAACTCGAATGGGCAGTTGGTTCAATTGCAGACCGCTGGGACAAAGTGGAATTGATCGTCTCAGATAATGGATCGCACGATGGCACGCCTGGAGTCTGCGAGCGCTGGAGACAACAGACGAACGGACAGTTGCGCGTCTTTCGACAGCCACACAACCTCGGTCTGACCCTTAACGCACTCCACTGCATTCAACAAGCACGTGGACGATACATCTGGCTTGTATCAGATGATGATGAAATTGAGCATCATACCTTTGAGTGGCTGTTAGCTACGATCTCCAGCAAAAGCGAAGACGGATTTAGTTTTATACACTTAAACGGTTTAATGAAAGATAAGCAAGGCAGGGTTATAATAGAGAGTATTTACAATTTCAGGCAAGACAGGCAAGAAAAGCCAGGTATTTATCTGTTCCAAGAGTGCTTAAGGCAGTCTATTACTTCTATAGGCTTGACTTGTTCAGTATATCAGAGATCAGCAGCAAGTTCTGCAATAGAGTGGTGGCCTGGTGTTCGCAATAATTTAGCGTTTCCGGTGTTTCTGGCTGGTTTCTGCGCGGCCCATGGGGAGATGATTGTCCGAGCGGAACCTTCAGTTGCTTACATTGATGGAGCGACATCTTTTCGTTCCATCTGGCCAGTGGTTGACTTCTATCTGTTGCCCGAGGTCTATGTCAAGCTCGTAGAGCTGGGATATCAAAAAGAATTTATTCGGTCGCGCATATTATCTAATCTTAATTTTATCAGATTTATGACAAAGTTTCCTGTACAATTCGTAAAATCTATTCCGTTCTATCTAAGAGCATTAAATATCTCAAAAGGTTTATGAAAGTGGTCATCCTTGCTGGTGGGATGGGTACCCGCCTGGCCGAAGAAACGACCATACGCCCCAAGCCTATGGTTGAGATAGGGGGTAAACCTATCCTCGTGCACATCATGAGCTGGTACGCTGCCCACGGCTTTAAGGAGTTCATCATCGCCCTCGGCTACAAAGGGGAGGTGATTAAACAGTACTTTCTAAACTATTATGCGCTCAACAGCAGCATCACCGTTCAGCTTGACACCGGCCAGGTCACTGTGCATGACGGCCTACGCTATGATTGGACGGTGCATCTGGTGGACACCGGCCTGGCCACGATGACCGGTGGCCGGCTGCTGCGGCTCAAGCCCTGGCTCAGCGACGATTGCTTTATGATGACCTATGGCGATGGCCTCGCCGACGTGGACATCCGCGCGCTGGTCGCCTTTCACCGCAGCCATGGCCGGCTGGCGACGGTCACAGCCGCCCACCCGCCGGCGCGCTTCGGGGATATCCAGCTTGAGGGCAACCGGGTGGTGCGCTTCGCTGAGAAGCCACAGGCCGCCGCCGGCTGGATCAACGCCGGCTTCTTCGTCCTGCACCCTAAAGCGCTGGACTACATCAAGGGCGACGACGCGATCTGGGAGCGCGACCCGCTCGAACAACTTGCTCACGACGGCCAACTGATGGCTTACTGCCACGAGGGGTTCTGGCAACCGATGGACACGCTGCGCGAGAAGCAAATGCTGGAGGAAATCTGGCAGAGCGGCCGCGCGCCGTGGAAGACCCTATGACCGACGCATTCTGGTCTGACCGTCCTGTCTTCGTCACCGGCGCGACCGGCCTGGTCGGCGGCTGGCTGGTCAAGCGCCTGCTGTCAGCCGGCGCTGACGTCGTTTGCCTGGTGCGCGACTGGGTGCCGCAGTGCGAACTCGTGCGAAGCAGCCTGATCGAGCGCGTGAAGGTCGTGCGCGGCGATGTGCGCGACCAGGAACTGCTTGAGCGCGCCCTTGGCGAATATGAGATTGACACGGTGATTCACCTGGCCGCCCAAACCATCGTGGGCGTGGCCAACCGCAACCCGGTTTCCACATTTGACACCAATATCAGGGGCACCTGGGCATTGCTGGAAGCCTGCCGGCGCAGCCCGTCTGTAAGGCAGGTTGTCATCGCCTCTTCAGATAAAGCCTACGGCGACCAGACACAACTGCCCTATGCCGAGGATGCGCCACTCAAAGGCCGCCACCCCTACGACGTGAGCAAGTCATGCGCCGACCTGATTGCCCACGCCTACGCCCACAGCTATCAGCTCCCCGTCGCCATCACGCGCTGCGGCAACTTCTACGGCGGCGGCGACTTGAACTGGAACCGCATCGTGCCGGGCACGATCCGCGCCGTGCTGCGCGGCCAGCGCCCTATCATTCGATCAGATGGGAACTACATCCGGGATTATTTCTACGTCGAGGACGGGGCGGCAGCTTACATGCTGCTGGCCGAGCGACTGGCCGAAGACCGCTCGCTGCGCGGCGAAGCCTTTAACTTCTCCAACGAACTTCAGATTACTGCGCTGGAGCTGGTCAACGAGATCCTCAAACGCATGGGCTCCTCGTTGACGCCGGACATCCGCAACGAGGCCAGCAATGAGATCCGCCATCAATACCTCAGCGCGGAGAAGGCACGCCGTGTGCTGGGCTGGCGACCGCTGTTTAGCCTGGACGAGGGGTTGAACCGGACGATCCAGTGGTATAGAGAGTTCTTCGCCCATGAACCAGAGAGCAGCACAGTTGCGGGCTGAGATCCTCCAGCTCGTGGCTGAATACTACAAGGAAGCGTTTGCGCCTGTGCCCTTCCAGCCGGGCGCCACGCCTGTGCCGGTATCCGGTCGGGTGTTCGACGATGCGGAGATCAAACATTTGGTCGAAGCAGCGCTGGACTTCTGGCTGACCACAGGGCGCTTCGCCGCGCAGTTTGAGCGCGAGTTCGCGCGCTTCTTCGGCCTGCGGCACGCCATGCTGGTGAACTCCGGCTCGTCGGCCAACCTGCTGGCTTTGAGCTGCCTGACCTCGCCCAAGCTGGGCGAGCGCGCGCTGCGCCCAGGGGACGAGGTAATCACGGTCGCCGCCGGCTTCCCCACCACGGTCAACCCCATCTTCCAAAACCAGCTCGTGCCTGTCTTCGTGGATGTCCACATCCCGACCTACAACGTGGACGTTGACCAGCTTGAGGCTGCCCTTTCAGATCGCACCCGCGCCATCATGCTCGCCCACACCCTGGGCAACCCGTTCGACGCGCAGCGCGTGGTTGACTTTGCGCAGCGTCACCAGCTCTGGCTGATCGAGGACTGTTGCGACGCAGTGGGCGCGACCTACCAGGGCAAGAAGGTAGGCACATTCAGCGATTTGGCCACCGTCAGCTTTTACCCCGCGCATCACATCACGATGGGCGAAGGCGGATGCGTGCTGACGGACAACAGCAAGCTGAAGACGCTGGTCGAGTCCTTCCGCGATTGGGGGCGCGATTGCTGGTGTGAGCCGGGCAAGGACAACACCTGCGGCAAGCGCTTCGGCTGGCAGCTCGGCGAGCTACCAGAAGGGTACGACCACAAATACACCTACTCCCACATCGGCTACAACCTAAAAGCCACCGACATGCAGGCCGCAGTGGGCGTCGCCCAGCTCACCAAGCTGCCGGCGTTCATCGAAGCGCGGCGGCGGAACTTTCAGGTCTTGTGGCAAGGGCTGAGTGACCTTGCGGAATTCTTCATCCTGCCGCAGGCTACGCCTGGCTCGGAACCGAGTTGGTTCGGGTTTCCGATCACAGTTGCCGACGATGCGCCGTTTACCCGCAACCAGCTTGTGCAATTTTTCGAAGCGCGCAAGATCGGCACGCGCCTGCTCTTTGGCGGCAACCTTACCCGCCAGCCGGCGTATCAGGGGCTGCCCCACCGCGTCATAGGCCGGCTGAGTAACACCGATCGGGTGATGCACAACACTTTCTGGCTGGGCGTCTATCCTGGCTTGAGCGCAGCCATGCTGAGCTTTATGGTCGAGTCGATTCATGAATTTGTCGGTTCGCATCGACGCAACCCATGAACATTGTGATCAGCGGAGCAAGCGGCTTCTTAGGTAGCTACCTGGTGCGGCGGCTGGCTACTGAGGGCTGGAAGGTCATTGCGCTCGTGCGTCCACAGAGTGATCGCCGCCGGCTATCCAACATTCCTGACTCAATTCAAGTTGTTCCTGTGAGTCTGGATTCGATGAGCGAGCTGGTCACTTCCTGGCAGCCTATCCACGCTGTCATTCACGCAGCAACAGACTATGGCCGTGCTCATCAGCCATGGAGTGAGCTTTTGAAGACAAACCTTGTCTTTAGCTTGCAAATTGCCGAAGCAGCGATCCAAGCTGGAAGCAACTGTTTCATCAACGTCGGCACTGCCTTACCGCCAGACGTCAGCCCCTATGCACTAAGCAAGCACCAGTTTTCGGAATGGTTACAGGCGCTCGCTGGCCAAGGTCAAATGCGCTTCGCAGATGTTGCTTTGGAGAGCATATATGGTGAAGATGACGACCCTGATAAGTTCATCACGCGCGCCATCATTGCTTGTCTCAACAACGCAGAAAGTCTGCCCCTGACTCCAGGCGAACAAAAACGGGACTTCATCTACGTCGAGGACGCGGTAGAAGCCATAGTCACTTTGGTCAAGCACTACACCAGTTTGCACTCGGACACAACAGTTCCCTACCAACGCTACTCAGTGGGCAGCGGAATGGCCATCACGATTCGGGAGGTCATGCAGTTGATTCGCCGGTTGAGTGGTTCGCACACTCAGCTTGCTTTCGGCGCTGTGACCTATCGGCCTCATGAGGTCATGTTCTCGCAGGCCGATTTAACAAAAATGCATGCGCTGGGGTGGTCTCCGCGCTTTTCGCTCGAAGATGGGCTGAAGCGCACAATTGAGTGGTGGCGGATACGCTTGGCGGAGGGCGTAACTCAATGCGTTGGTTAATTACAGGAGGATGCGGATTCCTCGGTTGCAACATTGCAGATGCCTGTTTGAGGCGCGGCGATGATGTTTGTGTCTTAGACAATCTCAGCCGCATAGGCAGTGAGCAGAATCTGGAGTGGCTGCGTGCACGACATGGTCGTGAATGGCGGATGGTAAAGGGTGACGTTCGGGATGCCAGCCTTATGGCCGAAGTAGTGAAGACCCATCGCCCAGACGTGATCGCACATCTGGCCGGCCAGGTAGCCATGACAACCAGCCTTGCCAATCCGCGCCTGGATTTCGAGATCAACGCTCTCGGTTCTTTCAATGTTCTGGAAGCCGTCCGCATCCACTCGCCAGAGACGATCATGCTGTATTCTTCTACGAACAAGGTCTATGGCAACCTGGAGTGGGTTCGATATGAGGAGCATGCAACCCGCTATGTAGCCCCCGACTTCCCGGACGGATTCGATGAGAGCCTGCCTTTATGCTTCGAGTCACCCTATGGCTGCTCCAAAGGATGCGCCGATCAGTATATGCTCGATTATGCGCGCATGTTCGGCTTGCGCACAGTAGTATTCCGTCACTCGTCCATGTATGGCGGGCGGCAATATGCCACATTTGACCAGGGATGGATTGGCTGGTTTTGCATGCAAGCGCTACAAGCAGCTACAAAGGGCGGCAAGCATGACTTCACAGTTGCCGGCAACGGCAAGCAGGTGCGTGATGTATTGCACGTAGATGACCTTGTAAGACTATATACAGAACACACACCAGCGCACATCGCAGTCGCTGCCGGCCAGGTGTTTAACATCGGCGGAGGCACGGCGCACAGCCTGTCTATCTTGGAACTCTTAGCGTATCTGGGGCAGCTACTGGATGTTCAGCTCAAGCCACGCCATTTGCCCGCACGCGCCAGCGATCAAAAAGTATTCGTCGCCAACAACGCCAGGGCCAGTGACTTTCTTAAATGGGCGCCACAGATAAGTGCCAGTAGAGGTATTGAGCAGATGGTGGCATGGCTGCGCGAGGAACAGATCGCATGACACAGCCGAAGTTAACGATCGCGATCCCAACCTACAACCGGGCAAAACAGTTGGATAGGCAGCTCACTTGGGCGGTGAATGCAATCGCCGGCCGCTGGGACGAGATAGAACTGCTCGTCTCAGATAACGCCTCTCACGATGAGACGCCACAGGTATGCCGGAAGTGGCAGGCCCAGACCAATGGGCGCATGCGCGTCTTCAGACAGAGCAAAAACATCGGGCTGATCAGAAACTGTTTGTTTTGCATACAAGAGGCGCAAAGCGATTTTGTCTGGACCGTGTCCGACGACGACGTCGTGCTGGAAGGGACGCTGGACTGGGTGCTGAGCAAAATATCTGGCGATAGCGATGGTCAACTCGCTTTCATCCATCTTAACGGCTCGATGTCCAGTCCGGAAGGAGTTGTCTTTAGGCAATCAGTCTACCCCTTTCAAAGTGATCAAACAAGCGCGCCAGGCTGTAAACTATTAGAGAGCTGTGTAGATCTTAATGAAGATTGGCTACTCCTTATTACAGCGAGCATATATAAGACCACAGTCGCACAGCAAGCGATTAAAATATGGCCAGATATTAAAAACAATCTGGCATTTCCGCTCTTCCTGGCCGGCTACACCGCCGCCCACGGCGCGATGACCCTGCGCAGCGCACCGTCGCTGCTGGACATGGTCTACTACGCCAGGCCAAACTGGCTGGTCATCATTCATCGTGAAATCCCGGAAGTCTACAGAAAGCTGGCTGAATCTGGCTACACCACGAGCCTCATCAGAAGACAAATCCTAAAGCGCCTATCCTTTGTTTCGTTCGTCTTGAGATTCCCGACCGACTTTCTGGGCGCACTGCCCACCTAC